>JAABUX010009003.1_pt1 | contig 11384 bp, 10 predicted proteins | sample 5561851 | NCBI WGS metagenome assembly JAABUX01 (sample SAMN10711883, study PRJNA513361) | rock metagenome | isolation source: Antarctica rocks | place: Antarctica: Victoria Land, Richard Nunatak red sandstone | collected 2016-01-03 | reverse complement strand
CGAACACATCGGGCAGCAGGGGATAGGGCGTGCCGGTGCGGCGGCGGAAGCCGGCCAGGGGGACCTGCGAGAGCGCGCGCCAGGGAGCGCCGTTGGCCTCCGCGGCCATGCGCAGGCCGTCGCGCGCCGCGTCGATGACGTGCTGGTGGTACTCGGACCCCACGACGCTCTCCTCGCTGTCATCGGGCGGCCAGGCGGGAGCATCGGGCAACCATAACGGCTCGTCGAGAGCTGGTGCATCGTCCTGGATCTGTCGCATGGGGTCCTCGTCGCCGCTGCTCGCGTTGGTTGCCCGTCCTGGCGTTGCCTTATCGTACCACACCGCCTCCCGAGGCGCGCATGCGGCGCCAATCATCCGCTCCGCGCACGCACATCGTTTGCAACGCATCGCCGTTGGGTGTTACGATATGATGACCGACATGTCCGCATCGCGATAATTAAGCTGATCATGTATCATGTAACCGTCCAATAAAACAATGTGTGGCCCAAGTAGCGGCCATTGTGGGGAGGAAGGCCTGATGGCGGTTGACGTATCCGTTGAGACGGATCGCTTGCGCGAACTGGAGCGGATCGCGAGCGAGACGCGCCGCCTGATCGTGGAGACGATCCACCGCGCGCAGGCAGGCCACCTCGGTGGGCCGCTCTCGGCCGCCGATCTATTGGTCGCGCTCTACTTCGACGTGCTGCGCGTCGACCCCGCCCGCCCCGCCTGGCCCGAGCGCGACCGCTTCATCCTCTCCAAGGGCCATTCGTCCGTCGCGCTCTATGCCGTGCTGGCCCAGCGCGGCTACTTCCCCATCGCCGAACTCGCCACCTTCGACGCGGTCGACTCGCGCCTGCAAGGCCATCCCGATATGGCCGTGCTGCCGGGCCTCGACATGAGCGCGGGCTCGCTCGGCCAGGGCCTCTCCCCGGGCGTGGGCATGGCCATCGGAGCCAGGCGGCGCGGGCTGGACTTTCGCACCGTCGTCATGCTCGGCGACGGTGAGCTCCAGGAGGGGCAGGTGTGGGAAGCGGCCTTTGTCGCCGCGCGCTACGGCCTCGACAACCTCGTGGCCATCGTCGACCATAACAGGCTGCCCCAATACTCCTGGCCCAACGCCAGCGGCGAGGGTGTGACCTTGCATCAGCCTGAGATACCCGCGCGCTGGGCCGCCTTCGGCTGGCGCGTGCTGGAGACCGACGGCCACGACATGGCCCGGGTCGTGGCGACCCTGCGCCACGCCTGTCAGGGCCAGGAGGGCCAGGAGGGCCAGGAGGGCCAGGAGGGCCAGGAGGGCCGGCCGACGGTCGTCGTGGCGCATACTATAAAGGGCAAGGGCGTGTCGTTCATGGAGGACGCCTTTGCCTGGCACGCCAAGCCGCCGACGGACGAGCACCGCGACCAGGCGCTGGCCGAGCTGGGCGCATTGATGGCCGGGCGGAGCGGGGAGATGGCGCGATGACGACCGGGACCGAGACCCTCACTCTCGCGCCGCGTACGGTCTTTGGCGAGACACTGGTGGAACTGGCCGACCGCTACCCTGACCTACTGCTGCTCGACGGCGACCTGGCTAACTCCACCCGCGCCGACATCCTGAACAACGCGCGGCCCGACCGCTTCTTGGAGATGGGCATCGCCGAGCAAAACCTGATCGGCGTCGCCGCGGGCCTGGCCACGGTCGGGTTCGTGCCCTGGGTCAGTTCCTTCGCCGCCTTTATCGCCTCGCGCGACCTCGACCAGATCCGCGTTGTGGTAGCGCAGCCAGGGCTCAACGTCAAGCTGGCCGGCGGCTACAGCGGCCTGCTGACGGGGTCGACCGGCAAGACGCACCAGGAAGTCGAGGACCTCGCCATTTTCCGCGCCATGCCCCACATGACGGTCATCGCTCCGGCCGACGGTGTTGAGGTGCGCGCCGCGATGTGGGCCCTGATGAGGCATCATGGACCGGCCTACCTGCGCCTCACGCGCGACCCCAGCCCGGTGGTCACGCCGCGCGATCGGCCGTTCGAGATCGGCCGCGCCTACGTGTTGCGCGAGGGCGCGGACGTGACCCTGATCGCCACGGGCGTGCAGACCACGCGCGCCCTGGAGGCGGCCGAACTGCTGGCCGCCGAGGGCATCAAGGCGCACGTGCTGCACGTGCCGACCCTCAAGCCGCTCGACGAAGAGGCCATCGTGGTGGCGGCCGCGCGTACGGGCCGCGTGGTCACGGCTGAAGACCACTCGATCATCGGCGGATTGGGCGGCGCCGTCGCCGAGACGCTGGGCGAGCGCAGGCCCACGCCCATGCGCCGCGTGGGCCTGCGCGACGTCTTTGGCGAGAGCGGGCCCAACGGGCCGCTGCTGGAGAAGTATGGCTTGACTCCCGCCCACGTGGCTCGGGCCGCGCGCGACCTCATCCGCGCGACGCCGCGCGGCTAGTGGTATCTGACCCGCACATGTTTTATCCCGCTGAGTATAATGAGCCAAAGCGTCTTAACAAGGGAGAAGCGAGGATGTACGGCAATGAGCGAATTCCGGGATCGACACGACAAGGGCTTGCGAGCCAGTAGCAGGCAACCACTCATCGTCGTCCCCATTGGTGACGATGACGTGCGGTACTTTACGAGCGATGAAGATGCCGACGCCGTGATGTCACAAGACGCGATTCAACAGGCCTTGGATTTGGCTGGCGCGTGGGGTCACCTGGATGGGGAGGACATGCTCAATGCCCTGGATCGAATGCGACATGAGAGCCAACCCACGCCGCCCATAAACTCACTGTAGGTTTATGAGACAGTATTTACTAGACACGTCGGTTTTGGCTGCGTATCTGCTCGGACATCATAAGGCTACGCCCTTCGTTTCCCCCTGGATCACGAGCGTGGAAACGGCAACAAGTATTATTGCCTATGGTGAAGTGTACGAGTACATTCGTGGCCTGTCGACCTTTTCGACTTTAAACCGTCAGTTAGTGACTTGGGTTAGTGGCGCTATTCGAATGTATAACTTGAGCATACCGATCGTGCAGCAGTACGCGGATATTCGTCGATCACTTCGCGGACCAGGCAAGCCGGGCATCATTGGCGATACAGATACATTAATTGCCGCTACAGCTATAGAGCACGACTTGACTGTGGTAACAAGGGACTCGGATTTTCAACGCGTGGTAGGGCTGAAATATCTAATGTATCGATGACTGCCTCCGTATCATCGACCTGCTCATTCCTATGGATTATGGATCGCAGTTGCTGCGCCGGCGTACAATGAGTAACTAGGAGAGGAGGGGAGCGTAAATGGTGTTGCAGTCGATCAATCCGGCGACCGAGGAGATCCTGGCGGACTATGACGAGGCCACACCCGCGCGCATCGACGAGGCGCTGGCGCAGGCCCGCGCGGCGTTCGAGACCTGGCGCGTCACCCCGTTCGCGGAGCGCGCCGCGCTGATGCGCTGTGCCGTCGCCTATCTGCGCTCGGAGAAAGGGCGCTTCGCCGCGCTGATGACGGCCGAGATGGGCAAGCCGATCGCCGAGGCGGAGGCGGAGGTAGAGAAGTCCTGCTGGGGACTGGAGTACTACGCCGAGAACGCTGCGCGGTTCCTGACTGACGACCCCATCGGGACAAACGCGCGGGAGAGCTTCGTGGCTTTCGAGCCGCTGGGCGTCGTCCTGGCCATCATGCCCTGGAACTTCCCCTTTTGGCAGGTCTTGCGCTTCGCCGCGCCGGCCCTGATGGCCGGCGACGCGGTGGTGCTCAAGCACGCGCCAAACATCCCCGGCTGCGCCCTGGCGTTGGAAGAGACCTTCCGCGAGGCCGGCTGTCCTCCCGGCCTCTTCCGCACGGTGCTGGCCCCGGTCGAGGCCGTGGGCGGGATGATCGCCGACGACCGCATTGCCGCCGTCACCTTCACTGGCAGCGTGGCGACAGGTCGCGCCGTGGCCGAGCAGGCGGGCCGCGCGCTCAAGAAGACGGTGCTTGAGCTGGGCGGGTCCGACCCTTTCATCGTGCTGGCCGACGCCGACCTGGAGGGTGCCGTCGAGTACGCGGTGCGCGCCCGCTACCAGAACAGCGGCCAGAGCTGCATCGCCGCCAAGCGATTTATCGTGGAGGAGGCGGTGGCCGAGCGGTTCGAGCGCGATTTCACGGCGGCGGTCGGCCGGCTGCGGGTGGGCGACCCCACGGAGCGCGAGACCCAGGTCGGGCCGCTGGCGCGGGCGGACCTGCGCGAGACGCTGGAGCGGCAGGTGCGTGAATCGGTGGCGCAGGGGGCGCGCGTCCTGGTCGGCGGGGAGCCGCCCGACCGGCCTGGCTACTACTATGTTCCAACCGTGCTAGCCGACGTGCGCCCGGAGATGCCGGTGTTCCGTGAGGAAACGTTCGGCCCGGTCGCGGCGGTGATCCGGGCGCGCGACGCCGAGGACGCCTTGGACCTGGCCAACAACTCAGAGTATGGGCTGGGCGGCAACCTGTGGACGCGCGACGTCGAGCGCGGCAAGGCCCTGGCCCGCCGCGTGGAGTCGGGCGGCGTGTTCATCAACGGTATGACCGCCTCGGACCCGCGCCTGCCCTTCGGCGGGGTCAAGCACAGCGGCTACGGTCGCGAACTCTCCTTGTTCGGCCTGCGCGAGTTTGTCAACGTGCAGACGATCTGGATTGGCCCGCCCCAGGGCCCGGCGCAACCGGCGACGCCCGCTGAGTGACGCGATAGTTGCCAGTGGGCAGTGGGCAGTGGGCAGTGGGCAGTGGGCAGTGGGCAGTGGGCAGTGGGCAGTGGGCAGTGGGCAGTGGGCAGTGGGCAGTGGGCAGTGGGAGGCCGAGACGGTGTTGCCGTCGGCGTCAAAGGTGTTCGTGGTAGTGATGACCGTACCGGTGGCGGCGGTCCCACCGGGGCCGGGCGCCGTCGCCACGTCCTGCACGGCGCGGTTGGCGGCGTCGGGCGTGGTTGTGATGGACCCATAGGATTGGACAGCAGAGAGGGGTCAAAAAAGGTGTAGACTCAACGTCATGGGGAAGCATCACACCGCTACCTTCAAGGCGCACCTTGTGCGCGAATTACTGCGGGAAGACAAGACAATTAGCCAAATCGCGACGGCGCATGGCATCCACCCGAACCAACTGAGCAAGTGGAAGGCGGTGGCCCTCCAAGGGTTGCCAGGCCTCTTCGAGCGGCGCGACGCCACAAGCGTTCTCCAAGCGGCCCACGCACAGCAAATCACCGACTTGTATGCCGAGATCGGGCGCCTCACCAGACACGTGGCCTGGCTCAAAAAAAATCTGGCCTCGGCCATGGCTAGAGACGAGCGTCTGGCCCTCGTGGAACGGGCGCACAGCGAGGTGCCGGTGGCGGTCCAAACGGAGTTACTCGGCGTCAGTCGCTCCAGCGTGTACTATCGACCGTCCCCCCCACGCCCGAGGAGGTGGCGCTCAAGCATCGCATCGATGCCCTCTACACCCGCTATCCTTTCTATGGGTCGCGGCGGATCACGGCGCAGTTGCGGCGGGAGGGCGTCACGCTCAATCGCAAGGCGGTGCAGCGGCACATGCGGGAGATGGGCATCGCCGGAATTGCACCGGGGCCACACACCAGCCGCCCGACGCGCGACCATCTCGTCTATCCCTACCTACTGCGGCATGTGACCAGCGCCTCTCCGAATCACGTCTAGGGCATCGATATCACCTATATCCGCTTGCAGGCCGGCTGGATGTACCTCGTCGCCGTGCTCGATTGGTACTCCCGGTACGTGGTGGCCTGGGAACTCGACCAGACGCTGGAGCTGCCGTTCGTCTTGGCCGCCACCACGAGCGCCCTAGCACGGGCGACGCCAACGATCTGGAACAGCGATCAAGGCAGCCATGTCACTAGCCCGCAGTACCTAGACCTGCTCCAAGCCGCGGATGTCCGCATCAGCATGGACGGCAAGGGTCGTGCCCTCGACAACATCTTCACCGAGCGCCTCTGGCGCACCGTCACATACGAGGAGGTCTCCCTGCACGACTATGCGAGTCCCAAAGAGGCCCGCCAGAGCTTAACGCGCTATCTCTCCTTCTATAATGAGGAGCGGTTGCACCAGGCCCTTGGCTACAAAACGCCCGCCGAGGTGTATTACCATAGAACAACAGCGGATGATGAACGACGTGCCCTCTCCGCACCGCACACGAAAGGAGCAGAGCACACCTTTTTCACCCCCTCTGCTGCGTCTTGACACAGGGGTCCACTATAGCGGACCCGGCCCCCATCCGCCTGCACACCGGTCCTGACGCCTGGGCACTGGCCGCCCGCTTCGGCCAGCCGGTCTACGCCGAGGGCAACGCGTTGTCGCCAGGGACGATAGGGACGGTGGGGACGATGGATCACGTGCCGGGGGCGCGGGACAGGCGTGCCGCGATTGCATCTCATCGATGACTACCGCGCCCACTAACCCCGCGTTCGGCCAAGCATCTGTCGTTGAAAAATTGTAGGCCAAGCAATCGTTTCAGAATCAGGCAGTATTAGTGTAGGGTCAGATACCCAGCACAAGATCAGGATAGCGCGCCGCGCAATGGGCGCGACGGAGGAAAGGGGAGACTATGCAAGCGGTGGTCAAGACGGCCCCAGGTGTGGGCAACGTGGAGGTACGGGACATCGACGAGCCGGCGCCGCCGCCCGGCCACGTGCTGATCGCGGTGCGCGCCGCCGGTATCTGCGGCACGGATATCCACATCTACTACGACGAGTTCCGCACCTCGCCGCCCGTGGTGATGGGACACGAAGTGGCGGGAGCGGTCGCGGCCGTGGGCGCCGGGGTCGAGCGCGTGCGCGTCGGCGACCGCGTGACCACGGAGACCTACTACTCGACCTGCGGCGCCTGCCGCTTCTGCCGCGCGGGGCGCATCAACCTGTGCCCGTGGCGCCGCTCCATCGGCTCCGCGGTCGACGGCGGCTTCACCTCGCTACTCGTGGTGCCCGAGCGCAACGTCCACGCCTTGCCCGACGGGATTGGCTACCTGGAGGGCGCGCTGACCGAGCCGCTGGCCTGCGTGGTGCACGGCGCGCTGGAGCAGCCCCGGCTGTCGCCCCAGGACGTGGCGGTCATCGCCGGACCGGGCGCCATCGGCCTGCTGACCTTGCAGGTCGTCAAGGCGGCCGGGGCGCACACCATCGTGCTGGGCACAAGCAGGGACGAGCACCGCTTGCGTCTGGCCGCTGAGCTCGGCGCCGACGCGGTCTACAACGTCGAGGAGAGCGACACTCACAAGGGGGCCATCGCCGACCTGACGGACGGCGTGGGCGCCGACATCGTCTACGAGTGCGCGGGGGCCGGTCCGTCCGCCCAGATGCTGCTCGACCTGGTGCGGCGGGGCGGCCAGTACGCGCAGATCGGTCTCTTCGGCAAGCCCGTGGCCTGGGACCTCGACCAGCTTTGCTACAAAGAACTGACCGCGACCGGCAGCAACGCCTCCGTGCCCTCGGCCTGGGACCGCGCGCTGCGGCTGCTGGCCAGCGGCCAGGTGCGCACCGAGCCCCTCATCTCGGGCGTCTATCCCCTGACCGAGTGGCGCGCGGCCTTCGATGTGTTCGAGCAACGAAGCGGCGTCAAGACCGTGCTGCAACCCCTGGACGCGCTCTAGGCTAGCCCGCGAGCGCGGTGTGACTTATTTCCGCAGTTCGATACCCACAGGGTACCGCCGCCCGGTCAGGCCCAACACGTACCGCGCGGGCAGCCGTGGAGGAGCGCAGCTGCGCTGTTCTTGAGGGTCCGACCGGACCCCGCCTGTTTGTAGGTTGACCTGCGCCCGCTTGCTCGCTCCAGCACACGGACACGCCTGTGAAGCGCACGACGACGGGCGGCGCGCCCCCGCATCCTCGTGCGCGACGAGCGTCCCCCCATAGGCGACGGCGAGGCCCGCGCCCTGCGCGGAGGCATACTCGTCGTACACGAAGGGCCGAGCCGCCAGCATGCCAACCCAACACCCGACAAAGCGATAGTTGGCCACGGTTATCCTACTCCTCGTCGCGTTGTAGCCGTTGCCGAACGGATTTCTGATGCCGCGCGGCACTATCTGGGGGCAGCTTGTCGCCGGGATGCCTGGTGCCGCCGTCCCGACAAACGGCGGCGCCAATGCGCTCTGCGGCGAGGGATCTCCGCGCGGCAAGCTCCACGCGACGATGAGTGCGCAGGAGGCGACGCTGTGTCCCCTCCTCGCCCAGACGGTTGTCTCTTGCATAGATCAGCCTCAACCGTAAAACCGACCCGAATCGATCGTGGAGGGCCGCGCTCGGTTCACGCAGCGCGGAGCCATGGGCCGGATAGGGGCCGTGACCGTGACAAACGCGGGAAGCAGTTGTGCCCGCACGATGAGGGCGGCGGGAACGGGATAGCACCAATTCGTCCACCAGAAAGAGACGCTCCCCTGGTGGCCGGGCGAGAAGACCAGGAGCACTCCATAGGGGGCGTATTATTGGATGCCCGTCCGCACCGGGGGATAGAGCGGAAGCAGCCGGCCATGCGCGTCGAGAAGGTCGACCGCCGGCGCACCGTCGGTGCCGCCGAGAAGCGTACAACTCCTCGCCGTCCGATTGGTGACGGTCAGGACACCAGAGAGCGTGGCCCCCCCACCTGGAGACCATGACGCCGTCGTCCGCAACGCGGACGCGTGGCACGTGGGAGGAACCCTCAGCCCATTGCCCGCGCCGCCTATCGCACCTGTCGCGCCCCCCATCAGCGTGGCAAGAAGTAACACGACCCTTTGCGCGATCGCGGTATACGTCATAAGGAAGGCCGGACGCGGCAGCCCCCATATCACGAATCGGGGTCCAACACGTAACCGACCTGGCACGGGGTTGCCCCGAGTTGCACTCGGGAGCCACTCTGCTCAAAGCAATACTCGGAGTGCAGAATCTCAACGTGGTATAGGTGACTCTCTCCAAAGGCGGTACCAAGAACGGGGATCGGCCGTATGAGGTCAAGCAGGGGCTGTATGGGCGAGACCGGCCGACGCATCGGTCGTATCCAGCCCTGGGGACCTCGGACCTGGAGCCGTGGCTCGGTCCATACGTAACTGGGAACGTTTGTATTGGAGTGTACGGGAGCCGACCAGGATGGTGACCCATCAGGAAGGAGGAGATATCCGGAGTAACACTTGATAATCGGTGCGGGTTGACCTATGCTCCCTGGTCCGGACCCGCACGCGTCCGGGAGGTGGACGAGAACGCCATGCACTGCCACCGTTTGGCCGTCCAATGCTCCCGGACGGGCCGCGATTTGAGCTTGCACGTCGGCAACGGACCGGCCCTGAATGGTCCCCTGCCGGCGTGTCACGATGAGCACGACAACGACAACGACAATGATGCCGGCGACGGATGCTACCAGCCTGCTGATCGATCGAGGTGCGTGTTTCATAGTCTTAAGTCTAACTCCAAACGCGGAACCGGTCATGCGGGGGCGCAACGCCCCCGCATGACCGGCATTCTCTTCCCATACCCAGGTAGCCGAATTGCACTCGCAACTACCCTACGTGCTAGAAGCAGAACGCGCTGATACTACCAGCTGCCTGGCTCGACCAATATAGGTCGACGCTCGTGAAGTAATCGATCGAGGTCGAAGAGACGTCTTCCTGCTGCTCACAGCCCGTGACGTTGCCGCAGGCCAAGGTGACATCGGCGTAGACAACGCCGCCGACCTCACCGTCGTAGAAGTAGGTCCGGTCAAAACCGTTTCCATTGGCGCCTAAGACATTGTCAATGAACAGACTCTGCCCGTTTGTACAAGTCACTGGCTTTGAGGCGAGCTTGTAGTAGGAGGGCGACACGCCGCCGCTGGCAGCGGCGCGCTGTAGATCGCACCGCGAGGGCAGCATATGGGAAAAGCGTAGGGCACGAGGGGAGTGAGCCGCGGCGCTGGACGCGGCGCCCGCGCTCCCTCTGGGGCAGGTTGTCGAACTGAAGGTGATGACCCTGTCGCGTAGTATCGTTCCGTCCGGTAGATGAGCCGCCGCTGTTCCCGTCGTCGTCACGCATGCTGATCCTGTACCGGCAGCCTGAAGGAGTCGCCCTATGTGTGACACACCAGGACCCGTACTGGCCCGTGCCTCACTTGCGCCGCAGACGCCCACCACGAACGCTGCAACGGTCAGCCCACGCAGAATTTGTCGCATCGGTCCTCCTCGCGCGGATAACGACCGCGCCATTCTCTCCTCGCTCCTGGCCCGCATTGCCAACAGCACGATACGCCTGCCCGGTGTTGCATGTGGTCTGAATCCAACGAACACGCCCTCAATTGAGGTGTCAGGTTGTGGGCGACGCAGATTCATCACGTGGTCCAGCCCCGCGCCCTGCTCCCGTGGCCGTCTCAGGAACGTAACCTCATCCATCACTCGGTCCAGCCCCGCGTCGCTGCAGTCGACCCTTGGCTGACACCCGGTATCGTACTACGAGGGAGGGGATGAGAGTCAATCGGCCCCTGGGCTGATTTTTAGCGCGTCTCCCTCAGCCCGTGGGCTGAGTTTTCTCACCCCTCTCTTCCCCCACCCCGGTACCTGGCGATGAACGCGGGCCGCGTCTTGACCTCGAACTTGCGCAGCAGCGTCCGTACGTAGGTCTTGACCGTGCTCTCCGTGAGATGCAGCGCCTTCTCGATCTCGCCGTTGCTCAGCCCATCGGCGATCAACTCGGCGACCTCCCGCTCTCGCGTCGTCAGCGCCGGCCGCTCTACCGTCGTCGCCGTCACCATCGCCACGGCGCGCAGCGCATGCAGTTTCTCGCGCAGGATGGGGACGGTAAAGGCGGAGGGCAACCAGCCCAGCGGACGGCCCGCGATCCCTTCCAGGTCGCGCACGACCTGCTCGTCCGGGTGAACGACCTGGATGGAGGGCTTCGTCTGGCTCGTTTGGTCGATGACGTCGGCGCAGCGATCAGTGTCGCCGGGCTCACCGTGGTAGCAATCGATCACGATGATGTGCATGTCGCCCGATCGCCGAGACCGTGCGGCGGCCGCGAACAGGTCCTCCCGCGTATCCACGGCGTCGAAGTCGATGCCTGCTAACGTGAACAGGCCGCGCAAACTCTCGCGCACGAGCTCGCTCTCCTCGCCGCTCCCTTGCCACAGTGTCGCCCGCATGGAGCGCCTCCTTGGCTGTCTCGCGCGTCGGCATCCGCCGACGTATACCCTGGTAACGGCGCGCCGACCCTATCCATGGATGCGCTCCAAGGTGGTGAGAGTGGGCCTGCGACCGTTGCCGCAGGGCGCCCCCAAAGACACTTTAGTGTCCGTCGTTTGCCCTGCGACTTGGGTCAAAGGCCGCCCTCTTGTGCGCGCTCCGTGCCTCCACTATACTGCCTATCAACCGACGGTGTATCAGCGTCTGTCGCGTGAAAGGAGTTGATCCGCCCCATGTCGAACAGGGAACCGCATCTGGTCACGGATCCAAAGCTCGCGGATGTTCT
>JAABUX010009000.1_pt1 | contig 11387 bp, 9 predicted proteins | sample 5561851 | NCBI WGS metagenome assembly JAABUX01 (sample SAMN10711883, study PRJNA513361) | rock metagenome | isolation source: Antarctica rocks | place: Antarctica: Victoria Land, Richard Nunatak red sandstone | collected 2016-01-03 | reverse complement strand
CGGACGGCGTTGCAGTCGTCGCCGAGGCCCAGGGCGCGTTGTAGCGCGGCGCGGTGACGAACTGCATGAACCGGATGGCGTAGGTCAGCTTATCCCCCGTGGTCGTGGCCGGGATCATATAGCTGGTGCCTCCCGGCGTCACGCCGTACTGCGCCGGGAAGTTCGTGGAGAGCGGGGTCGTCGCCTTATGGCTCAGTCCGCTCAGGCCCACGCCGTTCAGGAACGTATTGATGACTCCCACGTTGGGATCGTAGAGGAAGGACCACACGAACCCGAAGACGGCCGCGGGGAAGGCCATGGGCAGGATGAGGGCCGTACGGAGGATGTACTGCAGGCGCACGTTGCTGAGGGAAATCAACAGCTCGGCGGTCACGAACGGTAGGAGCCAGCCGATCGTGATTCCGAATACGAAGTACTTGATCGCGTTGACGAAGCTGCCCCAAAAAACGCTGTCGCTGAGGAGCTGGCTGTAGTTGTCCAGGCCGACGAAGACGTTGGTCTGCGTGTTGGTAGAGTTGAAGACGGACTGGATGAAGCCGTTGACCGTCGGCCAGTAGGCGAAGACCGCGATGAGGATGAGCGTGGGCGCGAGCGCGAGATAGAGCGGCCACGCCCGGAGGACGCGAGTCGGGAGCGACGCGTGGCGGCGACCGACGGCCGCGCCGCTGGCAAGCAGGCCCGCCGTCGGCTCGCCGCGCATGCCCGGCGCCGGCAGCATCCCGGAGTCCGGGGGTGACAACGACATCGTCAAACACCTCTCTCGCTAGCATCATTGCCATGGTGACCGCGTAGGTTCGCGCGTTGGCGCGTCGTTCTCATCCAGCGAACGGATGCGACGGCCGGATTAGCCCCTAACGGCGATGATGCGCTCCGCGGTCGCGCGCTCTGTCACATCATCGCCTGTGCCTGCCGGACCGCCGCCTAATGCGCCAAGGTGAGCCAATGCATCGTAGGCCGCCGTTTGACCCGTCAAGCGGGCCAGTAGCGGATCGGGCTCGCGGCAGCCCAGGCGACGGGACAGCTCCAGGCTGGCCGCGGCCAGGCAACTGAGCGCCACCGCGCACTGCATGATCGAGGCGCGCATCACGGGAATGGAGACGCTCATGGCCGCGCCGACGTGTCCATAGGCGTCATGGATGGGGACGGCGACACAGCGCAAGCCCGGCGTGTACTCCTGGTCGTCCACGGCGAAGCCGCGCGCGCGCACCGCCGCCAACTCCCCGTTCAGCGCCTCAAGGGTGGTCACGGTGAGAGGGGTATACGGCACTAGCGTCTGGCCTTCGAAACGCGCCGCGCATTCCTCGGGCGGGAGATGGGCCAGCAGCGCCTTGCCGAGGCCGGTTGCATGCGCCGGCAGCCGCCCGCCGACCTCCGACTGTAAGCGTAGCGGGTGCGAACAGTCGATCTTGTCCAGGTAGACGTTCTCGATCCCGTCCAGCACCGCCAGTTGCACCGTCTCGTTGAGCGCGTCGACGATGCCCTGCATAACGACGTGCGCCTCGCCGACGAGTTCGTGGTGGCGCAGATAGGCCTGCCCGTTCTCCCAGACGCGGACGCCGAGGGTGTAGAGGCGGCTCGCCTCGTCGAACTCGACGTAGCCGCGCTCCACCAGGACGGCCAGCAACTCGTGCAGGCTGCTCTTCGGGATCTCTAGCAGGCGCGCCACGTCGGTGAAGCTGAGGCCCCGCGTCTCGCCCACCAGCGCCTCCAGGACGTCCAGCGCGCGCGCGGCCGACTTGGCCTGACTTCTCTCCTGCGAACTGCTGTTCTTCATGGCGTTTATCCTAGCACAGGCCGCTCGCCGCTGTCAATAGGCTCCGAACCTGCGAACTGCGAACTGTGAACCTGCGACTGCGGTCGCATGGCAGCAAACGGACACTGCGGTGTCGGACCGGGGCCAGGAGCGGCGTGGCGGCGGACCACACCCGACCGCCGTCGTGGTCCGCTTCCATGCGACCGCAGTCGCAGGCCCGTTCCGGCCGCAGTCCACTATTTCGAGGTGCACCCAGCCTCCGCGCCTCCGCCTACCCGAAAAAGTCGTTCAGGAAACCACAGGAGTGAGCGGGAATGATCAAGGCAAGTATTGACAACGCGGCGGCATAGGCCTATAATCGCTTTCGACAGGGGTTAGTAACCCGGTCAACCAAACGAGGCGACCGAGGAGTGCGGGAGTGCAGGGCCATGTCGAACAACGTGAAGGGCAAACGTCCGACCAGCCGCGACGTGGCGCGGCTGGCCAGCGTCTCGCACACGACCGTCTCCTTCGTCGTCAATAACGTCCCCACCGCCAGCATCTCGGAGGAGACGCGGGCGCGCGTGCATGCCGCCATCGCCCAACTCGACTACCATCCGCACGAGGCCGCGCGCAATCTGGGACGCCAGGCCTCGCGCGTCATCACCGTCGCCGTGCCCGAGGCGCACAACGCGCACCACCAGGAGACCGTCGCGGGCGTGGAGGAGTATGCGCGCGAGCGGGGCTATAGTATCGTCCGGGCCATCACAAACTTCGACCACGACGAAGAACGCCGCTGTCTGGGCTGGCTTAAACAACGGCGCACCGACGGGCTCATCCTCTCCATCACGCCCGGCCGCGCGCTGGAGGACGAGATACGCGCCCTGAGCGCGCGGGGGCACGTCATCACGCGCCTGGGGACCCACGACGCCATGGTCGATAGCGTCATGGTCGAGGAGGCCGCGGGCGAGCGTCAAGTGCTCGAACACCTGGTGGGGCTCGGGCACCGGCGCATCGGCTATATCTATGGGGTGGCTGACCATGATGCGCTACGCGGACGCCTGGAGATGTGCCTGTCGTGTCAGCGCGAACATGGCCTGCCCGTCGTGGACGAGTGGGTGCGCCGTTGCGGGCCGACCCTCGCGGAGGGCTACGGGGCAACGCGCGCCTTGCTCGCCGCGTGCCAAGGCGCGACGCGTCCCAGCGCGCTGGTGGTGGTCAACGATCTGTTGTCCAGCGCCGTGCTCAGCGCGCTGTTCGCGGAGGGCGTCGCCGTGCCGGCCGACATGAGCGTCGTCAGTTTCGACAACACCCCGCTGGCGGCGTACATGATACCGCCGCTGACCAGCGTCGACTGCGAGGCCCGCTCGATGGGCGCGCGGGCGGCGCGCCTGACCATCGAGCGCCTGGACGCGCCGCAACCTTTGCCCGTCCACCTGGAGACGCGGGCGTGGCTTATCGCGCGCCAATCAAGCGGACCCGCCCCCTCGTAGAGCGATGGAGAAAGGAGGTGTCGAAGTCAGCCGGCCATAGCCCTGGTTGTCGGCCAGATGTCACGTTTTAGTGGACGATTGTTTAGAGGAGACTGCAACGATGCATCGCACGAATCGTCTGTCCTGGCGCCGCTACGCGCTCGCGGCCTCGGTCCTCACCGCGCTTATCCTCAGTCCTCTCGCGCCCCGCTCGGGCGCGTTCGCGTCGGCGCCGAAAGCGCAGGTCACCCTGCGCTTCTCGTTCTTGAACCAGCCAAGCGAGATCCTCAATAACACCGCGCTCATCAACGCCTTCAAGAAAATCCATCCCGAGATCACGATCAAGCCGGAGCCCGTCGCCGGCGCCTACGATCAGAAATTGCTGGTCGAGGCCAGCGCGGGGACCTTGCCCGACGTCGTCTGGACCGCCGACGCCTTCACCATCCCCTTCGCGCGCAAGCACGTCGTGCTGAACATGCAGCCCCTGGTCGACGCGGACCCCAGTATCAACATCAAGGACATCTACAAGGTCTTCCTCGACCTGGGGCGTGTCCCCGGAGACAGCGGCCTCTACATGATGCCGCGCGACACCTCGGTTGTCACGCTGTACTACAACCGGACGCTGTTCCGCGCCGCCCACATCCCCTACCCGACGGCGACCTGGACCTACGCGCAGTTCGTGGACGCGGCGCACCGCCTCACCAAAACCGACGCTCAGGGCCGCACCACGCAGTGGGGCCTGGAGCTGCCCTATAACTGGTGGGCCTTCTACGTGCCCTGGATCGAGGGCTTCGGCGGGCGGGCGATCTCGGCCGACGGCAAGCACGCCACCTTCTCCGATCCCAATTCGATCAAGGGCGTCCAGGCCATCGCGGACCTCTACCTCAAGGACAAGGTGGTCGTCCCGCCGACCGTGAACCTGGGCGGCGACGCCTTCACACTGGGCAGGGCCGCGATGTACACGCACGTGCGCCCCCTCGTCCCCGCCTTCCGCGCGGGCAACAAGAACCTCAACTTCGACGCGCAGTTGATGCCCATCTTCCCGTCCGGCAAGCGCATCGTGGGCATGGGTACCTCCGGCTACGCCGTCTCGGCCAACTCCACCCATCAGAAGGAGGCCTTCGCGTTCGTCAAGTTCATCGTCAGCCCGGCGGGACAGCGCATCTTCGCCTCGACCTACGCCTCGGTCCCGATCCGGGCGTCGCTGGCCGAGGACCCGAGCTGGCGCAAGCTGCCCGGGCCGCCGTACAACAACGATGCCTTTGTCCAGGGCGTGAAGTACGGCATCACGCCGCCGAACTTCACTGTCGATGTCTCGGTCGGCTGCGGCACGGTCTACAGCGGGCAGACGAGCACGGAGATCGGCGCGGCGCTGGACCGGATCGTGCGCGGCGCGGGCAGCGTCGCGGCGACGCTCAAGACGCTCGATGGGCAGATCAACAGTTGCTCCGACGGCGTGGCAACCCAGTAGGTAGTAGGTTAAGACGTCATACAGCGGGAGATCGCGGCCGGAACCGGTCTGATGGCGGGTTCCGCGCCGCGCCCGACCGCGAAAGGGGCTAGCCGTGGCTGTCGCGTCCTTTTCATCGACCCTCCGTAGCGCCTCGGCGCGCCGGCGCGCGCTGAGGCGCAACATCGAGGGCTATTTGTTCGTCTCGCCCGTTATCCTGGGCCTGCTGTTCTGGACGCTCGGCCCGGCCATCTCGGCCCTGTACCTGAGCCTGACGCGCTACGACCTGCTCAGCCCGCCCGTCTTCCGCGGGCTGCGCAACTATCAACGGCTGCTGCAAGACCCGCTCTTCTGGCAGTCGGCGCGTGTCACGCTCACCTACACCGCGATCGCCCTGCCGCTTAGCCTCGCCGGCGGCCTGGCATTGGCCCTGCTGCTCAACCAGAAGCTGCGCGGCATCGCGCTGTTTCGCACGGCGTTCTACGTCCCCTCCATCGTGCCCATCGTGGCCAGCACGGTGCTGTGGCTGTGGCTGCTCGACCCGCAGTTCGGGCTGGTCAACGCCGGGCTGGCCGCGCTGCGCCTGCCACAGGGCCTCTGGTTCAGCGACCCCTCGACGGCGCTCCCGTCGCTGGTGCTGATCGGCCTGTGGGGCGTCGGCGGAGGGATGGTCGTCTACCTTGCCGGGCTGCAAGGCATCTCCGAGCAGTACTACGAGGCCGCCAAGATCGACGGGGCGGGGCCGCTCTCGCAGTTCCGCCACGTGACGCTGCCGTTGCTCTCGCCGACCTTGTTCTATCAACTCGTGCTCGGCATCATCACCAGCCTGCAGTACTTCACGCAGGCGTTCATCGCCGGGGCCGCCTCCGCCAGCAGCGGGACTGGCGCCACCATCGGCGCGCCGCTCAATAGCACGCTGTTCATCACTCTGTACATCTACCAGGCTGCTTTCAGCTGGACGCAGATGGGCTACGCCGCGGCCATGGCCTGGGTGTTGTTCATCGCTATCCTCGTGCTCACGCTGCTAGTCTTCGGGACCGCGCGCCTGTGGGTTTTCTACGGGAGTGAAGAGGGATGAGTGCGCTCTATCCGGCGGCCAATCGTTCCACCGCGGCGCGTACCGTCCAGTCACGCCGCGCGCGCGCCCTGCTGTGGCGCGCGGCCCTGTACGCGCTGGCCATCGCCGGCGCGGCTATCTTTGTCGTCCCGCTCGTCTGGATGATCCTGACCGCGCTCAAGACGCACCAGGAGGTCTACACGTTTCCGCCCCAGTTGTTGCCGCACGGCTTGCACTGGAGCAATTTCCACGACGCCTGGACGACCTTCGACTTCACCCACTACACCGTCAATACGATCATCATCACGGGGCTGACTATCGTCGGGGTCCTGGCGACCTCGTCGCTCTGCGCGTTCGGCTTCGCCCGCCTGCGCTTCGCCGGCAACAACGTCATCTTCCTGTGCGTGCTGGCCTCGGTGATGTTGCCGCAGCAGGTCACGCTGATCCCGCTCTACATCATCTTCAAGCAACTGCACTGGCTGGACAGTTTCCTGCCGCTGGTCGTCCCCCCCTGGTTCGGCGGAGGGGCGCTCAACATCTTTTTGCTCCGCCAGTTCTTCAAGACGCTGCCGCGCGAGCTCGACGAGGCCGCGCGCATCGACGGCTGCTCGACCTTCGGCATCTTCTGGCGCATCGCGTTGCCGCTGGCCAAGCCGGCCCTGGCCGTGGTCGCCATCTTCCAGTTCAACGCGACGTGGACCGACTTCCTTGGCCCGCTGATCTACCTGAACTCGCCCGACAACTTCACCCTCGCCCTCGGCGTGTATTCGTTCCAGAGCCAGATGCTGACGGGCGTCTCGCACGAGGAATTGATGATGGCCGTGGCCCTGGTGATGGTGGCCCCGATCGCGCTGGTGTTCCTCTTTGCGCAGCGATATATGGTGCGCGGCGTCGTCTTGTCTGGACTGAAGGGATGACCGCGATGGCCGATTCAACCCTGACCCTGGCGCTCATCGGCTGCGGGGGCATGGGCCTGCGCCACCTGCAAGGCCTGGCGGAGCTTCAGCGCGCCGGCCTCTCGCCCTTCGAGCTTATCGCCGTCTGCGATGCGCGCGAGGAGGCCGCCGAGCGCGCCGCCACGATGGCCGAAGAGATTTTGGGGCGGCGGCCGGAGGTCCTCACCGATGTCGGCGACCTGCTCGACGGTCCCACCGGCCGCTTGCTAGACGCCGTCGAGCTGGTGACCGACGTGGGCGCGCATCATCGCCTGGGCGCGCCGGTGTTGCGGGCCGGCAAACACCTGCTGTGCGAGAAGCCGCTGGGGCTGACAGTGCGCGCCTGCCGCCTGCTGGTCGAGGCGGCGGAGCACAGCGGAATGGTGCTGGCCACGGCGGAGAACTACAGGCGTGATCCGCTCAACCGGCTGGTGGAGGCGCTGCTGCGGGCCGGGGTCATCGGTCGCCCCTTCATGGCGGTGCAGGAGTCGGTCGGCGGCGGCCGCGCCGTGACCATTACGCCCTGGCGCCATCAGAAGGACCGCGGCGGCATCGTGGTCGACATGGGCGTGCACTACACCGACCTGTGGCGCTACTTTCTGGGGCCCATCGAGCGCGTTTCGGGGCGGGTCGCTCTCTTCGAGCCCCAACGCTACCCGGCACCGATGGGCGCGTCGATAGCGACCTACTACAGCGCCACGTCGTCGCCGGACCCGGTGGAGGCCACCGCCGAGGATACGTCGGCGGGCCAGGTCACGTTCGCCGGCGGGGCGCTTGGCCACTGGTTGCTCAGCGTGGCCGGCCATGGCGAGGGTTATTTCACACGCCGTTTCTTCGGCAGCGAGGGGTCACTGGAGGCTCCGGCGGACCGCACCGGCCGGCCGGTGCGCTACGCCCCGGCCGCTCACGTCGGGGGCGGGAGCACGGGCGGCTACCAGACGGTAGATGACACCATGGCGCGCTCCCTCGTTCCGGCCTTTGCGCTTGACGATGCGGCAACCCGCCTGTTCGGCGCCCGCGCGCTGACTTCCTACGACCTGCCATTCGAGGAAATCGACCGCAAGCTGCTGGCCCTGGAGATCGAGGACTTCGGCCGCGCGATTCTCGATGGGCGGTCTCCCGAGGTCGACGGCCTGGGCGGCCTTGAGGCGGTGGCCGCCGTCTATGCGTTCTTTGAGTCGTCGGCGCTGGGCCGCGAGGTTGCCCTCGACGAAGTGGTCAGCGGCGCCGTCGCGCCGTACCAACACGCCATTGATGCGGCGCTTGGACTGCTTGAATGAACCACGGAACGGAGACAGGCAAGACGATGAACAGGGCGCCGACGGCGCCGCCGCGCTTCGGCTTCTGCGTCCCCATCTTCGCCTATCCGGGTCCGGCGCTCTTTCGTACCCCCAGTTACGAGCGCCTGGATGCGCGGTTGAGCATCGACGCCGCCGTGGAATGCGAGCGCCTGGGCTATGACTCGCTCTGGGTCGCGGACCATTTCTTCCATGGACACGACGGCGCGATCCTGGAGGGCTGGACGACCCTTTGCGTGCTTGCCGGGCTGACGCGCCGCATCCGGCTGGGATCCATTCACCTATGCACGGGCTTTCGCAACCCGGCCCTATTGGCCAAGATGGCGGCGACCCTCGACCTGCTCAGCAATGGCCGGCTCATCTTCTTCGCCGATTCCGGCAACCGGCGCGCCGAGTTCGAGGCCTATGATTTCCCCTGGCATGAGGATAGTCGGGTCCGCAACGCGCGTATGCGCGAGGCGCTGGAGTTGATCCTGCGTCTCTGGCGCGAGGATGGACCGGTGACCTTCGCGGGCCAGCATTACGCGGCGCGGGACGCCCTGTGCCTGCCGCACCCCGTCCAACGGCCGCACCCCCCGCTGTGGTTGGGCGAAACGCCCGACGACGTTATGCTCGCGGCGATCGCGGATCTGGCCGATGGCTGGAACAGCACGCCGGCCACGATCGCGGAACTCGGCGGCCGCCTGACGCGGGTCGAAGCCGCCTGTGCGTCGGCCGGCCGGCCGTTCGCCGACCTGGAGCTGTCGCTGGAGATACAGGTGCTCATCGCGCCGACACGTGAGCGCGTCGAGGAACAGCTCGACTATGCGGCGAGCCTGCCTGCTCCGGCGGGGTCGGGCGTGAGCTATGCCGACCCGGCGTCGCGCGCCGCTCTCTACGCGCGGTCGCTCATCGGCACGCCCGATGAGGTTGTCGCCCGCATCCAGGAGTATCGCGCGTTGGGCGTCACTCATTTCATGCTCTGGTTCATGGACTTCCCGCGCATGGATGGGGTCCGCCTCTTCGCCGAAACGGTGTTACCGCGGATGGCGTCCCTGTCAGATCAAGATGTCACGACAAGCAACGCACAGTCTGTGAATTCTCGCTTGCGCGACCAGCACGGAGACAGATCTGGGGGCGCGGGCGTCTCGCCCGTCCCGGGTCCGACGCTGGGACGGGCGAGACGCCCGCGCCCCCAGGCTGAGAATTCACAGGTCCTGGCAAGCAACGAAAGAGGGACGACGAATGATGCGTTTGGGATATAGCACATGGGGCATGCCGGCTTTACCGATCGACGTCACTCTGGATCACGTGGCCCGTCTGGGCTTCGAGGGGGTGGAACTGACCATCGTGCCGGGGTACACGACGGAGTTGAGCTGCCTCGACGCCGCCGAGCGGCGCCGCATCCGCGCGCTGCTGGACCGGCACGGCCTGGCCTTACCGTCCCTGGCCGTGCATCGCGATCTGCTCGTCGACGACCCGGAGCAGTGGGCGGCGCACCTGGCGTACCTGCGCGCGTCGATCGATCTGGCCGTGGACATGGCCGACCAGGAAGGGCCGCCCGTGATCAATAATCTGGTCGGCGGCAAATCCGGCGAGTTCGAGCGCCGGCGGGAGCAGTTGATCGAGCGACTGGAGGGGGTCGTGCGCTACGCCGCGTCGCGGGGCGTCACGGTGGCCATCGAACCGCACGTTTTCACCGTCCTGGAATCGCCGGTGACGACGAAGGACGTCGTCGACGCGATCAGTTCGCCGTTCTTGCGTGTCCAATTCGACATCAGCCACTTCGACGTCCTGGGCTACTCCATTGAGGAGACCGTGCCCGTGCTGGCGCCGCTGGCCGTGCATACGCATGTGAAGGACCAGCGGGGCCGCGCGCCAAACCACGAGTTCCTCATCCCTGGCGAAGGACCGTTCGACTATGTGCGCTACCTGCGCGCGATGCGCGACGCGGGCTACGATGGGTTCATCACCGGAGAGGTCAGCGTGATGGTGCAGCGCCGTCCCGGCTACGATCCGCTTGCCGCTACCACCCTTACCTTTGAGACGCTGTCCCGCGCCTTTGACGAGGCCGGGATTGCGCGCCCATCAACGGTATAAAGTGCTCTTTCGGAGGGCGGCAGGTATGTTCTCGACCGGAGGGGACGTTCGATTGCCGAGAGCAGGCGGCTACACAGCATAGAGCATGAGGTGAGGACGTGGAGAGGGTCAAGATCGTGGTATGGGACAGCGTCGGGAACATTATGTGGGGGGTGCGGCTGTGGGAGGACTGGCCCCCGCACCATCAAGAGCGCCTGCTGGCCGAAGACCCCGAGGCGCGGGCGCACGCCCCCAGCTTTGACCAGATCTTCAAGGACTACGCCGTCGATCTGCGCGTTGTCACATCCGTCGACGAGCTTGTCGCGCACATTGGGGACGCCGATGTGCTGGTGCTGCACAAGGTGCGGGTACCGGGAGAGGCGCTGCGGGCGGCGCGTCGCCTCCGGTTCATCGAGCATCTGGGCCAGGACGCTCGCGGCGTGCCGGTCGAGGCGGCCCAGGAGATGGGTATCCCCGTCGCGGCCGTGCCCCTGGTCAACTACCTGGTCGTCGCCGAGCACGCCTGGGCCTTGATCCTCAACCACCTCAAGCGACTGCCGGACCAGAGAGCGATCATGGGCGCTCAGTCCGGCGGCTGGAGCACCGTTCCCGGCATCCAACCGGCGCGCTCACAAACGCTCGGCCTCCTTGGCCTGGGCGAAATCGCCCGCGCCATGGCCCGCGTCGCCCAGGCGTTCGAGATGTCTATCATATACTGGGATATCGAGCGCTTTCCGGAGATCGAAGAGCGTTACGGCGTTCGCTACGCGGAGTGGGACGACATGTTCCGCCGCAGCGATATCCTGAGCGTCCAGCTGGCGCTCAACGACGCGACGCGCGGCATCATCGGCGCGCGCGAGATCGGGCTGATGCGGCCAGGCGCCTTCTTCGTCAACACGGCGCGCGGCAAACTGGTGGACCAGGAAGCCCTTGTCGACGCCCTGCGCGCGCGGCGCCTCGGCGGCGCCGGGCTCGACGTGTTCGCCGACGAGCCGCTGCCGCCGGACGACCCGCTGCGCGCGCTGCACGACGACCTTGGCTACAGCGTGACGCTCACGCCGCACTCGGCCTCGCACGCCCCCGCGACCTGGGTCTGGGACTCGCAGGCCGTCTGGTTTAACGTGCTGCGGGTGCTGCGCGGCGAACCGGCCCAGCACATCGTGGCGAGATAGTGGGCAGTGGGCAGTGGGCAGTGGGCAGTGGGCAGTGGGCAGTGGGCAGTGGGCAGTGGGCAGTGGGCAGTGGGCCGTGGGCCGTGGGCCGTGGGCTGTGGGCTGGGGGCCGTGGGCTGTGGGCCGTGGGCAGTGGGCCGTGGGCTGTGGGCAGTGGGCAGTGGGCAGTGGGCAGTGGGCAGTGGGCAGTGGGCAGTGGGCAGTGGGCAGTGA
>JAABUX010008996.1_pt1 | contig 11390 bp, 16 predicted proteins | sample 5561851 | NCBI WGS metagenome assembly JAABUX01 (sample SAMN10711883, study PRJNA513361) | rock metagenome | isolation source: Antarctica rocks | place: Antarctica: Victoria Land, Richard Nunatak red sandstone | collected 2016-01-03 | reverse complement strand
CTCGACGCACTCCGCAGCCTCTTCAGCGGCCACGCCTGGCTACCGCCAGCACTTGAACCTTGAACCAGCCTGACCGAAACCCGCTCAGGATCACGTCACGCCGCTGACGCTTGGTGAATAGCTACGGGAAGATGGCAGCCCGGACACTCGATGAGTTCCGGGGCGGGATCAGCAGGGCGGTCAGGCGCCTGCTGTCCTCCCCGGGAATCATCCGGGGCTTCTTCGCCGACCCCGATCTCGCTTACATCGGTGGATGATAAGTTGGCACCTGGAGTCCAGTAGCCAAGTTTCCCCTTAGTAAGTGCCGAGGTCTGCCTACACCGGGTAGCTGACGCGATCCGTGCAGTCTCCGAATCCAGCCTGCTGCCGCCTTCCCGGACGCCACGAAGAGGATATCGAGGCGGATCTAAGTTGGATCGGTGGCATTGCCCCCATCCAGCGAGAAGTTGACCAAAACTTCTTAAAACTCGATCACCGCGACAGTGGTGTCATCGTGGATCTTATTGCGTGGGTGCCATGCTCCGGCGGAATCAGCGCTCTCTGCCCTGCGGATCCGCTTGATTATCTCGCTAGGCCCGTCGGAATCAAGCGCAAAGAGAAGGTCAGGCCAATTGTAGAGTTTGAATGGAATAACGGCTCTGGTTGCTCCGTCCGTTAGCATAGCGGCTCGCTGAATGATCTTTACTGGCATTTTTCCGTGCAGGGCGTGATTGACTACAGCCGGATCAGCTGCGGCAACCCAGTATCCGCCGGGTACGTTGCGCGCTGCTAGCTCTACGTGCTTCATGCGTATCAGAGCTTCGGCTTTCTCTGGGGATCCTGTGGGGAGCGAATCGGCGGCTGCTCGTTCTGCGCTCGCTGTAGAATTTACCCGGTTGTCGGTTATGATTCGCAATCCGTCGGTTGATTCGATGACTAGGGTGACGTCGCCGAGGACGAGGTAGTGCAGGTAATCGTCGTGTACCTGGATGATGGCGAGCGCGGCGGCTGGCGTGCCCGGGTGCTGGAGGTCGCATACATCGCGGTGGGCTAGCGCTGTTTCTGTAATTGCCCTGGCCAGCGCTTCGGCAGGCGGAAGTTCCTTGTTCTTTGCCAGTGATCCGGCTAGGTTCTCGACGAACCACGGCACGCCGTGAATGCATCCTGTGTCGGTTCGTACAGTTGCCCCGTCAAGGACGGCAGCCATATTGGCTGTGATTACTATGCCGTCCTCGTTCGGTCTGTCCGGCGATCCTGGTTCTGAGGCTGCGGCTACCTGCACTTTAGGAGCTTTCCGGGCGGTAAATCGGGGTTAGAGGTCTTGTGCTGAGTATCTTCTTGCGATCCTTAGGGTCATAGTCGCACACGATGACCAGGGAGAAGCGCCGGTTTTTAAGATCCCGGTGTAGCTCGACGATGTTGTCGGCAACGAAGTGAGCCGCCGCTAGCGTGCCGGGAGCATGCGTGCCTGCCAAATACAGGAACGTTCCCTTGCCATCCGGCCGGGGCAGGCGCCCGACGTATGCGTAGTCGGATGACTCGCCGCGGTCCATCGGAGATCGGTACTCCGTTCCGGCGGTCTTGTCCACGAGATACCAGCCGCTGCCATCCATGGAATATCCGAGATGCGGGTCAGCTCCCATGACCTGGCTGAGGAACGGGAGAAGCCGGGGGTTGGTCAAGACGATGAGGTTCGGCTGGTTCAGGTCCACCAGCCCCGGCGGCGGGACAACCTCGTATCTGCTGTCGAGCCCCACCGAGCGAGCAAGGTCAGCTAGCAGCTCGTAGGCGCTGAAAGCCTCGGCGGAGACGACGCCACCGGGCTGGGGCTTGCCGGTCTCGACCTTGCCGCCGATCGCCACGGTCAGCGTGCCCGTACCCAGGAAGGTGCGCTCTGGGCGCGTACCAGCCGACAGGAGCTGCGAGACGCGCGACTTCGACATGTCGAGCATCTCCGCAATCGCTATCTGCGACATGCCGACGGCCAGTAGCTCCCTGAGGGTCTCCCGGCGAACATCCGACAGTTCAGCGACAGCCGTCTGGTACTCGTCGATCAGCTTATTTACGGCGCGCGCCCGCTCCCGCGGGTCCTGCATCGCCGCGACGCTCCCAGTGTCCACCTGGCCTCCCGATCTGGTCTAGGGGGGACTACCCCAGCCTAGACAGTCCACCGGGGTAGACAACAACCAGGTGAGTAATCTCCATCAACTCTTGGAGTTGATGGGGGTTGACAACGCCGCGGTGCACATGGTTTCCTGTGGTCGTGCCCCCCAAACTGCTAAAGTTAAGGGGGGTGAACTGAAGAGGCCCTGGCCTGCAGCCGCCGCCAGGTCCACCACACTGGAGGTTCTGTTGAGCACTTTGCGCGAGATGAAGCCGCTGGCCAGCGTGCTGCCTACGCTGTCGCTGCGCGGCCTGCGGGACATGGTGCTGGCCGGTGATCCGGGCTGCATATGTGATCCGGAGCTGTTCACCGGCCGGCCGGTATCGAGGCCGAGGATGAGCCTGCGCAGGACCGCGCGGTACGAGTCGCAGTGGCGCGGGAGGTATGCGCGTCGTGCCCGGTGCGGGTGGCGTGCATGGCTTACGCCCTGCGCAGCCGCCCCGCTGCCGGGGTGTGGGCCGGATTCACCTGCGATGAGATCGCCGGGCTAGCGGGCGCCGCGAACCGCCCGTCCCGGCCGCGGCGGAACACCGCGCTGCGCCCGGCTAGCGTCCAGCCCGCCACGATGGCCGAGGTGGCGTGATGCCCTCTGACGCGTTCCTGTGCTGCGGCACGCCGATACCCTGGCCGGCCGCACAGACGAATCAGACGTGTCCGGATTGCGGCACCGTCTGGGAAAGCGAACCGGTCAGCTGGGGCGCGGGCGCCCGCACCCAGGGCACCCGCGTGATGACCCGCCCTGAGGTGACCCGTGACCCCGCGGAGGCGGTCAGCTCGCTGGGCGCGGTCTGGTCACCGGACTTCGATGCTTACGCCAGCGGCCAGCTCGACATCAGCCGCGTCCGCTGTGCCCTGTGCCAGCACGCGCCGTCTGACTGCCCGCCGTTCGGCACCCCTGGGTATTTCGCCCTGATCGACCTGCGGCACGGCCGGAACCGGGCAGGTGCGTGATGGGCTGCGGCGGGATGCACTGTGATGGCTGCGGCCACGGCGGCGGCGCAGGCCCGGCTGGGGCCGTGGTTGTCCTGCTTCTGTTCATCGCGGTAGGGCTGCGGAAGGTCTGGCCGGAGCTCGTGTCCGCGCTCGAGATCATCGGCTGGACGCTGGCCGGGATCGCCGGGGCCGTCATCGTCGTCACGGGCACGGTGGTGACCGTGCGGGTTGCGCGTGCCCGCCGCTCCCGCCGGCCAGGCCAGCAGATCACCCTGCGCCTGTACCGGCCGTCGGGGAAGCGGATCACCCCCGGCAGGACCGTCCCCGGCACGGTGCTGGGTGCCCGGCCCGGCAAGAGCGGCGGGCGGCCCGCGATCGGCAGGACCCCGGCAGGTCACACCGGCCGCCCGGCGCGGCCGCTGCAAGCGCGCGGCGAGCGGCCGGACGACCGGCGGGGGCAGCGATGAGCACCGCCCCCGGCGTTGTCAAGGTCCGCGTGCCCGGCGCTGCACAGGACGTTCAGGCCGCGGCCTGCCTGCCGGACTACGCCGCCGCGATGGTCAGCGGCCGGGACCTGATCGAGATGAGCCAGCCGTACCCGGGCCGCCGCGACGCGCGGGAACGGGTTCACCTCACCATCCCCCGCCTGCGCCGGGCCAGTGCACAGCCGCCGCGCAGCTCTCCGGCCCCGCGCTCCCTCAAAGGAGGCCCCTGCCATGACGACCACTGACGCCAGCCCCGTGACTGCTGAGACCACCCGGACGGCTGCTGCCGCGATCCTGCGGGCCGTCGCCGACCTGATCGAGGCACGCCCGGACATCCCGCTGCCCGGCAGCGACATCAGCTTCTACCTCCGCGGCGACGACACGCCCGCCACCATGGCGGCCGTCGCCGCAGCCCTGCCGTGCCAGTGGCAGGGCAGCATCAGCCGCAGCGGTGAGCACGGTTGGCTGAACCTGCAAAGCGGCCCCCGCGCGGTGATCCACGGCACGTGCGTGCGCATCAGCGCGCCCGCCGCAGACGCCTGCACTCCGGCCGGAGCCAGGACGGTCACGGTCTGGCAGCCCGCCACCACCCTGACCGGGTTCCTCGGCACCAGGCCACTCGGCGAGGCGGAGTGATGAGCAAAGCACGCCCGACCTTCCTGATAGCGGCCCTGCTGTTCCTGCGCTGGCTGGCCACCGACCACCGGGCCAGCCGCGGGCCGCTGCATGAGTCGGCGGCCCGGGCGCTGGACCGCACCATGGCGGCCCGCCTGACCGAAGGGTGGTGCGAGTCGTGAGCCTGTCCGCCGACTTCGACAGCCGGGTCGACCGCCGTGCTTACGCGCTGGTAGCGGCCGGGGCCGCCGCCTTGTCCTACGAGCACGCGCGGGCGTTCTTCGGGCCGTTCATGGGCGCCGCGGGCGCGTCGGTCACGCCGCTGCTGCTCGATGCGGTGATGTTCTGGCTCGCCTCCGCCGCCGTCCGGCAGGCCCGGGCGGGCCGCCCGCTGCCGATGCTGCGCACGGGCGCGTACGTCGTGCTGGCGCTGACCGTGACCGCGAACGCGCTCGGCGGCGCGACGCTGGCCGAGCGGGTGTTCCTGGCGCTGCCTGCCGCGCTGTTCGGGTTCCTAGTGGAAGCCCGGACCCGGCTCGCTCTGTACGAGCACCGGGCCGCGCACGGTGATGACCGGCTCCGGCTGCGGCTGTGGCTGCGCCACCCGGTGCGCACCGGCCGGGCGTGGCTGTGGCTGGCCCGCCAGTCCGCCCCCGCGTTCGACCGGGCCAGCGCCGAGCGGGACCGGATGCGCGCCGCCCGCGACGCGATCCGGACGGCGCTGCCCGGCCGTGCCCGCGCCGTCCGCCGTGCCCGCGGCGGGGTGCTGCGGGAACTGGACGCCGGGCGGCTGACCCCCGCCGCCGCAGTGACCGCTTCCGGCCTGCTGACCCGCCCCGGCGTCCCGGAACTGCACCGGGCCGCGCTGGCCGCCGCGCTCGGCGCGGCCACCTCGCAGACACCAAGCGGGCACGGCAGCGGACCCGGCCCGTACACCACCACGGACATCAAGCGGACACGGCGGCGGGCGCCGCGCCCGGACACCGCGTCCGCGGTCACCCGGCTGCGGGACCGGCACCCGGACATGCCCGCGGCGGACATCGCCGCCCGGCTCGGGATCACTGACCGCACTGTCCGCCGTCACCTCGCTACCCGCCACGGCGCCCCGTCCGTGGCGGCCTGACCAGCCAGCAGAAACCGCCGGGCGCGGCCACGGATTCCAGGCCACCGCCGCGCCCCGGCCCCTCACCGGGAGGAACACCCATCATGTCAACCACACCCGAACCTGAGGACACCGGCCGCGAGCCGGGCGGCGAGCTTGTCCCGTTCCGGTCCCGCGGGGCCGCCGGGCCAGCCCCGGACACTACGTCGGACACCTCGTTTGAGGTGGCCCTTGATGACGAGCCCGGCGGTAAGCCGGGGCCGGTGGACGCGGGGGAGGGGATCGTGCTCCCCGACCCGGACGGGGAGTCTTACCCGGTCATCCCCGGGAACCTGCGCAGCCTGCCCGGCATCGGCGAGGCGCTGACCCGGCACAGCCGCCGCCTCGGTCACCGGGCCGGGTTCCACGGCATTCGCAGCCCCCGCTACCTGCTGCTCGCAGTCGTGTGGGGCGTGGCCGGAATCTTCCGGCTCGCGGGCCGCCAGAAGTCGTGGTGGTGGCTGTCGGAACAGGACTTCCTGCGCTCCCACGCCGTCGCGCAGGCCGACTCGCGGGAGTGGATGAAACTGCACCGCGAGGCGAAGGACACCCGCCGTGTCCGCGGCATCATGCTCGCCGGGGAAGCATTCGCGCTGCTGCTGGCCGTCCTGGCCCTGATGCGGTTCGCGCCGTGGTGGGGATGGCTCGCGGCAGCCGTCGTCACGGTGCCCGCGCTGGCGCGGGCCGGGCGGCCCGACGACCGGCCGATCATCTCCCCGGCCACGACCGTGCCCCGGTTCCGGGTGCTGAACGCCGACGTGGTCCTGCGCGCCTACTACGCCGCCGGGCTCGGCCACCCTGATAAGCCCGGCCAGCAGATCGAGTTCGAGTCCGCGATGACCCGCGACGGCGAGGGGTCGCGGGTGCGGGTGGTGCTGCCGCACGGCACCGGGTTCGATCACGCCGTCAAAGCGCAGACGGACCTGGCGTCCGGCCTGGACGTGGCCCCCTCCCAGGTGTACCTGACCCGGGACAAGTCCAGCCACCGCCGCCACGCCCTGTGGGTCGCCGACCGGGACCCGCTTGCGATCCCGGCCGGGCGCACCCCGCTGCTGGACGGTAAGCGGCGGTCCATCTGGCAGCCCGCCCCGTTCGGCCTCGACGAGCGGGGCCGGAAGGTCACGCTGCTGCTGCTGTGGATCTCGATCCTGATCGGCGCGCAGCCCCGCAAGGGCAAGACGTTCTCCGGCCGCCTGCTGGCCCTGTACGGGGCGCTGGACCCGTCCGTGCGGATGTCGGTGGCGGACGGGAAGAACTCCCCGGACTGGAACGCGTTCCGGAAGATCGCCCACCACTTCATCCGCGGCATCGTCCCCGGCCGCGACGGTGACCCGGTAGCCCAGCTCATCGCCGCCCTGACCGAGATCAAGACCCACATCCAGGACACCAACGAGTTCCTCGCCTCCCTCCCCGTCGCCGAGTGCCCCGAAGGGAAGCTCACCGAGGGACTGTGCGCCCGGTACCCCAGGCGGCTGTTCGTGTGGATGCTGGTCATGGAGGAATTCCAGAACTACTTCGAGCTGCCCGACCAGAAACTCAACGCGGTCATCGCCGACCTGCTGTCGTTCATCATGGCCGTCGGCCCGTCCTCCGGCGTCATCATCGTGTCCCTGTCGCAGAAGCCGTCCGGGGTCGGTGCCGGGGACGTGCAACGCTTGTTCAACCGGTACCGCGACAACCACGTCGTGCGGTTCGCGCTCAAGTGCGGCAACCGGGTGGTCTCCGACGCGATCTTGTCCGGCGACGCCTACTCCGAGGGGTTCGACGCCAGCTCCCTGCCGGTCGGCAACGAGTTCCGCGGCGTCGGCTACCTCTACGGCGCGTCCGACCACACCCCGACCGTGCGGACCTACCTCGCCGACGCCCGCGACACCGAGGAAATCCTGACCGCCGCCCGGGTACTGCGCGAGCGCGCCGGGACCATCACCGGGATGGCCGCCGGGCAGGACACCACCGCGCCCGCCCGCGACGTCCTCGCCGACGTGCTGGCCGTGTTCGGCGCCGACACCGGCCTGCACTGGCCGGTGCTGGCCGGGCGGCTCGCCGCGCAGTTCCCCGGCCGGTGGGCCGACGCGACCGCCGACGCAGTGTCGGCGCAGTGCCGGGCACTCGGCGTCCCCAGCGTCAGCGTGCGGTATCCCTCCACCCGCGCCGGGACGGTCACCTCCGGCTGCCGCCGCGACGCCGTTCAGACGGCAGCGGACCGTTGACCGGCTCCTACACGTGTAGGCACCGCCCTACACGCACTGACCTGCGCAGATCCTCAGCGCACCTACACCATCCCGCACCGCCGTACGTGCTGACCTGCGGTGTCGGGTGTAGGACACCGCGCGCCGCCGTCCCCGGAAGGAGCACGCCATGGGCATGAATATCCAGGTGGCCCGCTGCGGCCGGTGCGGCAGGCCCCGCGGCCTCACGCACACCTGCGTCACCTCCCTGACCCGCACGGCAAAGCCGGGCCGGACCCGGCTCGCGCCCCGCGCCACGGCCACCTGCGGGACGTGCGGCAAGCCCCGCGGCCTGGCGCACACCTGCACTACCCGCACCGATTTCCGGCAGCGCAAGGCAGCAGAGGCCCGGCGGCAGGCCGCCGATCGCAAGCGCGCCGCCCGCCAGCAGGCCGCCGCCAGGCGCAAGGCCGCCGACCTGGCCCGGCGGCAGAAAGCCGCAGCCGCCGCCGCGGCGAAACGCCGGGCCGCCGCCGACCGCAAGCGCAAGGCCGCCTCGGCCGCCGCGGAGCGCCGCAAGGCCGCCGCGGCGCTGCGCAAGGGCACGACCGTGCCCGCGGCGCGGAGCCGCGCCGGGCAGCACGACTTCCGGTCGTGCCGGGACGCGCACTGCGAGCGGTTCGCCTGCCTGGCCTGGAAAGAGGCGCTCCGTGAGGGTTACGACAACGGTTACGGCAAAGGCCACGAAGCCGGGTACGACGCCGGGTTCCCCGACGGCATCGCGGCGTGCTCCCTGCCGCACGGCGGGTGACCGCCGTGACCGGGCTCCTGATCGCCGGCCTGACCGCGTTCGCCGCGTGGGCGGCCAGCGTCTACCTCTACCCGTTCCGGCACTGCGGCCGGTGCGGCGGCACCGGCCGCAGGAAAGGCAGCACCCGGCGCCGGTTCGACCTGTGCCGCCGCTGCTCCGGCACCGGCCGCGTCCAGCGGGCCGGTTCCCGCACCGCGCACCGCGCCGTCCTGTCCGTCCGCTCGGAAATGGCCCGCGAGCGGCAGCGCCGCCGCGACCGCAAAGCCGACGACCGAGCCACGCCGCCCCGGCGCCTCAACCGGCCCTGACCAGGAACCGTCACACCCGCAACCCGAAGGAGAAACCGCCCGTGACCACCACCATCATCCTGGCCGTGCTCGCCTGCCTGGCCTTCCATGCCGGGCACGCCCATGCCAGCTACCGCCACGGCCGCGGCCACCGCGGCATCAACCTCTACTGGTCCACCGTCCGCGGCCCCTGGATCTCGATCCCCGGCCCGTCCGGCTCCCGCATCGGCCACCGCCTGTAACCCGCCCCGCCCCGCCGTTCCCCCCGCCCCCGGAGGCACCCGTGAAAAAGATCGTCGGCTGGATCGCCCTGGTCATCGTCGTGATGTGGCTGGTCAAGAACCCCGCCGGGGCCGCTGACCTGGCCCGCCAGGTCGTCCACTCCCTGTCCACCCTCGCCACCGCCCTGTAAGCCTGGCCCCGCCCGCTGCGACCCTTTCGCCGGGCAGCCCTGCGACCAGGGCACTCACGCTCAAAACGCTCTGGTAACAGCCCGTCAGTAGCGTCCAGCCCAGATCGATCCGAGCAAGGAGCACCACAGTGGCTAACGAGCCGATCACCACTATCACCGGCAACCTGACCGCCGACCCGGAACTGCGCTACACCCCAGCCGGGCGGCAGGTCGCCGCGTTCACCATCGCCAGCACCCCCCGCTTCCCCGACAAAGGCACCGGCGAGTGGCAGGACGGCGAGACGTGGTTCGTCCGCTGCTCGGCGTGGGGCGACATGGCCGAGAACATCGCCGTGTCGCTGTCCAAGGGCAGCGCCGTGGTCGCGACCGGGCGGCTGCGCTCCCGGTCCTGGGAGACCGACGAGGGAGCTAAGCGGTCGGTCGTGGAGATGACCGTGGATGACCTCGGCCCGAGCCTGCGCCGCGCCGTGGCCAAGATCACCAAGGCCATCCGCGAGCACGCCCCCGCCAGCGGCACCGCGCCTGCTCCCGCCGCTGACCAGTGGAACACCCCCGCCGAGCCGGTCCCCGCCACCGCGGGCCTGGCCGACGGCAACCCGCCGTTCTGACCGAGGACTGATGCGGGGCCGGTGCACAGCCGCCAAAGCAATTCACCGGCCCCGCGCTCCCTCAAAGGAGGTAACCCCATCATGACACTGCCCGCCACCATGCCCGCGGCCTGCCAGAACGCGCCATGACCAGCACGCTCCGCAGCCAGCCGATCGCGGCCGACGCCAGGATCCCCGGCCCGTCCCGGGGCCAGCACGACCCCGCCCCGCCCCTCCCCGTCAGGTCCGGAACCTCCGGAACCTCCGGAACCTCCGGAACCCGCGCAGGTCAGCAGGTGCCCGGCGGGTTCCGCAGGGTCGCCGGGGTTCCGGAACCTCCGGAACCTACCCCGCCCGGCTGGGTCCCGGCCGATCACGGGTCACTGGCCCGGCCCGTCCGGCCGCTGACGCACCGGGTGCTGGTCACCGGGTCCCGCAGCTGGACCGATGAGGAGGTCATCGCCGCTGCGCTGCGCGAGCACTGGCACGACGGGAACGCCCTGCTGGTCACCGGAGCGTGCCCCCGCGGGGCGGACGCCATCGCCGAGCGGATCTGGCGCAGCCACGGCGGCCTGGCCGAACGCCACCCCGCCGACTGGGACACCGGCCAGGACGCGGGGATGCGCCGCAACGCCGTCATGGTCGCGCTCGGCGCGGACGTGTGCCTGGCGTTCATCCGCGACCGCAGCCCCGAAGCCAGCCACACCGCCCGCCTCGCCGGGCGCGCCGGTATTCCCGTCCGCCGCTACACCGACCCTCAGGCGGACGCCGTGCCCCCGCCGTCACCGGCCGCCAGCAGCGCGCCGGAACGCCTGCTGGACGCGGCGCTGCGGTGCGCGGCCCGCGGCTGGCCGGTAATCCCGCTGCGACCGGGCGGCAAGCGGCCCGCGTTCCCCGATCACAAGGCCGAGCGGTGCACCAGCCGTGACCCCCGGTGCCGCGGCGGGCATCAGGGCTGGGAACCGCGGGCCACCACCGACCCGGGCCGTATCCGCCGGGGATGGGCGGCCACGCCGTACAACGTCGGCATCGCGACCGGCCCGGCTGGCCTGATCGTGATCGACCTGGACAAGCCCGGGCCCGGTGCGGTGCCGCCGCCGGAATGGGCGCTGCCGGGCATCACCGACGGCGCGGACGTGCTCGCCGCGCTGTGCGAGCGGCACGGGCAGGACTTCCCCGCCGAGACGTTCATGGTGCGCACCCGCCGCGGCGGGCTGCACCTGTACTTCACCGCCCCGCCCGGCACCCGGCTCGGCAACACCACGGGCGGCTCCGAACGCGGGCTCGGCTGGCTCATCGACACCCGCGGCCACGGCGGCTACGTCGTCGCCCCCGGCTCGCTGGCGGACCTGCCAGACGGCGCCGGGAGCTACGAGATGGTCCACGACCGGCCCCCGGCACCGCTGCCGGGCTGGCTCGCCGCCCTGCTGACCGCCCGGCCCGCGCACCCCCCTCTTGAGAGCCGTCCGGCATTCCCTGATCAGGTCAGCGACCTGGACAAGTTCACGGCAGCGGCTCTCAAGAGAGAGGTGGATCACGTCCGCGCAGCCGCCGAAGGCAGCCGGAACCACGCGCTGAACAAAGCCGGGTACTACCTCGGCCAGCTCATCGCCGCGGGAGCCCTGCCCGAAGACCAGGCACGCGCCCAACTGCATGACGCCGCAAGCGTCCACTTCGGCGTCGGCGACCCGCCGTTCACCCCCGGCGACGCCCGGGCCACCATCAGCTCCGCTATCGCCGCGGGCAAGCGCAAGCCCCGCCCGCTCGCCACCCGAAGGGCCGCCGCGTGAACCCGGCCAGCCGCGACG
>JAABUX010008995.1_pt1 | contig 11393 bp, 5 predicted proteins | sample 5561851 | NCBI WGS metagenome assembly JAABUX01 (sample SAMN10711883, study PRJNA513361) | rock metagenome | isolation source: Antarctica rocks | place: Antarctica: Victoria Land, Richard Nunatak red sandstone | collected 2016-01-03 | reverse complement strand
GGAATGGGCAGGCAGATGACGTTTGGGGTGATCGTTGGCAACCGTGGATTTTTTCCGAGCCACCTGGCGACGAGTGGGCGGCTGGAGATGGTGGCGGCGATTGAGGCGGCGGGGATGAATGCGGTGGTGCTTTCGCCGGAGGAGTCGGCACATGGGGCGGTGGAGACGTATGAGGAGGCGAAGCGGTGCTCGGAGCTGTTTAAGCGGCACCGGGATGCGATCGACGGGATCATCATCACGCTGCCGAACTTCGGCGAGGAGCGGGGTTTGGCGGATGCGCTGCGGCTGGCGGATCTCCATGTGCCGGTGCTGATCCAGGCAACGCCGGACCATGCGGGCAAGATGTCGATTGCCTTCCGGCGCGACAGCTTTTGCGGGAAGATGTCGATTTGTAACAACCTGCGGCAGTACGGGATCGCGTACTCGTTGACGCGGCTCCATACGGAGGCGCCGGAATCGGAAGAGTTCAAGGCGGATCTCCAGTGGTTTGCGAGTGTGTGCCGGGTGGTGAAGGGCTTCAAGAATCTGCGGATTGGGGCGATTGGGGCTCGGCCGGCGGCGTTCAACACGGTGCGCTATTCGGAGAAGCTGCTGGAGCGGTCGGGGATCACGGTGGACACCCTGGACCTGAGCGAGGTGTTTGGGCAGATTGCGCGGCTGCCGGATAACGAGGACCGGGTGCAAGGGAAGCTTGCGAAAATCAAGAGCTACCTGCCGCTGAACAATACGCCGGAAGAGGCGTTGCTGAAGATGTCGAAGCTGGGCGTGGTGCTGGACGGCTTTATGACGTCGCACGAGCTGACGATTTCGAGCGTGCAGTGCTGGACGTCGATGGAGGAGTACTTCGGCGTGGTGCCGTGCACGGTAATGAGCATGATGAGCGAGAGCCTGCTGCCGGCGGCGTGCGAGACGGACACGCTGGGGACGGTGAGCATGTATGCGCTGACGCTGGCGAGCGAGACGCCGAGTGCGCTGCTGGACTGGAACAACAACTATGGCGATGACCCAAACAAGGCGGTGTGCTTTCACTGTTCCAACCTGCCGAAGCACTTCTTCAAGCCGGGGGTGAAGATGGACTTCCAGCAGATTATCGCTGGGACGGTGGGCAAGGAGAATACGTATGGGACGCTGGACGGGACGGTGAAGGCGGGCGCGATGAGCTTTGCGCGCTTCTCGACCAATGATCTCGAAGGGCGGATTACGGGATATGTGGGGGAGGGGGCGTTTACGGACGATCCGCTGAATACGTTTGGCGGAGCGGGCGTGGTGGAGATTCCGAAGATGCAGGAGCTGCTGCGGTACATCTGCGAGAACGGATTTGAGCACCATGTGGCGGCGAACTTTTCCACGGTGGCGAGTCCGGTCTATGAGGCGGCGTCGAAGTATCTGGGGTGGGCGATGCATCGGCATGGGTAGTTCGCTTTGGGACGCCAGAGCAGCGGCTTAGCCGCCGCGGAGGGCGCAAGGGACCGCGAAGGGGCGCGAAGGAACGACGCGGTTAGGGGTGGCGGGTTGGGCTTGGCTATCCTCGGCTTTGGGTGCGCCAGCGTTGGACGAGGTCGTGGGCGGCGACGGGCCAGGTGGGGTACTGGAAGCGGAAGCCGGCTTCGAGGAGGCGGGTGGGGACGACGCGGCGGCTTTTGAGGACGAGTTCGGACTCGGTGCGCAGGAGCAGGGTGCCAATCTCGATCATCCAGCGTGCCGAGGGGAGGCCGAGGGGGGTGCGCCAGGCTTGGCGGAGGACGCGCATGAAGTCGCGGTTGGGGACTGGATTGGGCGAGGCGAGGATGATGGGGCCGTCGAGATCTTCGCGGGCGATGAGAAGGTCGATGGCGTTGGCGAAGTCGAGGTCGTGGATCCAGGAGACGAACTGATCGCCGCTCCCCTGGGTTCCGCCGAGGCCGAAGCGGACGAGTTTGAGGAAGACGTCGAAGACGCCGCCGGGATCTGGGGAGAAGGTCATGGCGCTGCGGAGGGCGACTTTGCGGGTGCGCGGGGTGGGCGTCTCGAAGAAGGCGGCCTCCCAATCTTTCGCGACCTTGATCGAGAAGTTCCAGGTGTCGGGGGCGCCGGGTTCGTTGCCGCCGAACTCGCCGGTGGGCTCGTCCTGCGGGTGATCCGCCGGGCCGTCGAGAGTATGGCGGTAGATGGTGGCGGTGGCGGCGTCGAGCCAGACGCGGGGCGGATGCTGCAGGGACGCGATGACCTGGTTGAGGAGGCGTGTGGAATCGACGCGGGAGCTGTGGATGAGCTGACGGTTGTTGGGCGTGTAGCGGCAGTCGACGCTGCGTCCGGTGAGGTTGATGCAGACGTCGGCGCCTTCGAGGGAGGCGATCCAGACGCCGGGTGTCTGGGCGTCCCAAACGACGGTGTTCCAGGGGTCCGGCTTCCGCGATGACGAGGGAGGGTGTCGACTGAGGACTGTGACGGTGTGGCCCTGCGAGGAGAGGTGGCGCGCAAGGATGTGGCCGACCTGCCCGCTGCCGCCGGGGATGACGATGCGCATGGGGCGAGTCTACATGGACGGGTTCAGCGGAAGACGGCACCGGGCAGGGGTTAGTGGGGGAGGTAGCGCTGCCACTCGGCCGACTCGGCGATGCGCTTGGTGACGGTGCTGCGGTCGAGGAGGAGGTTGCGCATGTAGCGGCGGAGGACGAGCAGCTCGGCGACGCGGCCGACGACGGGGAGCGGAGCTGTGACGCGGAGGACGTCGGTCATCTCGGTGCGGTCGCGGGTGAGCGGGCGGAAGTAATGGTCGTGCTGCATGGAGTGGAAGGCGCCGCGGACCATGGTGTCCTGAAAGAAGAGCGGCGGATCGAAGCCGGTGATGCAGGTGGTGAGGTCCTGACGGACGCCGAGATGGCGGGCTCGCCAGGTGACCTGGTGACCGATGCCGACAAGGCCGGAGGTTTGGCCGTCGACGACGACGGTGGGTTCACCGAAGTGGGAGTTGTCGAGCAGGTGGACTTCGACGCTGCGGGCGAGGTCGAAGCAGCGGTGGACGGGTGCATCGATGACGGAGACTTCGTGGAGTTCTATCATGCGCCTGGCTCCGAGGGGCACCAGAGTACACGAAACGGAGGGCGCCCGGAAGAGCCTGCCGGAGGGGATGTGAGCGACGGGCGAACGTGGAATTTTGAGGGAGGTTAACATAAACGAGGTAGTTTCGATCTCTTATGGCCTCGACGAAAAAGCGAACGGCGAAACGTGACGTGGCAAAGGCTGCTGAGACAGCTTTGCCAAAGAAGAAGCGTGAACACAAGAAGCCGGGGAAGAAGCCAGCGGAGGTGCCGGAGATGAGGTTCTTCAGCCGGGACGAGAGCTGGCTGCGGTTCAACCAAAGGGTGCTGGAGGAGGCCCGGGACGAGACGAATCCGCTGCTGGAGCGGGTGAAGTTTCTGGCGATCACGGCGAGCAACCTGGACGAGTTTGTCGAGATTCGGGTGGCGGGCATCCTGCAGCGGATCGAGGATGGCGATGTGCAGGCGCAGGCGGCCGACGAGGGTGGGTTGACGCTGGAGCAGCGGCTGAACCGGTTAAGCGAGCAGCTGGAGACGTTTGTGAAGGCGCAATACCGGTGCTGGAACAAGCACCTGCTGCCGGCGCTGGCGGCGGAGAAGATCCGGGTGCTGCGATGGAAGGAGCTGGATGAGGAGATGCGGGCGCAAGCTCTGCGCTTTTACGACAACGAGGTGGATCCGCTGCTGACGCCGGTGACGATCGACCCGTCGCACCCGTTTCCGCGCGTTCTGAACAAGTCGCTTTGCCTGGCGTTGCTGCTGCGGCACAAGCGGACGGTTACGGACGGCATCAAGACGGTTCCGATGCTGGGCGTGGTGACGGTGCCGCGATCACTGCCGCGGCTGGTGTGTCTGACAAACAAGGAGAAGGAGACGGATTTTATTTTGCTTCACGAGCTGATCGAGGCACAGGCCTCCCGGATGTTTCGGGGGTACGAGGTGCTAACGCAGACGGCGTTCCGTGTGACCAGGAACAGCAATCTCTACCTGCAGGAGGAGGAGTCACGATCGGTGCTGGAGAGCGTTCGAGCGGAGCTGCACAACCGGCGCAAGGGCGATGCGGTTCGGATGGAGATCGAGTGCACGGCGACGGACGAGATTGTGGAACGGCTGCGGAGGAATTTCGAGCTGGAACCGTGGCAGATCTTCAAGACGGACGGACCGGTGAATCTCTCGCGCCTGATGAATCTTTACTCGGAGGCGAAACGACCGGAGCTGAAGTATCCGGCGTTTGCGGGGAAGGAGTACAAGGTCGGAGCGAAGTCGGCGGACCTGTTCGAGGATATGCGGCGCTCCGATATTCTACTGCACCATCCGTTTGACAGCTACAAGACGGTGGAGAGCTTTATCGAGGCGGGAGCGGTGGATCCGGCGGTGATCTCGATCAAGCAGACGCTCTACCGGACGAGTGCGGACTCGGCGATGTTTAAGGCGCTGGTGGAGGCGGCGCAGGGTGGCGTGGCACAGAGCAAGGATGTGACGGTGGTGATCGAGTTGATGGCGCGGTTTGATGAGGCGTCGAATATTCGCTGGGCGAGGGAGCTGGAGGACGCGGGCGTCGGCGTGTTTCACGGGATCTTCGGTCTGAAGACGCATTGCAAGCTGGCGCTGCTGGTACGGCGCGATCCGGATGGGACGGTCCGGAGGTATGCGCACATGGGAACGGGCAACTACAACCCGGTGACGGCGCGGTTCTACACGGACGTGAGCCTGCTGACGGCGCGGCCGCACCTGACGGAGGCGGTGCAGGCGGTGTTCAACTACCTGACGGCGGAGGCGGAGGGCGAGGCGTACCGACCGCTGATGGTGGCGCCCCTGACGCTGGCGAAGGATCTGCTGCGGTTGATCGCGCGCGAGACGGAGCATGCCAAGGCGGGGCGGCCCGCGGGCATTGTGGCGAAGATGAACGGTCTGCTGGACCGGGAGACGGTGGAGGCGATGTATACGGCGAGCCAGGCCGGCGTCGCGATCGACCTAATCATCCGGGGCATGTGCTCGCTGCGACCAGGGGTGAAGGGGTTGAGCGAGAACATACGGGTTCGATCGGTGGTGGGGCGCCTGCTGGAGCACAGCCGCATCTTCAGCTTTGTGAATGGCGGGGAGAACGAGGTCTTCTGCGGAAGCGCGGACTGGATGCCGAGGAACCTGTATGAGCGGTGCGAGGTGGTGTTTCCCGTGACGCAGCCCGACCTGAGCGAACGTCTGCGCGAGGAGATCCTGGGGGCTTACCTGAGGGATAACGTTAAAGCGCGTCTGCTGCAGGCGGATGGGGAGTATGTGCGTGCGCCGAAGGGCGAGACAGCGTTTTCGGCGCAGGACTACCTGATGTCGCTGGCGTTCGGGCCGGCGGATCCGTCGGTTGCGGCGGTGTCTGAGAAGATGCGCGAGATGACGCAGGCGTCGGCGTGAGGCTGTGTGGGAGTAAAGGCCGCACTCGGGTGAGTGCGGCCTCTTGTTGTAGGAACGGAGTTCGCCGCGGCTTGTCTACTGGACGACGAAGGTGACCTGCGTGCTATGGACACGGTTGCCGTTGGCGGTGGCGCCGATGCCAACGACGGTGACGGTGTACGTGCCTCGTGCGGCGGGAGTGACGGTCGGCGTTGGCGTTACGGTGGCGGGGTTGATGACCGAGGTTCCGGAGCCGCAGCCGCCTGCTCCGATGACACCGGCGGAGACGACGACGGCGAGCAGGGCTCCCCAGCGGCGACGGCGGGGGAAGGTGAACAGGAGCAGAGAGGCGAGTGCGACCCCCGAGCCAGCGGTGTAAAGGGAGCGTACACGATTGAGGCTAATGGGGTCCCTGCTGTTTGAGCCGAGTTTGATAAGTCCATTGGTGGTGCCGCTAGTTGTCTGGAAGGCGCTGAGGGTGAAGACGGTTGTACCGGTGGAGGAGCCGGAGATGACGACCGGGGTGACGGTGAAGGTGTAGCTGGCGGAGAGGGTGGCGTCCGAGGTGGCGGTGAAGTTGACCGGGCCGGTGAAGCCCTTGAAGGGATTGACGGTGAAGGTGACGCCGGGAGCGACGCCGCCGGGGGCTGCGCTGGTGGAGGCGGTGCAGGGCGTGATGGAGAAGTCGGGCTGTGTCGTCGAGACGACGTCGGTGAGAAGACTTCCTTTGGAACCGGAGAAGCTATTGTCGCCGAGGTAGACGGCCCCGACGGTGTGTCCGCCCGAAGAGAGAGTAGAGGTGTTGAGAGTGTAGGTGAGTGCGCCGTTGGCGAGGGCGACGGGCGCGCCAAGAGCGACATTATCGACCAGAAACTGAACGAGGCCGGACGGGACGGAGGTGCTGCCGGTGACGCTGTTCGTGACCGCGACGTTGAGATTGAGAGAACCGGTGGAGATGCCGCAGGTAGCGGTCGAGGTGGTGACGGTGGTGCTGGTGATGGTGGATCCGGTGGTGCTGCCGAGGCCGGCCGCGGGGACGACGCCCCATTTATTGACCAGGTTGAAGGCATCGATGGAGCCCCAGCCGGTGGCGAGATCGTAGCCGGTGGTGGTGTTGTAGCCGATGCTGCCGCCGTTGGGACAGTTGGGGGAGCCCTGCACGCAGTTGCTGTTGTTATTGCCGCCGGTGATGTCGTGGAAGACGTTGTTGTAGAAGGTGGAGTTGGCGAGGCCGTAGATCTGCGGATTGGCGTTGCCGAGGCGACCTCCGGTCTTCTGCTCGACGAGGGCCAGGATGCCTGCGAACGAGGGGGCTGCGACGGAGGTGCCGCCGACAACCGTCAGGTTCTGATTGAGGTCGCGGTAACCGTTGACGCAGGAGCCCTGGACGCAGTAGAGGAAGCCGTCGTGCCCATTGGCCGAGGCGAGGGAAAGGTCGGGAACGTCACGGGAGAGATCGGTTGGGACACCGGCGCCGGTCTGCCAGACGGGTTTGGAGAAATAGGCGCTGACACCGCCGCCACCGGAGGCAAGGCCGTTGGCTCCGGACTCGTTCCAGACCGTCTCCGGGATGTAGCCGAGGGCGGAGCCGGCGTTGTTGTTGTTTCCGGAGCTCCAGTAGTTTCCGGTGCCCTCGTTGAGCATGGTGCCGCCGAGGCCCGTGACGAAGGGGGAGCTTGCCGGGAAGTCGACGGAGAGGCCGTCGGCCGCGGTGATGGACCGGTAGTCGCAGTCGGTGGCGCCGGAGTCTCCGGCGGGGCCGACGACGGTCTGGCCCTGCACGTTGGCCTGCTGGAAGTACTGGTTCAGGGTGGTGAGGTTGCGCTGGCCGAAGACCGACTCGCAGGCTCCGTAGCTGATGGAGATGATGGGCGCGAGGTTGGAGGTGATGGCGTTGATGAGGGAGAGGCCGACGACGTCGTTCGAGTTGACGTAGAGGATGGACGCCGAGGGCGCGACGGCTCCGGACCACTCCACGTCGAGCATGGCCTCGTTGACGTCGCCGGCGAGGGTGCCTGGGTCCGCGCCGAAGAGACGGACGGTGGGAGGCTGGGCGGAGAGGCCGGAGGCGGAGCGGAAGGCGGCGGCATCGGCCAGCGAGATGTCGGTCTGGCCGACGACGGCGATGGTGACGCCGGAGCCGTTGATGGAGCTTGAGAGCAGGGGGCTAACATCGTAGATGGCGTAGAAGTCACCGGGTGCGATGTAGTGGTTGCCGCTGATGCTGGAGGTAAAGTTCGGGCGAACGACTTTTTTGAATTGTGCGCGGGACTTCAGCTTGAAGTCGTTGAGGCCGGTGATGCCGTTGATCGTGCCGGCTAGGGCGGAGGGCAGGGTGGGATCGGTGACGTTTGAGAAGTGCTGTTCGCCGTCGAGCGAGAGCGAGTGGATGCTGACGCCGAGGGCGGTCTGGAGCTGGGCGACGGTGCCGTTGACCCGTATAAAGTTTGAGCTGGGGGAGACGGCGGCGATCTCCAGGCCTTGGCCGGTAAGCCAGGCGGAGACCTTGGCGAGATCCGAGCTGCTGAGGCCGAACTGGGCGCCGTACTGCGCCGGAGTCAGCCACTGGTGGAAGCGGGGGGAGGATGGGTTTTGCTGGTCGACGATGAGCTGGTTCAACGCGGCCTGCTGCGCGTCGGTCATGTTGAAGTGCAGGGTGACAGAGAAGAGGAGGCGATTCGGCGCCATGGGACCGAGGTCGACGGCTCGCGCGGCAGTTCTGGGGACGGTGTGCGCCAGCTCGCTGCGATCGCTCTCGGCGATGACGCCGATGCGATTGGGCACCACGGCGAAGAGAGAGACGGCCGAGGTGAGAAGGGCGAGGGCGGCAGGGGCAAGGATACGGAGACTTCGGGTGGGCATGGGGAAGGTTCCTGCAGTCCGATGTTTCGTGCGGAGCTTACCGTGTCCTGGGCGGAGGTTTGGCGGCCAGGAGGCGACGGAGGTGGGTTGCCGACTTCCTAGCTTAGACCTCCTTTGCCAAAAAAGGTTTCGGTTGTTGCGAGGCGGAGAAGCCTCCTTGGGTAACTGGCGGCGTATCGGAGGATCGGGCGAGGTTTGCGCATGGGATGAACTTCTCGCCTAGGAGGGCCAGAGCCGGTTACTGGACGGTGACCTGGTACTGGTAGGTGTGACGGACGATGTTGACGCCATCGGAGCCGGAGGCGGTGATGGCAAAGTTCTGGGTGCCAAGCGGAGTTCCGGGGTCGGAGGGGGTGGTGCCGCTACCGCCACCGGGGGCACTGGCGGTGGTGCTGGTGGTTCCGATCGCGCAGCCCAGGTTGGCCGTGAGGCCGGCGGCGAGCAGGAGGAGAAGAAGCGACGCGAGCGGACGTCGGCGAGGGGCGAGGAGGAAAAAGCAGAGGCTCGCCAGAGAGACGCCGGTGGCGCAGGTCCACGGGATGACGGAGTGCGCCTGCTGGCCGGAGGCGGCGGAGCGCGGGGCGGTGGTGGTGAAGGTGATGGTTGCCGACTGGCCTACGGAGACCGAAGTGGGTGAGATGTTGCAGGTGGCTTCGCTGCTGCCGGGCGGGGTGCAACCGAGGCTGACGGAGCCGGTGTATCCGCCGCCGGCGCCGACGAGGATGCTGACCTGTGCGGATTTACCCTGGGCGATGGAGAGGGTCGGGGGGTTCATGGTGAGGCTGAAGTCCGCGATGGACAGAACGGTGACTGGGCTGGTCACGGCGGCGTAGATGTCGTCGCCCGTGTACTGGGCGTAGACGTGGTGCAGACCGGGGAGAAGGCCGGTGCTGGTGAAGGTGGCGATGGAGCTGTTGGGCCCATTGGCGACGAGGACGGCGCCGTTGCCGAGCTGGAGGACGGCGCCGTTGAAGGTATCGAAGAAGGTGACGTAGCCGGTGGGTCCTTGCCGTAGTTGGTGTCGGTGGTGACGGCGGCGGTGAAGACGATGTTGATGCCGGCGAGGGAGCTGAAGCCGTTGGTGTTGGTGGTGATGGTGAGGCCGGTTGGGAGGAGGGTGGGGAGGACGGCGACGGCGCCCGAGGTGCTGGTGTTCCAGTTTGTGTCTCCGCTGTAGACGGCGGTGAGATTGTGGGTGCGGGTGCCGGAAAGCGAGACGCTGGCGGTGGCCTGGTTGGTGGCGACGGGCGCGCTGGCGATGAGTTTGCCGGAGTCGTAGAAGCTGATGCTGCCGCCGTAGGTGTAGGTTCCGGTTCCGTTGCCGGCGTTGGCGACGCTGGCGGTGATGTAGACGGGCTGTCCGGCTTGAGGCGCAGCCGGGTTCACGGTGATGCTGGCGTTGGTGTAGCCCTTGACGGTCTTGATGGGAAGGAGGACCGGCGTCTGGCACTGAAAGTTCTGGTTGCCCTGACAGCTGACCTCGACGGTGTAGCCACCGGGAGAGGGGATGGAGAGGACGATGTTGGCGGTGGCGCTGTTGCCGCCGGGGTTGGGGCTGAGGGTGGCGGTGTAGAAGGCGCCGGTGACGCCCTGGATTTGGGCGTAGACGTCTCCACTGGGCGAGGCGGAGGAGTTCGGCAGGGTAACGGTGACGGTGGCGGTGGCGGTGGCGCCGTAGGGAACGGAGACCGATGGGGAGAGTGTGGCCTGGAGGCGGGCGTTGACGATGTTGACCGAGATGGTGACGCCGCCTTTGGAGCTGGGCGAGTAGTTGGCGTCGCCGGAGTAGGTGGCGACGATGGTGTAGGCGCCGACGGGAAGCAGGCCGGAGTCGAGGGTGGCCGATCCGTTGTTGACCGCGGCGGATCCGAGAACGCCCTGGCTGGAGGCGGTGAAGGTGACGGTTCCGGTGGGGGGCGAGGTGGCGTTGCCGGTGGCGTTGATGTTGGCGCGGAGGGTGAAGGGGGTGCCGTAGCTGACGGAGTAGGTGGTGGACTGGAAGTCGATGGTGGTGGCCGCGTTGCCGCGGGGGTAGACCTTGAGGAGGGTGTTGAGGTCGATGAGGCCGAGGCCGGTGGCGGGCTGCCAGGCGCCGGCTGGAGCCGCGGTGGAGCTGTTGGCCGCGGGATCTGGTTGGGTGAAGAGGCCTGGCGTCTTGGCGAGGGCGTAGAGGGTGGGGTTCAGGTTGCCGAGGCGATTGCCGGTCGCGAGATTGAGGGTGGAGATGGCCTGGGCGAAGGCTGCTGCAGAGGAGGCGGTGAGGTCGGGCTCGTGACGGAGGTTGTCGGCGGGGAGGCCGGGTGCGGACTGCCACGAGGGGCGAGGCTCTGTCGCGGTGGCGGAGGTTTCGCGGGGGGAGGTGGTGAGGGCGGTGACCTGGGCGAGGTTGGCGGGGAAGCTGGAGGCTGCCGGGCTCTGGCAGGAGCTGGTGGCGATGACGGTGATGCCCTGGGCGCTGGCCTGACGGAAGAGGTCGCGGAAGGCGGCGATGTCGAGCTCGCTGAGGTCGGAGACGCAGGCTTCGGTGGCGAGGGTGAGGATGGGTGAGGAGTTTGCGTCGATGGCCTCGGCGATGGCGGAGATGGGGTCGGGTTGCGGCGTCGGGGTGACGGCCGGGGTGAACAGGCGGGCGAGGGTCGATGATGCGGGTGCGTTCGAGGCGCCGATGAGGATGCGAGCCGCGGCGGGCCCGGGTAGGTTGTCGAGGCCGGAGATGCCGGAGACGAGGGCGGCGACGGCGGCCGGGAGTGTGGGTGCGGTGGCGGTGGCGAAGTAGGGCGCGTGGTCGATGCTGAAGCGGTGGAGGTCAGTGGCGAAGGCGAGCTGGGCCTGCCCGGCGGTGCCGCTGACGGAGATGCGGGTGTGTGCGGGTGAGACGGCGGTGACGGCGAGGCTGTGGGACTGAAGGTAGGTAATGAGGCTGGCGAGCTGCTCGGCGGTGGCGCCGAAGTGCTCGGCGAACTGCTGGGGGCTGAGCCAGCGGTGGTAGCTGGGCGAGGCGGGATCGGTTTGGTCGGAGAGGAGCTGATCGAGGGCGGCGGTCTGCGCGGAGGTGGGCCGGAGGCGGAGGGTGAGTGTGAGGGGCTCGGAGACGGAGATCTGGCCGGCGTCGACGACGGCGCT
>JAABUX010008994.1_pt1 | contig 11394 bp, 11 predicted proteins | sample 5561851 | NCBI WGS metagenome assembly JAABUX01 (sample SAMN10711883, study PRJNA513361) | rock metagenome | isolation source: Antarctica rocks | place: Antarctica: Victoria Land, Richard Nunatak red sandstone | collected 2016-01-03 | reverse complement strand
CGGGTATTATGGAGATACGGTTAAGACATGCACCTGTTCGCCGCCGATGATCGCCAAGTATTTGCAGCGTATCAGCGGACCGCTGCTTGATAGAATTGACATTCATATTGAGGTGCCGCGTTTGCGCCAGGACGAAATGATCCAGGGCAGCGGCAGCGGCGAGCCGTCGGATTCCATTCGCAGCCGGGTTCTTGCCGCCCGCGCCCGTCAAAAGGAACGGTTTGAGGGGACCAGCCTGCACTGCAACGCCCACATGGGCGCACGCCAGATCAGGCAGTTTTGCCGGGCCACCGACGATGTCAAAGACTTGCTGCGGGCCGCGATTTCGCAACTCGGCCTGTCGGCGCGGGCCTATGACCGTATCCTGAAACTCGCCCGCACGATTGCGGATTTAGACGCCGAAGCCGACATTCAGCTCGCGCATGTCGCCGAAGCGATCCAGTACCGGGCGCTGGACCGCAAGCTCTGGGGATAAAAAATAAGGAAAGTTTGATGGCAATTCTTCCTACTGAAGATGAAATGGAACAGCTTTCAGCCAAAGGCCGTGCAATCTACGACCAAACGCTCAAGGCTATTCTGGAGCCGCAGTATAATGGGCAGGAAGTCGCAATCCATCTGGATTCAGGGGATTACGAAGTCGCTAAGAATTCGCCCCACGCCCGAAGAGCGTTACGCGCCCGTCGGTCAGCGGGCTTAATCATGACGACCAATATCGGGCCACCCAAGATAGACGGGCTGACTTTGCGGATGCTTGGCAGTCAACTTCTTTCGGGTGCAAACAAATGATGCTTGGGACATTTCGCGAGGAACACCCACGGATTACACTGCCTCTGCCGCAAATTGGCGGAGAGATCGTCGTTGAGTTTATTGTCGATACTGGGTTTGCAGGAGATTTAACGCTGCCGGCCCACTTGGCGGGACTGCTCGAAGGAACATTCGCAGGATTCGGGCAGCGGCGGCTGGCGAATGGTCAATATCTCAAATGCAGCACCTATGAAACCATATTGGAATGGAACGATGAGTTGCGCCCTACCGAGGTGCTGATACTTGAAGGTGATCCGCTTTTGGGGACGATTCTTCTCCAAGAGTATTTGGTCCAGATGGAAATGACGGAAGGCGGCCAAGTCGCGATTGAGCCGCTTTAACTTCCGTTTGCTTTTGCCGAAGCAATCCGGTACCGGGCGCTGGATTGCAGGCTCTGGGGGTAGCCCGCTGCGAAACATTTAGTTTTGTGTATTTAGTTCGGAAAGCAAAGAAATGCGGTACAACTCACCAATAGACAACTTGCAGCGCCTGCTTTTTCGCGGCGGCATCCCCGTGACCACGGCACTGCTGCTGGTTAATGCGGCGACGTTCCTGCTTGCCTTCATGCTGCCGTCACTGATGCAGTTCTTTTGGCAGTGGGTTTCGTGTCAAATGCCCATTGCTTTTCTCAGGCCCTGGACCCTGCTCACCTACCCTTTAGTCTACCTGGATACGACAGCGCAAGGGTTTTTCAATTTCCTGTTCGGCGGCTTTACGCTCTGGTCGCTTGGCGGCAGCCTGGAACGAAGCTGGGGCAGCCAGAAGTATGGCCTGTTTTTCTTTGTTATGAGTTTAGTTTCTGCTCTGTGCCTGCTGCTGGGAAGCGTTCTTTTAGGGCAGCCTTATCCGCTGTTCGGGTTCTTCCTGCCGCTGGCGTGCTGCATTATCGCCTTCTGCATGATCCAGCCGGAAGCAGCCGTCCAAGTCTTCTTGTTCCCCGTGCGTGCCAAGTATTTCGCCATCCTTGTCACACTCTTTACCTGGATTTATGTCGGTCAGGGCGGCGGGCAGCACGCCCTGCTTGGCGCTTTTGCTCTTGGCGGGCTGCTGGTCGCATACCTTTATGTGCGTTATGGCCGTTCCTGGGCCGCTCCCCCTTCCTACGGCGTGCCGGGACGATCCTCACGCGGCCCAGACCTGCGGATGGACAGCCGCCCTGCCGCCCGGCCTTCGTTCCGCACGACGCTTGACGGCTCGCCGGCACAGCGCCGCTTTCTTGACTTCGGGGGGCGCTGGAAAGACTGGCAGGAACGGCGGCGTCTTGAAAAACTTTGGAAGAACTCCGGTTTTTCCACGTCGGAAACCGAATGGCGCGATGACGAAAAGCGCCGTAAATGAGGATAAATACCTGTCAGTTACCCCCGCCTAAAAAATAAATCCTAAAGGCTAGGGGCTTGTCCCTCACCCGCAAGGCGGGCGGAACAATAGGCGCACTGACATAACAAGCAAGCCTATTATTTTTGACGCCCGTGTCCATATTCCCCGGAGGCGTAAATCCGAAGGATTAAATCCGAAGGGAATTAGACCATCTATAAGGCCCCGGAAGGCCAAATCAGATACGTTCAAACATTTTACGCGGCAAAACGTATTGAGTTGCCGCAACCTATTATGTTTGCTTGTGAAGGCGGTTGTTTTGAAACCGTAACTGCTCTTTTGAGCGTGTGCCTTACAACCATAAAGATTATGCCCGAAAGCCTGTTCGTATAAACGCAATCGGGCGAATGCCAATCTAATTTATTTGGGCAATTCTTCCCCCGCGTAAACGCAGAGGGGGACCTCCTTGCCCGCGCTATCGAAAGGTTTATTGTGATTAAAGCTCGCTTGGCCCCAGCAATGCTGCTGATTGGGGCCGTCTTTGCAATAGTGTCTGCACCGGCTTGGGCCGAGACGCCTTCCCCGGCTTCGCCTTCTTCTGCGCCGACGGCACAGGTAGATTTTTACCGAGGAGACACCGGGCATACCGGCGTTTCCACGGAAAGCTTGGCTCCCCCGCTGTCCCTGCTCTGGCGGCATACGACGCTTGCCGCTCCCAACAACCCGGCGTCTGCGGTTTATTCCGCCGGCAGCGTCTACTTTGTTTCCGGTGGCAGTGTCTACGCCCTGCATGCCGCCGACGGTGCGACTCAGTGGCAGTATCCGGCGGACGGCAAGAAAACCTCGCTGTTTTCCGCGACTCCGGCCCTGGCGGACGGGTTTTTGTATGTCACCGATGACAACGGCAACGCCATCAAGCTCGACGCCGCAACGGGGAAAGAAGTCTGGAAAGTCACGCTGGACGGGGCGCTTCGCTCCGCGCCGGTGGTCAGCGGCGGCCTGGTCTACTTCGGCAGCGGCAGCAGCCACTGCTACGCCCTCAGCGCGGCCACCGGGCAGACGGTCTGGGATGTCACGACGGGCGGCGCGGTGCTGACCTCACCGGTCGTGACCGGCGGCTTGGTCGTGTTTACTTCTTCCGACAACACGGTCTACAGCCTGAATGGCCGGACCGGGCGCAAAGCCTGGTCGGTTCCGTTTGATGCTGATCCCAGCATTGTCCCACTGGTCTATGACGGCAGGATTTTGTATGTGACGGCGGGTGACACGGTTTTTAGCCTGGATCCGAGCAGCGGCCGGCAGCGCACCACGCTTAAGCTGCCGACAACAGTGCTAATCCCGCCGACAATCAGCGCGGACGCGACCTATATCATCACGCAGTCTAACGTCCTCTACTCGCTCGGCGCGGGCGGGCGCGAGCGCTGGAAAGCCACCGTGGATGCCGCGTCCACCGCCCCGCCGCTGCTGGCCGGGTCTTTGCTGCTTGTCACTACGCAGCCCGGCATCGTGTCCGGGTACGAGAGCGGCAGCGGCAAGCTTGTCTGGCGCTACGCCATGCAAGGCACCGCCACCGACAGCCAGGCCAAGCCGGCCACGGCCAATGTTTTCGCGGCCCCGATTGTCGCCGACGGCACGCTGTACGTTGTCAGCGATGACGGGTCTTTAAGCGCCTTCCGGCACGATGCGCCTGACGATGTCGGCCCGGAACTTGTCCAGCTTGCCCCGACTTCCGCCGCAACCGTCCCGACGGACAACCTGACTTATGGGGCTATGATTGTGGACCAGGGAAGCGGGATTAACCCTGCCACTGTCCATTTGGAATTTGATGGCACTGCCGATCCGCTGGCGTTGTTTCATTCCGATACTGGCGCGATTTATCATACTCTCACCACGCCGCTGACCGAAGGCGACCACCAGGTCACAGTCACCGCCGCCGACTGGCGCGGCAACGTCACCAGCCAGAACTGGCACTTTACCGTGCGGAACGGCGCGACCAATCGGGGCGGCGGACGCTTTAACCCATTTGGGCGAGGCTACCCCGGTGGAGGCGGGCGCAATCCAAACGCCCCACCGCCCCCGCCTTTGACCCCGTTTTAGGATTTTGTTTTAGGATTTATCCGGGAAAGAAGGAGTGGCTATGGAAGGCCTTGAAGAGCATCTCGAAGAAGTCGCCTGCGCGGCAGAACCGTCAAGCGAAGCAGCATCAACAAACGGGGCAGCATCAACAACCGAAGACTGGCTGCGGCTTCATGCCCTTGAGTTTGCCCCGCACCGATTGAACAGCCTTCTGGAAGCTTACGGCGGCAGCCCCGCCGCCGTGTTCCAGGCTGCGCCTTCGGACTGGAAAGCGCGTCAGCCGCAGCTTGGCGAAAAGCGGCTGGCAAAGATGGCGGCGGTTCGACGCCTGGACTTTTCCAAAACACTCGGCGCAATGGAGAAGTATCAAACCCGTCTTGTCACAGTCCGCGACGCTGTTTATCCCGCCAATCTGCGTCCCCTGCCCGATGCCCCGCCGGTGCTCTTTCTGCGAGGTGCGCTGATCCCCGAAGACAAGTTCAGCATCGCCATTGTCGGATCGCGCCGCGCCACGTCCTATGGGCTGGTGCTTGCCCGGCAGTTCGCCCGCGAGCTGGCGGCTCATGGCCTTGCCCTCGTTTCCGGCGGCGCGTCCGGGGTAGACACGGAGGCGCATCGCGGCGCTCTGGAAGGCGGCGGCCGGACGCTTGCGTTTCTAGGCTGCGGCGTTGACATCGCCTACCCGTCCGGCAACCGGAAGCTGTTCGGCGAGATCGCGGACGGGCGCGGGGCAATCCTGTCCGAGTTTGGAATGGAAGATCGTCCGGAACCCTGGCATTTCCCGGCCCGCAACCGCCTGATTTCCGGCTCATCTTTAGGCGTTTTAGTCATCGAAAGTCCTGCCGACAGCGGCTCGCTGATTACGGCGCGGGAGGCCGGCGATCAGGGCCGCGACGTGTTTGCCATTCCCGGCCCTATCGGGTTGGGCCATAATACAGGCTGCCATAAGCTGATCCAGGACGGCGCAAAGCTGGTCGAATCCGTGGACGATATTTTGTCGGAGCTTGGCGTTCTCGCCCTGCGTTCTCCCGAAGCGGCTCCGGCTGCCCGGCCCATTCCGAACCTGCCGCCGGAGCAGCGCCGAATCTTAGACATGCTGACTTTGCAGCCGCGTCAGGTGGAAGGCATGATTACCGAGAGCCGCCTGTCCGCCCCGCAAGTCACCGGCATTCTCACTTTGCTGGAGCTGCGCGGCCTCGCCAAGCGCGTCCCCGGCAACAGCTTCGTGCGCGTTTTGTAGCCTGCGCCCAATTGATTGCACCGCAGAAGGAGGACAGTATGAATTCATTGTTTGTAATCACCCCTTATGATTATGAGGGGCTATGGGTTTTCGATGACTCGCGTGTCGGATTGGAACAGGAACCGTTTGTCGGCGGGGCAGACACAATGATTGACGCTTTAGTAGCCGACATTCCTGATGCCAAAGAAGGCTTCCACATTGTTTTTTCGGCCTCTGCATTTCCCGGCTATACACAAAAACTAGACTGGGTACGGCCTGAACTCAGCGGCAATGTCTACCGCTCTGCCGAGTTAGACATGGAAGGATGGCTATGTCCAGCCTTGTTCAAGTATTTTGAGAGTGCGCCCCAAGAGATTTACTTGAAGGTGGAACCAAAATCCTAACTATCGCCTGGCACAAAAAAGCGCCCGAACTCATCGTAGTTCGGGCACTATTACATCTTTGGTTTTGCCGCTTGAGGCTCAGGCGTTCATGGAACGCGCTTTGCGGCGCAGGATGACCAGGAGGCTGCCGCCGACCAGAAGCAGACCGAACGAAGTCACGGTAGAAGCTTCGGGAACCGGGGCGGTCGGGGGGACGGTTGGGATAATGGGGACCAGAGGCGTCGCACTGCTGGAACTCGAACCGCCGTGGCCGAAGACGGCGACTGCCGCGCCCGCGCCGAGCAGTGCAGGAAAGATGCCGGCCAGGCCGGACCCGCCGCCGAGTGTCTGAAAGGATGGAGAAACAAGGACGACCGGCGGGGCGGACGTATCAGCCGGCGTAATTAAGTCTGCCTGCGTTCCGTCAATTGCAGTCAGGACCGGCGGCGTGTTGATGTCGGTATCGGCCAGTATGACCGGGGTAGACGCCAGTTTGGCCGCAACGAGAGGCTTGTTGGGGAACACGGTTGCCGGCAGGGCGGAGACCATCGGGTTGCCGCAGGCAAGCTTCAGAATCGGCTGGCCGGTAACGCGGGAAGCGAACACCGGAGTTCCTGCCGGCAGGCGCGACTCGATGTAGTATTCACTGCCGTCGCGCCGGACGCAGGCGACCCGGTAGGTTCCCGTCTTGGAAAGATGGCGCAGTACCAGGTTCCGGCGGATATAGGTCTGCATCTGCGCCTGCGTGATGTGGAAATGCTTGGCAAGCCGCGCCCGAACCTGCGGATCCACTGTGACTTCCTGAGACAATTCGCGGACGTTCGCGGCATGGTAGTTCAGAAAAGATTCCTGCGGCACCGGCAGATGAAGTACTACCGGATGCGGCGCGGCCGCTGCCGGGATCGCCGCCGCAAGCGCCAGCGTCGGCAGTAAAAGGAGCGTGTTGGTACGGAGCTTAATACGAGGCATTGCAGTTCCTTTGCTTTCGAGACAGAAAATCAGGGCAGGCCGGCAGTCATGCAGTCAGTCTTGTGCCTAATCCATAATACCACGAAAACCAGCGATTTAGACAATATAAGACAAACAAAAATGCGATTAGAACAAAACGGTTATAATTACCAGGTATTTTTCACAATCCGGCTTTTCATTGTCAATTCAGCAGTCCCCCCTGCATAAATCATGCCAAGTTGTGTTTTAGTCTCAAAAAAAATCCGGTAACAATTATCGCTGATTGAGTGTTATAATGAAAGAACACGAGGAAATGAAGACGTAACATGGCAAAGAAGTTAATTATTGTCGAATCGCCGGCGAAAACCAAAACGCTTAAAGGGTTTTTAGGCAGCGAGTACCAGGTTGAGGCCAGCATGGGACATGTCCGTGACCTGCCGGAAAAGAAGCTGTCCATTGACATCAAGAATGATTTTGCGCCCACCTATGTTGTCATCCCGGAGCGTGAAGATGTTGTCGCCAAGCTGCGGAACGCGGCAAAGAACGCAAGCGTTGTCTATCTTGCCTCCGATCCCGACCGGGAAGGCGAAGCGATTTCCTGGCATTTGCAGGAAGCGCTTGGCCTGAAGAATCCGCGCCGCATCCAGTTCAACGAGATCACAAAAACCGCCGTGCAGGCCGCTTTGCTGTCGTCCCGCGAGATTGACATGGACCGGGTCAATGCCCAGCAGGCCCGGCGCGAGCTAGACCGGATTGTCGGCTACAAGATTAGTCCACTTCTGGCAAAGAAGGTCCGCCCGCGCCTGTCCGCAGGCCGCGTTCAATCGGTTGCGGTCCGGCTGATTGCCGACCGCGAGCGCGAGATTTTGGCGTTCAAGCCGGTCGAATACTGGTCCATCACGGCGTCGCTGACGCCCGACACCGCCAAGCACAAGTTTGATGCGGCGCTGATTGAACAGGGCGGCAAGAAGATCGAGATCGGCAATCAAAAGTCTGCCGACCAGGTTATGACGGACTTAGACGGAGCGGAATACGTCGTCAAGTCGGTCAAGCGCAGCGAAAAGCGGCGTAACCCGGCCCCGCCATTCATTACCAGCACCATCCAGCAGGAGTCCTCCCGCAAGCTCGGCTTTAACGCCAAAAAGACAATGCAGGTGGCCCAGCAGCTCTATGAAGGGATAGATGTGCCCGGTGAAGGCCATGTCGGCCTGATTACCTACATGCGGACCGACTCGACACGCATCGCGGGCGAAGCGCAGGCGGCGGCGCGGGCGCTGATTGTGGAAACTTACGGCGCGAAATATACGGCCGCTGCCGGCAAGCAGTACAAAAAAGGCGGCGCGGCCCAGGACGCCCATGAAGCCATCCGGCCCACCGATGTCCGCCGCCTGCCGGAGCGCGTCATGCAGTCGCTTTCCCGCGACCAGGAGCGGCTTTACAAGCTGATCTGGCAGCGGTTTGTGGCGTCGCAGATGGCTCCGGCCGTCTTTGACGTGGTCACGGTAGATATTACGGCTCGAAATTACACGTTCCGCGCCGCCGGCTCAACCCAGAAGTTCGACGGCTTCCTGCGCGTCTACCAGGAAGGCCGCGACGACGCCAAAGAAGTCGCCGACGAAGACAAGCAGCCTCTGCCGCCGCTGACTGAAGCGCAGGCGCTGAAGCTGCTGGCGCTGACGCCCAAGCAGCACTTCACCGAGCCGCCGCCGCGCTTCACCGAGGCGACTTTGGTGAAAGCGCTGGAAGAAAAAGGCATTGGCCGGCCCAGCACCTATGCTTCCATCATTGCCACGATCCAGGACCGGCAGTATGTGGAGCTTGCGGAAAAGCGCTTTAGGCCGACGGAGCTTGGCACGACCGTCAATGACCTGCTGGTCAAGCATTTCCCGGAGATACTTGACGTCAAGTTCACCGCCGCAATGGAAACCCAGCTTGACGCTGTGGCCGACGGCAAAGAAGACTGGGTCGGCATGATGCGCCGCTGGTATGGCCCGTTCGCCGAAAGCGTCACCAAAGCCGGCGCCGAGATGGAGAGCTTGAAGCAGCCGCCCCGCGAAGCCGGTCAGGACTGTCCGACCTGCGGCAAGCCGATGGTCATTCGCGCTTCCCGCTACGGCGAGTTTGTTTCGTGTTCGGACTACCCAAGCTGCAAAACCATTGTGCGCCCGGAAGCCGAAAAGACGGACGAATCCTGCCCGAACTGCGGGGGAGCAATGGTAATGCGTCCCGGACGGTTCGGCCAGTTCATTGCCTGCACGAACTACCCAGAGTGCAAGACGACCAAGCAGCCGCCGTCGGCGAAAATTGACGTCCCCTGCCCTAAGTGCGGCGGCGAGGTCGTGCAGAAGCGCTCCAAAAAAGGCGCGACGTTCTTTGGCTGCGGCAACTACCCCAAGTGCGACTTTGTCGCCTGGGGCAAGCCGATTGGCCGGGCGTGTCCGAAGTGCGAGTCGCCGCTGATGGAGAACACGATGCGCGGCGGGCGCGTCATCGGCATCAAGTGCATGGGCGCGGACTGCGATTACAAAGAAGCGCTGCCAGCGAAAGCAACAGAAGCTGGTGCGCCAGAGCCGGAGCGTGAGCTGGCGGCAGTTTAGGAAAACGAGAAGTACAGGAAGCGAGGAAGTAAACTCCTCTCGCTGGAAAGGGTCGTCTTTTGGACGAGAAGATCAGGAAGCCGGACATATGCGGTTTGTTCTTCTCCTTCGTCCGAAGGACGACTTTAGGTAGCGAGAGGAGTTTACTCCCTCGCTTCCTGGCTGGATGATTCACGAAGCTGGGGGATGATCTAAGTTCATGTTAGCGCTGAATTTCTATAGCGACCTCTATGGGGACGCACTCAAAAAGGGCCGCAAGTCGGCCACCATTCGTCTGGGCGACAAAAGCGACAAGTACCAGACCGGGCAGATTGTCTGGGTGACGGTCGGCCAGCGGTTCGCCCGGCGCAAGAAGATTTACTGCGCCATTTTGGACGCTGTCGAAGTCAAGCCCTGCGGGGAGCTGTCGCCGCGTGATGTCCAGCGCGAGAACCCGGAGTTCCGCACCAAAGAAGAAGTCATCCCGCTGCTGTCGCGCATCTATGGCCGGGAAGTGACCGAAGAAGACATCTGCACGGTGATTTACTTCTCTCCCGTCGACGAGTACGAACTTTAGCTGACATGAGGCAGATGCCGGGGTTGTAGAAAACCCCGGCAAAGAAACATCCTTCGGATGAGGACCAGGCTTCTGTTAACAGCCTCTTTGTCCTAAGGACATATCCTGCCAGGGTTTTCTACAACCCCGGTATTCTGAATTACATCAATTAGAAATAACTTATGACTGACGAAATTACGATTATCGGCGGCGGCCTTGCGGGCAGTGAAGCCGCCTGGCAGGCTGCAAACGCCGGGGCAAAAGTGCGGCTGATTGAGATGCGCGGCGTCAAACCGACGCCGGTGCATGTCGGGGACAAGCTGGCAGAGCTGGTCTGCTCCAACTCTCTCAAATCCAATCTGCTGACCAATGCGGCGGGGCTGCTCAAAGAAGAAATGCGGCGCTTGAATTCGCTCGTTGTCGCCGCCGGGGATGCGTCCTCTGTTCCCGCCGGCGAGGCGCTTGCCGTAGACCGTGAGCTGTTCGCCGCGTGCATTACGGGCAAATTAGAAAGCCACCCGAACATCACGCTGGAACGTGCCGAAGTCACTACTATTGACGAAAACGCGGTGCATATCGTCGCCACAGGGCCGCTCACGTCCGATGCTCTTGCGGCGGAAGTCGGGCGTCTGACGGGCAAGTCTCAGCTTTTCTTCTATGATGCCGTCGCGCCGACGATTGACGCCTCGACCATTGACCGCGATAAGGCCTTTATGGCGTCGCGCTACGACAAAGGCGACGCGGCGTATTTGAACTGCCCATTCTCTAAAGCCGAGTACCAGGCGTTCTACGAGGCGCTTCTCAGCGCTGAACTCGCCCCACTCGCGGAGCATGAGGCCAAAGTCCCCTACTTTGAGGGCTGCCTGCCGATTGAAGTGCTGGCGTCTCGCGGCCCCAAAACGCTGTCGTTCGGCCCCATGAAACCTGTTGGGCTGACTGACCCGCGCACCGGGCATCGCCCGTGGGCGTGCCTACAATTGCGCCAGGAGAACCGCGCCGGGACTCTGTTTTCGATGGTCGGCTTCCAAACCCGCATGAAATGGGGCGACCAGAAGCGCGTCTTTCGCATGATTCCCGGATTAGAGAACGCCGAGTTTGTGCGCTACGGCGTCATTCATCGAAACACCTATATTCAGTCGCCCCAAGTGTTAGCCGATACGCTTCAGATGAAGTCTTACCCCAATGTCTTCTTTGCTGGACAGATTACTGGCGTGGAAGGCTATGTGGAGTCAGCGGCGACAGGCATTCTGGCAGGCCGAAACGCCGCCCGGCATCTGCTTGGACAGCCGCTTCTGACGCTCCCCGACACGACGATGCTGGGCGCTTTGGCAAACTATGTCGCCCACTACGACGGCAAGGACTTCCAGCCCATGAACGCCAACTGGGGCATCGTGCCGCCGCTGCCGGAGCGTGTTCGGGACAAAAAAGAGAAGAACACGCTGCTGGCCGAGCGCGGCCTGTCCGCGCTGGACGCTTGGATGCCTGCGCTGGCGTTATGATTGAAGCCTGCCGCGACCT
>JAABUX010008993.1_pt1 | contig 11394 bp, 9 predicted proteins | sample 5561851 | NCBI WGS metagenome assembly JAABUX01 (sample SAMN10711883, study PRJNA513361) | rock metagenome | isolation source: Antarctica rocks | place: Antarctica: Victoria Land, Richard Nunatak red sandstone | collected 2016-01-03 | reverse complement strand
GCGGTCGTAGTCGGGTGCGGTCGGAACAGAATGTGGAACAGGCGCTTGCGTCATCACTGGGACCCTCCGGGCTTTGCTCACCGACGGATAATCTAAACCGCTCACCGCCAGCCCTCATGGCATCTGTGCTGCGGCGCTTGCCGCTGGCCATCATGGGTGTGCGCTTGCGTGTCAGGCACCAATCTCCAAAGCGTGCTCAAGGCACAAGAGCATCAACGGTATCGCCTGAACTGTTCTTGACCACAGCCTTTCCCATCACGCTGTTCAGCGCTTCCTGCCGGATTTGCTGGGCTTGTGCCCGCTATCTACCATCCTGCGCCAGGACGTTACGCCGCAACGGCTGCTACGGCCGCAGCGCGTCCTTTCGCATGGTAGACCTCTTTGCGCGTCATCACCGCCCAGGCGATGCGCGCCATCTTGTTCGCCAGCGCCACCGTCACCAGCCTGGCCGGGCGACGCTCCAGGATTTTCCTGACCCAGGCTCCCGCCGCGCTGTTCCACGTCTCCGCTCGGTAGATCATCGACGTGGCTCCCAAGACCAGCAGCCTGCGTATCTCCCGGTTGCCCGTCTTGGTGATCCGGCCAAGGCGCGTTTTCCCGCCGGTCGAATGCTGCCGCGGCACCAAGCCGAGCCAGGCGGCAAAATGCCGCGCGCTTTTGAACACGCCGATGTCGGCTACCGTCGCCGCGATCAAGGACGCGGTGATCGGGCCGATGCCAGGGATCGTTGCCAGGCGGCGTGCCGTTTCATCGTGCCGCGCGTGAGCGACAATCTCTGCTTCGAATGTCTCGGTGCTTTCAGCCAGCCAACGGCGTTGGTCGAGCAATCCCCTGACCGCCTGCTGGGCTTTCTCGGGAAAAGCCTCATCCGCCTCGACGAGCGCCATGAGCTCCCCGAGCTTGCCGATCCCCTGAGGAGCAATCAGGCCAAATTCGGCCGCCAGGCCCCGGATGGCATTCGCCAGCATCGTCTGCTGCTTGACCAGAAGAGAGCGAGCCGAATGCAGAGCCAGTATGCCCTGCTGCTCCAGGCTCTTGATGGGCACGAACGTCACGTCGGGCCGAGATGCAGCCTCACAGATCGCCGCCGCGTCGGCCGCGTCGTTCTTCTTGCCCTTCGTGACGAAGGGCCTCACCACCTCGGGCGCGATCAGCTTCACGTCATGCCCAAGACCGGTCAGAACGCGAGCCCAGTGGTGCGCCGCGCCGCACGCCTCCATGACGACCGTGCAGGCCTCCTGCTTCTCGAAAAACGCGATCAGCTCGCTGCGTCGAAGCTTGCGCCTGATCTCCACCTTTCCGGCCTCGTTCACGGCGTGAACCTGGAAAACGGACTTGGCGGTATCCAAGCCGATCATCGTAATGCTCATCGCGGGCGGCTCCCTTTCTGCCGGTTCTCACAACCCGCACTTTGGCACATCGATGCCGCCGGGGGCCGTCCACCCCATCTCCAGGCGTGCGGGCGCTACCAATCCTGACGAAGTTGACGGGATGCGAGAACCGCCCCATCTTACTCGGTATGACCCAACCCCCCTCGGATAAACACGCCCGCCATTATGAGACTCTCGGGACATACAGCGAGGCTTTCGAAGACAGAAAGCCGCTGCCCTACCCACGTGAGGCTGAGTTTGCTGAAGTGGTCATTGAGGCACGAGGTGTGGGTTATGCCTCTCATCCTATGAATGCCGACCTCCTCACCCTCGGGCATCACGCGCTTGCGCGAGCGGCCGAGGCTGGCGAAACGATGCGCCTTCTACTTGACGTGTCGCCAACCGGCGAGCTCCAGCCCGCCGGTCTGATCCCACTCTCGACGGTGAAGGTCGCGGACCGTCCGACTTCCGATTCCACCGACCGGCTCAATGGTGCTCTCGCTCGCGCCCTGCAGCGTGGCGAGCGCCGAGCAGCAGAAATTCTCGACGGCCCTGAGATGCTAAGCTCAGATGCAGTGGCAGCCCGCCTGGGTGTGTCGCGGGAGACCGTCAACCGTATGCGCCAGCGCGGAGAGCTGCTCGGCCTCGAGAGGGCACGCCGCGGAGTGCGCTATCCCGATTGGCAACTCTCCGTACCGGACCAGCTCCCGTTTCCAGCGATGCCGGATCTGTTCCGTGTCCTGGGTGAGCCATGGTCGGTTTATCGCTTCCTCTTGCAGCAGCATCCCGAGTTGGGCGGCCGTCGCGCATTCGATGTCCTGCTCGCTGGCGATACGGCCGGGGTCATCGCATTAGCCGAGAGCATCACGGGTGGCGTGTTCTCTTGAGCACGGCGAAGCCGTCCACTCCCGCGCAAGCCCCGCCTCCTGCCAATCCTTCCCAACTCAAGCCGGAGCTGCATTCACCAGCGGTCGGGTCTGTATGGTTTCGCTTTGTCCGTGCAGCGCATCCGCTGCCGCTTGGCGTGGGGAATGGCGCGTCGCGCTTCAGCGATCCCGAGGTAAGGGCGGGGCGCTTTCCGCGGTTCCGCCCGCTCTACCTCGGTGCATCGTTCGGCGTGTGCTTCTTGGAAACGGTGCTGCGAGACGCGGCGAACGGCAAACCGGGGGACTGGCCTTTAACAATCGCTGAGCTGCGGCTGTGGACCTGTGCCGTCATCACCGTCGCGGCCCCGATCTCTTTGGTCGACCTGCGGGGCGATGCTGCAGTCCGGGTCCGCGTCCCCAGTGACGCACTACGGGCGGCTGATCATCATTCTCTCGGTCAGGCTTGGGCCGCAGCCTTCTGGGCACATCCTGAGATGCCCGATGGGCTGGCGTATCACTCCCGTTTGAACAGCGAGGAGTGTCTGGCAATCTATACAGATGAAATCCGGCCTGCCTCTCCGCGACTTGTCTGTCTTAGGCGCACCTCGCTCCTGGACATGACAAAGCACCTCAACGAAGCACTAGACCGCTTTAACATCGCCCTCTTGGACTAGACCAGATGTTCGCCTGAGAAGGGGTGACCCGTCTCACTGTATGCAGGTTTTCGAGGGTTGTGCCGGGTGGCCTGTACAGAGCCTCATGCACAGGAGGACGGGTCGTGGACGAGCTTAGCATCTACGTGGGCCTTGACGTTCACAAAGATACCATCGCTGTGGCGGTCGCAGAGGAGGGCAATCAGGGCGAAGTGCGCGAGCACGGCAAGATTGCCAATACTGCAGCCGCTTTGACGAAGCTGGTGAGCAAGTTGGCTAATTGCGAATTCCAACGTAAGCCGCCCACCTATTCCGATCTGATGGCGCCCGGCATTCTGATCTCAAGCCGTCCACCATTCTGACGGTGCCGCCCACCCCCGGCTGAGGGGGGCAAGCGGCGGAAAGGATTGTCTCGCGGGTCAGCGATGACCTGGCTTCCAGTGTTGCCATCGCAATCGATGGAGGGGCGGGATGCCGACACAGAGGCTACCCATGCGGCGGATACGACAATTGCTGGCGTTGCACTTCGGTGCCGGGGCGAGCTCACGGGCGATCGGGGTGGAGCTGGGCATCGCGCCGAGCACGGTGCGGGAGTATCTGGCCCGGGCGGCTGCGGCGGGGGTCGGCTGGCCGTTGGCCGCCGACGACACCGACGAAAGCCTGATGGCGCGGCTGTTCGTCAATGCCGGCGTGCAAGTGGGCACACGCTTCCACACGGAGCCCGACTGGCCGGCCCTGGTGCGGGAGCTCAAGCGTCCCGGCGTCAACCTAATAGTGCTGTGGGACGAATACCGGGCGGTTTAATCGATGACCTTGGCGCCCCGCTCTCGCCGTAGCTACGCCTGCCGGTCCCGAGTGCGCCGGGCAGTCGCAAGGGCCCGGCTCTGACGTTGGACGATCCGCGTCGGCTCACGCCGGCACGGATCACCAAGCGGCTCAGACGTGCATCGTGGGCATCGGCGCGAGCAAGCTGTCGGTATGGGTTTCGAGCTGCATCGCCGCGGTATAGCTGGCACCGGTCAGTGGCGGCTGCATGCTGCTGCCGCCCTGTGCAGGGTCGTTCGCATAGACACCGGGCGTATTCAACTGACCGGCACTCAGGTCTGCCATCGACGGCGACAATGTCTTCACGAAATCGGTGAATGCAGTCTGGCTATCACCCGCACCCGGCGTTGCCGCCGTCGTTGGCGTCGAAGGCAAGAACATCAGGCCGTGCGGCGAGTTCAACCCGACAATGAACGGCGTCAGCTTGCCGGTCGTGGGATCAAGTTGGTCCACCGCGTTGTCACTACCGACCGATACGTAGATGTCGTTCGTGTTGAGGCCGGTAGCGGCAACTTTCAGCACGTTAGTGGCGCCGCCATTGGCGACGTAGAACGTGCCCGAGGTCGCAGTCGGCATGATCGCGTCATCCAGGCCCGAGCTGCCGGCCGGCAGGGTGACGAAGCTCGCCGTCTGCTGTTCGGTGCCGGGGTGGGCGATGATGCTCAGCGAGGTGTCGTGATCGCTGGTTAGGATCAATGAGCCGTCGGACAGCGTTTTCAAGGAGTCGGGATCGGCGACCGGCAGCGGCTGGTTGAGCTGACCGGTCGCCAGATTGGTGCCGGTATCGCCCAGGCGTAGAATCGCCGTCAGTTGGAGCTCGCCGGCTGGGTTGGTGCCGTTGTTCAGCGCGGCCACCACGCTATCGCCGGGGTTGCTTGGATTGGTGTAGCTCAGGAACACCTTCTTGCCGTCGAACGCCACGTCGTCGAAGCCACGGCTGGAGTCAGCGCCATAGACGTAAGGTGCGGCATAGTTCAACGGCGCACTGACTGCTTGGGTCTTTGGGTCGATCAGGTATAGTTGCGAGTTAGCGTCCTGGTTCTTCAACGCCCAAAGTTCGCCCGTGTTCTGGTCGAACTTCAGCCCGTCGATCGAGCCTGGCAGGCTGTAAGTGTGCTCGACCTGGCCCGATAGACTGTACTGCACGATGGTGCTGCTGCCTTGGTTCGGCAGCTTGCCGGTGCTGTCGGCGTTGTTACCGTACTCGACGAAGATCGACTGGTCGCCCATGGTGATGGAATCGGGCTGCGAGGCGCCTTGGACCTCGCTGCCAACGGCGAAGATGTTCTGGCCCTGCACGACCGGGCCTTCCACCTGGCTTGGCACGAAAGCGAGGCCGTGCGAGGCGCTCAGGCCGCTTACCAGTACTGTCTGTGCGCCGGTCTGCAGATCGACCTGCAGGATCTCGGTGCCGACCGAGGCATAGGCGTCGGATGTGTTCAGGCCCGAGACCTTGTATGCCTCGACCTGGTTGGTGCCGGCGTTCGACACGTAGAAAGTGCCAGAGCTGGAGGTGGGCACGACCACGTCGTCGAGCGACGAGCCGGCTGGCAGGTTGGTCAAGGTGACGAACTGCGCGGACTGCGCCTTTGTGCCGACGTCGCTGATCAGCGTGAAGGTATTGTCGTCGCCGCTGGTGAGCACCAGGCGGCCGTCGGCAAGGGATTTCAGCGAGTCCGGGTCGCTCAGCGGAATGGGCTGGTTGGCCTGGCCGGTCGCGATGTTGGTCCCGGTGGCGCCGTCGAGCAGCAAGGGGGTCGTGACCAGCGTGCCCAGCGGCATGTCGCCATTGGTCAGTTGCTGCAGCACCGGGGCGCCGGGACCCGCCGGGTTCGTATAGCTCAGGTAAACCTGGCCGTTTTGGAACACAACGTCGTCGTAGCCGCTGGTGGGGCTGCTCACTGCATAGGTGAGGGGCGCGCTGACGGTGTTGGTCTGCGGGTCGATCAGGCTGAGATTCGGGTTGCCGTCCTGGTTCGTCAGCGCCCAGACCAGGCCGGTAGCCGGGTCGATCTTGAGGCCGTCTACCGAGCCTTCAATGGTGTAGGTGTGACTGACCTGGCCATCAAGGCCGTACTGGACGATGGTGCTGGAACCAGTGCCGCCGGTGGATACTGCGCCGTTGCCGTACTCGGCCCAGAGCGAGCCGTTGCCGACCGTGAGCGAGTCAAGGCCCGAAGTGCCATTCGGCCCGGTCGCGAACACGGAAGCGTTGTCAATCGTTGCCATGGGGGAATTCTCCCTGAGATCGATAGCTGCAGGACGAACAGACCCGCAGGATGGCATTCCATCAATGCCTAGGTGCCGCTATTTGGGGAGCGGGACCAAATCACAGGTTCGACTCCACGAAACCTTAGTAAAAGGGTCCTTAAAGCTTCACTTGTGGCAGGTTCGAACCCGCAGCTGTTCAACCGTTGCACATGGCTTATGCCAAACATGCCTTGCGATGCTGCCTGGAATAGCGATGACAGGGAATGCATGCCGCGCAAGCCACCTTACAAGCCATATTCCCGGGCAGCAGCGCAGGTCGTCCCCGCTAGGCGAAGCTCGGTCCGGATCGTTCCTGACAGGCTTTCCGTCCGGGGATGCCGCCGACGGCCGTGAGGGTGACGAGACCATCGGCACACAGGAAGCAGTGATTCTCGGCGCAAGCCAGTTCTGCGACCGGTCCGGCCTCTCTGAGGACATGCGACCGGCGCACAGGCACGATAAGGACGCTTTGAGGAGTGGACCGTAGCTATTGGCCGTTACCTACACGCAAGCCGTCAAAGCGCTTGAGAACGTCAGCACCCTGGAGCAGGATCTGGGTATCCGGCGTGCCGCTCGCAACGCGGCCGGCTGCGGTGTGGTCCGAGCGGAGAAGGCCAGCTGCAGCGAGCGTAACAGCGGACCGAGTTACGGGTACTGTTCAACTTCGCGCAGCCCGGCAGCACCCTGGCGGTGACGCGCGTCGACCGGCTCGCCAGGCCCATGGAGGATTGCAGGACATCGTGCGCGAGTTGAAGCAGAAGCATGTCACAGTGTTGCAATGAGCCAGAGGCCTAGTTTGACGGCTACTCTGCGGCATGCCCACGCCCTTTCCCACTGCGCGCAACCCGGTCCTCTCATTGTTCCAACCTGCGGCGGCAGCGGTGGCGCGCCATAGCCTTGTCGCCTTCGTGGACGCGGCTGAGCACCCACTGCCTCTCGCTGCGGCCCAGATCGTGGCCGCACGGCAGGACCCAGCCCGCGCCTACTCGCCATCAGCCGGCATACCGGCCCCGTCAATGACCTGCGCAGCACTCGGATTGGAGTTGCTGGAAGCGGTGATCGCGGGGGACGCGGACCGGCAACGTGCGCTGCGCAACCGGCTGAGCTTCTCGCGATGCGATCCGCTTTGGGCCGAGACGCTGGTCGACTACGCCCGCACCCTGCGCCCCGACGGGCAGCCCCGTCCCATCCCCTACATTCGCTATTCGGCACTAAGCGATTTTGCGCTAACGGCTCCCCGCGCCGACATGCGAATTGCGTTGATCTCCGATTGGGGCACCGGCACCGACGAAGCGCGTCAGGTCGCCGCCCTTCTCGCCCGCCATCAGCCGGACGCCGTCATCCACCTCGGTGACATCTACTTCGCGGGTACGGCGGAGGAATGCGACACCCATTTCCTGACCCCGCCGCGCCGTGCTGCCGGAGCAGAGGCTGTTCACCCTATGCGGCAACCATGACGTCTATAGTGGCGGCGCTGGCTATTACGGCCTGTTGCGCCAGCTCGGTCAACCGGCGAGCTATTTCTGCCTGCGCAGCCCCGATCGCTCCTGGCAAATTCTTGCCGCCGATACCGGGCTGCATGACCGCGACCCGTTCGATGAGGCGGCGGCGCTGACACTGCTCGACCCGGCAGAGGAACTCTGGCACGCCGATAAGCTCCGCGGCTTTCCGGGTCGGACAATATTCCTGACCCATCACCAGCCATTTTCGGCGTTTGCGCGGCTCGGTTTGCTGGCCAGTCATGATCCGGTCAACGCCAACTTAATGGCGAGCCACGACCGGCTCGCGGCAGCCGGGCGCATCGATGCCTGGTTCTGGGGCCATGAGCACCGGCTGCGCCTTTACGCGCCGTATCGTGGCGTGGCGATGGGCCGCAATATCGGCTACGGCGCGATCCCGGTGGCGGCGGTGCCGGGGCCGGAGCTGCCCTTGTCCGGCCTCGTGGACCCGCCAGCCGTGCTGGCGAGGGTAATACTCGACGTGGTGGACGGTGCCTACACGCATGGTTTCGCGTTGCTTGACCTCGGGGCCGGCCGGATAACTACGTCCTACTGGGCCCTGAGGCAACCGGATCAGCCGGTCTATCAAGAGACGCTTGGCGCAGTTCCGGTGTCATGAGGCATCGTCAGCCTCGTCGCGTTGTGGTTTGCTGGATCGTACAAGGTGTAGTTCTGCCATGCCCGGCAAAGGACACGAATTCCCATGGTCAGCGATGGCCCTATTGAATAAGCCTTCCGACGCTCACCTCGCCATCGATGTAACCGCAACTTCATGACCCGCCCCCGACCAAGCGCGCGATAACGTCGCGATGCCCGAAGGCACTTGAGGGGAGAGGCGGCGATGGCGCGACGATCGGCGCAGGGTTCCAGCAACGCGGCATCCGGGTCCCCTGTCCCGTCCTTCGCACAACCGGAGCCAACCCCGGACCCGACGCAGTTCCGCGTCCGCCATCCCTCGGACGCGGCGTCCTACAAGACTATCGACGCGCTGGACCGCGAGCACCGGCTTTCCTCGCTGCCCTTCCCTCCGCCCCACCCCCTGCCCGAGCCGCGCCTCTCCCTCGCCGCCGCCCTCGGCAACCAGGGTCCCGGCACCATCCAAACCATCGAGGCAAGCGGCCAAATCGTCTTCCACAGCGTCGGCGACACCGGCAACACGCGCGGCCCAGACCCGCAAAACCAGGTCGCCGACAAGCTTGTAGCCGACTTCGACGAAGCCGCCCCCCGCGAGATCCCGCAATTCCTGTTTCACCTCGGCGACGTAATCTACAATTTCGGCGAGGACCGCTACTACTACGACCAGTTCTATGATCCCTACCGCGCCTATCCCGCACCTATCTTCGCGCTCGCCGGCAATCATGACGGCATGATGGCGCCCAGCGACAAAACGCCCTCTCTCACTGCCTTTCTGCGCAATTTCTGCGCCGAACGCTTCGAGCGCCTGCCCGAGGCCGGCGGCCTGCTCCGCACCGCCCAGATCGAGCCTGGCGTCTTCTTCACCTTCGAAGCGCCCTTCGTGCGCGTTCTGGCCCTCTATAGCGGCACCCTGGAGGACCCCGGCGTGATCGCCGATAACCGGATCGGCGCCTCGCAGCTCGACTATCTACGCGCCGCACTGACCCGCGTACGAGAGGAGAAATACGCCGGCGCGCTGATCCTGGCACATCACCATCCCGCCTACACTGCCGGCGCCAAGCACGGCTGGAGCATCGAGCTGACCGCCCAAGTCGATGCCATCTGCGCCGAGGCGGGCATCTGGCCGCACGCCGTGCTCTCTGCCCATGCCCACAATTTCCAGCGCTTCACCCGCACCCGCGGCGACGGCGCGCAGGTGCCCTACATCATCGCCGGCAATGGCGGCCACGGCCTCGCGCGCCTCTCCCGCCGCGATCAGATGCCGCCCCGCGCGCCCGCGCTCATCCAACAGGCGGCCGGCGACATGGACCAAGTCGTGCTTGAGAACTATGACGACCAGGATTACGGCTACCTGCGCCTGATCGCCGACGTCCGCCAGCTCCGCATCGAGTACCACCCCGCAAGCGACGGCAATCGCGCCAAGACGCCGGACGACTTCGTCACCGTGGACCTCGCAACCCGCCGCTTGGTCCACTTCAGCAGCCCTCAGTGACATTCCCACACTGACCCAAAAGCTTCACGTCCGGCCGCGCAACCCGACCCTTCTTCTTGGGTTCTGAAGCAAATCCAGAAGGGGGGAGCGCCATGTCGGCCACCAACAGGGATCAGTTTGCGCATCTCGACGCGTCCGGCGTCACGCGCGAGCAATGGAAGATAATGTTTATCTCCGGCATGGGCTTCTTCTGCGACGCCTATGACCTATTCATCATCGGCGTCGTGATGAATATCCTGAAAGGGGAGTGGCATCCGTCGCCCCTGGCCGTCGGCCTCGTCACGTCAACGGCGCTCCTCGCCTCGGCCGTGGGTGCGGTGCTGTTCGGGCGCGTAGCCGACATGGTCGGGCGCAAGCGCATCTACGGCTACGAAGTGCTCGTGCTCGCGGCCGGCGCCATCGCGTCCGCCTTCTCGCCGGACATCTGGTGGCTCATCGGCTTCCGCATCGTGCTCGGCATCGGCATCGGCGGCGACTATCCGGTGAGCGCCACTCTGATGAGCGAATATGCGGGCAAGCAGTCGCGCGGCATGATGATGTCGCTGGTGTTCGCCATGCAGGCTGCAGGCCTGATCGTGGGACCGCTCCTGGCGGCGGCTCTGCTGATATCGGGTATCGGGCACGACCTTGTCTGGCGCCTATTGCTGGCTTTCGGGGCGGCGCCGGCACTCGCGGTGTTCCAGATGCGGCGCCATCTCGGTGAGAGTCCGCGGTACCAGCTTGCGCAGAAAGAGCGCAAAGAGACCAAAATGAGTTTCGCCCAGGGTTTTCACACCCTGATCAGCCGGCGAGACCTGCAGATGCGCCTGATCGGGGCGAGCCTCGCCTGGGGCCTGATGGATTTCGCCTATTACGGCAACACCGTGAGCAGCCCTCTCGTGCTGCATGCGCTGTCCCCGCAAGCCAGCCTACTCAACGAGACGCTGACGCAACTCGCGGTGTTCGCGATCGCCGCGGTGCCGGGCTACTTCGTGGCGGCGGCGATGATGGACCGCATGGGGCGCAAGCCGATCCAGGTCCTAGGTTTTGCGATGATGGCGGTGAGCTTCACGGCGATGGCGCTCATCCCTGGCATCGAGAAGCTGATCTATCCGTTCCTCATCATTTACGGCATCAGCTATTTCTTCACCGAGTTCGGGCCGAACGCGACCACCTTTGTCTATCCCGCCGAAATCTTTCCCGTGGAGAGCCGCACGACCGGTCACGGGATCGCGGCGGCAACGGGCAAGGTCGGCGGCTTCATCGGCGTCTTTACCTTCCCCTTGCTGATGGCGTGGAACGGCCTGCTTGCCGCCGAACTCGTCGCAGCCGCTGCCAGCGTTCTGGGCCTGGCGGTGACAGTGTGGATGCTGCCCGAGACGAAAGGCCGGAGCCTCGAAGATCTGAGCGTCGCCCAGGCGTAGGGTCGGTGTCTTACGCCGGCAGCGTGTAGCGCTGCTCGATTGCCGCCCGGAGCCGGGCGCGGGCCTCGCCGGCCGGCAGGTTGCCCTGTTCGATCGCCGCGACCTCCTCAGTAAGTTCGTGGTCCTTGATGGCCAGTCCGATCCAGCGCGAGTAGTCCCCCTGCCGCTGATGCCAGTTCCACGTCTCGTCGTCCACGCCGTCGCCCATTTCCAGGAACATCTGTAAATTGGTGGCGCGCAGGTTCAGCTGGTTATGCGGCCCACGAAAGAAGAAGCTCTTGTCGTCGCCGAGCTTGCCCTCGGCGTATTTGCGCGCGTGGCGCCGGCGCGTCTCCTCGCCGGGAATGACCGCCATATGTCGCGGCGCGGGCGCCGCCACCGAGAGCGTCAGCAACTCGCC
>JAABUX010008992.1_pt1 | contig 11395 bp, 9 predicted proteins | sample 5561851 | NCBI WGS metagenome assembly JAABUX01 (sample SAMN10711883, study PRJNA513361) | rock metagenome | isolation source: Antarctica rocks | place: Antarctica: Victoria Land, Richard Nunatak red sandstone | collected 2016-01-03 | reverse complement strand
CGTCAGCACGGCCAGCACCACCGCAGGCACGTCCCATGACCACCCGGTCAACCAACGAGCTGGGGTCAGGGGCGCTACCAGTGTGATCACGGTCGACGCTCCGAGTGCTGGTACGGGCACAGGCCAACACCGTAGGTCCGGGCCGTCATCGGTGCCAGGCGCGCCATCAAGGGTGCGGCCAGGCTGGGGTCAGCCGGCGCTGCCGCCACCTGGGCGCAGCGTAGAGGCAACCGCGCTGTGGGGCTCTCGCCGGGCGGCTACACGAACAGCGGTGGTTGCACTCCGAACTGCCGGTGACGTTCCCGGACGCTTTGCGCCTGGGTCAGCGCGACGGCGGACCGCTCATGCTCGGGGAGCCGGGACAACGAACCTCGGCCACCGCCCCGGCCCCGACCGATCGCGCTGCGCTCCATCGCCGCCATCCCGATCGCGTTGGCTGAGGCCGACCCGACCGCGACATGACCCACATCAACGCACCATCGGTGATGACACTGATGGCACAGCATCAGCCCGGCCGGGATCGGTCCCCACAGGTCCTCCCACAGCACCCGCAACACCGCCACCGACCGCTGTTCGTCCGGGTCCCACACACTCGCTCGCCCGTCCTGCGACAGCGCCCCGAGCCACACCCGGCAGCCGAGCGGGCCCTGCTCCACCACACTGATCAGCTCACGAACAGCCGGCCGATCAATAGTCACCCTTTCAGGGTAAGCAGCCGAGCCGACAACCGCCGGTGACCACCACCCGGTCTCACGGGCTGCCAGCAACCATCAAGGGCTCGGGGTCTGAAGAGCAGTGCTGCAGGATCGTGCTGCGCCCTTCTTGGCGTCTAATCCGAAAATCCATGGTGATTGGGCAGGCGAAGCTCCCGGCGTAGCGAAGCGGAGCCGGGAAGTGCGTGCTGCTGGTTCAGGCGGCGGGCTGAAGGGTGACGTTGTAGCCGAGCGCTTCCAGCTGGCGGACGTGGTTGCGCTTGACCGCTTCGGTGCCTCGTCGCTTGTCGTAGAAGTCGGCGCCCAGGTCGTGGAAGTGGGCCTGCTCCTCGGCCAGTAGGTGCCAGACGATGACCAGGATGGATCTGCCGACCGCGACGATGGCTTTCTTCTTGCCGCGGCGGCGGGCGATCCTGCGGTATCGCTCTCCCAGGAAGGTGTTGGTGCGGCTGGCTCCGACGGCGGCTTCGCCCAGGACCCGGGCCAGGTAGGGATCACCGTGGCCGGTGCTGCCGTTACCCTTGCTGCGGCCGGCGGACTCCTTGACGCCGGGGGCGAACTTGGCCCACGAGGCCAGGTGCGCCGGGGTCGGGAACCGGCTCATGTCCAGACCGATCTCGGCGATGATGATCTGCGCTGCGGTGACACCGACCCCGGGGATCTCGTCCAGGCGGCTCACCGCGTCAGCGAAAGGGGCGACCTCGGCCTCGATCCGCTCCTCGAGCTCGGCGATGTCAGCGCCAAGCGCGTCGATGCGTCGCAGCATCCGCTCCAGCAGGAACACATGATGGCCGGTGACCTGACCGGTTAGCGCCTCAGTCAGAATGCTGATCTTGCCGCGCATCGAGCCACGCGCGAGCTCCGACAAGGCCCGCGGATCGCGTTCCCCGGCGATCAGCGCCGCCAGCATCGCCCGACCGGACACCCCGAACAGATCACTGACGACCGCGGACAGCTTGATCTGGGCGTCCTCGAGCAGCTTCTCGACCCGGTTCTTCTCCCGTGTGCGTTCGCTGACCAGCGACACCCGATAGCGGGTCAGGTCCCGCAACCGCCGGATGGGTGGCGGCGGCACGAAGCTGGGCCGGATCATCTGCCGCTCAGCGACCTTGCACAGCCACACCGCATCCAGCCGGTCGGTCTTGGGCCGGCCCGGTAGGTGCTTGACGTCCTTGGCGTTGACCAGCCACACCCGCAGCCCATGCGCCTCCAGCAGGTAGAACGGTGGCTTCCAGTAGTCACTGGTCGCCTCCATCACCACCCGCGTGACACCCAGCTCCACCAGCCGGTCCGCCAGCAGCCCCAGCGACCGGGTCATCGTGGAGTGCTCACTGACCTGCTGCACCCGCTTGCCGTTCTCACCCGGCACCCGGACGCAACAGACCAGCGTCGCCTTGCCGATGTCCAGCGCCGCGACCCGCTCGATCAGCTGCTCGCTGTCCTGCTCCTCCACTTGCTCCAGTTCCTGCACCGCTACCCCCTACGACGTCAACGACGGGCACGGCTGCCCGCAGGCTCTGCCAGGGAGAACACAAAGCTAATCCTCGTGCTCGAAGCAACACGGAAGAGCCCACAGCGCAGAACCCAGCGCCCGACTAGTTGACGGCCTCAACGACCATAGAGACAACGACGTCAACGGGCAGCCGCCCACAGATTTTCAGCCCGGAACGGGCCCGCCCGCAAGGGCGTGGGGGGACTAGTTGGGGTGTCCCAGACGAATGTCTGCGGCCGTGCCCTGGACACACTAGTAACCAATCGGATACGATCTCATCCACCTGGAGGCTTGATGGACTTGTCGCGTCCTGCTCGGACCGTCGTGCCGGCCTTGACTGCTGATGTGCTCGTGGTGCTCGCCGGAACCAGCAGACCGCTCGCCGCCCGCGAGGTACACCGACTCGTTGAGGGCGCGAGCTGGGGTGGAGTGCGTAAGGTTCTTATCCGCCTGGCAGACACGGGTCTGGCAGATGTCGCGGAGGCGGGTAACGCAACCCTGTACACGTTGAACCGGGAGCACGTGGCCGCCGAGGCTGTGCTCGCACTGGTCGACCTGCGCTCCCGGCTGTTTGACCGTATGCGCGCCGCGATGCGCGGCTGGTCGCGACCACCTATCAGCGCGGTGATCTTCGGCTCCGCCGTTCGTGGCGATGGACACATCGGCTCCGACATCGATGTGCTCGTCGTCCGTCCGCCCGGTGTGCGCGCCGACGATCTGCACTGGAGTGGGGACGTGACCACGCTGGGAGCGTCGATCCGCAGGTGGTCGGGTAATCCTGCGAGCATCTTGGACGTGACCGAAGCTGAGGTGCGCTCGATGCTGCGCCGGGGCGAGCCGATCGTCGGCGAGCTTGAGCGCGACCAGGTCGTGCTGGTCGGCAACCCCCTCATCTGCAGCGCAAGTTCCCGATGAGTCCACGAAGGACAGGTCGGACGGCGACGTGCGGCAAGCCTGAGGCGCGGGTGCGGCTGTCGCAGGCACAGAAGTCGGTGGAGGTCGCCGACCTTGTCGCCAGCGAGAGCGACGCTGTCCCGGCATCGACGAGCGTCGCCGCCGCTGTCGCGGTCCTGGCCGGCATCGCAGCCTCGGACGCTGGCTGCTGCGCGGCGCTGGGCCGGCGCAGCCGAGGCCAAGATCACAAGCAGGCCGTGGAACTGCTCGCCCAGATCCTGCCCGGCGGTCCCGAAGCGTCGGTACACCTAGATCGCCTCCTGGATCTCAAGGACGGCGCGCACTACGGCGTCATCCACGTAACCACGACTGAGCTCAAGATCGCGATGCGCCAGGCTCGCGCGCTTGTTGAGTTCGCTACCGCCGTTTTGGCCCAGTAGTGGACGCCCACACGATGAGGCGTCTGCGTAGTAGTGCTGCAGGATCGCGTCTTCCTGCGTGCGTGCAATTGGGGTGTACCCCAGCCTGACGTCAGAGGCCGGAAGGGCAGGAGCGTCAGGTTGAGGTGCCAAACCGGGTTGATGGACACCTGTTGTTGCGGCTCCTGGGGTTCAGCCTGACACTTCTCGGTCGGGAGGCTGATAAGAGGGCTACGGGTCGGCTACACCCCGGGTGAGCAGCCTGGACCAGAACCCCGACCGGCAGCTTGATGGCGTGACGCTGGACCGGGTGTTCATCGACAGCGCCTCGGGCCGCAGCACCGCCCGGCCGCAGTTGGAGGCGTTGCTGGCGTTCGTCCGGGACGGTGACACAGACGTTAACGGCGAGGTCTGTGCTCGTCTGGGTGGGGCTCTCGCGAGCGTCCTGATGCTCGACCTGGGCGGCCTCAAGGCCGACTCGGCTGACGCGTTGGGGGCAGTTGACTGTGGTGCTGCTGGCGTTGTTCGCCAAATGGAACGGACCTACACCTGCGAGCGGGCGGCGCACGCCCGGGGCGGTGGCGGCTGCGCACGGCCGGCAGGTGGGCCGCCCTCGCCTGCTGGACCCAGAACTCCTGACATAGAGATCGGGTAGATCTCGCACTTTCCTTGTTCTGTAGGCGCTTTCGGCGTGTCGGGTGACGTGTGTTTGCCACCGATCAGAGATCATTCTGTTATGGGTTCATTGCCGAGCAGGATGGGTCGGGTGAGCCAGCCTGTCTTGCCGCTGCTGCCCGCGCAGGCGCGTTCGATCGGCCCGTCGGTAGGTTTGCTCGAAGGTCCGGACGGCGGCGTGGTCTTCGTGTTCGGTCTCGCGACGTTCAGCTACGCGGCCGCTGATGAGGCTGGCCGTCGGCTGGCCGCGGTGCAGCTGGTGACCTCCAGGATCGCGACGTCGGTGGACGTGGCCGCAGCCTTCGGGGTCAGTGGGGTCACGCTGTGGAAGTGGGGCCGCGACTACACCGCCGGTGGCGTCGCGGGTCTGGTGCGAGCACGGACCGGGCCCAAGGGTCCGAGCAAGCTCAGCGAGGCCCTCAAGGCGCAGGTGGTGGAACTGGACGCCGGCGGCCTGACGCTGGCCAAGATCGCCGCGCAGACCGGGGTGTCCACCGCGACCGTCCGGGTCGCTCTCGGCCGGGTCACCACCGTCTCGGAGCCGATCAGCGAGCCCATCAGCGAGCCGTTCCCGGTCAGCGACCGCATCCAGGACGACCCGGTCAGTGCAGACGACGACGTCGACGACCACATGCACGACGACGTGGATGACGACGTGGACGTGTCTGACTTGGTGGTGTTGGCGGCGCCGGTGCCGCGCACCGCGGAACGGGTCGCAGCGCGGTTCGGTGACCTGACCGAGGCGTCGGTGGTGATCACTGAGGGAGCGCAGCTGCCCCTTGCTGGGCTGCTGCTGGCGTTACCGGCGTTGGAGAGCACAGGTCTGCTGCCGGTCGCCGCGCAGATCTACGGCCCGATGCGTAAGGGCTTCTACGGGCTACGGGTCACGTTACTGATGACGCTGTTCATGGCGTTGCTGCGTGAGCCCCGTGCCGAGGGCGCGACCCGGCTTCGGCCGGCGGATCTGGGCCGGCTGCTCGGGCTGGACCGGGCTCCGGAGGTCAAGACGTTACGCCGCAAACTCGCGGAGCTCGCCGATCACGGCAAGGGCGCTCAGCTGCAAGCCGCCCTGGGGCGGCATCACGCCACCAGCCGACCGGACGCGGTGGGGTTTCTTTACCTCGACGGTCACGTCCGGGTCTACTCCGGGACCCGGCAGCTGCCCAAGACCCACATCGCGCGGATGCGGATCGCTGGCCCTGCCACCGAAGAGACTTGGGTCGGGGACAGCGACGGCGATCCGGTCATGGTCATCACCGCCGCCCCGTCGCAGTCGCTGGCCGCTGAGCTGCACCGGCTGCTGCCCGACCTGCGGGCCCTGGTCGGAGCCGACCGCAGGTGCACGGTGGTGTTCGACCGTGGGGGCTACTCCCCGCAGGTGTTCACCGAGATCATCACGGCCGGCTTCGATCTGCTGACCTACTTCAAGGGCAGCTGGGCCAAGTCCGCCGTCGCGGACTTCACGGCGGTGGACTTCACCGCCCCTGACGGCAGCACCCACAGCTACGAACTCGCCGAACGGCCTATCGCCTTGGCCGTCCCAGGGCAGCGCGCGACCGCTAGCAAGGACGCGACACCGTCCAGCACCTTGACGTTGCGGCTGATCATCAGGCGCAGCCCAGACGGGCATCAGACCCCGATCCTGACCAACCGGACGGACCTGACCGTCGCCGAGATCGCCTACCGGATGAGCAACCGGTGGCGGCAGGAGAACTACTTCAAGTACGCCCGCGAACACTTCTGCCTCGACGCGCTCGACAGCTACGCCGACCACCAAGACGACCTCACCCGACCGGTCCCGAACCCAGCGAAGGCCGGCGCCATCAACCAGGTCGCCGCGGCCCGCGCAGACCTGACCAATGCGCACGCCGACATGGCCGACGCCCTCGACACCGCGCTCACCCAGGCCGGGCAGCCAGGCAACGCCGGGAAGGCCACCGTCGACCCCGCAGCAGGATTGGCACTGCGCGTCGCACAAGCCGACCTCGCCACCGCCAAGAAGACCTCACGCACTACCGAGACCCACCTGCCGCTGGGACAGGTCCGCCCCGGCAGCCGGCGGCTCGAGACCGAACGCAAACTGCTGACCCACGCGATCCGGATGAGCGCCTACAACACCGAAAGCGCCCTCGCCCGCCTCCTCCGATCGCACTACAGCCGCGGTGACGACGAAGCCCGCGCGCTGCTCCGCGAAGCGTTCACGCTGCCCGGCGACCTACAGATCATCGGCAACAACCTGCACGTCCGACTCGACCCCGCCTCAGCCCCCAGACGCAGCAAGGCCCTCGCCGCGCTCTGCACCGAGCTCAGCGACACCAACACGCGCTACCCAGGCACCGACCTGACCCTCACCTACAGCGTCAAAGGCCACCCAAGGACCAACTGAACGATCTCACCATGTCAGGAGTTCTGGGACCCGGCCGTGCTGGCCTTCGCCGTGAACCTACTTGGCGCCGGGGACTCGCCGACCAGATCGTGGCCAAGACCGAGATGACCCGCAGCCGCCTGTACCGGTACCTACCGCCCCCCACCGCCGCTACTGACTGCTGCTGAGCCCACGCAGGAAGGTCCTGTGGCACCGGCCGCGAACCCACCACGGCACCGGTGGGCGTGATGTCGGAGGGGTGGGGAGCGGCTGGTGACGGTGCGTGACCCTGGTCCTGCCGGAGGTGGCCGATCCGGAGGACGCCGCTGCGCTACTCGCCGACGCCGCGCGGCGACAACCGGCCCTGGAGGTCCGGCACGCGGTCGGGGCGGAGGGTCACCTACCGGCGCCGGGCGCGACCGTGGTCCGGCCGGGGCGGCGGCAGCCATGGCAGGTGGTGACAGCCACCCAGCCACTCGGTGGGCTCACCATGTTGTCCCCCTGGCGCCAGTTCATATCTGCGCGGCTCGCTGGTGAGCGCCCGAGTTGGGCCGAAGGCCCCATCACGTGTAACAACGACACCTAAAAGGGCTGGTACGCGACGGGGTCGCTCGTGAAGACGGTATTCAACTTCCCTAGTCGCTGGACGAGCTTGAGGTCTTGCTGGGCGACTGAGGCGGGCCAGCCGTAGGCGGCGGCGACTGCGACGTCTAGCTGGCGGTGCATAGCGGCGAGGTCGGCCCAGGCTCCGTCTTCAACGGCGTTGTACAACGTGGTCAGCCCGATCTGCTGGCTCTGGCAGATCGAACTGCGGCGGCCGATCAGCTGGCGGATGGCTTCACCTACCCGCGCCCGCTGCCCCTGCGTCGGCTGGGGCCAGGGGAAGGTGGTGAACACCGAGGTCGGGGTGTACCGGATGCGCGTCTCGAGAGTCGATGATCTATACCAAGCCCATGCGCCGTGCGCGCGCGAGGTCAAGACACCCATGGCGTAGTCGTCCTGAAAGGCGAAGACCACCGTGGAGTTATTCATGCTGACGTCGGGAGTCGACCAGATGAAAGCCGGGCGTTTACCAGTGGACAGGCCCACGATATGCCGGGGGAGGGGCGCGATGGCGGCCCGGAGTTCCCGGCAAGGCTCCCCGAACAGCCACCAGTTCCGGCGGTACGTCGGGCGCCGATTGTCGTCCCGCTCAGGCTTAACCTCACGACGAACGACGTCGAGCGGTTCGGGGAACCGGGCAGCCTCCTCCAGCGTACGTAGCCCAAAGTCAATGCACCACCGGCGGGGTGCTTGGGCAGGGTCCTCGATGATGTCCGCGCCGGTAAGGAAGCGCCGTACGACCGCAGTGTTCGCTGCGTTCGCAGCGATCAGGGCATGAGCGGCCTCCTCGGTGAGGATAAAACCCTTTCCAATCGGTACCGGTCCGTAAAAAGCTCGGCCATCATTAGCCGGCAGCGCCGCGGCGGGCGTAGTTCCCTCCACAAGGGGACGCAGGTCCGCGCCAATGCCAGCCACCGTAGTCCCATCCAAAACGTGTAGCGCGGGAGGGTGGGCGGGGGCTTTAACCCAGTTCACCAGCGAGACGTGCACCTTCGCCTCGCCCGGCCACTTCTGGCTCGACACCGCGTCCGTTATTACCCCGTCCCTAGCCACTACATAATCCAGCGACGCAGAGCGCGCCCGGTTCTGCGCGATGGAGTTAGTGCCAACCAACCCGGCGCGCTGCCCGGGTAGCAGGTGGTCGTGGGTCTTACGAAACCAGTACACGCAGAAATCCTTAAGTCCTATCCCGAAGGTGTCCACCAACCACTCCGTGTATGCGGATCCGAAGGCGCTACGCAGATTACGATCCCCAAGAAACGGGGGATTTCCCACGATGGCGTCAGTCGCAGGCCACGGCTCACGGAGCGCGTCGGCGCGGCGAATTCCGCTGAGGTCCACCAAAGGCAGCGGCGGTTCTGCCTCTCCGTACATCTCGATCATCTGTCGGTGCCCCATCCACAGCGTCACTCGTGAAATCAGGACCGCAACGTTCTCGATGTCGATACCCTGCAGGTTCTGCAATCTGTAGTAGGGCCAGGGGCCGACCGGGATAGGCAGCCCCGTGTCAGCTGCCAAAGTGCGTATGCGGTTCTTGAGCTCGTGCTCTAGGCCGCGCAACTCTCGGTAAGCAATGTAGAGAAAGTTCCCACAACCACACGCGGGATCCAGGACTCGGAAGCCGCACAGCTCTTCGAGTAGCTTCGACGCCTCCGTTGGCGAGGTGCAGGCCGCAATGCGTTCCCGCCAGGGACGAACGATCGTTGGTACAACGACCTTGAGGATGTCAACCTCGTGGGTGTAGTGGGCGCCCAGCGCCCAGCGCCGGGCGCGTCCAAGCACCCCCTCCAGGAGCGACCCGAAAATCGTAGGATCTACCTGGCGCCAGTCGTACTCGCAGGCAGCGGCAAGTAGGTCCAGCTCGCTCGGTTCGAGGTGCACTTCGGCGGGTCGGGCGAACAACTCCCCGTTGACATAGTGGGTGCCGGCTAGGACGCCTTGGCGGTTGTGCTTGCCCTTCTGGTTTAGTATTCGGAACAGGTGCCCGAGATCCGCGGCGGAACTGCGAGTGGGGTCGCGGCGAAGCGAGGACACAATTGTCTGCAGCGGGTACCCGTCTAGCATCGCGAGGTCCTCGGCGAACATGGTCCACACGACCTGCATCACAAAACGCTGCACCTCATCCACCGGAGCGGCGGAGCGACCAGTAAGGGACTCGAAGAGCAGCGCAACCGTCTGGGCAGCCTCCTTGGTCAACTGGCGATGATGCTGGACGAAGGAGGCCTCGACGCCAGGCCCAGACAAGAAGCCCAACGCTTCGTACCGGTCTGGCAGCTCCTCCAGAGAGAACACTGCCCGCGGGGACCGCGGAAAGCGTCCAGGCTCCCACACCTCGAAGCGTTGAAAGGCACAGAGCACGACGTAGCGAGCAGCAGGCAGGTCCTCAGCGTCGTCTGCCGAGGACAACCAGTAGTCAAAGACCTGCTGGTAGTGCTCCGACAGGCGGGGGGCGCGGGTAGGCGCCTTCATCTCGACGATGCACCATTGCGGCCAGTGCAGGTCCATAAACCCCGAGCCGGGCCGGTGGTATTCAAATTCCGCGCCCACCTGGCGGCGGTCCACCCCGTAGCACGTCAGAAGCTCGTTTATAAACGTCTGCGCCTCAGCGCGCTCCGTGCCGCTGTAGTCGCGCCACCTGTCCACGAACCGTGATAGGGCCGACTGTGTCTCCTCGCCGCTCCGCATTGCGTAGGAGGATTAGATCAAGCGCAGGGCGTCGCCGGCGAAATACGTGTCCTGCATCAGGCGCTTGCGGAGACAATCCAGGTCCCGCACCGCCTGAGTGAGTGCGAGTTCGACGTTCGGCTCGGAGCCCGTCTTAGCCACTGCCTTCAAAGCCTTCTTCGCCCGCGCGAGGCTGTGCTCAAGGTTGAGCAGGACATCAGATACCTCGCCCATAGATCGTTCGTGGGCGACTTGCTGGTCCAAACGAGGCTCATGGGCTGCTGTTCGACTCACGCTGCGCTCCCCTCGTCTTGCATCAAGCAGCCACCTTAGCGGGCCGGTCGCAGACCTCGGCAGTAGGACCGCCGCGTCGCGCCGCGCCCTAAAGGAGCAGCGCGAGTGCGACGCCGAGCGGGCACAGGAGCACCGCGAGCGGATCGTCGAGCTCCGAGCCGGTGGTGCTGCTGGCGTTGTTCGCCCAGATGGAACGGACCTACACCTGCGAGCGGGCGGCGCACGCCCGGGCGGTGACGGCCGCGCACGGCCGTCAGCTGGGCCGCCCGAGCCTGCTGGACCCGCAGCTGGGCCGCCCGAGCCTGCTGGACCCGGCCGTGCTGGCCTACGCCGTGCAGCTGCGCGACGCCGGCCACACGATGGCCCAGATCGTGGCCAAGACCGGGAAGACCCGCAGCAGCCTGTACCGGTATTTACCGCCCCGCCGACCGCCGCTGCTAACCGCTGCTGAGCCCACGTATCAGAGTGCTACGGCACCGACGGCGGATCCCACTCGAGTGCCGGTGGGCGCGTGATGCCGGCGGGGGTGGGGGAGCGGCTGGTCACGGTCCTGCTGACCCTGGCGGTACCGGAGGCAGCGGACCCGGAGGACGCCGCGGCATTGGTCGCCGACGCGGCGCAGAGCACGGCGTTGCAGGTTCGGCACGCCACCGGGGTGGAGGGTCACGTACCGACGCCCGGAGCGACAGTGGTGCGGACTGGTCGGAGGCAGCCATGGCAGGTGGTAGCGGTTACTGTCGACACGCTGCGGTTGCGGGACCTGGCCGGTGACGTCGTGGAGGTCTCCCGGCGCAGCGTCCGCCCGGACCCGCTGGACACGCAGCTCGGCCTGCTCGCCTAACCACTGGTGACTTACGCGCGGCCAAGCACGACCAGCCCGGTGGCCACGGGCCCTGAGCTAGCTGGCCGTGTCGAGTAGCCAGTACCTCGAGCAGCACCGCGGGGCGAGCGCTCAGCGGCAGTTGCGGGCGTTCCGGCCGGTTCCGGTGATCCTCCCCGTGCGAGCCGGCTCTTGCGTGGAGAGGGCATGTCACGGTGTCGCCGTGCTGCAAGATGCCCATGTGGACCAGCCGCAGACCCTGCTCACGCCCCCTCGCATCCGGCCTGTTCGGCAGGAGGAGCTGTTGGCGTTGCGGGAGATCGAGAGCGCCGCGGGTCTGTGCTTCGCAGATGTCGGGATGCCGGAGATCGCCGCGGACGCACCTCTGCCTGTCAGCGTCCTCGACCGCTGCCGGCGAGCCGGGTTTGCCTGGGTAGCAGTTGGCCCAGACGACCA
>JAABUX010008991.1_pt1 | contig 11395 bp, 4 predicted proteins | sample 5561851 | NCBI WGS metagenome assembly JAABUX01 (sample SAMN10711883, study PRJNA513361) | rock metagenome | isolation source: Antarctica rocks | place: Antarctica: Victoria Land, Richard Nunatak red sandstone | collected 2016-01-03 | reverse complement strand
CGCGCACGACGACACACCCCGCGCCGGGCCGCGGCTCCAGACCATGGTAGAGCGCGTTCTCGACCAACGGCTGCAACGTCAGCTTGGGCACGATACAGTCGAGCAACGCCGGGTCCACGTCGACAGTTATGCTGATGCGGTCGCCGTAGCGCATGCGCTGCACCACCAGGTAGTGCCGCACATGCTCCAACTCCGCGTCGAGTGGGATCAGCGCCTCGGCCGACGAGAGGGTCAGACGCAGCAGGCGGCCGAGCGAGGTGACCATGCGCGAGATGTCGCGGTCGCCGTGCGTCAGCGCCATCATATTGATGGACTCCAACGTATTGTAGAGGAAATGGGGGTTTATTTGGTTTTGCAGCGCATGCAATTCGGCCTCGCGCTCGTGGAGTTGCGCGCGCAACACGTCGTCGACGAGGCGGCGCAGCTCGTCGAGCATGGTGTTGAAGCTGTGCGCCAGTTGCCCGACCTCGTCCTCGGACTGTACCGCGATGCGCGTCGTCAAGTCGCGCGCCTCGACGCGACGCATTGCCCCGCGCAGTTGCCGCAGCGGCCGGGTCAGCCGCCCCAGCACGAGCGTCGCACACAACGCGCCGGCCAGGATACAGAGCACGGCCACGCTCAGGATGAACGCGCGCAAGTAGTTGGCCCCCGTGAGCAGCCGCGCGGCCGGCACGACACCGGCGACGACCCACCCGCTCGCCGCCGAGCGATCGCTCGTCGCCAGCAGCGACTGGCCGGCCACGTCGAGGCGCAGCCGGCCGGGTCCGGCGACGGCCCCTTGTCGCGCCGCTATCTCGCGCGCCAGCAGCCGTGTCGTCGCGTCCGGGTCGATGGGATAGACGACGTCGCCCTGCCCCGTCGCGATGATCAGCCGCCCTTGCGCACCCAGGCTGACCCGCTGCGCCACGCTGGCCAGCGCCGCGGCTTCGAGGTCGACGCGCACGACGCCGAGGCGCGCGCCCCGCGCGTCGTGGAGGGCGCGCACGAGCGAGACAACCTTGCCCGTCGCCACCAGGATCATCTCCTGCCCGCGCGTGGGCAGATACACTGTGTTGGGGTCCGCGCGCAGGGCCGCCTGGTACCAATCGGCCGCGGTCGTGAACGGGTGGGGTTTGAGGTCACCAGAGGCGGTCCAGGAGAACAGGGTACCGTTGCTCGTAGCCACGTAGATCCCGGCGAGGTCGAGGTGGGCGTGGCCCAGGTAGGACAGTTCGGCGCGCATGTCCGCCACGTCCTGATAACTGGGCGTAGCGGGCGACCCCGTCTGGTAGGAGTGCAGGATGCGCTGGACGTTGGCGCCCAGGAATGGGTAGTAGGTCAGGCGCGCGGCCTGCTGCTCGTAGCTATCGAGGTTGGCGCGGATATCGCCGGTCAGCTGGGCCGAGAAATCCTGCGCATTGCGCTCGATCGTCGTCGTCGCCGTTCCGTAGGCGGCGAGGGCCACCACGATCAACGGAACACTAATGAGAATTAGGTACGAGAGGTACATCTTCGTACGCAGGCTGGCGCGCCGCCACCACAGCCCCGCCGCATGTGGAGAGATGAACCGCGTTACCTGGGGCATACCTAACCGCACCACCTGTACTAAGGGAGCCTGCGACTGCGGTCGCATGGCAAACTGCCGCCGACTGCGGTCGGTTGTCGCCCCCGTCCGTGGCGCTCCGCTGCCTCGCCCTGGCGCCGCAGTGCCCGTGGTTTGCCATCGGGGTCCCCTCTGGGGAGGCAGTCGCAGGCCGCGTCCACTATTTCGAGGTGCGCCCGTTAATTGTTATGATAACAAAAATGAGATTGAGAGGATTGTATGAACATGCGAGAGGACGACGCCGCGCCCCTCGTCGACATAGGCGGGCGTCGCCTGGCCCTGCAATGCGCCGGCGCGGGCGCCCCTACGGTAGTCTTCGAGGCCGGCCTGGGCTGCGACAGCACGACCTGGGACACCGTCTTCGCGGACACTGCGGCCATCACGCGCACCTGCCGTTACGACCGCGCCGGCCTGGGCGCCAGCGATCCCGCGCCGACGCCACGTACGGCCCGCGACATGGCGCACGACCTGCACGCGCTGCTCGCGCGGGCGGCGGCCCCGCCGTACGTGCTCGTCGGGCACTCGTTCGGCGGCGTGATCGCCCGCTTGTACGCGCAACTGTACACGGAGGAGGTAGCCGGGCTCGTCCTACTCGACACGGTCCACCCGGATGAAACGTCGCGCGCCGCCGCGCTGTTACCGCCACCTGAGACAGACGAGGGCGACGCGGTTGCGGCGATGCGTCACGCTCTCACGCGAGGGCGAGCCGACCCGCAGGGCAACGCGGAGGGCGTGGACCTGGCCGCGAGCAACACGCAACTCACCGAGGTCGCGTCGCTCGGGCAGATCCCGCTCGTCTCGGTCGGGCGGTCCCGCTACCGCTTCGCGCCGGGTTTTCCTGAGGAACTGGCCGCGCGGATGCGGCGCCTGATACTCGACCTCCGTGCGGACCTGGCCACGCTCTCGTCGCGGGGCCGTTTCGTCCTGGCGGACGAGAGCGGACACTTCATCCACCACGATCGGCCCGACGTGGCGCTCGACGCCATCCGCTGGGTCGTGGAACAATGGAACAAGCACGAGTTCATAACGTTGTCCGCGCGCGACAGCCATATCTTCGTCGATACCCTGCTCAACCCCAGGGGGCCAAACGACGCGCTGCGAGCGGCCTTCGCGGACTGCAAAGAGTTTACGGGCGAGCGCTAGCCCACCACCTTGTAGATCGTCACGCCGAGCTTGCGATAGGCGACCTGTAATTGGCCCGCGGAAACCATGCGGTCGAACTTGGCCAGGCCGGCGGGGTCGAAGCCCAGGCGGGGATGCCCCTGTACCTGCACCTCTTCGGTATAGTAGAGCGGGTCGCCATGGTCGCCGCGCTCGGCGATGCCGACGTAGATGTAGGAAACGTGGTACTGCCGCAGCAACGTCAGCGCCTGCGCCGCGTCGGGCGTGTTGTAGATCGTCTCGACGTCGGCCGAGCGGTTGCCCACCGCCACGCCCGCCGTGCGCGGCAGGTTCGTCACCCAGCGCCCGTTAGTACCGCCGGTCCAGGTCACGCGCCCACTGTCGAACTGGTTGACCCACACCGGCGGAAAGTCTTTCGCCGGGCGGGTCTGGCCGGAGTAGCGCTCCTGCTGGTCTTCCCCCGCCCAGCTGATCACGTTGGGCAGGCCGATCAGCATGGTGACCTTGGTCGCGAAGTCACGGTAGTCGCCGCGGTCAGAGGTCAGCAGCACGGGCATGCCGGTGACGTGGCCGTTGATCCAGCTGATCGCCGCCGCGTCGCCGGGGTAGAGCGCGCGCACGAACGCCGCGCCATCCAGCCCCGTGGGAATCTTCGCCTCCGCCGTCTGACTCCAGCTACTACGCAACTGCAGGTGCGTGTATGTGCCGAAAATGGGGAATAGCGCGCCGCCCGCGACGAGCGCGGCCAGCGCTGCCCACCACAGCGGCCGCCAGCCCCACCCGCCGTTCGGCGCGGGCAGGCGCGGCAGGGAGCGTGTGGCGCCCGCATCGACGCGCGCCGGCTCCATGTGATCTACCGTGGTCACGGTCTCAGAGACGGCGCCATCTTCGTGCTCCTCGTCCACACCATCCTCGTGCGGAGTAGGAGGCGACGCGGGCCACTCCTCCGGTTGGGCCGAAGCCTCCACATTATTCGTGTGCGCGAACCGCGCGTCGTCAAAGCGTACGTGCTCGTCCTGCCCATCCGCCCCTAATTCCGACGCGGGGACGGGCGGGACGCCCGCGCTCCCAGCCGTAGGGACGGGCGGGGCGCCCACGCTCCCAGAGTCGGAAGCGTATGCGCTGTAGGCCCGCGCCGTCGCGCCACCGCCGCTACCCGCTCCAAGCGACACGGGAGACAAACGCCGCGTCAGGGAGGCGGTGGTCAGCGTCAGTGTGGGGACCGGCGCCCGCGTTGGGACGGCCGGGGCGCGCTCCTCCGCGGGAACGGCGCGGCGGCGCGGCGGCACGAGCGCGGACAGCGCCAGCGCGCCGGAGAGGGCCAACAGCGGCCAGGCCTGGTTGTACAGCTTGAAGAACGTGTTCATGCGCCCGGCCTCGTTCTGCATCACGAAATCGGGGATCGCGGTCAGGGCCAGGCCCATGATCGCCAGTACCAGGGCGAAGGGCTGGCTCTGGCGCGGGTCCAGCCAGCGCGCCCGCGCGCCGGCCTCGACAAGCGCGATCGTCGCGGGCGTCAGCAGCGCGGCGATCAGGGCCAGCGTCGTATAGCCGAGGATGAGCAGGCCCAGCGCCAGCAGCGCGCCGCACAGCAGCAGGTGCGCGCTCAGGCGCGCCGGCGGCCTGTCCGCGCCCGCGCGCCGGCCCCGCGCCAGCCCGTCAGCCAGCCGATAGAGCCGCGGCAGGTCGTGCCGCCGACCGCGGTAGTAGAGGGTAAACTGGAGCGCCGTGACCAGGCGCTCCAGGCGGTCCAGCGGCCGCGTCTGGCGCTGCAGGAAGACGGCCAGGAACGAGACCAGCAGGAAGAGCGGCAGCCCCAGGTGCAGCAAGTATTGATCGGTCGGTGTGCTCGGCGCGAGGAACGTGAAGCCCGAACTGATGCCGAGCACGCTGGCGTAGAACGGCCGGTACAGCGCGAGGCAGAGCAGCCCGAGCACACCGCCGGGCAGCACGAGGTCGCGCAGGACCAGCGGCCAGCCGCGCCGCCCCAGCGCGAACCAGCCGCGCAGGCCGAAACCCGCGACCAGGAGCAGCAGCGCCGTCGGCAGGTCCCACAGGTTGGTCGGCCCCGTCGCGCCCGCCATCACGGCCATCAACGCGCCTAGAAGGAGCAGTTGAGGGATGCGAAGGCGATAGAAGGGCGACACTGGGAGCGCGGGCGTCCCGCCCGTCCCCCGTCGTGAAGGCGCCGCTACTCCAGCCTCCCCTGCGTCAAACGCGGGGACGGGCGGGACGCCCGCGCTCCCAGCCGTAGGGACGGGCGAGACGCCCGCGCTCCCAAAGGCGGCGTCATCGCCGCGATCACTGCCCAGCCCACTAACGGCGAGCGCGAGCAGGATCACGCCGAGCACGATCGGGATGTCGATGACGTGCGCGTGCATGTCGCCGTACATGAAGCTCCAGATGGGGTACTCGTTGATGGCGCTGCTTGTGGGGGTGCTAAGAATACGTGAGCTGTTCCAGAAGAAATCGGACGGCAACTGTGTGCCGTTCTGGTGGGTCAGGACAGCCACGAGACCGCCGAAGGCGTCGCGCAGCCCGGCCACCCCGGGGATGAATGAGGGGCCCGCGTGGGCCGGGGCGAGCGTGGCGAACTGTCCCACCATGCCCAGGTTGCCCAGCACACCCTCCAGCGCCAGCGCCGCCCCCCCGACCCAGGCACGGCCAGTCGCGTTGTAGCCGATGGAGAAGGCGATGGATAGGGTGAGCGCGTAGAGCGTGGGCAGGGCCAGATTGAAGCCGGTCGCCACGGGGATGCCGACAAGCTTCATCAGCATGCCGGTGAGGTACTGCCCGTAGTAGTAGTAGTTGAGCGTGCCGCCCGCGAACCACGGGTCGGCCGGCGGGAAGTACTGGCTGCGCAGGATGGCGTTGGTGAACGAGACTTCCTGCGTGCGCTCGCCGCCCCACGTCAGATGCCACAGGTCGGGGTAGGCCGCGCGCACGGCGGCGAAGGCCAGGAACGCGCCCAGGAAAACGAGTTCGGCCCACATGACGCCGCGCCGGCGCGCGCGCAATGTCGCCCACAACGCGCGCGGACGCAATCCCAGGACCAGCGAGAGCACGAGCAGGAGCAGGCAGACGCCGAGGATCAGCCCCCGGCTATAGGTGGCAATGCGCAGGCTGGCCGCCAGCCACGTCACGTAGCCCACGATGAGGACGCCGCCAAGCTTGGCCAGCGCGTAGCCGCCGTCGCGCAGCAGCCCGCCGCAGGCGCGCATGATCAGTGGCAGCGCCAGCAGGCCGAGCACCTCGACCATCACGAGCCAACTCAGCAGCGGGATCTGCGCCAACGGGTTGGACGGCGAGAAGGCGCTGTTGTAGGTGGGGGCTTTCTGGTCGGCGCGCGCGACCGCCGGAGACAGCAGCATCGGGTGCGTGGGGTCGTAGGCGGCCACGACCGGGGCGAGGCGCCCGTTGTCGGTCAAGAGCGCCGTGGCCTTAGCCGGGTCGATCGTCCCGACACGTTTGAAGATGTAGACGGGCGGGGCGTCATACTCCGAGTAGTTCTGGTCGGCCTCGTACCACAGACGCGTCTGGGTGTACTGGTCGGCGCGCGGCACGGCCTGATAGTCGTTGACGACGAACGGCCCTAGGTGCGGCGCGTCCTTGAAGCTCTGCACGCGCCGGAAGTTGAGCTTGTCGCCGAACAGCAAATCGTACCAGCGGATGCTGTAGGGGTAGCGGCCCGGCTGGTGCGCCACCGAGCCCATCACACGCGCGCTGGAGATGATGATGTAGTCGGCGCTCCGCAGCGCGTTGACGAACATGGGCACGGTCGTGGGTCCGTCGTCGGGACCGAGCATAGCCAGCGACAGCGTACGGTACGGCGGCACGACCACGCCAGGCGGAGGCCCGTAGGGCAACGCCTCGTCCCAGCCGCCTTCGTTGGTGATCGTCGCACCGGCGGGGATGTGCGCGGCCATCCAACGCGTGGCGGCCAGGCGCGTGTTCTCGGCGGTGTAGACGTTCTCACGCGCCAACCCGTAAAGCACGGTCAGGGCCACGGCCGCGAACACGACGCCTCGGGCCACCCAACCACGAAGCGTAAGTCGTCTGAATACACGCGCCCACGCTGCCATGGGGACGGCCGAGGGGCGGGGGCGGGCGAGACGCCAGATGGCGACGAGCAGCGCGGCGGCGAACAGGATGAGTACGGGCACGAGAGGTAACATGTAGCGCAGGAACTTCATGTATTGCCCGCCGGTCGCGGCGAAGAACACGACAACCCAGGCCAGCAGAACCAGTTCGGAGCCGCGCCGACGCCGGACCTGCCGCCACGCCGCCCAGACGACGCCAGCTACGGCGGCCAGCCCCAGTGGCGGTCCCAGCGTCCAGCCAATCAACTGTTGCAAGGGGTACCAGTAGGCCGGTAGCCCGGAGAACTTGCGCGTAAAAGCTTGCTCCTGGATACCCTGCGCCAGCTGCAGCTGATACCATACTTGGGACCACCAATTGGTGAAGTCGATGAAGGCGTACGGCATCGTCACGAAGACGGCTACGACCGCGACGGCCAGCGCCAGCAGCAGCAGCAGCGGGTTGGCCGGCAGCGCGCGTCGCGCAAGTCGGGACGCACCCTCTTGAGACGTGCCGGCTGAAAGCCGTAGGTCGCTGCGGATGGACCCGTCGTCGCGCACCTCAACGCGACGCTCCGCGCCACGGTAGAGGTGCGCGACGACGAGCGGCACGATCAGGGGCGCGGCGCTGACCTTGCAGGCCAGGGCAAAGCCAAGCCACGCGCCCGCCCAGGCGTAATCGCGTGGGCGCCCATAGCGCGCGATACGCACGCAGAAGTAGAGCGCGCCCGTCGTGCAGAAGGCCAGGTAGGTATCGACGTTGGCGAAGTGCGCGAACTCCAGGTCCAGCACGGTGAAACAGCCCAGCAGCGCGGCCAGCAGCGCGACGAAGCGGTCGTAGACCAATCGGCCAATCAGGTACACGAACAGCAGCGTCCCCGTGTCGGCCAGTCCCGAGAGGACACGCCCACTCTGGATGATGCCGGCGCCAGGCAGGTCGGCTCCCGACAGCCCCGCCAACGGGCCGCCGATTGTCCGCCCGATCGCGCCCAGGATATGGCCGAAAATCACCGTCGCGTAGAACGGCAGGTGTCCGTAGGCGGAAAAGTGGGGGTTGAGCGGCGAGGCCGGGCTCCAGAACTGCGCCCAACTATGGGGCAGGTTCAGCCCAACGAGAGCGTTGCTAATAGCGCGCTCGTCGGGGTGCAACTCCGTGCCCTCGTCCCAGTTGTAGCCATAGACGCGCAATGCTGCCGCTACTGCAAGGATAACAAGCAGGGGCAGAGCGGGGCGCCGCGCAGCCAGCCAGCGGCCCAACGGGCGCTCTCGCGCGACGACGGCGCGCGCCGGGTGGTCGTTCGGCGACACGCCGACAGGCGACGCGTCCGGCGCGTCCGGCGCGCTAGCGGGCACAGACAACGTTTCAGGAGCCGGCGACACGTCGCGCTCGGCAGGCTGTACGGATTCTATGGGTTCGTCCATGGACCTCGGTAACTTTGGATCTGAATGCTCATGCTATCTTAGTGGATAATGGCGATTAAGCCATCAAGAGAACTATAGTCACACTCCGCGCTACCCGCCAACCCGTCACTCCTCACTCAGCCCATACAGCCGGCCGAACCTGTCGCGCAGGTAGCGCAGGTAGGGCTCGGGGTCAATGGAGCGTCCGGTCGCGCGGCGTACCAACTCGTCGGGCGTGAACGTGCGCCCGTGCCGGTAGATGCGCTCTTGCAACCAGCCCAGCAGCGGCGCGAAGTCGGCCCGCGCGATGCCGTCGGGGATCTCCGGCGCGTCGCGCACCGCCGCCTCGTAAAACTGCACCGAGAGCACCGTACTGATGGTGTAGGTCGGGAAGTAGCCGATGAGGCCGCCCGACCAATGCATGTCCTGCAATACACCCTCGGCGTCGTTCGGCGGCGTGATACCCAGGTAGTCTTGCATGGCGGCGTTCCAGGCTTCGGGCAAGTCGTCGACCGCCAGGCTGCCCTCAAGCAGCTTCCGCTCCAATTCGAAACGCAGCATCAGGTGCAGGTTGTAGGTCACCTCGTCGGCCTCGATACGGATCTGCGACGGCGACACCTTGTTGAAGGCGCGGTACAGCGTCTCGGCGTCCGTGTCGCCCAACGCGGCGGGGAAGGCCCGCCGCGCCAGGGGGAAGTAGTGGCGCCAGAAGCTCTCGCTCCGGCCGACGACATTCTCCCACAGGCGCGACTGGCTCTCGTGTATGCCCAGCGAGGCGGCCGCGGCGAGCGGCGTCCCCGCCAGGTTCGCGCCGATGCCCTGCTCGTAGAGACCGTGCCCGGCCTCGTGCATCGTACCCATCAGGCACACCTGCAGGAATTGTGGGTCGACACGCGTGGTGATGCGCACGTCGTCGCGCGAGAAGCCCGTGGCGAAGGGGTGCACCGTGAGGTCGAGCCGGCCGCGTGCGAAGTCATAGCCGAATTGGCGTACCACATCCTCCGAGAAGCGCAACTGCGTCTCCTTATCGTAGGGGCGATGCAGTACCGCGTCGTCCACGCGATCAGCGTGCGCCGTGATGTCGCGCAGCAGCGGCACGAGCGCGGCGCGCAGGTGGTCGAAGAGGGGCTGTACCTGCGCGATAGTGGCATCGGGCTCATATTGATCAAGCAGAGCGTCGTAGGGGTGCTCCGTGTAGCCGAGGTAGTCGGCCTGCCGGCGCGCCAACTCGACGTTCTTGCGCAGCCAGGGCGCGAAGTCGGCGAAGTTATTGGCGGCGCGCGCGGCAACCCAGACCTCATAGGCCAGAGCGTGGGCGCGCGCCATCTCCTCCACGAAGTCGGACGGGACGCGCGTGGCCTGGTCGTAGTCGCGGCGCGTCACCTGCACGAGGCGGGCCTCGTCGCTGTCCGCGTCGAGCCCCGCCGCGCGCACCTCCCGCTCGACCGCTTCAAGCAGCCGCGCCGTCTCGGCGTCGACGAAGGCGCGATGGCCGATGGCCCCAAGCGTGGCGAGTTGGTTGGCGCGCGCGGCGGCGCCGCCGGGAGGCATATAGGTCGACTGGTCCCAGTTCAACACGGCGCGCGCCGCGTTCACGTTATGGATCTCGGCCAGCCGCGCTTTCAAGCGCTGTAGATGTTCTAATTGCTGCACAAAATCTCCCACTAAGCCTGCGACCGCGGTCGCATGGCAGCGCACCAACCCTGTGGCGCTATAAGCCAGCCCTGTGGCGCTATAAGATGGCCAGTGAGCGCGTTTCCCCAACCGCGGTCAGAGTATGCTGCCATGCGACCGCGGTCGTAGGCGTCATCTGGCGAATTGCCGTCGCCGCATGTACATACCAATAAACATACACACGTCGAGTATTCCGTGCGCGACGACCGCCGCGAGCAGCCCGTCCGCGGCCTGCCGCACCGCCGCCAGTAAGACCCCCAGCAAGGCGTAGACGCCCGTCCCACCGGCGGTAGCGGCCCAGCGGACACGGCCGCGCTGGAGGCTGAAGCCGTTGTATTGTAGCGCGACGTGCCAGAGGCCAAAGGCGGCGCCGTCGAGCAGCACGGCGCGATAGGGCGTCGTCGCGCGGGTCAGCAACACCTGTAGCAGGCCGCGGAAAAGGAACTCCTCGCACACGACCGTGGTGAGCGCGACCTGCACGGTGACGCGAAAGAGGACATGGTTCGCCGAGATATCGCCGATGCCCGACGCGACGATGTCGCGCCCCAGCGGACCAGGCGCGAACATAGCGGCCAGGATGACGGCGAGGGGGATCAATCCCAAGACGAGCCCGAGCGTCAGGCCCCCACCTGTGACGTGTCCCCACACGGACGGCCATAATCCCGCGCCCAGCGTATAACCGAGCAGCGCCAGGCTCAGCAGCGTGTTGCCGATCATGAAGGCATGCCATTGGTCCCAGCGGCGGCGCGCCGAGAGAAAGGCCAGCCCATTGGGATAGGCGATCAGCACGACGGCGATGAGTAGGGGGGTCACGCGTCAGCGGCTACTTGCACGGATGAACGCATACACAAGTGCGACGAGATCAATTGTCCCCACAGCCCCACCGGCGACAATACCACCCGTTTGGCGCGTCACGATCCCAGCCAAGATTGTGATGAGCGAAACGGTTAGCCCGGCAAGCGCGATGCGCGATGCGGAACGCATAAGTCAGACCACGGCTCTCTAATTGCTGTCGGTGGTCAGCCTGACGATCCCAACGATCGAAAATCCGTGCGGCGGCGCCAGGGAAAATACGTTCGAGCCGCTCAAGCTCAACCGCGGGCGGGAGGAGAGCATTCGACTGCCGCGCAACCTCCGCGGCTTGTTCCTGACGGTTCAGCTCTGACGTCGACTCATCACTCACGTAGAGAGAGCTCCCGCGCCTTACCTGGTGTCACGTCTGTACGCTGCCTGGTTGTTTCGGAAAGTGGCGTCACCTGGGTGATACTGCGTGACTCTGCTTTGATCGCGGAACGTAAATCATCACCAATCACTCGCCATGCATCACGGAGAGCACGCGCATCAGCCTCGTATGGATCTCGCGCGCCACGACGCGAGAGGGTTCCCCCAAGATCGACGAGGTAAGCCGCGCCTTGTAGAATAGCGCGAGGAAGTGTCATCTGCATGCCCCTCACATCAGTTTCATGTATTTGCAGTATACACCGTGACGATCGCACGAGGGATAGCGCGTAGCGCGCAAGCCCTGCAGGGCCATTTGACG
>JAABUX010008990.1_pt1 | contig 11399 bp, 9 predicted proteins | sample 5561851 | NCBI WGS metagenome assembly JAABUX01 (sample SAMN10711883, study PRJNA513361) | rock metagenome | isolation source: Antarctica rocks | place: Antarctica: Victoria Land, Richard Nunatak red sandstone | collected 2016-01-03 | reverse complement strand
AGTGGGCAGTGGGCAGTGGGCAGTGGGCAGTGGGCAGTGGGCAGTGGGCAGTGGGCAGTGGGCAGTGGGCAGTGGGCAGTGGGCAGTGGGCAGTGGGCTGCCCCAGGGTCATGTAGTTCTCAATCGCGTGGGCGATTCCTGGGGGTAGGGGTGTATTGTATACGCCCCTACCCTGGTCTGGCTGTCCTGCCCCGAGACCTACATGGCCCTGCTACTGCCCACCGCCCGCCGCATACAGCGAGAGGGGGGCAAGCCGCCACCGGCTTGCCCCCCTCTTGAAGAATTGACTTTATGACCGACCACTGCTGGCCGCCAGGCGCTGGTCGTTAGCTGTTCGACCGGCTCCAGATCGCGGAGAGGACCTGGCGCGTGCCCTGGAGCGCCGCGGGGTCATAGGTGAGGCCATCCTGCTTGTACTCTTCGAGCACCAACTCCGGCATGTAGCTGTTGATGTCCATCACGAAGTGCGCGTTGTCGGTCAGGTGCTGCTTGCACAGATCGGCCGTCTGCTGGTCGTTGAAGGCCAGAGCCGTGGTGTGCAGCATGATATAGGCGATGATGGAGGCGTTGATCGCCGTGTAGTCGTCGCGCAGATCCTTGGACGCTTCCTCGGTACGCACCTTGTCGTATAGGCCGGCGATCACGCCTGCCGCCGCCGCCACGCCTTCTTTGATCGGATGCGTGGGGCTGCCGCCCAACTCGTCCAGACGCGCCTGCAGGGCGTTGACGTGCTGATCGAGCGTGTTGCGGAACGTCTGAATCTTTTCCTTGGCGTTCGGATGGTCGTCGAGCAGCTTGTGCTGCTTGTCGATCGCCTGGAAGATATGCGATTCAAGGGCATGCATATCGCCGATATACTTCGTGATGGTCTCCGTCTCTTTCGAGCGTGATGCCGTGGACATGTTGTACGTTCTCCTCTTGCGGGAATCTCGGGGCTTATGAAGCTACGGGACGGATTATAGGCAAGAACCGGGCCACGGCGGCCTACTGCCTGCTACTGACGGCCTCGCGCGGGTCGGTGGCGCGGATGATAGTACTGACGTTGTGCTGGTTGAAGCCTTTGAAGCCGTCGCGGCGCTGCAGGTTTTCCAGGTGGCTGCCAATGGCGCCCTCCGATAGGAAGGTCTGGTACTGCTCGGGAGTGACGCGGCTGGCGGCGCGCAGGCGCTCCAGTCGGGCCGGCGCGACGCGCCAGCGCTCGCCCCTGGTGAAGGCCTGGCGCAGGTGGTGGAAGTTGCTGAACGGTTTCATCATGCCCACGCCCATCACGGCGAGGTCGTCGCGCAGGCGCTCGAACGCGAACTGCGCTTCCAGGTGGTGCATGCCCGCGCCCAGCAGCGACTCGCCGTGCAACGCGCACCACAGCCCCACCGTGCCCAGCCGCTCCTCCTGGGGCAGGGCAATGTGGGCGAAGTCAAGGTCGGTCTCGTTGGGACGCAGATCGACGTCGGCGAAGACGACCAGACCGCATGTCGCCTGCTCCAGGACCTGCGCGCCCCACCCGGCCTCGGACCCGGCGTAGAATCGTTCGCGGCACACGAAGCCTAGCTCCTCCAGGGTGGCGATCAGCGCGGCAAAGTGCGCGCGCGAGGAGCGGAACGTATGGTGGTCGTGGTTCGCCCAGCCCAGTCCCAGGCGGTCCTGGCGCGCCCGCTGCACCTGGGCGGCCCAGTTGCGGCGCTGCCAGTAGTCGCGCTCGACCTCGAAGGCGATCCAGGCGGCGGTATCGCGCCCGACCCGCGCCACGAGTTCGCGCGCCAGGCGCAAGGTCTCCGCCATGCCCTGGCCCTCGTCATCGGTCACCCGTTGGCGCGTGGCCCAACGTTCGCGCGCCGCCAGGTACGTCTGAGCATAGTCGGCCGGCAACTGCCGGGGGACGAACCCACGGTCGCCGCGCCGCTCCACCAACAGCACCCCCCGCTCGTCCTCCTCGCCCTCGGCCCAGAGGGTGGCCGTGCGGTAGGGGCTGAGCAGGCTGCCCGCAATGGGAGCCCGCAGGCCGCGCGCCAGCAGAAAATCGTCGATGGACTCCACCTTGAGGCCGATGCTCGCGACGCGGGCCTCCTCGTCGGCGCCGATTCCGGTGACCCTGCCAGCGGCCACGTGTTGCACCACGAAGCGCGGCAACTGGGCGCCGGGATGCCCGTAGACGCTGCATCCGGCGGGCGCGTCGACGGTCTCTTCCTCGAAGCCAGCGGCGCTGATCGCGGCGACGGCTGCCGCACCGCTGCGCAGGACGAGGTGATCCAGCAGGTCGAACAGGCGGACGCTGGCCCGCTCCTCGGTCTCGGTGGCCAGGGCGCGCGCTGCCCCCCGCGCGTCCAGGAACTGCTCCAGATACCTCTCCACCAGCGCCTCGGCCCGTGGCCATCGCTGCCACGTATATTCCGCGTTCATCCCGATCCTCCTCACGATGCAAGCAACCATCACCACCACCCATGCCGATTCGTCCCTCGATTCCTGGTCGTGGGAGCGGGAGAGTGGATGTATCTTATGCTACCAATGCTAGCACCACGCTGCGGTGCGGCGACGGGACGTTGCGAATGGTGTTCGGAGCGCCCTTCCGCAACACCAGGTGCTATGGTAAGGTGAACGCGGCCGCGATCGACCGGCGGTGGGCCAAAAGCAGGGTCTGTGAATTATCGTAGGCGCGCAAAAGTCCTGGGGGCGCGGGCGTCTCGCCCGTCCCCGCGTTGGACCCGGGACGGGCGAGAAGGGTGGCCATTTCTGGCCACCCTTCATCGGCCCCTCCCTCGTCTCGCTTCAGCGCGGCTGTTATTTCCGCGCGGCGGGAGCAGACGGCGCGGCAGCCGCGGCAGCCTTGCGCTTCTCGTCGGTCTTCTTCGCGCTTGCCCGGTGCTTGCGCCAGGCCTCGCGTTTGCGCTTGTTCATGTCTTGTGGTACTCCTCGGCGATCCTGGGATAATAGAAGTGCTGTATGCATGTGCAGCATAGCAGTCGGCAGCATGTTGTGACAACCGTGCACTGTCACTCCGTCGCTCCGTCGCTCGACAGGTCGGTAGGAGTACACACAGATGAACCACCGTTTCCTCGCGCCGATCACCCTCTCGCTCGCACTGGCGAACCTTGTCACGTCGTGGCCGGCCGGCGCGGCGGCACAGTCGGCAGGAGCGGCCTCCCCGCCTCCGGTCGTGCCCGCGAAGACGTACACCAACAGGACGGCGCACTATTCGTTCGCGTATCCCGCCACGTGGAAAGTAAACCTCAGACGGGACATCTCAACGTTCAACAGCCAGAACATCCAGGCCTTCAACATCACCGTGTACGCTCCCGGAAACAACGACGAAGGGTTCGGCGCCCTGGGCTTCAAGGGCGCCCTGTGCGTGGCGCGCATCCGACTCTGCCTGGACCAGGTGCTCAGCATCGGCGCTCCCCCGCGCAGTAAGATCGCATACGGGACGACGCTCATCTCGGGCGTGAGCTTCCAGACCGCGCGCTATCGCGGCAAGGGTCGCAACGACGGGATACCTGTTGACGCCACGGCCTACGCGGCGATCTATCGCGGCATCACCTACCTGTTCCTCAGCGCCTACGTCCTCAACAACGCGGCGACGGCGACGCAGAGGGCGCAGGTGCTGGCCGTCGTGCGCAGCGTCCGGATTGCTTGACGCTCCATATTGGATAGCAGAAAGAACAAGGGGAGGATAATCCCGTGCAACTAGAGGCCGTCGTGCTCGACCTTGGTCACACCATCGTCGACTTTGGCCCCGCGGAGGACGCGCTGCTCGACACCTATACGCGGGTGCTTGCCATGCTGGCCGGCACGGCCATCGCTCAATTGCCGAGCGCCGAGGCCATGGTGCAGGGGGTAGCGCGTCGCGTCTGGAGCCAGGTCCTGGCCTCGTACGAGAGCGAGGAGTTGGAGGAATTGGACATCTTGCCGATCTTCGACGCGGCCCTGCGCGATCTGGGGCTGCGGCTCGACGCTCCCACCATCCGCCGCATCGCCGTGATGGAGCACCGCGCCCTGGCCACCGGCACGGTGCTGCCGCCCGAGAACCGGGAGGTCATCCGCGCGCTCAAGCGCGGCGGCCTGCGCCTCGGCCTCGTCTCCAACGTGCATCTACTGCCCGATATGATGCGCGAGGACCTGGAGCAACTCGACCTGCTCGAGCTCTTCGACGTGACGGTCTTCTCCTCGGAAGAAATGATCCGCAAGCCGCATCCGCGCATCTACCAGGCCGTGCTGACGCGGCTGGACGTGCCGGCGGAGAGGGCGGTGTTCGTCGGCGACCGGCTTAGAGAGGACGTGCGGGGACCGAAGGACGCGGGCATGCGCGCCATCCTCACCACGCAGTTCCGTCAGGAAGACCCGGCCGAGGCCGCCGTCCCACCGGACGCCGTGATCGCGGCGCTGGCCGAGCTGCCGGATGTGCTGGCGCACTGGACCACACAGACCTGACGAGACCTGACGCGTAGAAGAAACTGGTTGACGGAAGAAATTGAAGGATAATGGACGCATGACAACACAGGTTGCGGTTCTGGAGGGGGATCAGACGGGGCAGGAGCTGCTCGAAGAAGCGCTACGGGTGCTCGACGAGTCGGTCACGGGGGTACCGCTGCTGCTGAGGCGCTTCGATCTGTCGTTGGAGAACCGCCGCGCCACGCGCAACGGCGTGGTCCATGAGGCTGCCGCCGCGATGAAAGAGTACGGCTTCGGGCTCAAGGCGGCGACGGTAACGCCGGAGACTCAAGGTGATGTCGGCTCACCCAACGCCATCGTGCGGCGCGAGATCGACGGGCAGGTGATCCTGCGCACGGGTCGGCGCATCCCCAGCGTGCGGCCGCTCGCCGGCGTCCACGCGCCGATCTCCGTCGTGCGCATGGCCGTCGGCGACGCCTATGGCGCGGAGGAGTGGCGCGAGGGCTCCGGCGACGACGAGGTGGCCTGCCGCACCGAGCGCATCAGCCGCGGCGTCTGCCACTCCGTGGCCGAGTTTGCGTTTGCCCACGCGCGCCGCACGCGCGCCAAGGTGTTCGGCGGCCCCAAGTATACGGTCAGCCCGGTCTATGAAGGGATGCTCAAGGAGGAAATGGACGCGGCGGCGGCGCGCTACCCGGACGTGCGCTACGAGCCCCAGTTAATCGACGCCACCTACGCCTTGCTGCTGTCGACGACCGGCGAGGGCCTGGTAGTGCCGTCGCTCAACCGCGACGGCGACTGCCTGAGCGACTTTGTGCTGCAGCTCTTCGGCTCCATCGCCGGCTCCGAGTCGCTGCTGCTGGCCTTCGACGCCGATTTCAAGGCGCGCACGGTGATGGCCGAGGCGCCGCATGGCACCGCCCCCTCGTTGTTTGGCAAGAACGTGGCCAACCCCATGGCCATGATCCTGGCTGGCGCCTCGCTGCTCACCTATATCCCCGAGACGCACGCGACCCTCGCGTCGCGCGCCATCTACGAGTCCGTCTTCGAGACGGTCAGCGACGGCGTCAAGACGGCCGATTTGAGCGGCCACGCCTCGACAGGCGAATTCACCAACGAGGTCATCCGCCGCGTCAGCAGCAAACTCGAGGTGTGGGCGACGCTAGGGTAGTCACTCCCCTTCGACGTGCAGCGTATAGCCCATGCCGCGCCGGGTCTCGATACGGATGCGCTCGCCCGAGGTATCGAAGTGCTGCAGAGCCCGGCGCAGGCGAGCCATATGCACGTCGAACACGCCAGGCTCCACGCCCTCCGAGCCCCACACCGCGTCGATCAGGCGCGACTTGCTGACGATCGCGCGGTGGTGGCGCATCAGAAAGGCGAGCAGTCCCGCCTGCTTGTTGGGCAACTGTTGAGCACGGATAGCGTCGCCCATGCCCTGCCCGTCAACCGTCACCGCGTGCGCCTCGGCGCGGGCGCGCGAGAGCTGCCCGGCGCCGTCCGCCCGTGTCAAGATGAGGTCGCCGACGCGGATCACCGGGATCGGAGAGTCATAGGGGTTGGATTGGAGTGACCGTCTGCTCATCCTTGCTATTCTCCTCATCTTCCTTATGTGGTGAGACCGTCGCTATGTCGTGAGACCATCGCTCAAAGGTGTCGGCGCCAAACGCCGATGAAGACAGGCGAACGCGTTGTGGTCAACCATGAGGAGCAATTACTATGCCTTATCATAGCGCGATCTTGTCTTCACTGGTAGACATCGCCAACTGGCGAGTTTACAGTTTTTTTACACCTGCAATGCCAAACGTTAATGTGCGATTCATCGTCGAAGGGTAGCTTGAAGAGAAGGGAGGTCTCCCGCGCACGATGGCCCTCGGTGGAGAGAGCCAAGTCATACGGCGCTCGACGTGGATGTGCTCCACGTCCTTACCTACCACGCGCAACCTACCACGCGCGCACTGGCAGCCTTAATCTATGCACTCATCGACAAATCGGAGGAGGTTTATGATGCGCCAGACACAGCGTCCACGTCCGCGGCGGCTCGGTCCATCGCGGCTTGCCGGCGCCCTGTTTCTCGTCCTGAGCATGGTCATACTTCAGCTTGGTATCGGCGCGGGACCGGGACACTCCGCGCCGAGAGGAATGGGTCTGCCCGTCGCCGACGCCGCGGCCATGCTAGCGCCAGCCGCGCTGCCTGATGACACGCTGGTCAAGGGTAACGCCTCGGCGCGGGTCTACGCCATTTACCACGGCTCGGCCCACTGGATCGTCACCCGCGCCGCGCTCGACCTGCTTGGCTTCGCCAATAGCCCTATCGCGGTGCTGCCGCAGGCCGCGGTCAACGCCCTGCCCAAGGGCGGAAACTTCGTCGAACGGGTCTTCGCCAACGGCCTGCCCAATCCCTACGGTCCCATTGCCACCGTGTTCGCCACTATCTACACGACGCCATCAAACAACGTCGGGGTCCCCATTGCGGTGCACGGCTCCGGCTTCGCGCCCGGTGAGCAAGTTCAACTCAACTTCGCCAACGGCGCGCTGGCGCTGCAGGTCCCGGCCAACGCGGCCGGCGCCATCGCCACCAGCTTCGTCCTGCCCTCGTCCCGCCCTCCGGGCATCTATCGCCTCACCGCCTACGGCCTCGCCAGCGCCCACCTGGCTATCGAGCCGGTCGGCATCAGCCCGCCGGGCGCGCGCGCCAGCCTCGCGGTGTCCTCGACCTCCGTCTTGCCCGGTGGCGCGTTCACCGTCAGCGGCGGTGGCTTCGCGCCCGGTGAGACGGTCTACGCCTACGCCTACGGCAGCGCCGGCGCTTTCGCCACAACTGGACCCGTTAACGCGGCCGGCGCCTACGGCCCGATCACGCTGCGGATCCCGGCCAACTCCCCCGTGGGCTCTACCGAGAACGTCGCCGTCTTCGGCGCCACCAGCCATTACCTGGTGGCTGGTAGCGTTGTCGTCGCCATGGCGCCAACGCCCGTGCCCGCGCCGACACATACCCCTGTCCCCACCCCAACACCCGTGCCGACACATACACCCGTGCCCACGCCGGTCGTCGCGCCGGTACTGGCCGACGACACGCTGGTCAAGGGTAACGCCTCGGCGCGGGTCTACGCCATTTACCACGGCTCGGCCCACTGGATCGTCACCCGCGCGGCGCTTGACCTGCTTGGCTTTGCCAATAGCCCCATCGCGGTGCTGCCGCAGGCCGCGGTCAACGCCCTGCCCAAGGGCGGCGACTTCGTCGAGCGCATCCTCGCCAATGGCCTGCCCAACCCCTACGGCCCCATTGCCACCGTGTTCGCCACCATCTACACGACGCCCTCGAATACAGCCGGGGTCCCCATCGCGGTGCACGGCTCTGGCTTCGCGCCTGGCGAGCAGGTCCAGCTCAACGTCGCCAACAGCGCGCTGGTGCTGCAGGTCCCGGCCAACGCGGCCGGCGCCATTGCGACGAGCTTCGTCCTGCCCTCGTCCCGCCCCCCGGGCATCTATCGCCTCACCGCCTACGGCCTCGCCAGCGCCCACCTGGCCATCGAGCCGGTCGGCATCAGCCCGCCGGGCGCGCGCACCAGCCTCGCGCTGTCGCCAACCTACGCCACACCGGGCGGCGCGTTCACCGTTAGCGGCGCCGGCTTCGTGCCCGGCGAGGCCGTCTACGCCTACGTCTACGGCGCCACCGGCGCTTTCGCCGCCAGTGGGGCGGTCGGCGCCGCGGGCGCCTATGGCCCCATCACCCTGCAACTCCCCCCCAACGCCCCTATCGGCTCGACCCAAACCGTCGCCGTCTTCGGCGCCAGCGGCCACTACCTCGCTACTGGCGTCGTCGTCGTCGCCCCGCCGCTGCCGTCGTCCCTGCAGGCAACGTCTCAAACCACGAACGCGGGGGGCATCGTGACCGTGTCCGGGAGCGGCTTCGTGCCCGGCGAGGCAATCGCATTCACGGCCAACGGCCAGCCTGCCGGCGCCGCCACGGCCGGTCCGACCGGGGCCTTCTCCGGCGCGACGGTCACCATCCCCAGCAGCGTCGGCCCCGGCCTGCTCTCGGTCGTCGCGCGCGGCTCAACGAGCGGGCGCGCCGCCTCGACAACGCTCACCGTGGCGGCCCTGGCGCCCCATCTGCTGGCATCGCCGACCAGCGGTGCGCCGGGGGCGCCGATCCGCGTGGCGGGGACCGGCTACGCCCCGGGCGAGCCCATCGCCATCTCATTCGGCGGCACGACTATCGCCACGACGCCCGCCGCGGTGGTGTCCGACGCGCAGGGCAACTTCTTCGCGTCGTTCGCCATCCCGGCCACGGCCGTCTCGGGGTCCAACACGGTGACGGCTACGGGCACGCGCAGCCGCGCCGCGTCCAGCGTCGCGGTCAGCGTCCAGCTCCCGGTGGCCACCACGTGGTATTTCGCGGGGCTTGACACCGGCGCGGGGACCGATAGCGCCGTGGCGGTACTGAACCCGGACAACAACCCCGCGCGACTCAACCTGCACGTCACCTTCCTCAACGGCGGCGCCCAGGACCACTCCGTGACGGTTCGTGGCCACGGCAGGACCACGCTGCTGATGCGCCGCTACACCTCCGGGCGCGGTGGCCTGTGCTTCTTGCGTCTGACCTCGGACCGCCGGGTCGGCGCGGCCGAGACGACGTTCCGGGGCGGGCGCGACTGGGCCAGCACGCTCGGCGTCAGCGCGCCGGCGCGCACGTGGTATCTTGCCGCGGGCGACACGGCGGGCTCGTATCGTGAGAATCTGCGCATCTACAACCCGCACAGCTTCCGCGTCAGCGTCTCGATCCGCCTGACGCCCTCGCGCGGACGAGCGCGGACCGTCCGCCTCGCCCTTGATGCCGACCGCGGCGCGGAGGTGCTGGTCAACCGCCATGTTCCTGGCGGCGGGGTCAGCGCTACCATCATCGGCGGAGCCTCCATCGTCGTCGAACGGTTCATGACCTTTGGGCGCGGCGCGTTTGGGGCCTCGGCCGGCGCCGGTGGCGCCACCGCCTCGGCGACCTGGTATTTCCCCGAGGGCTCGACGCGGCATGGGTTCAACACCACGTTCGCGGTGTACAATCCAGGCGGCAACCTTGCCGCGGTCACGGCGACCTTCTTCGACGCGCGGGGCCGCGTCATCGGGGCGCGCACCATCCTGGTGGCGCCGCGGCGCCGCGGCGTGCTGGTGGCCAACGGAGCTGTACACAGCAGTGGCATGGCCACGGTCCTGACCAGCAACGTCGCGGTTGTGGTCGAGCGCACACTCTCCTTCGGGCGCCGCGGCTCGGGCGGGAGCACGGTGAGCGGCTACAACGGCGGCGGCCTGGCCTGGGAGTTCCCGGAAGGCAACACCGGGTCGGGCAACCGCGAGTACCTGCTGCTGCAAAGCACGAGCGGCCGGACGGCCACGGTTGGCATCGAGTTCTACACCACCGCCGGGACGGCCACGCACAGCGACGTGAGCATCCCGGCGCACGGCCGGCTGTCCCTGGCGGTCAACGGAGTCGCGCGTCTGCCGGCGGGTGAGCATGGCGCAGTGCTCATCTCGACCAACGGCGTGCCCTTCGTGGCCGAGCAGAGCATCTACTCAGGCGATGGCGCGCGCGGCGACACGCTGGCCGGCCTGGCGCAGTAGCGAGTGGGCAGTGGGCAGTGGGCAGTGGGCAGTGGGCAGTGGGCAGTTCACAGAGGGACGGACTGGGCCGTTCAAGGTTGCGGCAAAATCGTACGTCGCTCAGGACAACCTCTTTCACTGCTCACTGCCCACTGCCTACTCGTCCGTTCGGCCCCACACCACGATGCCGCGCAGCAGAGCGGCGCTACCGGCAATCGCGCCCGAGCAGATGGCAAGGGGGACATTGGCGAGGACAACCAGGACACCAAGAGAGCAGACGCCGCCTAGAATAGCGGCGTAGAGCAACGCGCGATCCACCAGGCATCCTTCTCCTTGGCTCTTACCGCGGTATCGTGCGGACTTACACGGCGACGATGCGTCACAAAGGCAAAGGAAAGGAGCACATCGGTCGTCGCCACAATCATACCATGTCCGCGGTGAGCACAATGTCGCGGGGCGCCCTCACCCCCAACCCATGACGACTGGCCCCTTGACCCTAGCCGCGGGTCAACGGTCCAGCGTGCTCTCCCGGCCGCGGGAGAGGGGAGCAGTCTGCCCACTGCCCTCTGCCCTCTGCCCACTGCCCACTGCCCACTGCCCACTGCCCACTCGGGGTTATGTTATCCTGTAAGTAGTGGCAGACTATTGAATAGAGGGAGAGTAATCCTGTGGAGAGCGTACGGGAGGGGGTTGCGCCCGTGGCCGTTGTGAGCTATGAGTTCCGCACGGTCCGGCGTTTAGAAGCTGAAGCGATTGGCGTGCCTGGCAAGCGAACCTTCCGGTTGCTGGCTGAGAACGACGCGGGAGCGGCGATCATCTGGACCGAGAAGGAACATTTGCAACGCCTGGCCATGGCGGTCCGCCACATGCTCAACGTCAACGCCGACGTGCGCGGGCAGCGGGCGCTGCCCGAGGCGCCAGCGCCCGCGCCGCTGATCCGGCTCACCCTCTCGTTCCATGCCGACCGCTTCGAGCTGGGCCACGACGCCGAGACCGGCGAGTTTGTGCTCTACGCCCACGATTGGGAGGTCGACGAGACCGCCCCCCATACCTTCTCGTGCCGCATCCCGCGCCGCCAGTTGGAATCGTTGGCGACAAACATAGAGATCGTCTGCGCGAAAGGCCGCCCTCGCTGCGATGTCTGTGGCCAACCGATCACCGGCCCCGACCATGTGCACGGCGAGGTGTGAAGTAGCTGTTAGCCATTAGTAATTAGCCGTTAGCCATTAGCAAAAGGCTGGGCAGCCCGACTCATCGGGCTGCCCAGCCTTTTGTTGCAACTCTTTGAGAAGTGGAGGGTCGGCTTTAACATAACGTGGCGTTTGACAGCACGTAGGCTCCCAGGCAGAGTCATAGATACCACTCTGTGCCTCACCCCAGGAGCCTGCTGTTATGATAGCTGCCGCCGCCCTTGAGCC
>JAABUX010008989.1_pt1 | contig 11400 bp, 8 predicted proteins | sample 5561851 | NCBI WGS metagenome assembly JAABUX01 (sample SAMN10711883, study PRJNA513361) | rock metagenome | isolation source: Antarctica rocks | place: Antarctica: Victoria Land, Richard Nunatak red sandstone | collected 2016-01-03 | reverse complement strand
TGGATCACCCTCGGCGCCTACGTGGCCTCCACAGCCAGCACGGGCAAAAATACCCTCGTGGCCGCCATCACCGTCAGTGCGCTGCTGGCACAGCTCCTCCTGAGCGGGGTGGCGGGCGTGCTGGTTGACCGCATGAGCACGCGGCGTGTCTTGCTCCGCTGCAACGCGGTCCGCGTCGCGCTGACGCTGCTGCTCCTGGCCGCCACCCGCCTGGACCCCGCGCTCCAACTGCCGGCCATCATCCTGCTGATCTTCGTCGTCAATGCCGTGGCGCAGTTCTTCACTCCGGCGGAGGCCGCCACCATCCCCACGCTCGTGCAGCCGCCCCACCTCCTCGCCGCGACCGCGTTGTTCAACATCACCATGAGCGCGTGCCAGGTCATCCCGATCATCAGCGGGCTCCTGCTCTTGCAACTCGTGGGGATCGGGCCCATCCTCGGGGGGGTGGCCGTCCTGTATGCTGGCGCCACCGCGCTCGTGACGACCCTGCCCCGCGCGACGAGCCCGTCCCGTGGGCCACAGACGGGCGGGTCCGCCAGCGCGGCTGCGCGCCAGGTCTGGGCCGAGGTCCGCGAGGCCTTGCGGTTCCTCGCGCACGACCCGGGGCTGCAGCTGACGCTCTTCCAGGTTAACGTGGCGCCGACGTTCCTCTTCATCTTCGGCACCTTGGGCCTCACGTTCGTCGAGCAAACCTTTCACCTCAACCCCAATCGCGCCTGGATCCTCCTCCTCCCCGCTGGGGTCGGCCTTGTCGTGGGCGCAGTGGGAGTCGGACGCGTGGTAGCCCGGCGGCGCATGGAGGACGTGATCACCCTGGGGCTGGTGGGCATGGGCGTAGGCGTGACCGGACTCGGCACGGTCGCCGTCGTCTTTGGCGCGGTCTACCGCACGGCGGGCCGGGTGGGGGAGATCATTGCTCAGCACGGGCACCGGCTGCCCCCCGTGCCAAACCGACTGCACAATGCCGGACTCATTCCCCCCGCCATGCTGATTGCGCTGGGGATCGGGCTCGCGATGGCCCTGGCGACGATCCCGGCGCAGACGCTGGTGCTGGAGCGGACCGCGCCCGCCGTGCGGGGGCGCGTGCTCTCGCTGCAGCAACTCGTGGGCGGGGCGCTGCCCATCCTTCCGCTGCTGACCGTGGCGCCCCTGGCCGATCTCGTGGGACCCTCCGCTGTGATGACGGGCTTGGGCGTGGTCATCGTCCTGGTGGGTGTGCTCAGTGGGCGGCTGGACCAGGGGCGCGGTGTGCACTGAGGGCCTCTCGCGGCCCTGTGGTGGGGCGGGAAGAACTGGTGCGTGGATGTCGGCGCCTCGCGATGCCTTCGCCCTGCGGGAGGACACCAGTTGGACCTTCTCGATCCCCATCTGTACACGGCGACGTAGAATTAACCCAAGGGCCGCTCATTCACCCCGTCTTGGCGTGTCGCTGACGTCGCCACCACTATCACCTACTGTAAGACGTCAGAGTTTTTGAGCCAAACCGCACAGTTGTTGAGCCAAAACCGGAGACTGCGTAATTGACGTGAGGTCGTGCATGCTTATGCACGCGCCGCTCTGCCTGGGACCCTCCCGACCCCCATCCAGTGGGTTATGTGAGCCTGAAAACTGGTCAATCAGGACTGCTCACACGATCTAACTGTATCCCTTATATAGTGGACTTTGGCCATTTTGGTGACTGTAGCATAGAGTAGCCAAACATAGGTCCAAGAATTAGCGCACGTCTGCGTTTTGGAACGACATGCACTAATTCTTGCTGCCGTCTGGTGCCGTGCGTGAACCGTCCTTTCAAATTGGCCAAAGTCGAGTTATATAGGCACCTCACGTCAATGACGCAGTCTCCAAAACCGCACAGTTGCTGAGCCATCCGTCTCTTTGTGCGCCTCGTGTCCCCTTTCACACACGATATAGCCCCTTTTTCTCTACTGTATTCCACCCTGTCCCTGCCCGATGGCTCACTATCTCTGACGTTTCTGCCCGATGGCTCACTATCTCTGCGGTTTTGGCTCAACAACTGTGCGGTTTTTGTGCCCTTTACCCGTCCTTTTGGCTCAAAAACTCTGACGTCTTACAGGAGGGCAATACAAATCAACATCATTGTTATCAATGATGTATAATGCGGGTAAGGGAGCACGGCTTGTGCTCTCTTGGGGCTCAAGCCTGTTAGGAGGGTGCGAGCGATGGCAAAAGGTCCGGCAGACCGCCCGCTGAGTCGGCGTGAGCGGCTGGCGCTGGCCATGGTGGCGGGCACGGGGGTCCTCGTGGGCGTCCGTGTCCTCCCCGTGGAGGCGTTAGTCGCCGTGTCCGGCTTCGCGGTGGTCCTGGTGTCTAAGCACTAGGGCCAGGGGGTGGGGCGTGCGCAGCCAGCGCGCGCCTCACCCCGGCGGGCTGCCGGTTCTCACGCCGCTGGATAGAGAAATGCCGGCCGTTGGTTAGGACAACGACCGGCGTCGCGGGCGGACGAACGATGGCATGGCTCCCCGCCTCACGTCTACCCACAGTATACCATGTCACAGGCGGGCCACGCCAGGGAGGACACACCACCATGCCGCGCGAACAAGGGTTCTACACCGTCGCCGAGGCCGCCGCCGAGTTGGGCCTGCAAGAAGTCACGATCCGCTCTGCCATCCGCAACGGCACGCTGACCGCCACCCGCCTAGGGAAGCGGCTGCTTACTATTGCACCCGACGAGGTGGACCGCTACCGCCTCGCCCACCAGGGCGGCCAAGGGTGGGATAAGCGCAAGGACCCCGCCTACCGGCCCTCTAAGATGGCGCAGTACGCCAAGGAGCGCCGCCGTCACAAGGCCATCAAGGTTACACCCGTGCAGGCTACCCCCGAGGGCATCGCGTCCCACTAAGCGCCCCGGTTGTTCGTGGTATTGCACAGAGGGGACGCACAGGACCAAGGGCCGTAGGGTATGACACCATGTTGCCCAATTGGGGAAATAACAAGTCGAGTTGCATTACAAAAGAGTTACGTATAATGGAGTTGTGTTGTCATAATGCAGCCGCTAGACCCAAGTGTTTTGGCGTTTACCAAGGACGCTCAAAAGGGGCTAGTGACTTTAACGGGAGGCATCGTGAGTAATCGCGTCCCGGCGGGCAAGACTGTTTTCATCAGCTACAGCCACGACTCTACTGAGCATGAGGCCCAAGTCCTCGCTTTGGCCGACAGATTGATTGGCGAGGGCGTGGATTGCATCCTCGACAAATATAACCCGCACCCCCCCGAGGGCTGGCCGAAATGGATGGATAGGCAGATACGCGCTGCCGCCTCCGTGCTGATGGTCTGCACCGAAACGTACTACCGCCGCGTCATGGGGGAAGAGGAGCCGGGCACAGGTCTGGGTGTCCAATGGGAAAGTACTCTCATCTACACCTATCTATACAAGAATGCGGCATCCGATGATCGCTTTATCCCTGTGCTGCTCGACGGTGCCCCGCCGTCCGTTATTCCCGCCCCCGTCCGCGGGAGAACTTTTTACCGGGCGGACACGGATCAGGGATACGACGATCTATATCGGCATCTCACAGGGCAACCTTCTACCCCCAAACCACCTCTCGGCACGAGAAGAGTACTCCCGCCACAACGGCACCCCGATCTCGTGCCCAAAGGTGCGCACCCCGACGAGGCTCAAGTCCCTGGGGACTCCTTCAAGCTGTCCATCGACGTTTCCTTGGACAGGCTCACCCCCGCGCCAACTTTCGAGAATATACCGGTCCTCGCGGTCACCGTGCGCAACATCGGGCTCATGGCCTCGTACGTTTCCACCATCGACCTGCACGCCATCACTGATGGGCGAGAGGTGGTGGAGCCTATGGTGAACCATCCAGACGATATAGTGCTCCAACGCTTGAGCCCGCCCTTAGACGCCGCCATTGAACCTGGGCGAAGAGCGGTCTACAAATATCGCCTGAAAACGTTGACCACAAGGCTACAGGAGCAGGGGAAGCTTGTTGCCTTAACGGCAGTTTCCGTCCACGACGAGCTTAGCCATGTCTACACTGCCAGCGTCCCCGACGACATTAATAGCGTTATAGGGGAGCCTGAGCAGATGGAGCGTCATATGGTCTCGTCTAGCAACTTGCGCGACGTGGGCTATAGCAAGGGCACCCAGACGTTGGAAGTCAGGTTTCACAACGGTGGTATCTACAGGTACTACAAGGTGCCAGAGGGAGTTTTCCGTGCGCTTCTCGCGGCACCCTCCAAAGGTTCGTTCCTCCACCTCAATGTCAAGAGCACCTACCCGTACAAAAAGGTGTGCTAAGGGGCTTCGTGGCTACAACGCCTTGGAGAGGAGACCTCATGCCCGCACATCTTGACTTGCCGACGTTCATCGTCACCTGGCAGCGGAGCACGCTCACCGAGCGCAGTGCCGCCCAACAGCATTTCCTCGACCTCTGCGCCCTGCTTGGTGAGCCCACGCCGGCGACGGCTGATCCCGATGGTAGCTTTTACACATTCGAGCGTGGAGCGCGCAAATCGAGCGGGGGCGGTGGATGGGCCGACGTGTGGAAGCGTGGCTACTTCGCCTGGGAGTACAAGGGCAAGCGCAAAGACCTCGCGGCCGCCTACCAGCAGCTCCTCCAATACCGCGAGGACCTGGAGAACCCGCCGCTCCTCGTCGTCTGCGACCTCAACCGCTTCGAGGTCCACACCAACTTCACCGGCACGGCCAAGCACGTCTACGCCTTCGACCTGGCTGATCTGCAGCGCAATGAGCCGACGCCGACCTGCGCCCTGCCGCCCCTAGAGGTCTTGCGCGCCGTCTTCGCACACCCGGACCTGCTCCGCCCCCAGCGGACGACGGCCGGCGTCACCGAGGACGCCGCGCGCGAGTTCGCCGCCCTCGCCGAGAGCCTGCGCCGCCGCGGCGAGGACCCCGAGGCCACCGCCCACTTCCTGATGCGCCTCCTGTTCTGCCTGTTCGCCGAGGACATCGGGCTGCTCCCCGCGCGCCTGTTCACCACGCTCATCGAGCGCACGCGCACCCGACCGGCCGACTTCGCCGCGCGCCTGGGCCTGTTGTTCGCGGCCATGGCCACCGGTGGCAGCTTCGGTGCCGATGACATCGCCCACTTCAACGGCGGCCTGTTCGCTGATGCCACAGTCCTCGCCCTCGCCGGCGACGACCTGACCACCCTGGCGCGCGCGGCCGCCCTCGACTGGGCCAGCATCGAGCCGGCCATCTTCGGCACCCTCTTCGAGCGTAGCCTCGACCCCACCAAACGCTCCCAACTCGGCGCCCACTACACCAGCCGCGACGACATCCTCCTCATCGTCGAGCCGGTCCTGATGGCCCCGCTGCGCCGGCGCTGGGCCGCGGTGCAGGAGGAGGCACGTGAGCTGATCGGGAAGCGCGATGCGGCCAGCGGAGGAGCGCGAACGCGGCAGCAGCAGGCCCTCGGGCGCCTGCTGCTCGCCTTCACCGACGAGATCGCTGCCGTCCGCGTGCTAGACCCCGCATGCGGGTCGGGAAACTTCTTGTACGTGGCCCTCAAGCGCCTGCTCGACCTTTGGAAGGAGGTCAGTGCGTTCGCGGCCGCCAACGGCGCGGCCGGGCTGCTCCCCGACGCTGTTGGCCCGCAGCAACTCCACGGCATCGAGCTGAACGTGTACGCCCACGAGCTGGCCTCGGTGGTGGTCTGGATCGGCTACATCCAATGGCTCCACGACAATGGCTTCGGCATTCCCGACAGCCCCATCCTCAAGCCGTTGCACAACATCCGGCACATGGACGCCGTGCTCGCCTATGACGAGGCCGGCCGCCCGATAGAGCCGGCCTGGCCCGAGGCCGATGTGATCGTCGGCAACCCGCCCTTCCTGGGGGGCAACCGGATTCGGCAGGAGTTGGGTAATGTCTACGTCGATGACCTGTTCCGGCTGTACCAAGGGCGCGTGCCCGCCTTCTCCGACCTCGTGTGCTACTGGTTCGAGCGTGCGCGCGCCCTCCTCGCGGAGCGTCGCGTCGAACGCGTCGGGCTGCTGGCGACGCAGGGCATCCGCGGCGGCGCGAACCGCACGGTCCTGGAACGCATCAAGCAATCGGGCGACATCTTCTGGGCGCAGTCCGATCGCAACTGGGTCTTGAACGGCGCGACCGTCCACGTGTCCATGGTCGGCTTCGATGATGGGACCGAGCAGGGGCGCTCGCTCGACGGGCACACCGTCCCCGCGATCAATGCCGACCTCACCGCCGGCGCCAACCTGACGATCTCCCGGCGCTTACCCGAGAACGCGCGCCTGTGTTTCATGGGACCGTCGCCGAAGGCCCCCTTCGATATCCCGGAGGAGGTCGCCCGCCACATGCTTCGGGCGCCGCTCAATGTCAACGGACGGCCCAACTCCGACGTCGTGCGCCCGGTGGCTAGCGCGGTCGATCTAGTCAAGCGATCCCGGCGCGAGTGGACCATCGACTTCGGCCAGATGCCGTTGGAGCAGGCGGCCTTCTACGAGCTGCCCTTCGCCTATGTGAAAGAGCATGTGTACCCCGTCCGTCTAGAGGGCCGTAAGGCGCAATACGCCGGCCAGTGGTGGCAGTACGCGCGGCCGCGCGTGGAGATGCGCGAGGCGCTGGCGGGCAAATCGCGCTACATCGCCACCCCCGGCGTGTCTAAGCACCGCATCTTCGTGTGGGTCGATCCCGCCGTGCTCTGCAACCAGGGGACCCTTGTCTTTGCCCGTGACGACGATTACTTCTTCGGCGTCCTCCAGTCGCGCCCTCATGAATTATGGGCGCGCGCCATGGGAACCCAACTTCGCGAGGCCGAGAGTGGCTTCCGCTACACACCGACAAGCACATTCGAGACTTTCCCCTTCCCCTGGCCACCCGGCACGGAGTTGACCGACGATCTGCACGTGACTGCCATCACCGCGGCGGCGCACACCCTCGTGGAGCAGCGCGATCGATGGCTCAACCCGGACGGGGCGACGGATGCCGACCTCAAGGCGCGCACCCTCACGAGCCTCTATAACGCTCGCCCCACCTGGCTCGCCCTCGCCCATGATCGGCTCGACGCCGCCGTGCTCGACGCTTACGGTTGGCCGCACGACCTGAGCGACGAGGACATCCTGAGCCACCTCCTCGCCCTTAACCTCGCACGCGCGTCCGGTCTCGCATCAGGCATGCTCGCCGGCATGGCCGACGCCTAAATCATGGGATGTGTCATCTGCCGGTGTGAGCGATAGAATGCCCCCGATCGATTGGATCACGGCTGCTACTATCGTCTCGGCGCTGGCCACCGTCGCCGTCGCCGTCGCGACGATCGCGACCCTCGTATTCTTGCGCAGGCAAGTACGACTGGCGGTGGAGGTACAGTACGATCAGCGGCGCCCGCTACTTTATCCACCCGGCACGGTCACGCTCATCGACCAAGTGGGCAACGTCGACTGGAGTGAGCCTGAGCGTCGCATCCCGTTGGAAAATGTCGGATCAGGTGTCGCCGTCAATCTGTGCGGCGTCCTCATTGGCCCACGCGCCCTGTCGAAATCCGACCGCTACACGCTATGGCAGGAAGCACCGCTCACGACTTTGGAAGGTATGCGCCCGATGCAATTTAGGCGCGGCGGGGCGGGGACGATCCCGAATGACGCGACGATAGGGGTATACACGCTGCACGCGCCCGACAAACCGTCGCAAGCCGACCTGATGGCGGGAGCACCCTGGGTCGTCGCCCGCCTCACCATCACCTATCGCGACGTTTTCGGGCGCAAGCACGCTGCCATTTTCGACTACACCACTGCGCCGAGCTGGCGCGTCGTCGCGTTCCTCGAAGACATCCCGCACGATCTCCTGGACCTCGACAACCAGAATAGGCCGCTCTGGACTAGCGCGCCCTAGCAGAGGAGTACAACGATGACATGTCCTTACTGCGCCTTGCGCGTCCACTTTGACTTTGACTACGACAGTTCCACGGACCATGTCTACATGGACGCGGACCCTAACGATCCGAAACAAGTCTATTCTTTCTACACCGGGTACTGCCCGTCGTGTCAGAATGTCTTGATAATCAAGAGGAATGGCCAGAAGGTCAAGGCCGAGAAGTCTAATGAGAACATCATCGAAGAGGACGAATCCTCGACCGATATCGTCTTCCCCAAGACAGCGATACGGCAGCCCTTGCCCGCCGATGTGCCCATTCAGTACGTCGAGGACTACAACGAAGCAGCTTTGCTTGTTGGTCTGAGCCCTAAGGCTAGCGCGGCACTCAGTCGGCGCGCGCTCCAGCGCCTCCTCCATGAGCATCTGCACATCAAGGAGAAAAACCTGGACCAGGAGATTAAGAAGCTTCTGGACACAGGGAACGTGCCGTCGTACATCGCGGAGGCGGTAGACGCTGTGCGCACAGTGGGCAACTTCGCGGCCCACCCCATCAAGAACGAGCGCACAGGGGAGATCGCCGACGTCGAACCGGGCGAAGCGGAGTGGTTGTTGGAGGTGCTGGAAGGGTTATACGACCACTACTTCGTTAAGCCCGCGCAACTGAAGGCGAGACGAGCTGCCTTGGACGCCAAACTTATTGCTCATGGCAAGCCGACGCTGAAATGATGGTGCCTGCTAAAAGCCCGCACTGAATGTCCCCACGACATCGGTGATGGTGGCGTCCACGGCGTCCATGCCGTACGCCTCCAGCCACGCCGCCCCGAACGTCGCGGCCGCCCCCGCCGTGTCTCCCGTCTCCAGCGCGTCCAGCGCCTCCGTCAGCGCGTCCCCCCCGATGTGCTGCGCGCCGATACTCCGGGGCCGCGCGCGATCCTCGTTATAGACCTTCACCAGCACCCGGCACGCCCCCACGTCCAGCCCCTGCTCCTGCACCCGCTCCCGGAACGCCCGCGCGTTCGCTTGCCGCTGCTGCGCCGTGGCGATCCCCCGCACGCTGATCCGCAGCCCCGGCGTCGAGCGCGCCACGCTGCGCGCCTCCCCTCCCTCCTTCTGCCACCGCTGCACCGTCCTGACGCTGATGCCGAGTTGGCCGGCCAACTCCTTGTTGCCTGCGGCGACCTGGGCGCGCCCCTCGCCGCCACCGAGTTCCCGCACGACAGCGCGGATCGCCGCCGGCGTCAACTCCACGTCGGCCGCCGCCACCCGCGCCTCGTAGGCCCGTGTCAGGTCCTCGCCCAGGTCGGACACGCTATGCCACCCCCTGCACGGCTACGTGATCGCGCAACGGCTTCAAGAGCTTGAGCAGCGTCCCGAGCCCGCCGCGCGTCCCATCGAACGCCGGCAGCACCCTATCCAGCGGGATCGCCGCGTCCTGCACCTTGAAATGTCCCAGGCCCGTCCCCAGCGTCACCGTCGGCGGGCACGCCGCCACCGGGTCCGGCTCGTCGGAGAGCAGATACACCGCGTCCTTGTGGACGGCGACGGGCGTGTAGCCGGCCACGTCCATCTTATGCAGCGCCCGCGACAGGTTGGCGTTCGCCTGCGCCAGGATTGCGTGCCGCCAGTCCGGCCGGTACAGCGGGCTCCGCTTCTCCTTGTTCCACGAACTGTTGAAGCCGCTGATCGTGAGCGCGTAGGTGTACTTGAGCGCGGCCAAGGCCAGCCGTCCAGCCGGCGTCGTGTCGTCGTAAAGCGCCGTCCGTGCCCCGCGCAGGCGCTCGTACCAGGTCTCCATCGCCCGACTGTGTATGGTCCAGACGTGCGCCTCGGTGATCGCCACGGCCTGGCCGCGTTCCAGCGCCCACGCCACCGTCGGCGTGCAAGCCCACCGCTCGGGTGAGCCGGCGATCCGCGCCAGCCAGTACCCCGGCAGCTTCTTGTCGAAGGGCAGCTTCCCGGCCGGGTCGCGCCGTTCCTCGATCCCCGACAGGCCCAGTTCCACCACACCGGCGGCGCTCAACCACTGCGCGTTTTTATCATAACTATGCAAATATGTCTTCTCGCGCTCGGCCGGCGAGAGCGTGCGCAGCCAGCTCAGCTCCGTCACCGTCTCGGCCTGCCCCGCCGGCCCCGGCAGCCCCTCCGGGTACTCCCGCTGCGCCCCCGCCCCCCGCTTGCCCAGCTCCTGCAGCAGGTCCGTCCCCGTCCGCCCCGGCGAACTGTAGTACGGCGCGCCCACTGCCCCCGCGTAGGCCCCCAGCGCCGCCAAGAGCGTCGCCCCGTCCGTGTCCAGCCCCCACACCGCGTGCTCGTCGTACAGCGGGAACACGAGGGACACGCCCGAGCCCGCCTCGCCCTTCTTGCGCAGGGCCACCCAAGCGCCCAGCGCCTCGGGGAAGGCGTGCAACTCGGCCAGGCCGTCGCTCACGAACGGGTGGCGCACCTCCCGGAAGCGCCCGCCGGCCTCGAGCGTGGCGGGCAGGTCGGCCGCACGCACCCAGGCGTCGGTCAGCCACAGTTGCGCCAGGCCGTATCGGCGCGCCCCCTTGTACAGGTCGCCGACGTGCCGGATCGTCCCTCGGATGGGGGCAAGAGACCCGTCGGGCAGGTGCAGGCCGTCTCCGTCGAGGACCCCGATCGCCGGCGTCTCGCGCTGGTGAGAGACGGTCATGGGGCACCCCTCCCCACGAGGGGCATGTACCCTGCCCGTACCATGACCGCCCGTCGCGCACGCTCCGCCGGTTGGCAACAGCAGGGTGCGGCGCAGCACGAGGGGCAGACCACCATCAGGTGTGACATGTCCCCCGCAGAGGGTCGATCACCGTCTGACGCTCGTCCCGTAGAACCCAGGGGACGGGCCGCGGCAACCGCGGCAATGGGGGAGGAGACCGGGACCTCCGCCATCCCCGTCGGCGGGGACATCTCCCGTTCCGCGGTAGCGTACACGATGCGCACGCGGCCGTGGCCCGTCCGCTCCAGCGCCTGCTGCACCCGCCCCCCCAGCTTATGCGCTAGCCAGTCCGCGTGGAACGATGACGGGACCGCTACGCGCAGCACGTTCCCCTCCAGCGCGAGGGCGCAGGCCGGGGCGAACCACACGGCGTAGTTCTCGGGCGTCAGCACCTCCCGCACCTCGCCCAGCACCGCCCGCCACAGCGCCGTGGCTGCGTTGTCCGCCGGCGAATCGTCCTCAGTGACAGCGGCCGTCGCACCCACGCCGGGCGCACCGGGACCCGACGGCGCAGACTGGGCCGGCGCGGCCACGATGGTCACACCCGGTCCCAGCCCGGTCCCAGACAGCCGTGGGTCAGGTCGTCCAGCGCCGCTGGCCAGGGGGGCATCGGGCACGTGGGGCGCGTCGACGAGGTCCCGCAGCGTCGCGAGCAGGTAGGGCATGCGCACGATCTCCCCACCGCGGCCCCGCTTGGTGATGGCCCCCGCCTGCGACCGCGCGATCGCGGCTGCCTCGGCCAGTAACGGCAGCACGTCCGCATCGGCCAGGCCCGCCCCGTGTTGCATGTTCGCCACGCGCGTCCGGCTAGCCTGGGGGGCATCGTCGCCGAACTCCGCTGAGA
>JAABUX010008988.1_pt1 | contig 11400 bp, 10 predicted proteins | sample 5561851 | NCBI WGS metagenome assembly JAABUX01 (sample SAMN10711883, study PRJNA513361) | rock metagenome | isolation source: Antarctica rocks | place: Antarctica: Victoria Land, Richard Nunatak red sandstone | collected 2016-01-03 | reverse complement strand
AAATGTCGCCTAAAACTGAAAAGTTTGTCGAGGAATGAATTACTTGCGACAGTTTTGCTGTACGTCAAAAACGAGGAAGAGGATGGGTAGGAGGCGAAATTCGAGGAATGAATTACTTGCGACCCTCTATACAGGTGCGATATACTAGTATCATATTCTCTTAACGGGGAAGTGCAGATGTCATAGGGGCATCTGACAAGAGGAGCGCGTGATGCCGGAACAGTCAGCATTTGAAGAGAAATCATCAACGGGATCATCTTCATCATTGAATACCAATCAGCCAACGTCTATAGTAGCAGAAGATGAACAGGAGCCTACAACAGCACAGGAAAGTAATGAGGAAGAGACAGCACCAACGAACGCAAGGACCGCACTAGTATCAGAAGATTTTGAGGCGGGTGTTCTCGCTCAGTTAGATAGCTTGTATCGTACAGCCTTACGTATGACAAGTAATCGACAAGAGGCAGAGGACCTCGTGCAAGAGACGATGCTCAAAGCATTCCGTTTTGCTCATACATATCAGTCTGGTACGAACTTGCGAGCATGGCTTTTCCGCATATTGAATACGTCGGCAATCAATCGTTACCGCAAACAGGCGGCACACCCAACGCCAACGCCACTACCCGACGGCGAGGAATTTTACCTGTATAACCAGATTCGGGATTTGAGCGGACAAGAATTGAGTGCTGGTGCGGAAGAAGAGGTACTCAGCAAATACCTTGACGAGGACGTGTTCAAGGCATTGAATGATCTACCACCAAATTTTCGTATGGCAGTCATCCTGGCGGACATCGAGGGACTCTCCTACAAAGAAATCGCAGAGGCGTTACAGATTCCGATTGGTACAGTAATGAGTCGTATCTCGCGTGCGCGACGCCAACTGCAACAATCATTGTGGAAGTATGCACAAGATAAGGGCTACGTGAAAGCAGAGGCATCGTGAAGGCGGCGTACTTCTTGGAGGCATCGTGTTATGTAGCGAAGGCGCAAGCGAAACTCTCCAAGAGGAGAAAGCTTGCGCTACATTCCTAATCATTAGCTACCTAAGCGTTACGAACAATGTCGCTCCCAACGTGTGTGATACGAACATTGACGCAGCGCCGATCCATCATATCTATTGAGCGTGTTACCAGCCCCTTGCGCTCCAGGCGAAGAATCGCCTTTGTCGCAGCCGCAGAACTTACTCCCAGATTTGATGCAATTTCACCTACAGACCAGTGTTCGCGTCGCGCCAAAAATGTCAGCACCTCCGTCTGGCGTGGGGTGACACTAATGGTTTCTCCTTGTATAATAGTCATGCTTCTCTCCTACAAAATATACTTTTGGATATGAGGAACGAGCTATGCGTCCTCTCAAAAAGACGTTATGTGAAGAAAAGTCGGGTAGTTATAGTTCTCTCTTTTCATCCATCCTCACGCTACCGCAAGGAGAGATTTTGCAATAGTTGCATATCGGCTTGAAGGTCTAATACGGCGCAGCGCAGAGTAAAGAAAAAGAAACTTCCTTCACCTTCTTGGCCGCTACTTTCCACCCAGATAGTGCCGCCCATCGCTTCGATCAGTTGTTTACAGATAAACAGTCCTAACCCAGCCCCACGCGTGGGACTATTCATATCACGCTCGAGACGTACAAAGCGTTCAAAGAGCCGATTTTGCTCTTCCAGGGGAACACCGGAGCCATAGTCGCGCACACAGACAGTTATATATTCGGCATCACTTTTGGCAGAAATCTCTATATTTGTTCCATGCGGAGAATACTTGAGGGCGTTGCTTACAAGATTGAGCAGCACCTGACGCAAACGAATTGGATCGGCCATCACAGAAAGTGTTGGAGGAATTGCAATAGAAACGGTTCGTTGCTCACGCTTAGACATGGCCTCCATAATTTCCACGATGTGAAGTGCCGATTCTACAAGCAAAACCGGACTCATTTTTGTATTTTCGGCATCCACCTGTACACGGTTCGCATCCATAATGTTGTTTACCATCAACGTCAACTCATCGCAACCCCGATGTGCCTTTGCAATAAATTCGGCTCGTGTGTCAGCATTGAGAGTCACGTTATATTCTTCTAAGAGTTCGATATACCCAAGAACGGCGGTCAGAGGAGTACGCAGTTCATGTGAGGCCGTCATAATGAACTGATCTTTCAGAGCATCGAGTTCTTTCTGGCGTTCATAGGCTGCACGCAGTTCAATAGTAATGCCGATGTTTTCCAGTGTAGCAGCACACTGGCTAGCAAACATCTCCAGGACGTGTATTTCCTCTTGAAAGAAGAGATGTGGCCGTGGATAGGTGACAATGAGCATACCAAGCTGTTTCTCACCTTTACTGAGGGGAAGCCACGCGAATGGAAAAGCTGGTTTTGTATCCAAACATGGCGGGATTGCGATAGAGCCTTCACCACGAGGATAAACTTTTTGTCCTGTATAGAAATATGGTAAACGATCCTCCGGCAGCATCTTGCTATGCTGAGAGAAGGGAAGTTGTGTACCAGGGCCTGCAAAGGTCGTTCGTTGTAAATTTTGCCCTGCCGTATCAAATAAGCACATTTCCACACCAGCATTCATAGCTTCGGCAGCGATTGTCGCAAAAAAGGCTGAAACAGTTGCAAGATTGGGCCATTCGCTGGCAGACATAGTGCTAGTTTTGTAGAGATCGTTCAGCAAGACGGCGTGCGTCCTTGATCGTTCCTGCAAACGGGCGGTCTCCAAAAGATAAGAATAGCGTGCAAGTAACAACTGCACGATTTCAAAATCAGGACCAGCATACGATTGCTGATCGGCACGCTCGCCCAATACAAGCAAACCAATCATCTTGCCTTGTGAGCGTATAGGCACAAGCATAGGATCATTTTGTTCTGTGGGGTCTACCGAGGTCAAATAGCGACCTAAACCGATAGGCATGTCCTTCTCCGCTCGTATCACTTCATGCAGTAACAAGGGACGGTTGGAGGCGGAGAGCCGTTCTTCTACATTTGTCTGTAACGCCAACGCGTCGGTCCCGGCAAATGACGCTGAAGTCAGTTTTGCTGTAAGCAGGTCCATAAGTACACGACGTGGCACATCATTTTGCTTATCTGTTACGGGTGGAAATATATGATAACAACCAGTATCTTCAATCAGCACAAAGAGATCAATCTGCATTGTTTTAAACGTTTGTAGAGCGGCAACGGTAATAAGTTGGGCAGCTTTCTCTAAATCGAGTACTTCATTACCTTCTTCGATAGGTTCCTCAATAAGCCGACGATAACGCAACAACTCTTTGAAGAGAACACGCTCTGTTAATATTTTTGCCAACCACCATATCGTCGGTGCCAACACAGCCATCGCAATAGCAATCACGATGACGTAAAATGGAACGCTTGCACCCCACGCCCTACCACCTACAATAGCGACAGCATAGACTAATATTGCGAGAAAGATAGTACCAATAATCCAATTCACGGTACGCCGAATATAACTATCGAGTACAAGGATTTGATAGCGTAAGATGGCGTAACCCAACGATAAAGGTAACAGAATAACAGACAAGGTCGTGATTTGGGCATCAATCGCATATGGAAATAAAACGCTGTTTGTTTGAGGTATTGCAGTCAGGAATAGCAGTGGAGCAATCGCGAGAATTACGCCACTCACAAAAAAGCGTAGTTGCTCACGTTCTCTAGGAGTAGATTCGCGGAATGAAATGATAATAGTGATTAAACTGCCTACAAGAGCAAACACATCAGCAATTAATGCTATTGTAATAATCCAATCAGGAAGTGTTTGAGGATACAGCATGTACTCCACAAAACTATAACTTACTCCCAAACAAAAGGAAAATAGCAAAGAGAGAATATACCAGCGTATTGATGAAAAACGAATAGATTGCCAGAAACTACGTACCCATTGTTGTGAAAGAGTAACATTAGGCAGCACAAGATGATTTTTTGGAAAAACTAGTAGTATAGCAGCAAAAAGAATGAGTGCGAATGAAGTTGCAAAAGTTGATATAGTTTCTAACAGTCGAGTAGCAGGAAGTTTGCCAGAAGAAACTGTTTCCAGTTCAAAGGTTATCATCATGGCACAGGAAAATGCGAAGAGGAGAAAGGCTACCTGGCGATCATGTGAATAAAACCATATCAGAGAACCAACGGTGAGAAAAATAAGAGCGACCGTCAGCGAAAAACCAAAAGACATCCATACGGGTAAAAGAAAAGAGCGGAACGCTGTTATATGAGAAAATGTTTGCTCGCCATCGACAAAGGCCAGTACAAAAAATACAATCAATGCACCCAAAATAACAGCTAGTCGATTGGCTCTAAAACGTTTCCAAAAGCTATGTTTCATATCCTATCCTCATTCCGCCGACCAACATCTTTGCTTATACTACGTAAAGTTCAGCAATAGACGTAGCTTCTGAGAAATGGGCTGCTGAACTTCGATTTGCCGCAAAATATCATGAGCGCGTTCATGATAAAGCAGACTAATACCCCATGTTGTTATTATACCCTCATGCAAAGCATCGTTGAACATCCTTTGCTTCTCTTCATCGGTTGTTGAAGGAGCATGCTGAAGAGTCATGAGCGTATGTGCAGCAAGGACAACAGGAAGAGTCTTCTTTTGGCGCACAAGGTCTGTTTTCACAGCGCCCTGGCTCTCGCCTGTTTGCTGATACTGGAGGATATGATATAGGTCATGGCTATCGTTGTCAAGTTGATGGGCTATGCCGAGCAATTTTCCTAATTCTGCAAACTGTGCAAGTACCTCGGTGTTGGCGTCAGCACACAAGGCTCCCACGCGACATGCTAGGCTCATAAGCGAGCCAGCCTTGGCCGCTGCAACTTCTATACATTCTTCCGCTGTAAAGCTCTCCGCAGGTCTCTGCTCCGCCAGAATATCACGATGTTGACCTGCGGTGGCGGCAAGAGTAGCTTCCTCGAACGCGTGTAGCAACGACATTATCCGTGTGAGAGGCACTCCTATTTCAGAAAGAGAAAGCAATATGCGGTGAGTTAGTATGAGCAGTGTTGTCGATATGTTCAGGGCACGCGCAACGCCAATACGTGTGATAAGGGGTGTTTGATCGCCGTCCTCGACATCATCCAAAATGTCAAGGGCGCATATGAAGCATTCAATAGCAACAGCAACGTCACAAGCATAGTGAACGTCTATGTCAGGGGCAAGATATTGAGCAATGAGTAAAGTGAGCAGGGGCCACACACCTGTAGACGACTGCTTTTCGGCATGCTCATTTTGCTCGGAAAGAAGTTTTCCAGGTTCCGCAAGCGCGTGTTGAATGTCAACTTTTGATATAGGATGTAACATATTCAAAAAAAAGTGTAGCCGCTCGCGCAGCAAATATAAATTTACATCGAGCGGCATTTGAGGTTTCACCTTACCAGACACAAATTTTTCTGTTTTTTACTAAACCCACCATCTTGCGCTTACTTCATTTACCTTATCCATTGCAAGGTGTGGCACCAGGCGCATAATCACCTGTGCTACGCGAGGTGAGAAGCCTTCGCGCTCGATAACGCTTTCGGGGTTGTTTGCTAGTTCTGTACGGAGCGTCTCTTCTGTCGAGACACGATGGACAAAATTTTTGATTTGCTGTTCTTCCATGATGGGTCAAATCCTTTCGTTCGCTAAAAACTGGGATGGCACGTAAGGATACGTACACTTCATACTAACGTGCGTCATTACAAGCAAGCATAGTAAATTTTATTACTTATATATACTTGATGAATAAGCTACACGTGTAGTAGTAATGATACACGGCGGCTATTCGGTAATCAAGGGTTTTGTGTGAAGAAACTGTGATTTTTTGATATCAAGCGAAAGATTGGTATATATCAATCGCATGCGATATGGGCTAGAGAGATTGACGGATACGCTCAATGTCTGTAGAATCGGGAGGAACACAAGAAGGGGGAAGGGAAATATGGAAGATATTTCAACATGGCAGGACGAAGATATATATACATTGCCTGAGCAAGATGAGTTAGGTGTGCTTAGCAGTACACGTATTGTGCTTGAGCAAGGCAAATACGCCTGGATTGTGCTTGAGGGTGTGGAACGTTTAAGCAAGCAATGGGTACACGAACATACGTTAGTACAAACAACACCAACGCCGCTCTGGGATAATACGTATCATTTTTATGATGGTACAGAGCGAACTCTTAACTGGTTACTCTTACTCGATGCGCTCAATTTTTGCTTTTGGGCAGAGAAGGGCAGAGAACGGTGGCGTATCTCCTATAAGCAGGAGACGCTCAATGGCTACTGGGCAGAGGCTGCCGCACTTACACGTGCAGTTGAGGAAGGTGTTCCTTTGTGGAATGCAGATTATCTGAGTACGATCAGCGAAGAGGTCATGGCCTCTATCTTCCGACCTATTGAGGGTTCGGACGCTATCCCTTTGTTTGAGCAACGCGTTGCGAATGCTAGAGAGGTTGGACAAGTTCTACTGGAAAAATATCAAGGGCAATTTGCACAGGCGATTACGCAGACCAACAACAACGCCATCGCACTTGTTCACTTGCTGGCTCGCAACTTTTCTTCCTTCAATGACGTCGTAACCTACAGAAAGCATGAGGTGCGTTTTTTCAAACGCGCCCAGATTTGTGTCGCTGATATATATGGTTCATTTGGGGGCAAACACTGGGCGGCGTTTACCAATCTCAGCAAACTCACCATTTTCGCAGACTACAAGCTACCACAGATATTGCGCCACTATGGAGTGATCGCATACCATCCAACATTGGCGGAACGTGTTGATAAGCAAGAAATGTTAGCGGCAGGAAGCGAAGAAGAGGTGGAGATACGGGCCGTAACCATCTGGGCTTGTGAATTGTTACGACGCTCACTAGAGCAACAGGGATACATAACGAACGCACTGGAAATCGACCAGAGGCTGTGGACACTGAGCCAGAAAAGCGAGGACATGCGCCCCTATCATCGCGTGCGAACACAATACTACTAATATATTTTATTGCTTGACGAGAGAAACGGATAGAATGTCAATACATATGCAAACGCTACAAGAGTTGCTTGCGGGGTTAGAGCAGCTCCCACTTTCGATACCTGCACAACTGAGTCCTACCCTTGAAGTCAAAGGGCTGGCATACGACTCGCGTACTGTCGAAGCAGGATGGCTCTTTGTGGCCGTACCAGGAGTTCATACCGATGGGCGGCGTTTCATCATGGAGGCAGCGCAGCATGGAGCAATTGCCGCATTAGGTGAGCCACTTGCAGAAATGTTTCCTATTCCTTACATTGAAGTTCCAGATGTACGGACCGCGTTAGCCAACCTCGCTTGCACGTTCTATGAATATCCAGCACAACGCCTCTGTACAATTGGTGTCACTGGCACAGATGGCAAGACGACAACCAGCAATTTAATTACCACTATTTTTGAGACGGCGAGTGTACCTACTGGCCTAATGACTACTGCGAACTTTAAGATGCTGGGGCAAGAGTGGGAAAACACAACACGCCAGAGTACACTTGAGGCGGTTGAAATACAGCAGTTGCTGCGGCGCATGGTGGATGCAGGCGTGACACATGCGGTCATCGAAGCAACCTCACACGGCTTAGCATTGCAACGTGTGCAAGGTTGCGCCTTCGATGTAGGTGTTGTCACAAATATTACTCATGAACACCTGGACTTTCACAAAACACTTGATGCTTATCGACGAGCGAAGGCGCAGCTCTTTGAAATGCTCGATCCAACGCGTGACAAAGGAATTGGCACTCATCCAGTAGCGATTTTGAATCGTGATGATAGTAGTTACAATTTTCTTAAACCATATTGTCACGTTCCTATTCTTGATTACGGCATAGACACACCAGCATCAGTTCGCGCCGTCGATGTGAATTTGCAGGCTCATAGTACCCGTTTCCGCGTTGTACTTCCCGATGCAGAGCAGCTCATAGAAACACAACTTGTGGGACGGTTCAACGTCAGTAATTGTCTCGCGGCAATTGCAACGGCATATAGTCAAGGTGTGTCGCTTGAGCATATTGCACACGGCCTAGCAACAGTAAAGGGTGTGACGGGGCGTATGGAAAGCATTGACGAGGGACAGTCTTTCGCTGTAATTGTGGATTATGCACATACACCTGACAGCTTACAGAAGGTATTGGCGACGCTCCGCCCACTTACAAAAGGCAAGCTCATGGTTGTGTTTGGATCAGCGGGCGAGCGAGATATACAAAAACGTCCTGTTATGGGCCAAATTGCCGCGCAGATGACGGACTTCTTCGTTATTACAGATGAAGACCCACGCGAAGAAGATAGAGAGAAGATTCTGCATGAGATCGCCATCGGTGCTGAGGCAACGGGCAAGCAACAGGGAAAGGACTTTCTCTGTATTGCCGACCGTACTGAGGCAATTCGAGTGGCAATAGAGCATGCGACAGAAGGTGACACACTGGTACTAGCTGGCAAAGGGCACGAACAAAGCATTATTGTTGGACGTGCAAAACTGCCCTGGGATGATAGAAAAGTCACACGGAAACTGTTAAAAGAATACTATAAATGAGCGAAAAAAAAGTGTACAATATGTAAGGGGATAGTGCCTCTAACGACTATATACGGTTCTGTCTATACATGTATCGCATTTCAGAATGTGAAGTGTTTAGGCTATTATGACTCACTCCGGGAGATATTATGGTTCCAATGATGCTAGTATGGTTATTGATCATCTTCATAGTTTGCACTGCTGCGAGCCTCGCACTTTGTGGTGTAGCAGCAAAGCTATTTCCCAAATTTCGTAGTGGTGAGCATAAACCGGGGATGCACAGGCTTGATATGCCCGTTGGTGGACGCGAGTTCAAGTCGATAGAGCTTCCTCTTGTTGGTGGTCCCGCGTTTACGCTGGCGATGGTATGTGTTGGTATAGGTGCAGGCTATCTCCTCAATTTCAAGCAAGATCAGTGGACGTTGCTCTTTATCGGTCTCGGTGCAACTGTCGGCTTTATGATTGTTGGTTTTATTGATGATTGGCATAAGGTATATAGTCAAGAGGGACTCTCAGAGCGTAACAAGTTCCTGGGTGTCTTTCTGGTATCAATAGTAGCGGCGGCTCTCTACTTTTTCCTTCTCCCCGGTGGCAGAGAATCTTATAGCCCTTATAAAGACCTGCCATTATTAGGCAACCTTGTGTGTACTCATCGTCCAGCGAATGTCGATAATCCCTGTCCTGTTGAAGCTGGGCAGATTGCCTATTTCGGTTGGCTCATCTTTCTCATGCTCATGACGGGTGCGATTGGTAGCGTCACCTCGTTATCGGTTGACTTTAGTGATGGTCTCGATGGTTTAGCGGGTGGTCTGGTATTCAGCGCGGCACTGGCCTTTGGTATCATTGTGACGGGTCTGATCGACCCCAAACACTCAGGCGGGATCGTGCTTGAAGTATTGGCACTTCTCTGTGCAGCAGGAGTACTGGGCTATCTTCCCTGGAATTGGCCTTCATCATGGGCGGCACGCAGAAAGGGAACAGCGAAACGCCGCTCGTCTATCATCATGGGTGATAGTGGAGCATTGGCACTTGGCGGTATTCTTGCCATGATTGCGGTCTTCTCGCGCCAGGAGATCAATTTGTTGATGATTGGCGGTGCCTTTGTACTCGAAGGTCTCTCTGCACTCGTGCAATCGCGCTTGATGACACGCTTCTTCCGCAGGCATCTCAAAGTTTTACGTTTTGCCAATACGTCCACGCGAGTACCACATACCGAATTTCCATTACCATTTCTCGCGACACCTCTGCATTGTCACTTCGACCTGCTCGGCTGGGATCGCCGCCGCCTGGTTTACGGCGCATGGGCATTAGGAGCGTGCTTTGCCCTGCTCGGTGTGATGGCTGGTTTAGCACCGCTACCATGGGAACGTTACCTAGGTCGTATCCTCGCACTCGTTCTGGCGTGGCTTATCTGGTCGAGCGGTTCGTGGTCGAAACGCTACTTTATCGGTGAGTATCCAGCGGAGCGTACACGTCGTCGCAGACTCGCATTGTACTACGGCTATCCCTACAGCATTATGGGGCTGAACCTTTGCCATCTTGTCGAGGTCATCGAGGCCAGCGAAAATGTAATCGAGACACCAGCCGAAGACTTGACGTTATGGCAACGGATGAACATTTTCGATGCACGCTCAATGCTAGGTCTCTACTGTTATCGGGCAGGCTACTATCCTGCAGCACTCGCGCAGTGGACACGCATTCCAGAGAGCAACCGCGCACTCCGTCCTGAGATTTCGCGTCTGCTAACAGAGGTCGATACCCGTATTGCACTTGAAAAGCAGGAGACTCAACCAATGCGGCGTATTACACGCGTAGAACCAATATTGACGGGTAACTTACCACCCGCCGATCTGCCAAATCCATATGAGCCAGTGCGTAGCGAAGAGAAAATTGATGAACATGCTGGTGGCTGGACACCATTACAAACCCAGACACCTACGTATGAGCCATATGAGGACGATGACAACGCAGGACGACAGGCAACAGTACCATTGAACAATGAGCAAGCGATGGTGTCTTCTCAAAACGGAAGAAGCACGACACTAGGGTTTGTAGCAGAGCCGCATACGCTGGATACATTGTCACCTACAACGTCAGTAGCCACAGCACATCAGGGTTGGCTATCGCGTTTGCTACGCTTATCATCGACAAAAGAGTAAGAGGAGCAGAGAGACCGCTAGTGAGCATGTAGGGGAGACCCTTGCGGACAATCCTGTTCAAACAAGAATTCTTTGCGGAAATGGGGAACCAGCGGGCGACCACAAGGGTCGCACCCTACTATACACGTAGTGCATCCTACGCCCGTCTAGTATAGTAGGGTGCGACCCTTGTGGTCGCCCATTGCGAGTTCTCTCCAATTCGTCTTATTTGAACAGCATTGACCCTTGCGGTCTCCCTGCTTTGTGACTTCATGGGCAAAAGTTTCACTTACCGCATACTATTGAAGCGGTAAGATTAACGCCCAGTCTGAGCAAGTTCCACTCGCCGTAAGAAGAAATAGCTAATGCCCGCGAATATAACGCCAAGCTCAAAGCCAATATCCATGCCATAGGGTGGATTGAACAAACGAGCGATGGGGCCAACAAATATTACCTGAGCAGCACCAAGGTAAACGCCTAGCAGACCTAAAGCCATAGCCACCATAGCGGCCCAACCGATAGGGAGTTTCTCTGGCGTGTTCCAATCATCAACGTTGTACCGTCCTCTACGAAAAAGAAAATGTTCTTCTATAAGGATAATCCCCCAAGGACCAAGCCAATAAGCAATAATTAACGTGAGTTCTGTTTAAGTCAAGCCGATCAAGCAGCCAGGAGCGCGTGTTGATCGAGATGTAGGCCCGGTTTTTTGTCTTGATGGCTGTAGGCAATGAGCCCAGCAATCAAATGAACGACAAAA
>JAABUX010008987.1_pt1 | contig 11404 bp, 23 predicted proteins | sample 5561851 | NCBI WGS metagenome assembly JAABUX01 (sample SAMN10711883, study PRJNA513361) | rock metagenome | isolation source: Antarctica rocks | place: Antarctica: Victoria Land, Richard Nunatak red sandstone | collected 2016-01-03 | reverse complement strand
GCATTGCCCCCTCAAGCAGGTTCAAATCGCAGGTCGTGACAAGCAGCGGATGCGGACGCCGGCCATGCAACACCGCACTAACGTGATGGCGACCCCGGCCTCGAGGCGGAAGCCGCTCGACTCCGCAGCCAACCTAGCGGCCACGCTCGCGCAGTTCACTGTGCCCAAGCTGAAGGACGGATCTACAGCCTCTGCCGTCAAGGTACAGCCAGAAGCTGCCAGCCTTCCAGTGATGAAAACCGCTACTGCACAGTCAGCGGCAGGTGCTAGCAGTGCCGCTTCGGGAGCCAGCCCGGCTGCAGCAGCTGTGCCACGGAAAGCAGATGCCCGCGCGCATGCCGAGTTTGCGCAGCCTGACTTGCTGGCGGGCAGTTCAGGGTCGAGCGCAGCAGTGGGGCTGAGTGCAGCTTTGGCGCAACAACGAGCAGTGCTGCCGGCCCCGGCGGCCACGCCAGAGCAGGCCGCAGACTCGACGGACATGCCAGCGAAGTCTGCTGGGCCACAGACGCTGGGCGCCGCTGCCCCGAGCCGCCTCACGTATAGCTCCAGCCCAATGGCTTCACCGGTTGCAGGGCCCAGCCCAGCACCCCAGCAAGCAGAGCCTAGCATGCCTCGCTCAGCTGCTCGTGCTGGTGAGAGAGGCCGCACGCCCTCCAAGCGCATCGTCTCGGCGCAGCCAGATCAGCAGCCACCGTTCCCGCTGCGGAGGACGGTGACGGATCCATCAGCAGGTACCCACGGTGCAGGCGAGACGTCACCTCGCGACCGGACGGCTTTTGGAGAGGTGCGGAAAGCATAATGTCGATTTGATATACGAACATAACGTTGCCTTGGTCAGTGTTGCATCCGAATTCTGTGCTGCTCATGATCCTCGTGATAACATGACTGGTTCGTGCTCCGGTGGCGCCAGGTGGACGAGGACCAGGACGTCCCATTGGCGTGTCAGACAGCCATCGTGAAGCGGCGGCACCGCCGTGCCTCCGCGGGGGCGGGCTTGGCGCGGTACGGGTCGTGGGCGCAGCACTTGGAGGTGGAAGCAGCCTTGAGGGAAGAAGATGAGGAAGAGGAGGCCGACCCTCGGAGCGCGGACAGCGGTGATGGCGCAGGCAGCGACGATGCGTCTGAGAGCCGGCTGACAGCGCCTGCTGCGAGCAGACGGAAGACCGGCGTGCTCACGGCGGCAAGCAATGCTGCGGTACAGGGCTCGGCAGAGAGTGCTGCTGTCAGCACGGGTGCCGCACGCCGGCCGACACGGAAGTCAGTGGCACCAAGCAAGGTGACAAGACAATCGCATTACTGCATGGCTGTTCCTGTCCTTCGTCTCGCTGCATCACGGAATCCGTCCATGCACTGCATGGCTGTTCCTGTCCTTCGTCTGGCTGCATCACGGAATCCGTCCATGCTGCCGGCCATGGCGAATATCGTTGAAACCACCATGGTTAGGTCGTGTGAGCAGGCACAGGCCGGGTACAAGACAGGCAGCTCATCAGCGGCTGTTCGCGTGGCGGGGCTGTCACATGAGCTGTCGGACCTGGCAGCGCAGCTGCTGCCTGAAGAGCACGCCAGTCACGCAAAGCACGCAGATGCGTCGGGCATTAATGACGCGCCGCTGCGGGCTCTTTTGGTGGACAGCTGGCAGGGACAGGTGCTGGCTCGCTGCATTGCTGAAACAGCTCGTGGTGCTAGGGCATCTGATGTGCCCTGCCCCATGTTGCACTCCCATGACAGGAGTGCCAGCACCTATTCCATCACCCAGTAGGCATTGTGTTGCGAGCAGTACGGACGTCTGATCAGGAGGATGTGTGAGAGCTAGCTCGAGCCATGCTCTGAACCTCGTCAACGGTGCGCAGAGTTATTATGAGCGGCTGGCCGGCATGGCAGAGGCCACCACGGCAGCGGCAGGCGACAGCAGCACAACACGGGCAGCTCCGGCGCAGCCGACGGGCCCTGATGCTCCCAACACGGCAGCGTCCAGAAAAGCCAAGCCACCGCTGCCTAAGGCCAGACGTTGCGTCTCGCCACCGCCGCAAGAGCAGCGTGTCCCGGTGGACAAGACCAGCGCGCAGACGCCGCTGCGCACGTCAGCAGCGGCAGCAGCGGCGGTGGCAGAGGCGGGCGCGTCGGGCCCCGGCTGGCGCTCGGCGGAGCAGTCCCGCGTCAGCGCTGTCGCAGCAGCGGACCGGCAGCAGCCCGCGGCCAGCGCAAAGCAGCAGAGCAGGGTGGAGTCGAAGCTGCGGGCGCGGGTGGAGGAGCTGCAGGTAGTGTCCCTTGGCTGTGTGTCCGCGTCAATGCCGGCCAGCCGCTTGCTGTAAACGCCCCTCACGTCGTGGCATTGACCCAGCCTAGGCTCGAGGTTGCGCTGTGGTACGGCGTGCACGCATCCGTAGCCACTTCAGCGATGCCTGCCACCGGGAAGACCCCAGACGCCTAGAATTCTCAGCTTCAGCATTGAGTACCACCTGCAGATGGCTCTAGACAAGAAGGACGCGGCACTAGACGCATTGCGAGCCTCGCACGCAGCGGTTGAGGGGCAGCTGCGGGAGGCTGAAGCACTCAAGGCTGCGGACGCGCGGGCTCGGCGCTCGGCAGAGAAAAAGGTTCGCGATTGCCTAGTCCAGCTGCTTTGCTCGCATGAATCAGCACAAACTGAGGTTGGTGTTGCATATGGGACTGTTGCGTGGCTTGGTGAGCTTTCCCGCCCACCATTCAGGAATGACAGGGTCGGGGTCATGGTTGTGATTCTGAGGAGTAATTATGCAGGCGGCGGAGGCAGAGAAGAGGCAGGAAGCCCAGGCGAAGAAGATCGCGGAGCTGCAGAGGGAACTGGCGGCGGTGCAGGAGCGCTCTGCCGCAGGCTCCGGCCTCGTGTCCGCCCTCGACGGCCAGCTGCAGTCGCTGCAGGCGGCCGCCGGCACGCAGGCGACGGCGGCGCAGAAGGTCCTGGAGCTGACGAGCAGCGCGCTGGCCGCCGTCGCAGGGCTCAAGGCGTCCGTGAAGCCGGCTGGATTGCGCACGGCCGCCGCTTGACCCATGTACAGAACTTAGGCGCGCACAGGCAGCTGCTGTCTCGCACTGCCTTGGGTTCAGCAGAGCGACTCGACGAGAGCGTACCGACTCCATCTGCCTTTTCGCCAACTCGGGCAAGAAGCGGCGGAGACGGGGGCAGACGTACGTTGCCACGCTGCGACATCTTGCCAGCCGTAAGAGTCGCAGGCTAAAATATCCCAAGATGTTTCGGTAGAGGCGGTTTTGGCGGATCTCGAGGAGATCTCGAGGCTTCAGGCGCCCACACAGAATTACACAGCTCACGTACCTTATATCGGGATTGTAGCGGTCGTCGGTAGCACTAAATGAAAAGCCCTGTGGCTGACGTACCGATTGTGCGTCACCCCGGAGGCCTCCTGGCGACGTCAGGCTCGCGGCACAGCTCAGTTGCGGCTCGGTGGGGCTTCAAAACGGGCGCCGAATGATGTTCGCCGCACCGGACTTACTGATACAGTCATCGTCATACATGTGGGCAGCTCGACGTCCTCGCCTGCCCCCTTTCCCCCCATGTTTCTGTGCGGAGGCCCGGTTGCCTCCCCTCTCCACCCCGTGCCGCTGGTTTCACAAGCCGTTTCGGTGTACGTCGGTGCTGCAGGGACCGTATGACGCACGAAGATCAGTTCAGTGCGCGGCACCGGACGCTGGACACGCTACAGGAGGGCATCGTCATCACAGGTGGCCTCCGCAGTGGGCAACTAGTTGATTTGGGATATCCGCACAAACCTCTTTGGGTCAATGGACATGCTGTCGCACACATACTCCCGCACGAGCTCACCCATGTTGTGTGAAGGCAGTGAGTGCCGACGTACGCTGTGCTGCCTGCGCAGACCCTCAGATCCCGGGTAGCCCCGTCGTGTACGTCAACGAGTCCTACCTGCGACTCACGGGTACGATTTGCGTTTCTGCCTGGATTCATACCGACACCACTGCCCATCTGACTGCGGAAGTTACTAAACCGCAGCGACATCTGACGGCACGGCGGCAGCAATGTGTTGGGGGCATCCTTCATTGAGACGGCGTCCCGCAGGTCTGCGGCGGGAGGAGGTGCTGTTGCAACGGTACCGGGTGCTGGACGGCCCCGAGACGGACGCGTCGACGGTGCAGCAGCTCTGGCTGGCGGTGCACGACAGCCGCGAGATCACGGTGGAGCTGGTGTGTGCCCACGCTATCCCCTATCAGCGCACACCAAGCGGGTTTGGCGTGTGTCCCGCACCCAGCTGGCCGGCGGTACTTTCAATACGAAGTGCTAAAGATCTTGAAGCAACTTCACAGCATTCAGATATGCCGTCTTCAGATGCAGCTGCCGATCGGAATTCAGAGTTTCTGTTTGCGGGGTCATATGGTGTTTGTTTGCTGCACCTCAGAGCGCTTGGTCTGCTTCAGTGCTTACGTCGACACAACCGTCACTTGGTTGCTCATGATCACTTGTGCTCAGCGCTAGCCAGTGTGCGCTCTGCAGCTGCACTACCGTCCGGGCGGGGAGCAGTTCTGGATGCAGACCAGCGTGACGCCGGTGCGCGAGAACGGGCGCGTGCTGAACCACATCTGGGTGCACACGGATGTCACCGAGCAGAAGGTCCGCCGCGCCTGTGGCTTCAGCTCTGCAGCGTAAACAACACCTTGCAACACATGGATGTCAATTGCCGCAGCCACGTTTTGCTTGAGGACCTCGGTGTTTGTTCACTGGTCTTGAGCAATGCAGAATGTGTTATGCAGCTGCCAGGGCGGGTTCAAGCAGTGCAGAACGTTGGAAGACCGCACTGAAATCACGCCGCTGACGTGTTGCGCGCGCCTGCAGGAGCAGCAGATGCTGCTGGAGCTGCGCGACCGGGCGCTGGACTTCATGAACGAGGGCATCTGGATCGCAGACACGCAGGGGCGCCTGCTGTACGCCAACCAGGGCTTCAGCATGATCTCCGGCTACCCCGTCCCCGAGATCGTCGGCCAGCCCTGGTACTTCAACCAGGTGCTTTTACTCTGATCTAGCCTCCAGCCCTAAACCCTAGCTCATGAGGGAGGACGACCGTGCTGTCTGTCACAAAAGGTTGTTTGCCCGTGCCTCTTTCGCCTTAGCATGACGCCACTGAGAGCATTTCGAGCGACATGCCCGTGATGCCATGTGAACACACTGAGTGGAACCATGTGCGCAGGGAGCCGACACGGACCCGGCGGCGATCGCGCGCATAGACGCGGCGATGGCGGCGGGCGAGCCGGCGGGCGTGGAGTACATCACGTACGCCAAGAACGGCGCCAAGTTTTGGAGCAGCTTGTCCGTGACGCCCGTGCATACCGAGAACGGCGAGCTCGAGCACACGGTCGGTGAGGCGTAGTCTCAGACCCCTCTGCTATGTGCCAAATGTATGTGCAAGTCTGTATGTGATACAGCCGCAGCCGGGAATCAGACGCTTTGCAGGGCTCTACTCGAGCTACCGTTGCCGGCTGCTGTCAGTGCGTTTGTGGCTTCGTGCAGGCAACATTCTGTCCTGCCGTCGCTGCCAAATATAGCCGCGCTCACCGTCCCCTTCCGTTGCAGGTGTGGTGATGGACATCACGAGCCGGCGCAACACGGTGGACGCGATGCACCTGTGCGACAAGGCGCTGGCGTCCACCAGCGAGGCCATCATCATCACCGATCCCAACCTGCCGGACAACCCCATCATCTACTGCAACCAAGGCTTCGAGGCGCTCACAGGTCTGTCTTACCCCCCCAAGTCTTTGCCTGCCGAGTCTGCGCAAAGCATTGCTCATGTAGTTGTTTTGCAGGACTGTTCTGCGCCTCTGGGAGATTGTATCTGCGTGTGGGTTGGTGTCATGGCTGCCGCATGCGCAGCAAGTTATAACGTCAATATCTGGTTTACCAAGTTGCTCAGTGACACACTGCCTCATGTAAGCTCGACCAGCCCGCATTTGTGACGTGCTCTAATGCTGCCCGACAGGCTACGCCAAGGACAGCGACCCGGCGGTGGTAGGCGACCTGCGCGCCGCGACCACCCCCGCCACCGCGCACCCCTGTGTCGTGGAGCTCATCAACTATCGCAAGGACGGCTCCAAGTTCTGGAACCAGGCACGCTGCGTCGGATGCAGTGCAGCTTCCATGACCTTACATTTGGTGCTCGAAGATACGGCCGTAATTCTTGCGCAGCAAGTGATAAGCATCGGGCACACGGTCCTGCACGCGCCATGTGGTAGCTCTTAGAATGGCATGGGATGACACTCTGAGTCTGTCAGCACCGTGAGCCTTCGCCACTGCCGACGCTGCTCCGGTGAACGCATACAGATCTCGGTGACGCCGATCGCGGACAAGGCGGGGCGGGTGGCGAACTTCGTGGCGGTGCAGCAGGACGTCACGGAGCGCAAAGCCAGCGAGGCGGCGTTCCAGCTGCGCGACCACGCGCTGTCGAATCTCAGCGAGGTACGACACGGTCACAAACAATGTCAGTCTCTGTGCACTGTGGTTGCCTGGCATGAAGCTCAGCAGACGGCGCCTGTTGTGTTGCTGCGCCCAGCACAGGTGCTAGTTGTGCAGAGGTCCGCGTTGCATGGAGCGAGCCAGTCCATCCAATCACCGGTGCGCTTGTGCCTTACCAGGGCATCACGATCGCGGACCCTAACCTGCCGGACTGCCCGATCGTGTACGTCAACGACGCGTTCTGCAAGATCACGGGCTACGCGCGGGACGAGACCATCGGGCGCAACTGCCGCTTCCTGCAGGGCGCCGACACGGACATGGCCGCCGTGGACCGCCTGCGGACCGCCATCCGCGAGGTGCGGCTTGCGATGAAGTGGTGTTTTGGCGCATGCGAGCTTCATGTCAGCATGACTGGGTCAGGTCTCTGCTTTGCGGCGGGCGGCGGCAGCAGCGGGAATGACTCAGGGTCGCTCACTGCTGCCTGTGCATTGCTGCGTGCACTGCCTGAATGCTAGTGTATACCCGCGTGTACAGCGTGCTGATGGCGAGGGTAGCCTGCAGTTGTGGTTAAACATGGGGAGACACGCGCCCTACCACGCCTCCAGGTCGATCAGCCGCTGTCCCGCGTCGTGCAGGGGCGCGAGGTGACGGTGGAGCTGCTGAACTACCGCAAGAGCGGCGAGCGCTTCTGGAACCTGCTGTCCATGACGCCCGTGCGCGACCGCGCCGGCAACCTGATGTCCTACATCGGCGTCCAGAGCGATATCACCGAGCTCATCCGCCGCAAGGAGGCCGAGCAGGAGCTGCAGGCGCGCGCCTCTGCAGTGTTGACGCACAGCAGAAGACGAATGCTCAGTCTCTCTGTGGCCTGAGCTCGCCCTCTGGCATGTTAAGTACAGAGGCGGTCCTGCAGTTAAGGCCCTGAGGTCTGCTGTTTGTTCGCACGTCGTGCCTCCGTGGCGAGCTACCTATGGCTGCGGCTGTCCATCAAGGAGTTGCGGTCAGGTGTCCTCCTCATGCGCTTGCAGGAGGCCAAGGTCGCAGCAGAGACGGCGACCGAGGCCAAATCCATGTTCCTCGCCAACATGAGCCACGAGATCCGGACGCCGCTCAACGGCATGATCGCCGTCGCCCAGCTGCTGCTCGCCACCAACCTCAGCCCAGAACAGAGGTGCGCGCTCTGCAGTCACTAGGTTGCATACTACGTGCCAAAGCAAGCATCTGTATCGGACGGACGGGGAATCCCACTCCCTCCTTCTGCTGTGTGACAGCTGTTTTTGTCTGCGCTGCGTCCATCACGGTTTCCCTGCAATGCGGACAAGCAGATCTTGCCCATGGTCATGACTGGTCAGCAATACCCGCACCTCGCATACTGCCCTTGCTTGACAGCTGAGCACAGTTAGGTCGTTGATCAGGGAGTTGGCGGAGACGATCCTGGACAGCGGCGACACGCTGCTGACGATCCTGGGCGACATCCTGGACTTCTCCAAGATCGACCACAACCGCATGACCCTCGAGAGCGCGCCGGTGAGGGCCGCGCACCCTTGATCTGCGGCTGGCTGCCAAAGGATGTGTGATGAGCAGGCGCAAGCTATCATAAACTCGCTGCCGCAAGGTTCTTTTCTTGATCACAAACCCAGCAACGCCAGGCCTGCACCTCATCATCACCCTTGGCATGCCGGCTGAGGACAGTCCTCTTGTTTTGCCAGGTGGACCTGCGGCAGACGATCGAGGCGGCGGTGGAGATGGTGGCCGCGGACGCGCTGAAGAAGGGCCTGGAGATCGCGTACAGCCTGGCGCCGGAGCTGCAGCAGCGCAAGATCCTGGGCGACACCATCCGCATCCGCCAGGTGCCGGCGCGCTCTGCTGCGGGTTCCCAGAACTGCAATTCTTGGCTCCGGCGGCGGTTGAAAGCCGATCCGCAGGGAAGTACTTCGGCCGGCACTGAGCGTCATAATGCATCAATGAGCGGGTTGTATGCTGGCTTGAGAAGTAGACATCAACTCGACCAGTGAAAATTTCCAATGGGACCATCCGTGTCCTACCGCGGGCCCCAGACTTGAACCCAGCCAGCTTCCACTGAGTGACCTGTCCGTGTATGAGCATGTACAGGTCCTGGCCAACATGCTGGCCAACGCGGTGAAGTTCACGGAACGCGGCGAGGTGGTGGTCACGGCGACGGTCGAGCGGCTGGCCGACGGTGGCGGCAGCAGCGGGCGCCAGCGCTTCCACCTGACCATCCGCGACACGGGCATCGGCATCGACCCGGAGTCCATGACGAAGCTGTTCCAGTGCTTCCGGCAGGGCCACGAGTCCATGACCCGCAAGTACGGCGGCACAGGTGGGTGGATTATCAACGACAATGATCACACAGCCCGTAGCCAATGGGTCTGATCTCTGGGCGATGCGGTGACACACGAGCTTCCAGAACCTGCACTGGTCCTGACATTGAGGTCGTCAAGAAACTGTGGACATGCAGGCCATTGCATTGTTCACATTGTTGATCAAACTCTTGATGCAGGGTTGGGCCTTGCGATTTCCCGGCGGCTGGCGGAGCTGATGGGCGGCACCATCTGGGTGGAGTCGGAGCAGGGCGTCGGGTCGTCCTTCCACTTCACCATGCTCCAGCTGTGGGCGCCGCCCGAGGCGCCGCCGCCGTCGGCGCCGCCCTCGGAGGGCGGCCGCTCCCGCCAGACCAGCACCGACAGCGCGGCGGACCGCGACCATGTGTTCCTCGCCCCGGACACCCCGCCGGCCACGCCGCAGGTACAGACCTCGCCTGATGCAGCATCCTCCATTTGAGGTGTTCACACACGACATGCTTCAGGTTGCAGTCCACACCCTCACCGTTCCTCAGAGTCTTGCATCATCACGCACACATCGAGCTGATTATCCTCTGCCATGGTAGTCTCGTGCAGTCACAGAAGAACTTTGACCTCGTTGATATCGCGACTGCAGTCCGGCGGCAGCGGGCGGGCGCTGACCGGGCACTCGTCCCTCGGGTGGCGGGGCGTCAGCGATGGCCTGGACTGGACGGGGCCGTCCCCGGCAGAGTGCGCGGCGCTGCAAGGGCGGGCGGTGGTCATCGATGTCGCGCACGGGCCAACTGCCACACAGGCATGTCGTCAGCGGAGTTCCCATGTCCTGCAAGTATGCAATCTCCGGGGGATTGCTGTGAAGAGACAGGGGTATGCATCAGTGATCATCGGAGCTTGCGCGTGCCGGGACTAGCCCATGACAAGCATTGCCTTGAGGTATTTGGGCTGTCCCGATGTGCAGCTGCGGGAGAGCTGCGAGTTCCTGGGCATGAGCGTCACGGTCGGGCCGTGCACGCTGCGCGCGGAGACCTTCGAGTTCGCCATCGTCGGCATCGAGACGGCCGTCACGGCCATGAAGTGCGCTTTGCTGCACCCAGCTCCTAGTTTTGGAAAGAGCGTGGCCATCACTCCGCGCCCCGGCATGGTTGCCCATACAGTGTGCAAGGTTGCAAGCTGACCTTGCAAAACAAAGAAGGTCGGCAACCTTGTAGAGACCATTGTTGCCGAAGGGGCAAAGGTCTGCCTCGTACACCGGGGCCTATTTGGAAGCTGCAGACAACTTCAACAAGGGTCACGTAACATCGCACTCATGCGTGCGACAGGGGCGGCTGGAAGGGGAGGCCGGTGGTCGCGCTGGGCCGCAAGGACGGCCTGCCGATCGGCATCCACCCGCTGGTGTCGGTGCTGGCGCGGCCCGTGAAGCACGTGCGCCTGGTGACAGCGCTGCTCAAGGCCGCGGCGCTGATGCAGCACAAGGCGCAGCACGTGCCCCTGCACGGGTCAGCACGCAAGTGCGCTTCCAGTCGCATGCTTTGCCACTGCGTCAGCCAGGAACTTACCTTTGCAGACCCGACGTTGAGGAGCCCAACGACATAGGAGCCGTCTCAGGGGACTATAGGCAACTCTTGCCCAAGCGGTTTACAGCCTGCGGTATATTTTCAGCAGAACAGCAATTCTCTTTGCTGGCAACTGACTACTTCGAGATCGCTTGCGGCACAAGATCTATGTTTTGGGAGCGTTCATTGCCATGCGCCCGGCAGCTGAACACTTCCTGAGCACCCTCCTCGCATGACTCAGCGCAAGTTGGGGCTCACGCAGCTCCAGCATCGGGTCGCGGAGCAAGGCGCCGGTGATGCCCATCGACCCGGCGGCCATGTGGCGGCGCACCAGCCTGGACAACAGCGCCCTCGAGCGGCCCAGCCCGCCCCAGCGCCCGACCATGGCCGACTTCATGCGCAGCGGAGAGGTATGCTACTGCTAGCTTGGCCGTCAGTTGCTGCACGCCGGCAACACCGCCATCAGGGCAATCGCCACGTGCTGTATTGTACGTAACGAATGGTTGGGGCTAATTCCAGGGTTTCCAACTGCCTAGAGGTGGGGTTGGGTTATCCTGGAGGTAGTGGGCAAGCCTGGGGTCACAAGCACAGATGGCGTGGACCTGTGCGCAAGCGTGCCGACAAGGTGGTTATTGCTCCCCGGCAGGTGTCTGCGCATCCAGCAGCTGCGCTTCCGCCGCGGCTGCGCGGCGTGAACCGCCTGGGCGGCGGGGCCTTCGCGAGGTATGAAAGCTGTTGACTCCGCAAATATCAAGAAAGGGTAATTTCGAGCTATGTGAACTTGGCAGATTAAACATTTGTCATTTTTGCTCATTTATTTTTGACTAGCTTTTTAATGAAGAAATTACACAAAGATGAAGTCAGCTAACTGTTTTGCAGCGCGGACAGCGCGCTGGCCAGCGGCGCCTTCTGGCCGCCGACCATCTCCGAGGAGACCAGCAGCATGGCCAGCAGCCCGACCAACTCCCAGCGGTCGTCCTTCGACCTCAGCGGCGCCGTCGCCCAGCACCAGCGCGCCTCCTTCGACACGTCGCCGCCCCTCGGGGGGGAGCAGAACCCGCAGTACCAGCAGGACT
>JAABUX010008957.1_pt1 | contig 11404 bp, 14 predicted proteins | sample 5561851 | NCBI WGS metagenome assembly JAABUX01 (sample SAMN10711883, study PRJNA513361) | rock metagenome | isolation source: Antarctica rocks | place: Antarctica: Victoria Land, Richard Nunatak red sandstone | collected 2016-01-03 | reverse complement strand
CCGCTGCCGCGAGCGCCAGGCGCGCCGCCCGCAGCTCCTTCTGCGTGCCGTGGCCACGTCCTTCACCCCGGACCAGCAGCCAGGCCGGGGATGCGCCTGAGCGAAGCGCGCACAGTACCGGGGCAGTATAAGCAGAGGTATATAGCGCGAAACTGTGTGTGCAGAACCCGGCACGTGTCTCCTGCTACTTCGACAGCAGACGTGCTTTTGCAAGCGGCATGCCGCCGTGAAAGAAGCACTGGACGGGGAGAGGCGATGCTGATGCGCTGCACACAGCGTGAGACTGACCTCGGCTCGTATCCGCCCAGTGCGCTCCTCCTGCCGCAGGCGCCGCTGCTTCTGGCCTTCCTCCTGCCGCAGGGCGCAGGCGTCTGGGGCAGCCCTGCACAGACACTGAGTCACTGGGCTCCCCGCGGACGCGCACCTCGGCAAGCCGTGTGCGCTCAGCAAGCTCTTGCAAGGCCTGCCTGTGGTGCCGCCGAGCATGGGCCTGCCACAGGAAGGCGAAGCCGGCTGCACACAGAACCAGCAGGTGCAGTGGCCCCACACTCCTGGGCACCCAGGGACGGGCCCAGGCAAGCATTGCTGGCATGTGCACGCCCAGTTGCCGCGCCCACCAGTTGCAGGAGAGTTCATAAAGTCCCTAGCCCTGTTAAGGGCATCTGCTTGTTCCAGTGCTACATGCTGCTGCTGAGTAAATGTACATACATGAGGTAATCAGCCCTGCATATGCGCTTATGCATGCTAAAGAAATTGTTGAAAGCAGTGAATTACCGAGCGCGAAGCACACTGTAACACAAAGAGCTGAAATGGTGACCGCTCTCATAAAGCACCCTTGCTCACTCATGCCCAGCTGTACAGGCAGCTCTCCAGGGGGAAGGTACATCAAAAAAATTTAACTGCCATCATGCGTAAAGCCTACATTCTGCTGCTACCAATGCAACTCTCACAGCAGGAACTGCAGCGACTATCATACCGTGTGACGGGCAGCGCCTTGCCTACCCAGCTTTTGACCTCAGCCGGGAAGATGCATGCAGGAGTACCAGCACGCGCGGCTGGGCACCAAAACAGGCATTGACATGTCACGGGCCGAAGGAGATCTTGCGAGGTCCACGCGAACAGCGGTCCCCCAGCATGCAGACCTGCCATGTGGCAGATACATTGTGCGTCGACGCGCTGCGCCACCGTCTGAAATATGTCAAACGCAGTGCTGCGTGCCGCAGCCCGTCTCTCAGCAAACACGGCACACACGGTGCCGGGCACTCTCTCGTCACCACCCCCTGGCATGCGCTGTGCATGCGCCTGCTGGCCTCAGGGCTGACACAGCGCCTTGGTCAGGGCAGGCGGGGCCGCTCAGAGGGCGGGAAGGGCGGGCCCAAGCAGACCAGCCGTGTTTCTGCAATCTACCGACGTGGCTCCCAAGGCCAGGCCTGCACTCATGGTCTGGGGCATGGCACAGCCAGCCGGCGCGGCCGAGCCCCAGCCTCACTCGAATACCGACTCTTTCATCCCATATGAGGCTCTCGACCAGCTGCGGCTCGGCAGGGCGCGCACTTGCCAGCGCACTGCCGCGCCGCACCCGCCCACGCACACAGCACCTACACGCGGCTCTTTGCCAGAAGTGGCTCGGCGAGCGGCGGCTCGGGCGGCGCGTCCTTGCCTGCGCGGCTGCGCGCGCGCATGGGCGGCTGCTGGTAGAAGCTGCCGGCGGCCAGGCACGCCAGCAGGCCCGCGGTGCCCCACGCGCCTGCGCGCCCCCGGCAAGGATTGGGTATAGGGCTAGGGTAGGATAAGGGTGGCCATACACTGACGCCGCCAGCCCGGGAGAGCAGCTGCAGCCTGCTCCAAGCAGGCGCGGCGCGGTCCGGCGGCGGCGCAGCCGGACAGTGATTGGGGGTGCGACGGGACGGGTGGCAGGCTCGGCCACGGGCCATCTGGTGTGGGGCCGGATTGGTACGAGGCCGGGGCTGGAGGCTGCAGCCAGGATTAGGTTTTGACGTCAGGGTTAGGACTTGACGGCAGGGGCGCACCGGCGTGCTGGTCCCACAGCAGCAGGTTGACCAGGATGGTCAGGACCTTGCACACGTTGCCGACGACGCTGAAGGACGTGGCGGAGACCGCCGCGCGCAGCGCGAACGAGAAGAACGACATGCCCAGGCCGGCGCCGCAGGAGGCGGCCAGCACGGCCGCGCCGGCGGGCGTCCAGCGCAGCGCGCGCAACGCGGCGGCCTCGCCCGCGCACAGCGCGATCGCGCCCATCGGCAGCATCGCCAGCACATTCTGCTTCCAGGACACGCGCAGATGATATTGAGGTTCTGGGCAAAATTTGGGGCATATTTGGGCTCTGGTCGTGCTGCCCCAGCAGCAGCTGGGACTTGAAGCAGCCGTGGGTGTTGCTGCAACGCGTTGCATGCGCACGCCAGATGCAGAACTGAATACTTCGCATGTGTTCCGCGCGCTGAGAGGCTGCTCACATGTGTTCGACCCTAAAGCATGCTAGGGGCGCGCGGCCGCGCCTGGTAGTACGTGCGCGACCAGGTCGTCATCTGCACGCTGTCGATGACCGCCTTGACGTACACCATCTCGAACACCGCAAAGCCGTACCAGACGGCGGTCCACATGTAGCCGAGCCGCGTGAAGTGGATGTCGTGCGCGGTGTACACGGCCACGCCGCCCAGCACGCCTGCGCGCGCCGCGCGCCTCGACTGGGTGTGCGGTCGCTTGCCATGCGGGTCGCGCATGTTTGCGAGATACGTCTGCAGCGCACGGTGTGCACCGCCCCTGGTAAGTTATCAAGGTCCTCTGTTCTTCAAAGGCTTGAAAGCAACTGAGCGTGCAAGGCAGTTGTGCCCGGCAACCCGCCCGCTTGCAGCGCAGCGCTTGCAGAATGCAGGTCAATCATGATCCACGTCCAATGATTGCATGCAAGGCAGGTCGATGCAGGGGCCGAGCGGGGCGCGCCGAGCAGCGCGGCCCACGAGCGCGGCGAGGGCAGCTCGCGGCCCATGTACGCGGACTCCAGCACGGCGACGACCAGCGGAATCGATGCCCGGAAGCAAATTATCGTGTCGACCGGCACATACTGCGGTGGCGGGCCGGGTCGTTTATTGGTCGAGCGCAAAGCAGAGAAGCGGGCGATGATGCCAGGGACAGAGGGGCTGAGAGGGGATGCCCGCATGCGTATGCTCGACGCATGCATATGCTGCCCGTGGCTGCAGCAGCAGGGCTGGACGGTTGATCCGCTATCTGTAAGCAGCCCTCGCAAGCACGGACCTCACAGACGACCCGGCATCGAGGAGTCGCCCGTGTGCGCGTGTGGGACGTAGCGCGGCCCCCGCCGCCCGCTCCGCGGGGCGAGCCCGGGCGCGCGCCCTGAGCGAGGTCACGTTGCTGTAGAGCGCGCCGATGAAGCCCAGCACGATGAGCGCGAACCTCCGGGCCTTGCCCGGCGCCAGGCGCTCGCAGTCCACCTGCCCGGCGGCCGCGAGCGCCTGGACGAAGGCCGCGCTGCTCGCGAGCTGCGCGAACAGGATGAACGACGGCGCCGGCACGAGCGTCACGGCGACCTGCGCGGCGGAGGGCCCGGGCGACGGGTGCAGGCGCGTTTGTTCGGTGGGCACCCCTGCGTCAAGCTCACACAGGGGGGACGGCAGCGGCCTGCTGTCACTGCTTGCAAGCGGCAGCACAGGCTTGCAGCGCCCCACTGAGGTTCGCCGCCGCACCGTCCCTGGTGCAGGCACTTGCTGCCTGCAACAACTGCTGGTACTTCGATGTAGCTGTCAAGCCAGAGGCAGCGACAGCTGCAAGCCAGGGGTGTGGGGACGACTGGCAGCCCGAGGAGGATGGGATGGACAGAGTGTGCGGGCGCACCTTGTTCAGGATCAGGAGCATGCTGCTGCAAAGGCTGTAGCACCCAACCAGGCTGACGACATACAGCAGCCTGGTTGTGTGCTCTGCGCAAGGCACCCGCCTCAGCCCGGCGACTCAGAGTGCTTGCCGCTCAGCGCTGGAGCAGAAGAGAGCGCGCGCCCCGCGCACCGCTTGCTTTCCTCGGGTAGGCTTTGAGCCCGGCGTTCACGCCCAGTGCAACCAGGCCCAGCAGCACAATCCTGCGCGGGAGGCGGCAGGGGAGTTGATCAGGTCGGGAGCGATTGCACAAGGCAGCGAGCGCTCGTTGCTGCTGTATGGGGGATGGCCGTACGCTGCAGTGGATAACACGGCCTGTGGCGACACGCCGAGCTTGGCCGCCACAAGGCTGCAGGCGAGCACCAATGCGTTGGGGGAAGCACGCCCATCCTGGTGCTCATCCATTAGCGTAAACTCCTTGACAGGTTCACGGGAGTCCATGCGCACGCGCGCTGAGCTCAGGCGAAGCTGGCTTGCAGAAGAGGCGTGCGGCACTGGGCCATGCAGCGTGAATATTGGCGTATTGCAGCCGCGCTTCCTCTGTGGTGTGCGCTGATCTTCTGACGTGCCCAGCCCGGGGTTCTCGGCGTGCGCTCGAGGCACAAGAACAAATTTCAAACGCTGACCTAGGGGGTTTGGCAAGCTCAAGTTTGATGGCCAATCATGTTGCGCATGCTGCTGATTTTAACAAACATGCGGCTGACTTCAACAACCCTCGGTGTGCATACAACCCTGCAGTAGACCATGCGCTGGCAGAAATCTGGCCCGGATGGCCAGCTCGCCAGTCACTCAACAGCGCTCGGCCGCGCCACGCCACCGAGCGCTGGTTCCCCAGCGCCGAACCCACCTGGAGCAAGCCCACCCATTGATTACCGTCTATGTGACTAACCAATAGAATGTGTGGCAGAATCCGTTCAATGTCCAGTGTGTATTGGCCCAACATGCCCTTGCCTTGTGAAGGCCATGTTGTCACGGAATATCCTTTTAGTGGCGCGCTGGGCTGCCTAGCATGGTGCACAGGGTCACATTCGGTGAACAGCTTAGCATGAGATCCTGCACAGTGCAAGGACCCTAGCAGGCGTCCTGATGCGCTGCTTCACTATGGGCAGCAAACACCAGCACACGCTTCAAGACCCAGGAGCCCCGGGCGCGCGCGCACCAGCCAGGCGCGCGCGCAGCGCCTCCGCGGCGGCCGCCTGCTCGGCCGCGGCGGCCTCGCCCGCGCGGCAGCGCCGCAGCAGCGCAGCCACCTGCCGCGCGCTCGTGGCACAGACCTTCAGGAGCTCCCTTCACCGTGCCTGGGCCTGCCTGCCTGGCTGCAGGCGAGCGCGTGTCTGGCGCGTCTGGCGCGTCTGGCGCGTCTGGCGCGTCCCAGACCTGCACTTTACAGGGAGGCCGGCCCGTGCAGCTTCCGCGCGCAGACGCCTCAGGACATGGCGCCTGCCGGCAGGCTGCAAGCCTGGAAGGCAGGCCATGCAGCGCGGGCCTGGCTCAGGCACAAACAAGCATGGCGCAGGGCCGCGCCGGCGCCCAGCGCTCGTCGGCATGCGGGACAGGGCCCGGCATGCGGGACAGGGCGGGGCAGGCGCGCGGGCCCCAGGGTGGGGCAGGCGCGCATGCCCAGAGTTTTCACCCCAACCCTACGCAGGGCCCGCGCCTGCGCGTCCTTGCCCACCCGCAGCGCCTCCCACGCGGCCAGCATGTGCGCGAGCTCGGTCACCTCGCGCCCGCGCGCCTCCAGCGCGCCGCGCAGCCGCGCCACCTGCGCGCGCGCCGCGCCGTCGCCGCACGGCAGGCCGCGCAGCGCGACCCTGTCCCCGCCCCTTCGGAACGGACGCGCCACAGCAGGGGACAGCTGACGGCACAGGCGGGAGGCGGCAGCAGCGGCGCCCGGCGCCGCCGACTGCCGCGCGCAGCGCCTGATAGGGGTGCGCGCGCATGGACGGCAGGGCGGCGCATTCACGAGGCAGCTGCGGTCACATGCAGAGCGCGGGCGGCGCCGCCCCCGCGCGCGCCTCGGTCGCCGCCTCGGCCTGTTGGCGCAGCGCCTCCGCGGGTGCGGGCGCGGCCTGCTTCTGGACGGCCTCTAGCTCCAGGGCCTGTCGCAGCGGCAAGCATGGCGTTGCGCCTCACAGGCACAGGGAGCTCAAGACTTGAGGAGCCTGGGTGACCTTTTGTGTTTGGCAACTTTTCCATGTATACCGCTCATGCATGTGATAATGGGTGCTCTGGTCTCCAGAGAAGCAAACACTCATGCTTGTTGTGCCTCCTGCACCGCTCCTCCGTGACATGAATGTGCCAATATAACATCGCGCCGTGCGTCGCGCTGCAACACCGCGCCCACCTTGGCTGCGCACTGCTGGCGCGCACGCTCGGCGTCCGCGGCCGCGGCGGCCTCGCGCTCGCCCTCGGCGGCCGCGCGGCGCTCGACGGCGGCCGCGCGCTGCTGCAGCGCGGCCAGCTCGGCGCGGCTTGCGCTCAGCGCCGCCTCCAGCCTGGTGACGCGACAGCGGGATCTGTGGCACCAGGCGCTCAAGCACTGGCGCTGTGTATGCTGTACATTACCTGTACGTGGTACAGACCAGGCTCGCAGTGCGAGAAGGCAGGTCAGGCAACCCTTCCGGTAACAGTCTCAGCTCGAAGACTTGCAGCAAATGCTCAGCAGCATGCATCTCCTGCATGGACCTGCTCAGACCTGTGCAGGCTGGTGGCCAGGGTAGGCCAATCCTAATATTATCATGCTGCATGCACTCGGCCGCGCACTCTGCGGCCGTGCCGGCCCTCTCCGCGGCCGCCAGCGCGGCGCGCCGCTCGGCATTGCGCGCAGCCGCCAGCTCGGCGCGCGCGGCGGCCGCGGCCGCCGCCGCCGCATTCGCCGCAGCATCGCGCTGCGCAGTGCCCTTGGCGGCCGCGGCCTCCGCCGCCGCGGCGCGCTCGGTCGCCGCCGCCGCCGCGGCCTCCGCTGCATCCGCGCGGGCTGCCTGTGCACCGTCACAGCTTACAGTAAATGTCCGTCATGTGTGCAACCCTTGGTGCATGCTATAGCAGGCAGGCAGCTTGAGGTTGTGCAAACCCGGGGCGGGCCACCTGCGACCCTGCCGCGGCTCGGGCTTCTGCAGCGGCCGCTTCGGCCGCTGCCGCGCGCGCCTCCGCGCCTGCGGCCGCCGCGTGTGCCTCGGCCGCTTCCACAGCCGCGGCCGCGGCAGCATCGTGCCCCGCTGCCAGCTCTGCTTCGGCCTCTGCTGTTCGCGCCTGCGCAACAGAGGCATTCAGGGAGGAGGGGCCAGCACCAATGCTGTGTGCAGGCGGCATGGGTGCGGGCATACTGTTGTTTGCATGCATACAGTCTTGCAGTGAATGCACATCAGCCGGCGCCCATGCCTGAGCACTGGCAAGATGGCATGCTGGTGGGCATGATGAGCTCAGAAAGTGACACGGCACACATGCAACCCTCGCTCTCGCTTCCCTGCACACATTCAGTGTGTCCTGCTGTCTGGCACCGGCTGAGCGCTCACCTGCTGCGCCTCCGCGCGCTCGCACGTCTCAGCGCGCTCCCGCGTCAGATCCGCGCGGCGCGCGTTTGCAGCCTCGAGCTCTTCACATGCAGTCGCCAGCTGCTGCTGCGCCTGGCGCAGTCTTTGAGCTGTTAGCACTTCTCATTAACCTGTGTAGGACATCATCATCATGCGCCTCATCATGCCCCTCCTAGCTTCGCCTGCGAGGCCCGATCTATTTCACGCATATGCGGTGACACGTCGTCCTCAGATCTTCAACACACATGAAATTGCTGGCAAACAATCAACGGCGGCTACAGCCCGCCACAGCTCCAGGCGACTTCGAGCTGGCGGCGCGGGGCGGACCTGCGCAAGATGCGCCTCGAGCTCCGCAATACGGCCTTCACGTTCAGCGCATGCGCCGCGCCAGGCGCACACCAGCCGGTCTATGGCGTCCGCAGGCGCGCCGCCGTCGGCCTGACTGCTCCCCATGCCATGCCCAGGAGCGCGGGCGGGCAAGGCAGCCGCGCCAAGCGGGCCGGGGCTGCCCGCGCGCGATGCGTCGGGGCCCGGCGAGTCGAACAGGGTGGCCCAGTCGCCGTCCAGGGTCAGGGCTGGCGGCGGCCCGCTGCCGCCCGCCGCGCTGCCAGCCGTGGCGACGACCGCGAGGGTCCCAGCGCCGGGGCGCAGCGCGTCATGCCCTGTGTCCTCAGGGCTCTGGTTAGGGCCTCGGCCAGGGTCTGCGGCGCCCCGCTGCTCCAGGCGCGCGCAGACCTGCGCCAGCGCGTCTCCCCTGGCCGCCGCAGCGGCGGCCGCAGCCGCCGCATCCGCCTGTGCGGCGGCTGCGCGCGCGCCCAGGCGCCTGACCTCGCGCTCCGCGTCGCCTAGGCTGCTCTCGGCGGCCAGCGCGCGCTGCGCAGCGGCCGCCGCGCGCGCATCCGCCTCGTCCAGGCACGCCTGCGGCCCAGCGGGTTGCAGAGCTCTTGGGGGGCTGCTACATGCAGCAGCATGCCAGCCAGACAGGCGTGCAGTGTGAGGGATCGATCGACGCTATTGGGCGCCCTGCAGGCCGGCGCCCCTTGCCAGCAGCGCGCCCAGCGCGGCGGCAGCCGCGCGCGCCGCCGCCCTCGTCTTGGCCGCGCGTCCGCGCGTCCGCGCGTCCGCGCGACGCTTGCGGCATTGCTGCCCAATATCAAGAATGCTCACCGGCCGACCTGCTGCTCGTTTGCAAGCAGCCTGCATGGCACCTAGCCCACTGTCTTCCGCACTAATGATGAACAAGTGTTTGGCCGGGCCAGAGGCAGCTGAACAAGCATGGCAGCCGTCTGACTCTGTTGGCTTTGCACGGTAAATGACTGCAAGGGGGCCGGCGCGCCTGCAGTTCTGCGCAGCGCAGCGAGGCAGCGGACAGCTCAGCGCGCAGCGCCTCCGCGGCGTCCTCCGCGCGCCGCGCATTGGCGTGCGCGGCCGCCAGGCGCTCCTCCGCGGCCCCGTTTGGCAATCCGCCGTTGCAATCGTCCGTGCGCCACACACCCTCGCCACACTCGGAGCGCGGACCCTCCGTCTGTGTCTGCGCGTCCGCCCGGACGCATGCGCCGCCGGCGCGCCCCGCGCCCGCGGGCGCCTGCAGGCGCTTCGCGCCGGGCGCTGCGCGGCAGGGCTCATCGGGATTAGGGTTGGCACTCCGCGCGCGCGCGAGCGGCGCCAGCGACGCGCGCGCCGCGGCCGCAGCCGCCGCGCCGCGCGGTGAGCGGTTCTCCTTGTCCGCATGCGCGCCGCCGCCCGGCGCGCCGTCGCCGGCCGGGTCATCCACCAGCTCTGCCCAGAGCGCCTCCTGCTCGCGGCCGCCTGCCGCCCACGTGGCGGCCGAGGCGGAGGACGCGCCCGCGCTCGACGCAGCCCGCCCCGGGCCGGCCGCGGGCGCCGCCGCAGCGGCCTCCCGGCGCCTGATCAGGCGCTCGCGCTCGCTCAACTCCGCGCGCAGGTGCGCGAGCTGCGCCCGCGCGGCGCGCAGCTCGGCCTCCAGGCGCGCCACGCTCATGCCGCAGCTCTCGGAAGGAGCCGCCAGCGGGCCGGGCCCGGGCGAGCAGCTGTCGAGCTCAGCGTCGGCAGGGCCGACCTCCACCGGGCGCAGCGCCCCGGCGTCCTGGCCGAGCGCCACACAGCCTGCCGCGCCCGGCGTGCCGTCCGCGGCCTGCAGCCGCTCCCGCAGCTGCCCCGCCTCGGCCTCCAGCCGGGCGCACCGCGCCTCCGCGGCGCCCAGCTCCCCGCGCAGCGCATCGAGCGCGCCAGCGGCCCGAGCCTCTGCCGCCGCGGTTGCCCCCCGCGCGCAACTCCGCTCCTCCGCGGCGGCCGCCGCCGCCTCCTGCAGCTGCTCGCGCAGCGCGGCGGCCTCTGCGCCGGCGGCCGCGGCGCGCTCGGCGCACGCCGCGCGCGCGCGCTCCGCCTCGCAGAGCTGCCCGCGCAGCGCGGCCGCGTCGTTGGCGGCGCGCGCGTCGCACGCGGCGGCCGCGGCGCGCGCGGCCGCCAGCTCCGCATCGTGCGCGGCCGCCGCGCCGCGCAGGTCCGCCCGCAGCCGCGCCAAGTCCTCCTCGAGGCTGGCGGCGCGCACGGCGCGCGCAGCTGCCAGCTGCTGCAGCTCCCCGCGCAGCCGCGCGAGCTCCGCCGCATGGCCGGCCGCGGCCGCCGCGGCGGCAGAGGCCTCGGCCAGCTCAGCCTTTGCGCTCGACAGATCCGCCTGCAGCCCCTGCGCGCCGCGCACAGAGTGGGCTTCACGTCTGAGCGCATCGCCTGCGTGCTGCATGCCGCCCAGGGATACCTGTGTCCTGGGACCATGTGGCTGAGCGGCGGCAGTCGCAACCCTGATCAGTCCGACAGACGCTGCGCTCGCACGCGCCGCTGGCCAGCACCGAAAGCTGCAAGCTGCGAAGCACTCCGTAACGGTCGCAGCAGACAGGCGTCAAGCAATGCCTGCTGAGCCGGCACCAGCCGGCCCTTGCGGCGGGCACCGAAGGGCGCACCTGGCAGCGCGCCTGCGCCTGCGCGTTCTCCGCGGCCAGCGCGCGCGCGCGCGCGCCCGCTGCCTCGAGGCGCTGCGCGAGCGCTCCCGCGCGCACGTCCGCCGCGTCCGCCTGCGCAAGGCTCACTGTTTGTTTTTTTTGTTTGGGGGTCAAGCAGCGCCTAAGCCATCCTCAGGACAGGGAGCTTCTGCAGAGGCACCAGCAGTGGTGCGCCTGCGCATGCCCTCACGGCACTCACTGCATGAACAGCTTGCGCTGACAGGAAGTGCGCTCGCATCCATGCGCGCTGTGGCCGTCTGCGAATAGAGTTGTCGGCGGGGCGCTGCACATCCAATTGCAGTTCATGTTATGGACTGTGCCTCGGCCGCGGCTGCCAGCGCAGCCTGACAGACCCGCATGCTCGTATAACCCACAGCGGCCGCTTCACCACAGCTGCACAGCCAGTTGAGCGAGCCTGCTCCCTGCGCACCGCCAGAATCTGTTCCAGAGCGGGCGGGCGCAGGCACGAAACGACCCCCGCCCCGCAAGCGCAGCGTCCAGCGCGCCGCTGCGGCCCGGGGCCCCCCGCGAGCGGGGCGCGCCTTCGCCGCCAGCTCCGCGCCGGCGGCCTCGGCCGCGATGGCCGCCGCCAGCTGCGCCGCGACGGCGTCGGCGGCGGCCAGGCGCTGCGCCAGCTCCTCCGCGCGCCGCTCGGCCGCGCGGCGGCCCTCCGCCGCGTCCGCAAGCGCCTGCAGCAACAAACATGCAAAGTCCGGCGCTCGTTCAGGCGAGCCTGTGTTCTGTCTCTCCCAATGTCGCCGGACCCCGCGGGTCCCTGCTCCCGTGACCGCCGGCTCGTCCTGCAGCATGGGCCCAAGCTGCAGCGCCACGCCTCCCGCCCGCGCAGGCCCCCCTCCCGCCCGCGCGCTTCACATGCTGTGATCCCGCCACAGGGCTCCGCACCCGCTCCAGCTCGGCCACGCGCTCGGCGGCCTCCTGCAGCTG
>JAABUX010008986.1_pt1 | contig 11405 bp, 5 predicted proteins | sample 5561851 | NCBI WGS metagenome assembly JAABUX01 (sample SAMN10711883, study PRJNA513361) | rock metagenome | isolation source: Antarctica rocks | place: Antarctica: Victoria Land, Richard Nunatak red sandstone | collected 2016-01-03 | reverse complement strand
CGGTGAGGAACTCCGGCGGTTGACCGTGGACTCGCGCCGGAAGTTGCGGACGCTGGTTGGTCTGGTGGCCGACAACCCGGGGCAAACTCTTGCCGCGCGGAGAATCGAAGAGAGTGCCTTGACCCTGATCACCTTTATGGAGGAAGGGGCGAGGATGGTTGAAGGGGACGGGATGTCGAGTACCGTCGCGGCGGTCCGTCGCCGCCATGCGCAAGATTTGCTCGAAGAGGTGAGCACCGAGTTGAGCCGGTTCGTCGCCGCCGAGCAAACTTTGAACACCGATCGGCACCACCAACTCGACCTGGCCTGGGAGCGGCTCGATTATGTGCTCTTCGGCGGTCTGCTCGTCTCGGTCCTGAGCAGTTTGCTGATCGCGGTCTTGTTTTCGCGAAGCATCAGTGGTCGAATCGAGACCTTGTCGGGCAACTCGCAACTCCTGAGCGAAGGGCGCGACCTGATGCCCCCACTCGCGGGAACCGACGAGGTCGCCCGGCTCGACGCGGTGTTCCGCCGGATGGCCGAGACGCTCGCGGTCGCGATGAAGCGCGAGCGGGCCGACGCCGAGGTGGCGTCCCAACGCGCCGCGGAGATGGCCGACATCAACGCCCAACTCCGCGAAAAAGCCCAGGAAAACGAGATGTTCGTCTACAGCGTCTCGCACGACCTCCGGTCTCCCCTGGTCAACCTGCAAGGGTTCGGCAAGGAGCTGGGTTTGATCGGCAAGGACTTGCTCCGCGCCATCGATTGCGATGGCGTCCCGGCGGAGGTCCGGCACCAGGCCCGGTCGATGATCACCGTCGAGATGGGGGAGTCGGTCGGCTTTATCCAGTCGGCGGTGTTGCGCCTGAGCGCGATCATCGACTCGCTGCTCCGGCTGTCGCGCGCGGGTCGGGTGGAGTATCATCCCCAGATCGTCGCCGTTGGGCCGGTGGTTGATCGGATCATTGCGGCGCTCCGGGGGACGATCGACGACCGCCAGGCCCGGGTCCTGGTCCACGACTTACCTCCCGCGCTCGCCGACCCGACCGCGATCGAGCAGATCTTCGCCAACCTGATCGGCAACGCGGTCAACTACCTCGACCCGACCCGCCCTGGGCAGGTCGAGGTTTCGGCCCAGGTAGCCGATGATTCCACCGTGGTCTATGCGGTCGCCGACAATGGGTTCGGCATCCCGCAGCCCTATCAAAGCAAGATTTTCACTGCCTTCCAGCGGTTGCACGGCGACGTCGCCAAGGGGGAAGGGATCGGCCTGGCCCTCGTTCGCCGGATGGTCGAACGGAACGGCGGTCGGGTCTGGTTCGAGTCGGCGGTCGGGCGCGGGACCACCTTCTTCGTGGCAATGCCGGGCGGAAGACCATCTCCCGGACCGTTGGCTCGCGCCGATGCCGAACTCATCGTCGCTGATCGTCCCCAGGAGGTCTCGTGAGCACCACAGCCTTGACTCTGGTGATTGCCGAGGATGATGAAGGGCACGCCAACCTGGTCCAGCGCAACCTCCGTCGCGCGGGGTTCGTCAACGATCTGGTTCACGTCAAGGATGGGCAAGAAGCCTTGGATTACCTCCGGGGCGAAGGTCCGTACCAAGGAAACGCTCCGCAGGGATTCGTCCTCCTCCTGCTCGACATCAACATGCCGCGGGTCGATGGGGTTGAAGTCCTCCGCCGGCTCAAGGCGGACCCGGCCACGGCGCGTGTCCCCGTGATCATGCTGACAACCACCGACGACCCCCGCGAAGTCGAGCGGTGCTACGAACTGGGATGCAGCGTTTACCTGACGAAGCCGGTCGAGTACGAGGGTTTCGTCGAGGCAATCAATCACCTCGGGCTTTTCCTGCAAGTCGTCAAGGTGCCAAGGAATGGCGGACACAACTGATTGGGGAGCGATCCCCCCTCCCGCCGAGGCCCGACGAGCGTCGATCCTGATCATCGAGGATGATCCCGGGGTCGCCCGCCTGGAGCGGTTGCACCTCCAGCGTGCCGGCTTCGAAGTGGCCGTCGCGAACACCGCCGACCGGGCGGGCGAGTTGATCCAGCAAGGCGAGTTTGATCTGTTCGTCCTCGACCAGAACCTCCAGGGGGGCGTGTCTGGGCTTGACCTCTACGAGCGACTCCGGGCCGAGGGCGTCCGGACCCCGGCGATCCTGGTCACCGGGTTGAGCGACGAGGCAACCCTGATCCGCGCGATGCGCGGCGGGCTGAACGACTTCGTCTTGAAGACGGCCGACTTCTTCGACGACTTGATTCAGGCGGTCGAGCGGGTGGTGGCCCAGGCGCAAACCCGGCGAAAGCTCGTCGAGTCGGAGGCCCGGCTCGCCGGCGTGACGCTCCTGGCCGAAGCGATCCCCCAGATCGTCTGGTCGGCCCAGCCCGACGGTCAGCTCGACTACTTCAATCGTCGCTGGTCGCTTTATACCGGCCTGGACCCCGAGGATGGCGTCGGCTCGGCCTGGTCCCGCGTGGTCCACCCCGATGACCTCGACCGGGTCGCCGACCGCTGGCGGGAGGCGATCCAATCGGGGGAGATCTACCAGGTTGAGTTCCGGATGAGACGCGGGTCCGACGGGGCGTACCGCTGGTTCCTCGCCCGGGGCGAACTGGTGCAGGACGACGCCGGCCAGGTCCGCAAGTGGTTCGGCACCTGGACCGATATCGACGACCAGAAGCGGACCGAGCAGGAACTCCAGCAAGCCAACGAACTCGCCGAGTCGGCCAGCCGGTCCAAAGACCAGTTCCTCGCGATGCTCAGCCACGAACTCCGGACTCCGCTGACCCCCGTCCTCCTGATCGCCACCGCCAGCCGCGACGACCCCTCAACCCCCGGGCACCTCCGTCCGACCTTCGAGCTGATCCGCCAGAACCTCGAACTCGAAGCGCGGTTGATCGACGACCTCCTCGACGTGATGCGGATCATCCGCGGGAAATTGCCCTACCAGTTCGAGGTCGTCGACGCGCACGCCCAGATCAACCGGGCAATCGAAATTTGTCGGAACGAAGCCGAGGCGAAGGAGTTACGCCTGATCTTAGACTTCCAGGCCACCGACCACCACGTCCGGGCCGACGCCGCGCGGCTCCAGCAGGTCCTCTGGAACCTGATCAAGAACGCCGTCAAGTTCACCCCCCAGGGAGGTCTGATCACGATCCAGACGCGCAACCACCCCGCGGGAGTCGAGATCGACGTGGCCGACGATGGGATCGGGATCGACCCGACGCTCCTCCCCTTGATCTTCAACGCCTTCGAGCAAGGCGAGGACTCGATCACCAAGCGCTTCGGTGGCCTCGGCCTCGGCCTGGCGATCAGTCGGTCGATCGTCGAAGGGCACCAGGGCCGGTTGACCGTGTCCAGCCCCGGGCGCGATCAAGGGGCGACCTTCTCCCTCCAACTTCCCGTGACCACCCCCACGCTCGACCTCGCTCCGGCGCCCGGGCTTGGCGACGGCTCGGCGCCAGGACCCGGCCCCCTGCCCCTCGCGGAGCCGCCCCAGGCGGATTGTCAGGTCTTGTTGGTCGAGGACGACGCGATGACCGCCCGGATCATGGCCAAACTCCTTCGGCAGAATGGCTACCTCGTCACCACCGCCAACAGCGTCGCCTCGGCCTTGGGGGTCGCGGACGACGAATACAACTTGATCGTCAGCGACATCGGTCTCCCCGACGGGACGGGTCTCGACCTAATGCGCGCGATCAAGCTTCGCCGCGACGTGCCAGCGATTGCCTTGACTGGGTACGGGATGGAAGGGGATGTCCGGAACAGTCTCGAAGCGGGGTTCGTCGCCCATCTCACCAAACCGGTGGACTTCGCCAAACTCGACCAGATGATCCGCCAGGTTGCCGCCCGGACTGCTCCGGTCTGATCGGGGGACGGCGAGGCGCGCAACGAAGCCGCCTGCCGACTCCCCCGCGACGAACCGAAGCGGGAGAAAGGGCAGGCGGCGCCAATCGGACCGAAGCGAACGGAACCGAACCGCCGGCCGGTCAGTTCTCGCTCATCACGCTCGCCACGTCGGCCTTGTCGGGCGGGTCAAGCGCCGCGATGTCCAGGTTGGACTTCTTGGCCAGGTCGCGGCACCGGCGGTAGTCGTCGGTCTTCTTGAGTTGGCGGTAGGTCCGCGCCAGGTGGAAGTAGGTGGTCGCCGACGGGGTCTGGCCGGCCAACTGGTCCAACTTGACCGATTCTTCCAGGTCGGCGATCGCCGCTTCAGGTTGCCCCAACCGAACCAGGATGACCCCGCGGGTATCGAGGAACTGAGCTACCCGCCCTTCGCGGCGGATCGCCTCGTCGATTCGTTCGAGGGCCTCGCTGTAGTGCTGGGTCCCTTCGCAAAGGGTCCAGGCCATGTTGTTGAGGAACAAGTACGACTGCGGCGCGGCTTCCAGAGCGACCCGATACATCGCCATCTCCTCGTCGAACCGCCCTTGCAGGTGCCGGAGCGTGGCGACGAAGTTGGCGACCTCGAAGTTTTTGGGAGCTTTGGCCAGCATGACCGTCGCGAGGTCATCCACGGCTTGCAGCGCGGCGACATTGTCGCGGTTGGTGACCGTGATCAAGGTGGCGACGCGGGCAACCTCGCTGGCCTCGCCCGCTTCGAGGGCGACCCGGCACGACTTGATCGCCTCGGCGAACCGCTTGGCGGCCAGTTGGTTGCGGGCCAGGATGTAAGCGTCGCGGGGCCACTTGAGGGCGATCCGCTCGGCGAGCTTCATGGCTCCCGCCTGGAGGTCGAGCTTGACCAGAAGACCTTGGAGACCCAGGGCGACGGACTCGCCGCCGTTCATGGCCTCGGCCTCATTGTACGCGGCCTCGATCACGGCGACCGCCTCGTCCGGCTTGCCGGTCCCCTGCAGGACCCAGGCTTTCGACGCCGCGGTTCGGGTTGTCTTGGGTTCCAGCGCTTCGAGGCGGTCGAGGCGCTTCCGGGCCGTCACCGGATCTTTCGACCGGACCAGGGCCTCGATCGACAGCGCCAGGGCCGACGGGTTCGGCCGGTCGGTGTCCTCGGCGATCGGGGCGATCATCTTGGCGGCTTGAACGGGTTGGTTGAAGTCCAGGAGCGCCTGGGCCAGCCGGACCCGAGCTTCGATGGCGACCGGATTCACCGCGGGGAGGTCATTGGCCAGTGCCGCGAGCGCCGGGGCCGCCTCGGCGCGCTGGGCGTTCTCGGGGGACCGGGCCAGGATTGTGGCCCGGACCAAGCGGTCCTCGGGAGCTTCGCCGGCCCCCGGAGCGCCTGGTTTGATCAGCGACCAGGCTTCTTGCCAGCCCGATCGATCCGGTCGGCTGGTCAGGACCAAGGCCAGGGTCCGGCTCGCCCAGGTGGCTTTCGGGTCGAGCTTGATGGCCCGCCGGAGCTTGGCCTCGGCTTCCTTCGGCCGCCCGTTGCCGTCGTCGAACTCGATCGCGTCGCGGAGGGTGGTCAGGTCGTCGCCATTCTGGGCGATGGCCGCGTCGAACAGTTTGGTCGCCCCGGCGATATCCCCGGCCAACCAGCGGCACCGGGCCACCAGGAGTTCCGGGTGGGCTCCCTTGTAGCCGAGCCGGACCTCGTCGATCAATTTGTTGACATCACCCAGGTCGCGATGCTGAATCCGGTACGACACCAGCGCTATCCAGGGGGCCGGGTCGTTGGCTCGACGCGCGGTCAGTTGCCGGAGGGTCGCTTCTCCTTCCTTGAACTTGCCGACCCGGACGAACAACCGAGCCTGGTTAATCCGGCTCGACAGGTCGTCGGGCTGGGCCTTGACCATCTCGGTGACCGAATCCAGGGCCTTCTGGTTGTCGCCGAGTTTGACCGCCACGGCGGCGGTGATCTGGTCGAAGCCGAGGATCAGCGACGGTGTCCCATCCCTGTTGGCCCGGCTCTCGAACTTCGCCTTGAGCTGCTCGATTTCGGCGAATCGTTCCTCGCGGCTCAACAACTCCACCAGGCGAGCCAGCGCGGGGGAAGCCACAGCATCCTTAACCGACCGGCGGTACGCATCGATCGCCTCTGGCACCTTGCCGCGCCGCTCCAGGATCAAACCTTGAATCATCGGGACGACCGGTAGTTGGGGGGCATCCGCTTCGAGTTGGGTGACGAGCCGGTCGGCTTCATCGAGTCGCTTCAACTCGGTGGGGTCAGTCGCCACATAGAGTTTCGTCGAGTTGGCCTGAGCTTGATCGATCCGGAGCAACTCCAGCGCCCGGGCGGCCAGTCCGTACGGCTCCTGATCACCGCCGAGGGCTCGGAGCGCTTCCAGCCCGAGCCGGGCGGCTTCATCATCATTGGTCGCTTGAGCGAACGCGATCAACGCGAGTCCCGGCTCGGCGCTGTCGGGGAGCTGCTTGGCCCAGTCGGCCAGGGCGACCCGGGCGCCGTCGCGGTCGCCCAGTTCGCGGCACAGGTTGCCCAAGGCATGCGCCAGTTCGGGGCGCTCCGAGCGGGGGACCTTCTCACGGTTCAGGGTCAAGGCTTCGCGGGCCGCCTTGCCTTGGTTCAACCGGGCGAGGAACCGGGCCCGCGCGATCCGGAGCGAAGCACGATCCCCCACCGCGTCCGGCTCCGCGGCGCGGTCGATGGCTTTCATCGCGTCGGGCACGCGGTTCAAGCGTTCGAGCGCCCCGGCATAGGTCAGCCAGATCTCGATCTTGGTCTTGCCGGCGCCTCGCACCGATTTTTCCAACAGCGCGAGAGCTTCGTCAAGCCGACCCGACGCGGCGAGCGCGTCGGCTTGCAGGGTCTGGAGCGCGAACTCGTTCGGGCCAATTTTGCCGGCGCGATTGAGGATCTCCTCGACACGGTCCCAGCGTCGCTGGTTCTCCGGGAGGGCCATCTGCTGTCGGAGCCGGAGCCGCCCGACCTCGACCAGGAGCGCCAGGTCATTCGGATTCTGGCTCAGAGCCCGTTCCATCTCGCTGATGGCGTCGCTCGGGTTCTTGTTGTTCAAGATCCGCGAGATGGCGCGCCGGGGTTCCAACGCGGCCGGAAGGAGCACCACGGCCTTCTGATAGGCCAGCATCGCTTGCCCTTCGTCGCCCAGGGCTTCGTAACTCCGGCCCAGGGTCAGTTGGACCTGGGGTCGAAGCGCCGGGGGAACCTGGTCGGCGACACGGTTGAGGTCTTTGATCGCGCTGGAGGGATGACCGGCTTGCTGCTCGTAGAGCGCCCGGAGGAACCGACCCATCGACTCCCGTTCTTGCCCACCGAGGCGTTGATATTGGGAGACAAGCGGGCGGGCTTCGTTCAGGCGGCCGAGTTGAATCAGGGTGTAGGCGAGTTGCCAGGTCAAGTCGATGTCCGTGCCGCCGACGGCCAATAAGCCTTTGCGCCACTCCTCGATGGCCTCGTCGGGGTGCCTCTCGTTGTACTCCAGCAACCCTCGGAGGGTCCGGACCTTAAGCTCGTTGGCTTCGTTTTTGGGGATGGCATCGACGTGGCGGCGAGCGCTGTCGAAGTCCTGGCGGCGGATCGCGTCGTTCGCGGCGGTGGATTGGACGAGAACATCTTTGGGCGCCAAGGCCGACGCCGCTTCGAGTTCGGCCAGCGAGCGTTTGTCGTCCTTGATCGCGCCGAAGAAGCGGTAGCGTGCCATCCGGGCCGCGGTCGAGTCGGGTTGGCTCTGGAGCAGCGCATCCATGACGACCTCGGCGCCCGCCCCGTCCTTCTTGTTGACGACCAGAAGTTGGGCTAACTGCTCGGCGGCCATGGTATCGGTCGGGGCTAGAGCGATCGCCTTTTTGAACTCGATGATCGCCTCGTCCATGACCTTGGTGTCACCACCGGCAAGCACTCCTTGCAGCGACAACGCGAGCAACCGGTGAGCCTCGGCGTCGTCGGCCCCGTTGGCAATCAGTTGGTGGGCGACCGCGACGGCGGCGCGATAGCGCAGCCCGGACGCTTCGTTGCCAAACCCCTTGCCCGATTTGATCCGGAGCTGCATCCGTTCACTATACTGGAGGTACAACTGGATCAGACGCCGCCGGGTGGCTTGCCGGTCGGGACCTTGGGGGTCGAGCCGGAGCACCTTGTCGTTGGCCTCCAGCGCCGCGGTCAACTGAACCTCGTTGCGAGGATCGACCGTGTCGGCCAGCAGCTTTGACTGATAATCCAAACCAGTTAGGTCGTTCGGCCAGGCGGCGACGTACCGCTCCATGTTCCGCAAGGCCAGGTCGATGTTGCCCGACTTTTCGCTGGCCTTCGCTTGCGCCAGGGCGGATTGACGGGTCGCTCGGTCCGAGAACGCTTTGATCGGAAAGAATGAGACCACCGCCACGACGAGAACCACCGCTAGGATGATCAACCCTCGGAGGTTGAGTCGTCGGTGGGTGTAATCCGTAGGTGGGTTCGACGCTTTCGCCACGAGGTGCTCCATCAATCGGAGGAAGAAAGTTGCCCGGCGACCCGACCAACTCAGACCATTCAGGGACAATCCTGGTCGGGTCGGGTCAGATCAATGGTTCACCATAACAAAAGGGCTTCCGGGGAGCCAGCACAGGTCGCCCGAATCTCCACGCGACCAGCGATCCATGCCGCCGAGGCGGGAAGTCCTCAAACCAGCACTTCTTGCCCAAACCCATGATACGGCGCGAATCCCGAAATGTGTCGGCTCAATCGCGGAAGATTTCGCGCAGGCGGATCGACGGGGCATCCTGGCACATCTTCTGCGAAAGTCCGGCACCGATCCGACCTCGAAGCGGCGGCCCTCAGATCCGCCCCCCTTGACCGACCGAACAGGACCCCACCCGATGGCGGCTCATCCTCCGCTTCCCGATTATGCGCCGCTGCTCCGGGCGTTTCACCAGGGGTTCGCCACCGAGCTGGAGGCGATGGTGGCGACGCTCCCGATCCAGCCGGGCGACCGAGTCTTGGAGGTGGCCTGCGGTGATGGCGCTTACACTCCCTGGCTCGCCGGCCGGGCCGGTGATGCGGGTCTGGTGGTCGGTCTGGACCTATCCTCGAATTTTCTCCGGCTAGCCCGCCGCGAAGTGGCGCGAACCGAACAAGAAGCCCCGGAGTCGAGCGCCACCGAACTGGTGGCCGGTTCGATCGAGCGGCTGCCGTTCCCGCCGGCGAGCTTCGATGTCGTCTGGTGCGCCCAGAGCCTGTTCAGTCTGCCGGAACCCCTCGACGCGGTGTCCCAGATGGCCCAGATGGCCCGAGCCGGGGGGCTGGTCGCGGTCTTGGAAGATGACACGCTTCACCAGGTCTTGCTCCCCTGGCCGGTCGACCTGGAGTTGGCCGTTCGGACCGCCGAGTGGGAAGCGCTCAACGAGCAGACCGAGCATCCCCGCAAGTTCTACATCGGGCGGCGGTTGGTGGACTTGTTTCATCAGGCCGGCCTGGTCGAGTCGCGGGTCCGGACCTTCGTCGCCGACCGGATGGCACCGCTCGACCCCTCGACCCGGACCTTTTTCGCCGAGTATCTTGAACAGATTCGCGCCAACGTCTCGTCCCGGCTTGCCCCCAAAGTTCGGGATGAGTTCGAGCGTCGGGTTGACCCGGCATCGACCGACTATCTGCTCGACTCGCCCACTCTGGCCGCGACGGTGATCGACCATGTGGTCCAGGGGCGGAAGCCCTGACCGGATCAACCCCTTCCCAGTGAGGCTCCGGATCTCTCATGGTGCCTTGGTCGCAACCAAACGGCTCAAGTCAAGCTCAGCCCGCGGGTGGGGTTGATCGCGAGGTCGGCGCCACGCTGTTTGTCTGGGGAGTCTGGGGGATGATGACCCTGGGAGCGGTGGTCTTCGTGGCCCGATATGGGACCAACGTCCCGGTCTGGGACGACGAAAATATCGTCCCCGTGTTGGCCGGTGCTCAGCCGATCACCTGGTCGTGGCTCTGGGAACAGTGCAACGAGCACCGGATCGCGTTGCCCAAGCTGATCCTCGTCTGGGCCGACCGCGCGATGGGCCGTGATGTCCGCGCGGGGATGTTCCTGAGTGTCGCGGCCCTCTCCGCCTTGGCGGCCGGCTTGCTGGCGCTGGTCGGTCGGTTTCGAGGCGGTCCCAGCGCCGCCGATGCCGTCTTCCCGATCTTGCTGCTGCATCCGGGACACGCGACCAACCTGCTTTGGAGTATCCAGTTCGCTTTCGTGCTGCCCACGGTCTTGGCGACGGCGTTCCTGATCCCGATCGCCGGCCGGCTCGGTCGTCCGGGAGTGAAGACTGCCTGCGGGGCCGGCCTCGCCCTGGTTTGCCTGGCGCTTTCCGGCGGCAATGGATTGGTGTTTGTCCCTCCGCTTGGATTCTGGCTGGTGGGTTTGGCTTGGTTGGAAGCTCGCTCCCCGACTCCGGGAGGTCGCCGCCGGGCCGCCGGGATCGCGCTGGCGAGCGTGCCGGGGTTTGTCGTGGCGGGTTTGTACTTCCAGGGCTGGCGGCGTGGGGTCTACCCTGAGGCCCCCGGCGGGATCACCGACCGGCTCCGGACCGCCTTGCAGTTCTTGACCGGCGGACTCGGGGCGCCGACCGAGTGGGGCTGGCCGGGGTCGGGCGTCGCGACGGCCGGCGCCGGGGTTGGGGCGGTCGTGCTGCTCGCCCGAGCCTGGTGGGTCCGCCCGGGGGAGCGGACCCGGATCTTTGGGCTTGTGGCGTTGCTCGCGGGGTTGTTGGCGCTGGCGTTGGCCGTCGGGTGGGGTCGTGGTTGGGCGGGTGATCGCGCGGGCTTTCAAGGGCGATATGTGACGTTGGCCACTCCGTTCTGGTGCTGGCTGGCGGTCACGACCCGGTTGTATGCCCCGTTGGCCGGGGGCCGGGTGGTCGCCCACGGCTTTTTCGGGCTGGTCTGCTGTCTCGCCTGGCCGAATACCGAGGTTGGCTTGCGGCACGGTCGGGAGGCCACCCGGAACGCCCGCTCGCTGACCCAGGATATCCAGGACGGCAAGCCCCCTTATCAGCTCATCCGCCAACATACTCCTTACCTGTACCCGAGCCACGACGGGGCCAGCCGCCTCTTGCCGATCATGCGGGCGGGTAAGATCGGGCCGTTTGCCGGTTTGCGCGACGACCCGCCGTTTCGCGAGGTCGCCCTCCCCGTGGACCCGGTCGGCTCGTCGCTGGTGCGCTGGGACGGAGCGACGGCCCAGATCACCGGGGTCGACCCCCAGATCACGTTCGCCCTGCCGAAGCCGCGGTACGTCGCCGGCATCCGGCTCGACTATTCGCACGCCAACCCTCAAGGCGGCCCCGCCCGGTTCCAGTTGGCCTGGAAGAATTCTTCCGACCGGGGTTATGGCGAGGATCGTCGCTATGCCAACTGGAACCTCCCGACGGGGACGGATCAACGGACGACGATCTGGATCGACGCCGTGATCGACCGGTTTCGGGTCCAGCCCGACAACCAGCCCGGGTCGTTCCGCTTTGGCGGGATCACCCTCCTGATCCCGGAAACAGCCCCTTGAGGAAATTCTTGCCAAAGCCGAGGCGGATGGTTT
>JAABUX010008983.1_pt1 | contig 11407 bp, 11 predicted proteins | sample 5561851 | NCBI WGS metagenome assembly JAABUX01 (sample SAMN10711883, study PRJNA513361) | rock metagenome | isolation source: Antarctica rocks | place: Antarctica: Victoria Land, Richard Nunatak red sandstone | collected 2016-01-03 | reverse complement strand
TGGCGATGCAGGCGCAGGGCGCGCAGCGGATTTCCGTCGCCGAGCACTTACGGCACGGCTACAACCGTTTGGTCATGCGCATTCGCACGATCGAGAAGCCCGTGCTCGCGTCGCTCGGCGGCATCGCCGCAGGCGTCGGCCTCTCGATTGCGCTCGCGTGCGATCTACGAATCGCGGGAGACGATGCGCAACTCACGCTCGGGTTTTCGAAGATCGGCCTCGTACCCGATGGCGGCGGAAGCCTGATGTTGCCGCTCCTCGCGGGCTACGGCCGCGGTATGGAGCTCGCACTGCTGAGCGAACGGATCGACGCGCGCGAGGCGCATCGCGTCGGGCTCGTCAACCGCGTGGTGCCCGCAGCATCGCTCGCGAGCGAAACGGCCGCGCTCGCGCAGTCGCTCGCGGAGGTTTCGCCGATCGCGGCTGCGCTGACGAAGCGCGCGTTCAACGAAGCGCTGATCCCGCAGCTTGCCGCGTGGCTCGACCGCGAAGCCGAGATCCAAGAAGAGGCGGCAGCGGGTGGCGACCTCTTCGAAGGCGTCGGGGCCTTCCTGCAAAAGCGCAAGCCCGCGTTCGCGGCGCGATGACGGGCGATCTCTTCGATCTCACCGGCAAGGTCGCAATCGTCACCGGCTCCACACGCGGCATCGGACGCGGCATCGCGGAACAGTTCGCCCGGCGCGGCGCGCGCGTCGTGATCTCGAGCCGCAAGGTCGACGCATGCGAAGCCGTGCGCGATGCGATCCTCGCCACGGGCGGCGAGGCGCTCGCCGTGCCGTGCAACATCTCTGAAAAGCCGCAACTCGAGGCGCTCGTCGCGAAAACGCGCGAAGCCTTCGGTGGTGTCGATGTTCTCGTCTGCAATGCGGCGGTCAATCCCTATTACGGGCCGCTCGCCGGCATCGACGACGACGCGTACGACAAGATCATGAATTCGAACGTGCGCTCCAACCTCTGGTTGTGCAACATGGCGCTGCCGCATATCGCGGCGCGCGGTGGCGGCGCGGTCGTCATCATCTCGAGCATTGCGGGCATCAAGGGAACGCGGCTGCTCGGCGCCTACGGGCTCTCCAAGGCCGCCGACTTCCAGCTCGCGCGCAATCTCGCGGTGGAGTGGGGGCCCAAGAAGATCACGGTCAACGCGATCGCGCCGGGCGTCATCAAGACCGATTTCGCGAAGGCACTCTACGAGGACCCGAAGACCGAGGCGTTCGTGACGCGGCAGTATCCGATCGGCCGTCTCGGCGTCGTGGACGACGTCTCGGGCGTCGCCGTCATGCTCGCATCGCGGGCCGGGTCGTTCATTACGGGGCAGGGCATCGTGGTCGACGGCGGCACGACGATCGGCGGATTCGACTAAGCGAGTCCATGCTCGCCGGAAGCTGCGATCCGGGCGCGTTCGACGATTGCCGATGCAAAGACGTAAAGCCGACGAGCACGCTCGATGGCTCCTCGTGCCGTCGCAACGTCGACGAAGTCGGACGGATCGCCGTCGTTGACGCTGTCGGGGTAGCGGGTCGATGTGTAGAAGAGTTCGAGCGCCACCGCGTCGGTCTTCGCGATCTCCGGAATCGCTTCGCCCAGCGCTTCGATCTCGCGTAACAGAACGCGCAACGAGTGCGTCCGTTGGTGATCGTCCGACAGCGCGATCGTCGCGCTTTTTAACGCGAATTCGGCGGATTGCTGTGCGTGAAATGCCGATCGTGATGGCGATGACTCGCAGAGGGTTTGGGCGACGGCAGCATCTTCGGCACTCGTCCGAAGCCACGTCTGCGCGACCGCGAAGCGATCACGTTGCATCGACACGCCGCGCGTCACGCAGAATCGTGCGGCCGAACGATGACGCCGGAAGGCGGTCGCGAAATTCTGCCGGTGTCACGACGACCAAGTCGAGCGGCACGACGACCGCCGTGGTTGCCTCGGCAAAATCGATCGCTCGATGAGCCCCGCGTCGCTCCGTATCGCGCACGACGAGAATGTCGAGGTCGCTCGTCGGTCCGACGTCGCCTCGCCCGAGCGACCCGAACACGTACACCGCGCTCACATCCGGAAAGCCCTTCGCAACGCGCACGACCTCCGCAAGCGCGACCTCGAGTTCGACACGCCGCGCCTTGGCGCGCTCGTCGTAGGTGGGCATGTCCCGGTGTTCTTCACGTCGGTCCGTGCTTCCGCGCCCTTGCGATGGGTACGATGTCGCGAGCGCGACGTCTCAAGAGTACGCTCCGACGTCGTCAAACCTCGGAGCGAGGGCTCCACGTCGAAAAGATTCCTTCCCACACATGGGTCCGGCGAGGAACGAACCTTCCGGACGCGAATGTCAGCAGTCCACCAAAACGCCGAACGAGGGTATTAACGCTTATGGCCGCCTACAAAGCCCCGCTTCGCGACTTCCAATTCCTGATCAACGAGCTCGTCGATTTCGAATCGATTTCGAAGCTGCCGGGATACGAAGAAGTTGCGGACATCTCCGATGCCGTGCTCGAAGAAGCCGGAAATTTCGCCAGTAACGTGCTCGACCCGCTCAATGTCGTGGGCGACCGCGAGGGCGCGAAGTTCGCCGACGGCAACGTGACGATGCCCAAGGGCTTCAAGGCCGCCTACGAGCAGTTCGCCGGCGCGGGCTGGGTCGGGCTACCGATGCCGACCGAATACGGTGGCCAAGGCCTGCCATGGCTCATGTCGACCGCGACGCTCGAGATGTGGAACGCCTCGAATCTCGGTTTCTCGCTCGGGCCGCTGCTCAATCAGGGCGCGATCGAAGCGATCTTGCTCGTCGGGACCGACGAACAGAAGAAGACCTTCGTCCCGAATCTCGTCTCCGGCAAGTGGACCGGCACGATGGATCTCACGGAGCCCCAGGCCGGCTCCGACCTCGCGCAAGTGCGCACGAAGGCCGTTCCGCAAGCTGACGGATCGTACAAGCTCACCGGCCAGAAAATTTATATCACGTACGGCGAGCACGATTACACCGAGAACATCATCCATCTGACGCTCGCGCGGACGCCGTCGGCGCCCGAAGGCGTCAAGGGCATCTCGCTCTTCGTCACCCCGAAGTTTCTCGTGAATGAAGACGGCTCGCTCGGCAAGCGCAACGACATCTATTGCGCGGGCATCGAGCATAAGATCGGCATCCACGCTTCGCCGACGACGACGATGAACTACGGCGAAAAGGAAGGTGGCGCGACCGCATACCTGATCGGCGAAGAGAACCTCGGCCTCAAGTACATGTTCATCATGATGAATGCTGCGCGGTTCTCGGTCGGCGTGCAGGGCTATGCGGTCGCGGATCGCGCGTATCAAGCGGCGCTCGATTACGCGAAGGAACGCGTTCAGTCGAAGGACATCGCCGCCAAGGAATGGACCCCGGTCCGCATCATCGAGCATCCCGACGTGCGTCGCATGCTGATGAACTGCAAGTGCCAGGTCGAAGCGATGCGCGCGGTTGCATTCTACGTCGCCGCGGCACTCGATCACAACCACGCGAATCCCGACGAAGCGGCGCAAAAAGAAGCGAACACGATCGTCGAGTTCTTCACTCCGATCGTCAAGGGCTGGTCGACCGAAGTTGCGACGCAGGTCGTCTCCGAAGCGCTCCAGGTGTTCGGCGGCATGGGTTACGTGGAAGAGACCGGCGTCGGCCAATACTACCGCGATATCCGCATCGCGCAAATCTACGAAGGAACGACGGGCATCCAAGGCAACGACATGCTCGGTCGTAAGTTCCTTAAGGATATGGGTAAGACCGCGACCAAGATCATGATGCAGATCCAGTCGACGGCCAAAGAATGCGGTGAATCCGAGAACGAGCACGTCGAGGCAATCGGCGTCGAACTCGGCAAGGCCGCGCAGGCGTTGCAGAAGTCCTCGATGTGGCTCGGCGGCAACGCGATGAAGGATCTCCGTCAGACGTTTGCAGGCGCGGTTCCCTACTTGATGCTGTGGGGCTACGTGGCCGGCGGCTGGCAGATGGCGCGTGCGGCGCTGATCGCTTCGAAGAAGTCGGGCGACGCGTTCTACGATGCGAAGATCGTGACGGCGCGCTACTATGCCGACCACATCCTTCCGAAGATCGTCGGCTACGAGCATGAGATCACGAATGGCGGCGTGACGACGATGGCGCTCAACGAGAGCGAGTTCGACGTCGACCGCAAGGCGCTCGTCACGGCATAAGCCGGACGATCGTCACGCGAATGAAGCCGCTCGGCAACGAGCGGCTTCGTTCATTCCTCGGACGACGTGCCGAAGCGCGCGATCGCCAGTCTCGCGCGCTCGACGACCGCCGTGGAAAGGTCGGCCGGCGAGAGGATACGCACGACGTTCGCCAGCACGAGCACGAGCGCGACCGCCTCGCTTCGCGATGGAAAGACGACGCACTCGCGAAACGTCGAACGGGCGCGCGCGCTCGCGTGCGGTCACGCGGGGCTTCCCCTGCAGCAACAGGAGACACGACAAAAGCCGCTGCGACTGCATCGCCGCCGATTTCACATGACTATGACGGTACCTGTCATATACGGCCCATAGACTGGGCGTACATCACTCGATACGAACGGAGACCAACCTGATGACAACTGCGCAAACCAACGGCGTCAGCATCAAAGGCATCGACATCGTGACGCATTTGACGAGCGACGCGGCGCGCTCGATCGCGTTTTACCGCGACGTCTTGGGCCTCGTGCCCACGTTCGCGGACGAGAACCAGGGTGCCGAGTTCGAACTTGCCGATGGCTCGACGTTCGGTGTCTGGCGTCCCGATGAAGGGCCGACTTCGGGCGCGACCGTTATGTTCGCGGTCGACGATATCGCGGCGGCGGTCGCGCTTTTCCGGTCGCGCGGAGCCCACCTCAGCGATCCGACCGAATCACCGGTCTGTCACATGGCCTTCGGTGCCGATCCCGACGGCAACGGCTTCGTGGTTCATCAGCGGAAAAGCCACGCGAATTAGGCTCGGATACCGCACGACGTGCGAGCACCTCGAGCAGACACGGCGTCACAGGAAGCGGGCGCGTTCGGCGGTGCTTGGAATGCGGCAGGCGTCGCGCTTTCCAAAAATTCGGTAGCGGTTGCGCGCGAACGCGGCGTACGCGGCGTCGCGTAGCGACGCTGGAATCGCGCCGAGTAAGCGCGCGAACGACCATGGCGGCCCGAGCAACGTGGCGATGTGTAACGCCGCGTCGCTGCGCTCGTAGAGTCGGTCGCCGTCGATCACGACGATGCTCTCCGGCGTCGCAGCACGCGGGCGCCCGAATCGCGCGAGCGCGTCGCGCGCCGCATCCGATTGCAGCGAGGCGAAGCGGAGTCGCCCGGCGCGATCGCGCTCGAGCATGAAGCGCACGGCGCCGTCGCAGAGATTGCAGAGTCCGTCGAAGAGGACGATCGCCGGCGTCACGCGAGCGGCCCATCCAGTGGCGCATTCGAATCGCGCAAGGCATCGAGCACCGTCTGCGGGTCCGTGGGTTCGGCCATCGCTTGAGCTTGTGGATCGTGACGGTCGACGATCTCGGGGTGGTCGCTGCGCAATTCTTCGAGCAGGGCGATCACTTTGGCGATCTTTTGATCGCCGACCATCGCAACTTGCAGCGTGAGCTGCGCGCGCTCTTCGGCGAGCCGTTCGGTGCGGCGCTGCGTCGAGAGAACGAGAATCGTGACGCAGAGGGCGGTCAGCGAGACGATGCCTTGCAGCCAGTAGAACGGCGGCGGGTCGAACTGCGTGATGTGCAGTGCGAGCGCGCCCAGATTGAGCGCCGCCCAAAGCGCGATGAATGCGAGGACGTAGGCGACGAAAACCGGCCGACCGATTGTGGAGATGAGCCGCGCGACGAACCGCTCCGCCGGCGTCGCCGCCCGCACGTGTTGCGCCTTGAACTCGACGATGGAGCGGACGCTATCCTCGACGTGAGCTGGCAACGCGGCAACGCCCGCTTCATCGCGCGATCGCGCGGCCGGGGGCTGATCTGGTGGGGCGTACGGTGTCGACACGACCCGTTATGCCCGGAGACGGCACCCGGCAACCGAGTACCGTCCCCGCGCGGCTTTATTGGTTGGGATGAGCGGCGTCGTATTGTACGGCCTGCTGCAGTTCGCCCTCGGCTTGCTGCATGAGGCGTACTGCGTTTGCGCGGTGGCCGCCGTAGTCGCGTTGATCGTGATTGAGCTGCGCGATCATCCGGCGCGTGCGGCGTTCGACGGTGCGAATGTTGTAGCGGCTGCCGCGTTCGCCGCGAAGTTCCCGATTGATGCCGGGGAGTTGCGGGGCGGTGATGGTCTGGGCCGAGGCCGTCGACGTGAAGGCGGCGCCGGCGCCGAAACCGACGATCGATAGCGCGAGTGTGGCGATGCCACGGCGGAGGAAGAACATGAGACAACTCCTTCGAGTATGTCGACCCAATCGGCCGACGGATAAAAGACGATACGGTGATGGTACGCACGCGCGTGGTCGCGTAACGGCACGTCTAGCGAAGTCTCATCTGCCGTTTAGCTCGGCCTCACCCGACTCTCATCACGCAAGCGTGGCGCACGCCTCGCGAACGGCCATGAGGACTTCTCGACGCCATGTGAGGAAAGATTCCGCGAATGGACGACGATCTCGAACCGCTCGACAGAGATGCATTGATCGACGAGGCGCGTCGTCTACGAGCGGGCATCCGCGAACATCGCGACAGCTCCGGCCACGACCTATGCTGGCATCAACCGAAGCTCTGGGGTCTGCTTCCGGAAATCATCGACCCGGCGATCGCCGTTCCGCCGTGGCCGAAATTTCTTCGGGGTTGTGTCACGTACCGTGAGTCGCTCGATCAAGAGCGACCTCGAGCACCGGTTCTTGACGTCGAGTTCGAGAATTAATGTCCGTTCCGTCTGCTTGTGCGTCAAGACAAATGGTTGGAAGCGAACGATCTCGGTTTTGCTCGGCACGGTTTGCGATGGCGCGCTGCCGATCGAGGCTCGATGGGGATCGTCGTCATGACGGCTCCGCTAGCGCGTTTCGACTTCCGGTCAACACGTAGCCGATTGGAATGAGCACGTACATGACGAGGCCGAGATGCGGATTCACGAAGCTGAGCGCGATCGCAATGACACAAAGAATCGTCACGATATAGGATCGTCGCGTCGATGCGGTAATCGTCGCGTCGTCGAGCTCAGCTACGAGCCGCTTTCGTACCGCGTACGCCCACACAACATTCAACATGATACTAAACCATAGAAGGTTCAGACCGTAGATGACGACCGAGGCCGTAGCGGCCGGATAACGCGCAACGAAAGCGGTTGAAAACGGCAAGAAACTTACAGCAACGAGTGCCAGCAGATTTATCCAAAGAAGACCACGCGTGGAGCGTTCGATAACGGCAAACGTCAAGTGATGCCAGATCCAACAGTATCCGACGACGAGGTAGCTGACGATATAGATGGCGATCCGGGGCAAGAGCTGCAGAAACGCCGGAAGCACGCCGGCCGGCACGTCTCGAACCTCCGGAACCCTTAGATCGAGTATGAGAAGCGTTAAGGCGACCGCAAATAACCCGTCGCTGAGTGCTTCGATACGGTCGGTGCTTTCGGCCTTATTGGGAAGGTGGCGGTTCAAACTATCGAGCCTTTTTTGAAACGTCGCAGCACGACCCGACGCGTCACCGAGGCATCTGCCGAGCGGTCGCATGCGGCGCCGGCTGTCATCACTCGCTTGTAAGGCAGCCGCATACCTTCCCACATTGGTATCGCCCACGTTGCGGTCCGATACGGCGCATCCGGTGCGCGTCGTTATTGAGAGTATATCTTAGGGTCGCAAATGAAGTCGCCCCACGATGCAGGCGCCGCGTTTTTAGAAAAACGGCCGGACGGGTGTTGGCTACGATGTCGACATCGATTAGCCACGCCGTATGTCAGAAGCGCACGCCGACGCGTACACCACCTTCCAACGACTTGATGGAGCAACGTCATGGCTGATCTTACGGACGACGCGATTCTTCTCGCTGGTGCCACCGGACGCATCGGTGCGGCAACCTTGACGAAGCTCGTTCGTGAGGGAGCGCGTGTTGTCGTCGTCTCCCGCGATGCGGCGCGCGCGTCGGCGGTGATCGAGACGGCACTCGAGCCTGCCGTCCGAGAGCGAGCCATCGCGTGCGGGGCAGATCTCCGCGACGAAGATGAAGCGATGCGCGCCGTCGCGTTCTGCGTTCAACGCTTCGGGCGCATCGACGCGCTGGTCAATCTCGCGGGCAGTGGGTTCGGAACCGTGCGCCTTCGCGACGCGACTCTCGAGGACGCACGCCGCCCGATGACCGCATTCTTCGAGACCGCCGTCTCGGCGACGCTCGCAGCACTGCGCCCGATGCTCGAGCAGCCGTATCGCGATGGCGCACGCTCGCGCGGGCGCATCGTGACGGTGACCGCAGGTTCGTCGAAACAACCCGCGGCGGGACGAGCGCTCTTCGGAGCAGCGAAGGCGGCGGTGAATACGTTCATGCTTGGCGTCGCACGCGATCACAAGAACGACGGCATCGTCGCCAATGCGTTAGTTCTCGGCGGCGTTGCTTTCGCGGGTGCCGAGGAGTTCTACACGCCGGAAGAATTCAAGGCCGCCGCAACGCCGGAGGAAGTCGCGGATGTCTTGGCTTTCCTCGCCTCGGATCGCTCGTCCGGCATCAACGGGGCACTCGTCGACCTCAACGCTCGTGAGGTTGACTGACGCGTCGATGGCGGTCGGACCGAAAATAGTGTGACTGACGGCGCGCAACGGGCAGAAGGGTCCTAACGTTACGATCGTGTGATGCTTGCAGCAGTATGGTGGGCGCTTTTGCTGCGTTGGATCAGTGGTTCGTCGGACGCCACGACGGTTCCAATCATGATGATGGGACCGCACATGCAAGCAACGACTCACGTTGCCGAGCGGCCAGGTGACCGCGAACGTGCTTCAGCCGTTCTAGCTGCAGCGCATCAGGTCGTCGCTCTGTTCGACGACGTTCACGTCGCGGAGCGCGCCGGTTATAAGGAGTTTGCGCCCGGTGGCCCCGGCATCGAGCGTCACTTCGTCAATCCGCAGCTGAGTCGGGAAGAGGGCAAACGACTCGATCTTCTGCATCCGGGGGCGCTCCTCTACGATCGCCTTCCGAACGGTGGCCTTCAGATCCACGGCGTCATGTACACCGCCCTCGGTAACGTGGACGCGGCGCAACTCGACGTTCGGGTTCCGCGCTCGATTGCTGTGTGGCACCGCCACGTCGATTTCTGCGTGGCCGCGCATTCTGCAGCCGACGATCATCGTTTCGGCTTTGACGGTACGATTCACACGGAGGACGTCTGCAAGGCCGCCCGTGGCACGTGGGTTCCGCTCGCATGCGGGTGGATGACGCACGTCTTTCCGAACGCCCCGACCGGCCCGCAACAATGGGGCGGCAGCGAGATGAATATGGGCCAGACGGGCTCCGAGCGATTTCCGGCGTCGTAGGGCGCTCGGTAGCCGGAAGCACGTCGGCAGCCGTCACACGTCGACGGTTGCGAACTCGGCGTTGGCTTCGATGAACGCGCGGCGCGGGACGACGTCGTCGCCCATGAGGATCGTGAACGTCTCGTTCGATCCGGCCGCATGTTCGGCGCCGTAGCGAATCCGTCCGAGTTGGCGCGTCGCGGGATCGAGCGTCGTCTCCCAGAGCTGCTCGGCGTCCATCTCACCCAAGCCCTTAAACCGCTGCACGGTCCAATTTCCGGAGCGCGACTTCAAGAACTTCTCGAGGGCCGCGTCGTTGCGAATATAGTGCGACTCTTTACCCTTGAGCACGCGAAAGAGCGGCGGCATCGCGGAATATACGTGACCCGACGAGATGAGCTGGGGCATGAAGCGGTGGAAGAACGTGAGCATCAACGTCGCGATATGCGAGCCGTCGACGTCGGCGTCGGTCATCATGATGACTTTGTGATATCGTAGCTTCGTTGCGTCGTAGTGTTTGAGCACGCCGCACCCGAGCGCCCGTACGAGCGTATCGATTTGCTCGCTCCGCAGGGCTTTGGCGACATCGGCTTTCTCGACGTTGAGGATCTTGCCGCGTAGTGGCAGGATCGCTTGGAACGCCGAGTCGCGTCCGCTCTTGGCCGTGCCTCCGGCGGAGTCGCCTTCGACGATGAAGATTTCCGAGAGCTTGGGATCGCGCTCGCGACAGTCGGCGAGTTTACCGGGTAACGACGTCGAGTCGAGCACCGACTTGCGTTTGACGATCGTATCGCGCGCGCGGCGCGCGGCGTCGCGCGCTTTGGCGGCGAGGATCGCCTTCTGCACGATCGCCTTCGCGACGGTCGGATTCTCTTCGAAGAAACCCGCGAGCATCTGATACGTCGTCGAGGCGACCGCACCGTTGGCCTCGGAATTCGCGAGGCGTTCCTTCGTCTGCGCTTCGAAGCGCGGCTCGGCGAGGCGTACGGCGACCGCGGCCACGAGCCCCTCGCGCACGTCGTCGGCGGTGAGCGCGTCCTTCACGAGCGCGTTGTTCTGCGCGTAGGTGTTGATCGCGCGCAACAGCCCCGAGCGAAAGCCTGCTTCGTGCGTGCCGCCGAGAGCCGTCGCAATATTGTTCGCGTACGTGGCAACGACGGTCTCGTCGGCGTCGATATACCGCAGCGCGAGGAAGACTTCGACGTCGCCCTTCTCGGTCGCGACGCTCTTGCGCGTGGAGATCGGCGGGGAGAGCGGGCTCGCACCGGGCACCGTCAGGTAGCCGAGAATCTCGGCGAAATCGCTCGCTCGAAACGTTTCGCTCGTCTTCGCGGTTTCATCGACGAACGCGAGCGACAGGCCGGGATTGAGATACGACGAGCCGCGTAACCGATCGCGTACGATCGCGGAGTCGAAGCGCGTCACGTCGGTGAAGATCGTCGTGTCCGGCCAGAATCGAATGCGCGTCCCGTGCGCCTTGGTCGGCTTTCCCGGGCGAAGCTTTGCGACGGGCTTGCCGCCGTCGCGAAAGGTTTGTTCCCAAACGAAACCATCGCGCTGGATCGTCATCTCGAGTTTCGAGGAGAGCGCGTTGACGACCGAGGCGCCGACCCCGTGCAGGCCGCCCGACGTCTTGTAGGCGCCGCCCTCGAATTTGCCACCCGCGTGCAGCACCGTCATCGCGACGGTCGCCGCGGACATTTTCTCGGTGGGATGGAGGTCGACGGGAATGCCACGGCCGTCGTCGTCGACCGACGCCGACCCGTCGACGTGCAACGTGACCGTGACGAGCTTCGCGAAGCCGGCGAGTGCTTCGTCGATCGCGTTATCGTAGATTTCCGTGAGAAGATGGTGGAAGCCGCGCGATTCGGTATCGCCGATGTACATGCCCGGCCGCTTCCGCACGGCTTCGAGCCCCTTGAGCACGCGGATCGAGGAGCCGTCGTAGGTGCCTGCGGTGCGTGGTTCGACCTGTGGCGGTTCGGGCGCGAT
>JAABUX010008982.1_pt1 | contig 11408 bp, 8 predicted proteins | sample 5561851 | NCBI WGS metagenome assembly JAABUX01 (sample SAMN10711883, study PRJNA513361) | rock metagenome | isolation source: Antarctica rocks | place: Antarctica: Victoria Land, Richard Nunatak red sandstone | collected 2016-01-03 | reverse complement strand
GACCTCGCGGATCAGGGCGGCCTCCAACGCGTTGACGGCGGGGACGTAGACGGTGGGGATGCCGCGCTCGCGGGCCAGGGACACCATGGGCAGGATGCCGGTGGTGTGGCGCAGGGTGCCGTCGAGGCCCAGTTCGCCCAGGAAGAGGTGCCGCGCGGGGTCGAGCGCGACCTGCTCGCTGGCCGCCAACAAGGCCACCGCCATCGGCAAATCGTAGCTCGGGCCTTCCTTGCGGAGGTCCGCCGGTGCGAGGTTAACCGTGATGCGCCGCATGGGGAACTGGAGCCCGCTATTGCGGATCGCGGCGCGCACGCGCTCCTTGGCCTCGTTGACCGCCGTGTCGGGCAGCCCGACGATGGTGAACGCGGGCAGGCCTTGCGAGAGGTCTACTTCGACCTCGACAAGCGCCGAATCCAGCCCAACAACCGCACATGAGAGCGCCCGTGCCAGCATCGTCACCTCCCAAAGAGACTACGGGGAGTCTTTACGGCATTATTGCCGTGTGTACTACATTTTACGGGGATCGAGAATGCGAGGGGTCCGGGGTCGCCGGGTAGCGCAAGGCAGGGACTGGAGCGCGGTCGCTGCCGCGATGGCGCTATAGTAGCACGGAGACGGGTCGGAGGGCAAGGAAGTGGTGTTCTCGTCCCCACGAAAGCCAGGCATCCTTTGCCTCGTCGAAAGATGGCATGGTTCAGTTTAGGGCACTACTGTGGTGACAGTTTGCAGGGGACACGCCGGGGACGAGGAGCCGGCCGGCCCGCACCTGGTCGCGCCCGACGCGCGGGCGGTCATGGCCGACGCCGCGGCCGTTTACCACGGCCACTCCTCCGATCATCTGCATATGGTCGGTGTGACCGGGACCGATGGCAAGACGACGACCGGCTTCCTGCTGCACACCCTGCTGTAACGAACCAGCCATCCGGCAGGGCTGATCGGCGCCCCCAGGTGTTCCTGACCACGGCCGAGCCGGGCCACCTCAGCAGCCTCGCCGCGTTACGAGCCGGCGAGCACCTTCAGGCCCATTTGCTCCTCGGAGCCGGTGTCCGGCGCCACGATGTCTTGCAGCGCCAGCGGCAGCACCTCGTCCATGTGCTCGACGAAGACGATGCGCAGGTCGCGCTGCACGTCCTTGGGAATCTCCGGCAGGTCCTTACGGTTGCGCTTGGGGGCCACGAAGGTCTTGAGCCCGGCGCGGTGGGCCGCCAGCACCTTCTCCTTGAAGCCGCCGATCTCCAGCACGCGCCCGCGCAGGGTAATCTCGCCGGTCATGGCCACGTCGCGCCGCACCGGACGCCGGGTGAGCGCCGAGATCAGCGCCGTGGCCATGGTGATGCCCGCCGAGGGGCCGTCCTTGGGCACGGCGCCGGCCGGCAGGTGCACGTGGATCTCGAGCGACTCGTAGAAGCGCGGCTCCAGCCCCAACGTGAGGGCGCGCGAACGGGCGTAGCTGAGCGCGGCCTGCGCCGACTCGCGCATCACGTCGCCTAACTGGCCGGTCAGCGTGACGTTGCCCTTGCCCTCCAGGATGGCCACCTCGCAGGAGATGAGGTCGCCGCCGGCCGCCGTCACCGCCACACCGGTGGCCACGCCGACCTCGTCGTGCTCCTCGGCCAGTCCATAGCTGAAGCGGGCCGGACCCAGGTAGCGGCGCAGCAGCGGTTCGCTGACCGTACGCGCGGTACGCTTGCCTTCGGCCAGGCCGCGCGCCGCCTTGCGCGCCACCGTGCCGATCTCGCGCTCCAGGTTGCGCACGCCCGCCTCGTGGGTATACTCGCGCGCGATCTGGCGCAGGGCGTCGTCGCCGAAGCGCAGATGCTCCGGCGTGAGCCCGTGCTCCTCCAGCTGCCGTGGTACCAGGAACTGGCGCGCGATGGCCAGCTTCTCGTCCTCCACGTAGCCCGGCAGCTCGATAACCTCCATACGGTCGCGCAGGGCCGGCGGGACCGGGTCGAGAATGTTGGCCGTGCAGACGAAGAGCACGCGCGAGAGGTCGTAGGGCACGTCCAGATAGTGGTCGGAGAAGGCGTGGTTCTGCTCCGGGTCGAGCACCTCCAGCAGCGCCGCGGAGGGGTCGCCGCGGAAGTCCATGCCGATCTTGTCGACCTCGTCGAGCATGAAGAGCGGGTTGACCGTCCCGGCGGTGCGCATGGTCTGCAGGATGCGGCCGGGCAGCGCCCCGATGTAGGTGCGGCGATGGCCGCGGATCTCGGCCTCGTCGCGCACGCCGCCCATGCTGACGCGCACAAAGGTGCGGCCCATCGACTGCGCGATGGAGCGCCCCAGGCTGGTCTTACCGACGCCGGGCGGCCCCACGAAGCACAGGATGGGCGAGCGCATCTTCTGAGTCAGCTTGCGCACGGCCATGTAGTCCAGGATGCGCTCCTTCACCTTGGGCAGGCCGTAGTGGTTGCGATCGAGCAGGCGCGCCGCCTCGGCAATGTCGATCGTGTCCTCGCTGGCCTGCGTCCAGGGCAGCCCCAGCAGCCAATCGACGTAGCTGCGCACCATGCCCACCTCGGGCGAGGCCGGGGGCATGGCCGACAGGCGGCGTAACTCGACCTCGGCGCGCTCTTTGACGGCCGGCGGCAGCTCGAGGCCGACCAGCTTTTCTTGCAGCTCGCTCATGTCGCGCGTGAAGGGGTCGCTCTCGCCCAGTTCTTTCTGAATGGCGCGCAACTGCTCGCGCAGGAAATACTCGCGCTGGCTCTTGTCGACCTCTTGCTGCACCTGGGAGTGGATGCGGTTCTGCAGCTCCAGGATGTCGAGCTCTTTGCTTAGCAGCACGCTCATGTCACGCAGCCGCTCCTCGACGGAGAGAGTCTGCAGCACCTCCTGGCGCTGCGCCACCGTGATATCGAGCGCCCCGGCCACCAGATCGGCCAGCCAGCCGGGCTCGTCCACGTTCATGGCGGCGATGTACGCCTCCTCGGGCAGCGTCTTGCTGGCCTTGACCGTGCGCTCGAACAGGGCCAATACGGCGCGCATCAGCGCCTCGACCATCGGGGTGCGCTCGGTCTCCTCCTCGATAGGCTCGACCCTGGCGATCAGGTAGGGCTCGTGCTGTTCGTAGCCCACCACGCGCACGCGACGCAGCCCCTGCACCAGCACGGAGGTGTGCCCATCGGGCATCTTCAGGACGCGGCCGATGTCGGCCTCGACGCCGACGTCATAAAGATCACCGCCCTCGACGACCTCTTTCTCTCCGTCGCGCTGGGCCACGACGAGGAGGTTTGCATCGTGCAGCGTGGCCGCCTCCACCGCGTAGAGCGACTGCTCGCGGCTGACGTAGAGCGGCGTCACGGCACGCGGAAAGATGACCGTGTTGATCAGCGGCAACACGGCCAGATCATGTGTCTTGGGGCTGTCCGGTATGCTGGTTGGGGTTCCCCCTCGGGGGGTCCGGCGCGCGCGTGGCAAGGACTTCTCCTCCGTCTAATCGTACTTGACAGTGTACCAGATGCATGATGGACGCTCATCTCCAGGAGCCCTCACGCCCGTGACTGATGTAGCGATGTCTCTCCCCGTTGGTCCGGTATAGTATCTATGACAAAAGGACATCATTGGGATGACGAACCACCCCTATCATCTCGCGTCAGGTTGGGAGGATGCGATGGGACGAGGACGACGTGGCGGCGGCCAACTGCTGGCAGCCGGGGCCGTGGGGCTGGCCGCGGTGGCGGTCGGCTTGTATGCCGCGCGACGACGGCTAATCGCCCGCCTGTTGGGTTTGCCGCCCGCGCCCTATAGCGTGGCCGTCGAGCGGGGCCTGCCCGTCCCGATGCGCGACGGAGCCACGCTGAAGGCCGATCACTATTTCCCCAAAGCGCCCGGCTCGTTCCCGACCATCTTGCTGCGCACGCCCTATGGGCGGGGCTCGGACCTACCCCTCCCCCTCGGTCTGGTCCCCGCCTTCCAGCACCGCCGCCTGGCCGAGCGCGGCTATCACGTGGTCGCCCAGACCGTCCGCGGGCGTCTGGACTCCGCCGGAACCTTCAATCCCTTTTTCGACGAAGCGGACGACGGGCGCGCGACGCTGGAGTGGCTGCGTGAGCAGCCGTGGTTCGACGGTGCGCTCGGCATGATGGGACCAAGCTACCTGGGTTATGTCCAGTGGGCCACCGTTGCCGCGGACCCTGACGCGGTGCGCGCGCTCGTCCCCCACATCACCGCCGCGCACCTGGGCTCCCTCGTGTACCCCGACGGAGCCTTCGGCCTGGACCTGACGCTGCGCTGGATCTCTACGCTCGCTATCCTCGTGAGCAAAGGGCAGGACTCCGCGTGGTCTATCGTCCGTCAGCTCAATCCGACGGCCATGGACCGGCGCCTCGCGCGCGCCTTCAACCACCTCCCCCTGCGCGACGCCGATATCGCGGCCGTGGGGCATCCCGTGTCCTACTACCGCGACTGGTTGGCGCATCCCGGCCTCGCCGATCCCTACTGGCGATCAGTTGACCAGCGGGCCAGTATCGCGCGCACGACCGCGCCCGTCCATCTCATCGGCGGCTGGTACGATATTTTCCTGCGCGAATTGTTGGCCGACTACGCGCGCCTGCGCGACGCCGGGCGGATACCTTATCTCACGATCGGGCCATGGTGGCACAGCGACCAGCGCGGCCTGAACGCGGCCTTGCGCGAGACGATCGTCTGGAACGAGGCGTACTTAAAGGGCAACCCTTCCCTCTTGCGCCGGCAGCCGGTGCGGCTCTACGTGATGGGCGCGGACGAGTGGCGCGAGTTGGAGAGCTGGCCGCCGCCGGCGCGCGAGACCCCGTATTTTCTCCAGGGCGCGGGGGGCCTGTCCACGGAGCAACCGGCGGCGGACGCGTCCCCGGACCACTACCGCTACGATCCCGCCGATCCCACGCCGTCCGTCGGCGGCCCGCTGCTGATCCGCCCGCCCGCCGGCCCGCGCGACAACCGCGCGCTGGAGGCGCGGCCCGACGTGCTCCTCTACACGACGCCCCCGCTGACCGCCGACCTGGACATCATCGGCCCGGTGCGGCTGGAGCTGTACGTCCAATCCAGCCTGGACCATACCGATGTCTTCGGCCGGGTGTGCGACGTCCATCCCGACGGGCGCTCCGTCAACATCTGCGATGGGCTGGTGCGGCTGGAGACGGGAGACGGCGCGGCGCGGCCCGACGGCAGCCGTCGCATCACGATTGGACTGTGGGCCACCGCGCACCGCTTCGCCAGGGGGCATCGGCTGCGGCTGCAGGTGTCGAGCGGCGCGCATCCGCGCTGGAGCCGCAACCTCGGGACCGGCGAACCGATCGCCACCGGGACGAGGATGCTCCCCGCCGACCAGGCCGTCTATCACGACCGCGCCCACCCCTCGGCCCTCATCCTGCCCGTCACTCCCCATGCCGCCGGAGCCACGCCCGGTTGACCACGCAAAACACACCAGGTTACCCACAAAGCAGTCGGCCTCGCCCTCCTGGAGCACGGCGGTACGGCCATCGCCATTATGGCTATGGCCTCATGGCCATGGCCGCACGGCAACCGGTCCCCCCGCGCGCCCTGGCCCATGCAGCGGCGGCGTTCGGGCTGCCCGAGGCAGGCGGGAAGCCCCTGACGTTGGAGCAGGCGCTCGCCCCGGCCTTGCGTGGTGTGGATGCGGCAAATGGCGGTTATTTGACAACAACAGTAGACGCGGTGTAAGATGGGTGTCATTGAGTCACGTCGAGAGAGTAGCCTGAGAGATCGTCCCGTACAAAGCGACACTAACGGTATCCGCAGCAGGAGATGATCGGTCGGCAGCGTCGGGACGCTAGCGATAGAAGGCGGTCGATGCCCTATGAAGCGGGAGTTGCGCGGAGACGTCTCGCGCGTCCTGGTGAATGAGGATCGTGAGCGGGTAGAGCGGAATCCCGCCGCCATGATCTCGACCGCCTACCAGAGCGTGCGCGTCACGCTGGAGGGCGTCGAGGGCGATAAGCACAGCGGCTTCGTCCGGCTATCGGATATGAGGACGCCTCACTACCCGCTGGGCACGCAGATTCGCAATACGCGTCAGATCTCGATCGTGTCGGATGAAGAGTTAATCTCCATCGCGGCGGCTCTGGCCGTCCCCGAGGTCTTGCCGGAGTGGCTGGGCGCCAACCTGGCCTTGCGGCAGATCCCCCAGCTCACCTCCCTGCCACCGTCGACGCGGCTCTTCTTTCCGCGCGACGCCGTCCTCGTCGTCGAAGGGGAAAACATGCCCTGTCTCTTCCCTGGCCAGGTGCTGCAACGCCAATATCCGGGTATCGCCGGTCTGGCCAGCCGGTTTCCGAAAGCGGCGCTGCATCAGCGCGGACTGGTCGCCTGGGTCGAGCGCGCCGGCGTCATCGGCGAGGCGGACGAGGTACGCGTGGCCGTGCCGCCCCAGGTCATCTACAGCTTTGCCCCCGACGAATCGACACCGCTGGTGACCATGTCCACTACGGGACGTCGTCCGTAGCGAGCTCGGCTCGCGCACCCGGCGTCGCGATAGCAGGGGCTGCCGTGGCTCCGCTAGAGACGCGGGCCGGCGAGAAAGGGGTGCTGTATGTTCGCACAGCTCGTGGCGCGGCGACTGGCCTTCCTGGTGCTGGTGCTGTTGGGTGTGTCGCTGATCACCTTTCTGCTCTCGCACGTGGTTCCCGCGGACCCGGCGCGCCTCTTCGCCGGCCCGCGCGCCAGCGCGGCCACGGTGGAGCAGCTTCGCCACCAGTTGGGGTTCGACCTGCCCGTCTGGCAGCAGTACGGGCGCTACCTCGGCGGCCTGTTGCACGGCGACTTCGGCGATTCTCTCACCTCGCACCGCCCCGTGGCGGACGACCTGCGCGACTACCTCCCCGCGACGATAGAGTTGACCCTGGCCGCCATCGTCATCATCCTCGTCGTCGGCGTCCCACTCGGGGTGATCTCGGCCGTCTGGCATGACTCGCCCGTCGATGCCCTCGGCCGCGCCATCTCGATCACCGGCGTGGCCATCCCGGCGTTCTGGCTCGGGCTGATGGCCCAACTGGTCCTGTTCGATCAACTCGGTTGGTTGCCCGAGGGGCAACGCCTCGATCAAAACACCGTGCCTCCGCCGCGCGTGACGGGCCTCTACACGGTCGACAGTCTGCTGCACGGCAACCTGGCCTTATTCGCTCAGAGCGTCTGGCATATACTCCTCCCGGCCGCCGTGCTCGGCTATGGCTCGCTCGCGGTGGTCACGCGGATGGTACGAGCCAGCATGCTCGAGGTACTGTCCCAGGACTACCTGCGCACCGCGCGATCCAAGGGGCTGCGCCAATGGACCATCGTCGTCCGCCACGCCCTGCGCAACGCCCTGCTGCCGGCCACCACGGTGATGGGCCTCCAGATCGGACTGCTGCTCGGCGGCGCCCTCTTGGTCGAAGAGGTCTTCTCCTGGCCGGGGATCGGGCGCTACGCCACGCAAGCGACCCTGGCATCGGATTACAATGCCATCATGGGCGTGACCCTGGTGGCCGCGGCTATCTACGTCGTGGTCAACCTTGGCGTCGACCTGCTGTACATGGTGCTCGACCCGCGCGTCTCGCTCTAAGCCACGCTTTGTTAGAACTGGAATAGGACAGGCCGATTTAGAATCGGAATAGGACGAGCCGATGCAAACCCCGCTTTCGCCTCCCGACGATTCGCGCGTCGGTCCCGCCGACCGTGACTCCCCGTCGACCGTGGCGCCACCCACAGCGCCGCGCGCGGCTGGCGACAACGCGGAGGAACTGGCCACGCTGCCCTGGCGCGCGCGCCTGCGCCGCAACCGCCTCGTGCGGTACCTGGTCTTTAACCCTCTGAACCTGTTCGGGCTCTGCATCGTCGTCATCACGCTCGTCCTGACGATTGCCGGCCCGCTGTTCACGCCGTACTCGCCGACCGTGCCGGACTACAACAGCATGCTCAGCGCGCCCTCGGGGACCCACCTCTTCGGTACCGACCCGATCGGGTACGATATCTTCAGCCGGGTGCTGGCGGGCGCCCGCCTCTCCATGGGCACGGCCGCCATCGTGCTTGCCATCGCCCTGGTGGTCGGCCTCACACTTGGCGCGGTGGCGGGCTTCGCGGGCGGCTGGGTCGACGAGGTCATCATGCGCGTCGCGGACATTTTCCTGGCCTTCCCCGCGCTGATCCTGGCCCTGGCCGTCGCCACCACCCTGGGCGCGGGGCTCAGCAGCGTGGTCGTCGCGCTGAGCGTGGGCTTCTGGCCGTGGTACACGCGCCTGCTGCGCGGGCAAGTCCTGGCCCTCAAGCAGCGCGAGTACGTCGAGGCCGCCCGCGCCCTGGGCGCCTCCGCGACCGGCATCGTCTGGCGGCACATCCTGCCCAACTCCCTCAGCCCCATCATCGTCGAGGCCAGCCTGGACATCGGCTACGCCGTGCTGAGTATCGCGGCGCTGAGCTTTATCGGCATCGGCGCCCAACCGCCCAGCCCGGAGTGGGGCGCCATGATCGTGGCCGGGCGGGACTACCTGCGTACAGCCTGGTGGACCTGCGCTTTCCCCGGTCTGGCCCTGACGCTGGTCGTGCTGGGCTTCAACCTTATCGGCGACGGCCTACGCGACGCGCTCGACCCCCGCGCGGCGTCCCGAGCGTAGAAAGAAAGAGTGAAGAGAGAGGAGGTGGCTTGTCGTCGGGGAGAGGATTATAGAGGATGCCAGTCGCCCCCGGGTTAATACTACAACTGACGTGGGCCTGCGACTGAAGTCGCATGGCAAACAACGGACACTGAAGTGTCTCACCGCGCGTTGCCCCAACGACTTTAGTCGTCGTTCTGTGCCATGCGACTTTAGTCGCAGGCCCGCGTCACGTTGTACTATGTCGCAGGCCCGCGTCACGTTGTACTATGTCGCAGGCCCGCGTCACGTTGTACTATGAAGACACTAACGAAAAATCGACTGCAGATAGATAGAAGGAGTTATTCCTATGTTCAGACCCCACCACGGTGGACGTATCGGTCTCCGTCTCCCGGCGCGCGTTCTGCGCACAGCCCTACTCGCCGGGCTGATCGCGGGATTGGGCTCTTTCGCTCCGCGGGCGGCGTCGGCGCAGCGCCACGTCGCCGCGTCCTTCGTCGACTCCGGCGCCCTGACGCTCGTCTACGGGGGAGCAGCCGGCGACCTCGATCCCGCCTCGGAACAAGACTACGGGTCGGACACCATCGTCCGGAACATCGCGGACACCCTCGTGGGGTTCGATGGGTCGCACATGGACCGCTACGTGCCCAAGCTGGCCGTCTCGTACTCCTCGAACGCGGACAAGTCGGTCTGGACCTTCCACTTGCGCCATGGCGTGCGCTTCCATACCGGCCGCTGTTGCATGACGGCCGACGACGTGCGCTATTCCATTGGCCGCACCGTCACGGCCAGCCTCGCCGGCTCCTACCTGTATGGCCGGTTCATCACCAATCCCGCCAAGCAAATCCAGGTCCTTGACCCGTACACCGTGCAGTTCGCCCTCGGACGTCCGCAGCCGACCTTCCTGGCCGCGCTCACGTCGGAGTACGTGGGGCTGATCCTGGACGCCCAGGCGGCCAGAGCGCACGAGGACCCCAAGACACACGATGCCCACGCCTGGCTGCAGTTTCATGACGTCGCAACCGGTCCCTACACCATCCAGAGCTGGCAGCACGGCCAGCAGGTTGTCCTGACGCGCTTCGCGGGCTATTGGAGCGGCTGGAACGGCCCGCATTTCAGCACGGTCTACGTGCGCACGATCCCCGAAGCCTCCACGCGGCGCGAGCTGCTGGAGCGCGGCCAGGCCGATATCACCTTCAGCCTGACCCCGCAGGACTACCAGGCCCTCAGCGCGAATCCCAAGGTGAGCGTGTCGACCCCCTACGCCACGGAGGTCGACTACATCATCATGACGCAGGCGGGGCCGCTGGCCAGCCCCTACGCGCGCCAGGCGCTCTCCTACGCCTTCAACTACGACGCCTACATCAAGGGCATCCTCGGCGGCTACGGCAAGCGCGCCTACGGGCCGATCCCGAGCGCGCTGCTCGGCTACAATGGCTCCGGCTTCCACTATCAAACCGACCTCGCGCAGGCCAAAGCGCTGCTCCAGAAGGCCGGGATCGCGCCGGGGACCACCCTGACCTATGCCTACGGATCGAACGGTGAGCGCGCGGGCTTGATCCTGCAAGCGCAACTGGCGCAGCTGGGCATCACCCTCAAGCTGCAGCATATGGCGGACGCCGCGTTCAGCACGATGTTCTTCGGGACCGAGCCGGCCAGCCAGCGCCCCAACCTGATGTACCAGACCTGGTGGCCCGACTACAACGACCCCTACGACATGTGCTCGCCGCTGATCTACTCGAAATCGGCCGGCGCCTCCGGCGCGAACGGGGGCTTCTATCACGACAAGACCGTCGATACGCTGCTCGACGCCATGAAAAACGCCGACCAGGCGACGCTGATCCGCGACGCGACGCAGTTGCAGGACGTGACCGGGCGCCAGGACCCGCCGGCCATCTGGGTGGCCGAGCCGGCGCAAGTCACCGTGATGGCCAGGAGCCTCAAGGGGTTCGTGGCCAACCCGATCGAGCTCAACACCTACGGCTTCTACAGCCTGTACCACTAGCTATCGATGGGCCAGGAGGCACCCGTGCACCTGACACCAAAAGAGACCGATCGGCTGACGATCTTCGCCGTGGCCGAGTTGGCGCGGCGGCGGCGCGCCCGTGGCCTCAAGCTCAACTATCCCGAGGCCGTGGGCCTGTTGTGCGACGAAATGATGGAGGCGGCGCGCGACGGCCGCGGCTACGACGAGGTCGTGGCGCGCGGTATGACCCTGCTCACCGCCGACGACGTGATGGACGGCGTGGCGGACCTGCTGGAGATCGTCCAGGTCGAGCCGCAGTTCGACGACGGCACGAAACTCGTGACCCTGCGCCGGCCCATCGCCACGCCGCCCCTTGTCGCCGCTGCAGACGAGCGGCATGAAGCAACGGACATGGCGGACGCGCCGGACGCGCCTCCCGAAGCCGTTGTCTTCGCCGCCGGGGCTATCACCATCAATGCGGGCCGGCCCACGCGGACGCTGCGCGTCCGCAACGCGTCGGACTACACCATCCAGGTCACCTCGCACATGCATTTTGCCGAGGTCAACCCGGCGCTCGTCTTCGACCGCGCCGCGGCGCAGGGCTACCGCCTCGACATCCCGGCCGGCTCCATGCTGCGCTGGGAGCCGCGCGAGGAGCACGAGGTCCGGCTCGTGCTCCGTGGGCAACAAGAGCAAGAGTCGTCACATGTCTAGCGTCCTATCGCGCACGCAGTATGCCTCCCTCTATGGTCCGACGACGGGCGACCGCGTGCGCCTCGGCGACACCAACCTGTGGGTGCGCATCGAGCGCGACGAGACGTCGTACGGCGACGAAGCGCTGATCGGCTTCGGCAAGACGGTGCGCGACGGCGGCC
>JAABUX010008981.1_pt1 | contig 11408 bp, 14 predicted proteins | sample 5561851 | NCBI WGS metagenome assembly JAABUX01 (sample SAMN10711883, study PRJNA513361) | rock metagenome | isolation source: Antarctica rocks | place: Antarctica: Victoria Land, Richard Nunatak red sandstone | collected 2016-01-03 | reverse complement strand
CTCATCCCCACCATGCCCGAGCACCGGCTGCTGCCGCTGGTGGAGCGGTTCGCGGCCATACTCGCCGGGCTCCCAGTCTTCGCCGATACTTTCGGAGCCATCTGAAAATGAGGGGAGCCCTGAGGTGTGGGCGCCGTTGTGCACTAACGTGCCCACAGATTTCGTGGATGAGATCAGGCGCGCAATCATGCCGAAGGCGGACATTCTAGCGACGGCAAAGCCATGTTGAGCGTGGGACCGTCGGTGGCGCAGGTACACCCCATCGACCCAGACCACCTAGCGGAATGCGAGTGGGAAGTTCCAGGAGGGGGGCAGGGGGAGGTGGCGTTCAACGTCACGCACGCCGTCACGCAAGCCGCGCGGGAGGTTGTCCAGCAGGTAATGACGGACCTGGTGGACCTGTTCCCGATGACGCACCATGCCTGGTTCCAGGCGCACTTCGACCCGGCAGGCTGGTTTGTGCTCAGGGTCGTTTTCGAGCGCGGCCTCTCTATGCCTGTAGGCCCGGTCATGGACGAAGCGGATCGGGCTTTCGTCGAAGCGAAGCTGGGACCATTTGTCGTCCGCCCACCGGAGACCGTCTTCGAGTTGCTCGGCCCGGAGTGGTTTGCGGCGAACCGGTTCACCTATGCTGGCCCCTGCTCAGGGCAGCGGGTGTCATGGCAGCACATCCGACAATTCCTGCTTTGGTGGCTGGGGGCAATCGCCGCGCCAGTCGTGCTGGAACACAACCGACAAAGGGTTCTGCGCGCGGTGCCACCGCCGCCGAGCTATGACCTCGCTCGGCTACACGATGCGCTGTGGGTCCTAGAATGTGAACAGGACTGCATCCAAGGCACGGCTTTTGGCCTCGAAGGGGTCGGCCTCGTCACCTGCGCCCACTGCTTGGGAAGCGGAACGCGGGCTTTCCGGGCGTGCGACCCGAGCCGCAAGTGGCCAGTCGAGGTTCTGACCCGGCACGCCATCATTGATCTCGCAATTCTAAGGCTTCCTACGAGCGCTCAATCTCTCACCCTCGGTGACCCCACCACCCTCAAGGTCATGGACCACCTCTTGGTAGCAGGGCACCCCAACTATCGCCTGGGCGACACCCCTATGGTGTTGCCAGGCCTCGTGGTGGGCTTCCGGCCGGTGTCGAGCATTCGGCGTGTGCTGACGAACGCTGCGGTCGTGGCGGGCGGCAACGGAGGTCCGGTCCTCGACAAATCAGGTGCGGTCGTGGGGGTAGCGGTCACTGGCTCGAAGACCTTCGGCCAAGCTACCGAGACAGAGGATCACGGCATCATACCTATAGATGCGCTTGGTCTCCTGCCAAGCCCATCACGGCGCGCGACAGAGCGAGAAGGCGTTGTTCAACCCACCTTTTACAGTTCTGGACCACCGTCTGATGGAATATAAAATGCTCAAGAGGGAAGGAGAGAAGGTTGGTGCCCGATCCGGGGCACGATGCTCGGGCGCATCCGGGCCAAGCCGCTTCGCGACACCTGCGGTGGCCTGAACCCGTCCTGCGCGACACGGTTGCGGTACGATTTCAGGCTGGGAATGAGGGGTTTTCAGCCCAGGCGGCTACCGTCCCGTTTTCCCTGGTTTGCGGCATTGTGGGCCATCACTGTCCAGGGCTGATGCGGACCATGTCCACGAACGCTCGCAAGGGCGCGGGTACCTGACGGCGACCTGGATGGTAAGGAAGAAGTGCGGCAGCACGGGGCACCAGTCCTCCAGCACTCGCACCAGTTCCCCGCGCTCAATGTTCCCGGCTACCAGAGCCTCATGGATATGAGCCAGTCCAACGCCATCGAGCGCCGCGGCTATGATCAGCGCACGGTCGTCGGTGACCAGCGGCCCGGACACTGCGACCTCCATTACCTCCTCACCTTGGGCGAATGCCCAGGCATAAAGGGCGCCGCTTGGATAGCGCCGGCCAACGCAGGCATGCACATGCAAATCCTGCGGGACGCGGGGCTTGTCGCGATTGGCGAAGTAGGCCGGGGCGCCAACGACCGCAAAGCGCATGGGCGGCCCAACAGGCACCAGGATCATATCCTGGGCTAAGTGTTGTCCCGCGCGGATGCCGGCGTCAAACCCTTTCGCAACGATGTCCACCAGCCCGTCGTCGGTGACGACCTCCAGCTTGATCTCCGGATAAGCGGCCAGAAAGCGACCCATCATGGGCTTGATGACCAGTCCGGCTGCGTTGCGCGGCACGTTCAGGCGCAGCGGCCCGGTTGGCCGGCCTTTGAACGAGCTTACCTGTTCGATAGCCTCGGTGATGTCGCCCAGGGCCGGCCCAACCCGCTTGAGCAGATGCTCCCCTGCCGGGGTGATGCGGATGCTGCGGTTCGTCCGGTTGAACAGACGCACGTCGAGTGTCTGCTCCAGCCCTCGGATGACGTGGCTCAAAGCCGACGGGCTTACCCCTCGTGCCAAGGCAGCCTTGCGAAAACTTCGGTGCTTCGCGACCGACACGAACACCTCCAGCGCGGAAAAGCCGGGGAGCGGCATGGATGAGTACACCCTCATCATCTTGTTGAGGAGAGTGCCAGGGTTCCCAGCGAAGACAAGGGCTCCCAGTTCCTCCGCACTGACAGCGCGTCATTGTTAGCCCTGGTTGGACACGGGCACGGTGTTCATCAACGACACCGTCATCACCGTCACCGCGACATAGGCGCCGGAACCACTTGGTCGTGCATTCACCACCGTCGAAGAGCAAAGGAAAGCATCATGGCCAAAATCATCCGGGTGGGCATCATCGGGGCAAACGCCGAAGGCGGCTGGGCACGCGACGGGCACGTCCCAGCGGTCCAGGCTCTCGAAGGCCTGGAGTTCGTCGCGGTGGCGACGAACAGCCAAAAAACGGCGGACGCATCCGCCCGAGCCTTCGGCGTCCCGGACGCCTATGGCAGCGGGATGGACCTTATTCGGGCCTCCGGCACCGACCTGGTGACGATCGCCACCCGGGTTCCAGACCACCGTGAGCTGGTGCTTGCTGCGCTCGCGGCGGGCAAGCACGTTTACTGCGAGTGGCCGCTGGGCCGCGACGTTGCCGAGGCTGAGGAGATGACGGCGGCTGCGCGCGCGGCCGGCGTGCACGCTGCAATCGGCCTGCAGCTGCGCGGCAGCCCGGTTGTCCGGCGCGCACGCGAGCTGGTCGCGTCGGGCGCGATTGGACGCGTGCTGAGCGCGAGCGTGTACTCCGCCACCGCCGGGTTCGGGCCTGACGTGCCGGCGCCGTTCGTTTACCTCGAAGACCCCAGGAATTTCGCCAACCTCATCACCATCCAGGGCGCCCACACGATTGATCTCGCGATCACGGTGGCCGGCGCGCTCGGCGACCTGAGCGCGCTCGCGACGGCGCAATATCCCGAAATCCGGGCCGGCGACGACAAGGAGGTGCGCAAGCGCGTCACCTTTGACCACCTGCTGATGCAGAGCCGCTTCGCCAAAGGCGGCACGTTGTCGGTCGAGGTCGCTGGCGGGCGCCCGCCCGAGACGCCGTTTCACCTGGAAGTGGTGGGGGAGACGGGCACCCTACGTCTGGATGGTGGCGCCCTGCGCGGCTTCCAGTCGGGCCGCATAACGCTGTCGCTGAACGGCCAGCCGCAGCATGTGGACGAAGGCGAACTGGCGGCCATGCCCGACGCGGCGGCCAACGTGGCCGGTGTGTATGCGGCACTGCGCAACGACATCCTGAACGCAACGCAAACCGCGCCTGATTTCGACCACGCTGTGCGGATGACGCGGCTCGTGGACGACGCCTTGGCCGCCTCAAGCAGCGGCACGCGCAAAGCCGCCTCGGGCTGGCCGGGGCAGTAGGAGAGACGGCCATGGACCTGGGCTTGCGCGATAAGGTGTGCCTGGTCACAGGGACAAGTTCGGATATCGGGCCTGCAACGGCGGTGATGCTGGCGGCCGAAGGGGCGCAGGTGGTCGGCACGGCCCGCAGCGAGGCCGCCTTCGCCGCGGTGGCAGACGAGGTCCAGACGGCTGGCGGGCTGGACCCGGTGCTGCTGGTGGCGGACTTCGCCGAAGACGGCGCGGCCGGGCGGCTGGCCGCCGCGGTGCTGGCGCGGGCCGGGCAGGTGGACGTGCTTGTGAACAACGCCGGCGGGTCGCGGCCCATGACGGCGCCGTATGGACGGAGGGGTTTCGGCTCGGCTTCGAGGCGCCGCGGCGGCTGGCGGAGCAGCTGGTGCCGCCCATGCTGGACCGCGGCTGCACGAGCGGGTGGTGATCCTGTCGAGCAGGGCCTGGCCGATCAGCTTGAAAGGTCGGCTTCGCAGTGAGATGGGTACCGGGAATCCTCAATCCAGAGTTTCCGCACATAGCGACAATCCGCAAGGGTTTGTCGTGCAGAAAAATGGGGTGTGATGACGCGCTCGGCAGGCAGTTCGCGAAGTAGCGGTGATTAAAATGTTTGCCGTCATAGCCATCCGGCAGTCTCCCAAATCACAGCCAGTCCGCTTGGCTTCCGAACCATGCCGTTCCAGCTTTGTCCGCTTATGCGTATCAAAAAGCCAGTTCGTTCTGGCCGCTACGGCGAACGGCGGACCATGCCATCCCGCTTGCGACGCTCGGTGATTGTCTTGGCCGGCCCGGCAATGGGCAAAGCGGGCGGACGTGAGAGAACCGTCGCGAAGAGAACCTGCTTAAACTGCTCGATAGGCTTAGGGCTACGATCAACCTTCATTCGCATCATCGCACCTTCCCACGACGAAAGAAGAAATATGGCGATGTCGTCGGCATCGAGATCGCGCCTGATCTCCCCTGTGGTTTGTCCGGCACGTACCACCTCTGCGAACGAACGTATGAGCGCGTGGTAAATCCCGACCAGATGCTTGCGCAGTATCTCGCTCTGCTCTGGCGCTTCAAGGCTGAGATTGCCGACCAAGCAACCATATCGCCATCCTGAAGCGGCCAGTTTCTCGGAAATAGCGTCGAAGTAGGCGCGCAGACGCTCGACCGGCGCGCGCGTGGGGTCTCGCAGCGTTGCTTCCATGATGGCCTGCGTGCGGTCGTGATAGCGGTCGAGCACTGCAACACCGAACGCTTCCTTGGACCGGAAATGGTTGGTGAAGCAGCCCTGGGGCACGCCGGCCTCGCTGGTGATCTCGCGGATGCCGGCGCCTGCAAACCCGCGCTCGTGCAGTGTCCGAACGCCGGATTCGATGATCTTCTCACGCAAGGACGGTCTGGGCATAGACAATCAATACAGGTGAGCGTATTCAATTGCAAGATAGGCGCAGGCCACCTTCCCGCGCTAAGCCGATGAGGAGACAAGCTGTGCCAGAAGCCGATTACACGAGAGATGCCCTCGATGCAGCCAACCAAGCCATCGGCGAGACTGCGCCCATCTACATGATCAACATGCTCAAGTATCGCGACATAGCCGACTACGGCGGACATTCGGATCAGGTGCCACGTTCCGGGCGAGAGGCCTATTTCCAGTCCTATGTCCCTGCCTTCAACAAATTTGCGGCAGATGAACAGGTTTCGGTCTTCTGGGTTGGCAACGTACGCGCGCTTCTGGTCCCGTCTGGCGGTCGGGCTTGGGACGACGTCGCTATCGTCCAGTACGCCAGCTTTGCCGCCTTGCGCCGCATCTTGGAAAACCCGGCCTATCAGGAGGAGGCGGCACCGCATCGGCGGGCCGCGCTTGAAAATTGGCGCTTCATTGCTGCGACCAAAGCCGACCTGCCGAGATGATTGGGGCCAGACGGACCGCGACCACGTGTCGGCTGCATGGGAGAAACCCCAATGGCTGACGTGGTTTTCGAGCGAAAGACCGTCGAGACCGGGCGCCATCGCACTGTATGGATCGAGGCCGGCCCGCAGGACGGCCCATTGATGATCTTCATCCACGGCTGGCCAGAGCTGGGACTGATCTGGCGCGCGCAGATCGGACATTTCGCTGCTTCAGGCTGGCGGTGCGTGGCGCCCGACATGCGCGGTTATGGCGGGTCTTCCGTGCCGGCATCCATTGCGGCCTACACAGTGCGCGAACTTGCTACCGATATGGCTGAGCTGCACGATGCGCTCGGCGGCGCTCCTGCCGTCTGGATCGGACATGATTGGGGTTGTCCCGTCGTTTGGGCGATGGCCTCGCACCATGCTGGTCGGTGCCGTGGCGTGGTAAATCTTTGCGTCCCTTATATCGCGCGTGGCTTCGCACTGCCGAATTTGGTCCCTCTCGTCGATCGCGCGCTCTACCCGGCCGATCGCTATCCTGTAGGGCAGTGGGATTACTGGTTGTATTACCGAGAACATTTCGGCCGGGCTGCACGGCAGTTCGAGGCCGACCCGGAGAGGACGTATGCGTCGCTCATCCGCAGGGCACCAAAGCGGCGGGATGGCGAGCCGGCCTTTACCGCCAACACGCGCGCTCGGGGTGGGTGGCTGAGCGATGGGTGCCCGCCAGCCACAACCATCGATGACGGACAGTTGCTCAGTACGTCCGACGTTTTGGCGTTCATCGCTGCGTTCCAATCGACCGGCTTCAGCGGCGCCGATTCCTGGTACATGAACGACGAAGCAAATATGGTTTTCGCGGCGGAGGCGGACGATTTCGGTCGGCTGACGCTGCCTGTCCTTTTCCTCCACGCAACCCGGGACACGGTCTGCGACACCACCGCAAGCCGGCTCGCCGAACCGATGCGCGAAGATTGCACAAACCTGACCGAACGGACGATTGAGGCAGGCCACGCGCTCATGTTGGAGAGCCCCGACGCGGTGAACAACGCCATTGCGGACTGGCTGGGGTCCATCTGAACGGCTCTGACGGCCTGCTCCTCGCGTAGCGCTATGATAGTTCGCGTGACAGGCAGGCCTTGATGTCTCGCCTGGCTGGCTAAGCAACCTAATACGGACGTTGCGGCGGAAAGGCTGCTCCTTTTATGGCGTGATCTCGCTGAACGGCCGCTGAGGCGAGCATGCCGGCAAACAGCACAGCGCGCGCGCGGCGGCGCTCAGGTTCCTCAAGTCCGAATTCCATGCACAGGGTGGCGTAGCCGTGTACGAGCGACCAGGCGGCAAGACTGAGGTCCGCCACGATCTCCGGCGAAGCGACCGCGCCGACGATCCCGGTCAGGTGCGCGAAGGAGGCAGAAGCGGCGGCCTGAGCCGCGGGATGGCGCGACACGTCCACCAGCTCCTTGGAGAACATGAGCCGGAACAGCGCGGGCGAGCCCTGGGCGAAAGCGATGTAACATTCGGCCGCTCGCTCCAGCCGGACGATCGGCTCCGCGTCGCTGCGTCCGGCCGCCTCCGTGTCCCGACCAAGCCGCTCGAAACCGTCGCGGACCAGCTCGGCCAGGAGGGTCTCCTTGTCGGCGAAATGGTTGTAGGGCGCCTGCCTGGACAAGCCCGCCCGCTCGGCAAGCTGGCGGAGCGACAGGCCCGCCGCCCCCGTGTGCTCCAGCAGGTCCCCTGCAGCGCGCAGCAGCGCGTTCCGGGCATTCCCGTGATGATAGGTTGTCCGTGTCGTTTCTAGGGTCATGCAGTCTCGTGCATATTTATGTTGACAACGTCAATACACGTTGCTCATAGTGACGCTGTCAACATAGGAGCTTCGACCATGCTTACCTCTTCGTCGAGAGCTTTGCCTGAATTCAGTGCCTTTGCCGCGCTCGCCGTCGATACCGCAGACCGGCTTGACGGCGAGGTCGCAATCCGGGGCACCCTGCCACCTGCTCTCCACGGGGTGCTGTTCCGTAACGGTCCTGGGCGCTTCTCGCGGGGCGGGCGCACTAAGCGCACGCTGCTGGACGGGGACGGCGTGGTGCAGCGGCTCCGGCTGGAGGATGGACAGGCCCATTATGCGCGCCGGTTCGTGCGGACGCCCAAGCTTGCCGCCGAGGCGGCAGCGGATCGGTTCCTGTCGCCGACTTGGACGAGCAAGGCTCCTGGCCTCCTGTCCAACTTCGGCCAGCATATGCAATCCCAGGCCGGAGTCACCGCCTACAAGGTCAATGGTCGGCTTCTCGCCCTGGACGAAGTGGCGCCCGGGTTCGAGCTTGACCCGGACACGCTCGAAACCCTTGGTCCCACCGTTCTCGGCCTGCCGGACGGCGACGATGGCCCCAAGGCGCACGCGCGACAGATCCCGGCTACTGGCGACTGGATCTTCACCTCCACACGCATGGGGATGAAAGGAATGCTGATCGACTTGGTGCGCCGACGTGCGGACGGCTCGACAGCCGCCACACCGACCGTCACTGCGCCACGCATGACCTATGTCCACGATTTCGCCGCCACCGAGCGGTTCGCCGTCTTCATCCTGCACCCCGCGCACGTGCATGGCCTGCGTTATCTTGCCGGCCTGGCAAGCCTCACGGAATGCCTGGAATGGCGCCCGGCGCTTGGCAACCTGGTACTCCTCATCGACCTCGCAACCGGCGGCACGCAGACCTTCGAAGCTCCGTCAGCCTGGTGCTGGCACATGGCCAACGCTCATGAAGCCGGCAGCGATGTCGTGCTCGATTTCATCGGTTATGACGAGCCCGGGCACTTCATTGGACCAGACGCCCAGCTCGCGGCTGTGATGCGGGGCGAGGACGGCGTGCGCGGGGCGCCCGGACAGCTGCGACGCTACGTGCTTCAGCGTACGACGGGACGGCTGACCGAGATGGTCCTGTCGGAAGGCAGCTATGAGTTCCCCTCCATCGACAACCGCTCGACCGGCGAGGCGCACGGGCGGGTCTACATGACCTGCGGCTCGCAGTCCGGCGTTGCGCATAGCGGGGTCGCTGCGCTCGACGCGCGCACCGGACGGCTGGACGCCTTCGACTTCGGGCCTCACGCGAACGCCGGCGAACCCATCTTCGCCGCCAACCCCGCGGGCGCAGCCGACGAAGGCTGGATCATCACTCAGGTCCTCGACATGACGAGCAGCGAAACCGCTTTCGCCGTTCTCAACGCTGGCCGGCTTGCCGAGGGACCGGTCGCCACCATCGGCCTCGGCGAGCCCATGCCCATCAGCTTCCATGGTCACTGGGTGGCAGCAAATCAGTCGATTGGGAAGTCGCTATGAAACGCATTGTCCGGGGAACAGCCGTGCTGTTGATCGCTGGCGGCCTGTCGCATTCGGCAAGGACGGCTGAGCTGATCGTGGCAGTGACAGGCATCCGATCCGATGCGGGAGAGGTCGGCTGCGCCCTGTTCTCCAGCCCGCAGGGTTTTCCCCTCAACCTCACCGGCGCTGCCCAGCGATGGCTGCCTGCCCGGCAATCCGGCGTGACGTGCCGCTTCCCGGACCTGAAGCCGGGCGTCTATGCCGTGGCGGTCGGCCACAACGTCAATGGGCGCCATCGCGTCGAGACGAACTTCCTGGGCATGCCGACCGAGGACTGGGGTGTTTCCAACGATGTTCGCCCGACCCTGCGCGCTCCCCGCTTCGAGGAGGCCGCCGTGCAGTTGAACGAAGGCGGTCCCGATAAGATCACCGTGCGCGTGGCGCCATAAGGAGCAGCGCACCGCCCGGGACACGTCGATGCCGCTGCTAACGGAACAGGCGTCGGCAACGCGAGGGTAAGGAGGTTATGATGCGAGCGTTAAAGGGCAGGACGGCGTTGGTCACCGGCGCAACTTCCGGCATTGGGGAAGCCATCGCAGGGCGGCTAGCGCAGGATGGCGTGAGCCTGGTCCTGGTGGCTCGGTCCGAAGCGAAGTTGCGAGCGGTTGCCGATGCATGGGCGGCGACCCATGGTGTCCGCGCCACCGTCATCGTGGCGGACCTCAGCAAGCCCGGTAGCGGCGAGACCGTGCGGCAGAATGCCGATGCGCAAGGGATCGCAGTGGACGTGCTGGTCAACAACGCAGGCTTCGGGACCTATGGACCGTTCGAGGACATCGAGCCGGGTCGCGAGCAGGAGGAGGTGGCGGTGAACGTAGCCGCACTTGTCAGCCTGACACACGCCTTTCTGCCGCCGATGCTGCAACGCGGCGATGGCGTGATCCTCAATGTCGCCTCGACAGCAGCGTTCCAGCCGGGGCCGTACATGGCCGTCTATGCGGCGACTAAGGCGTTCGTGCTGAGCTTCAGCGAGGCGCTGTGGGCGGAGTGCCGCGGGCGCGGCGTGCATGTCGTGGCCCTTTGTCCAGGCGCGGTGGACACGCCGTTCTTCGCGGCCCTGGGCGACGACCGGGCGCGCCAGGCTCCTGCACTCTCGCGTCTGGTAGGGATGGAGGACGTGGTGGAAGGCGCAATACGAGCCTTGTACGGCACCCGGCCCACGCGGATCGTCGGTGCGCGGAACTGGGTGATGGCGCAATCGGTGCGATTCGTGCCACGCCGCGTCGTCGCCAGAATGGGCGCGGGGATGCTTCGGCCCCAACGCCTGCGCACCTCGGCCTGATTGTTACTGCGGATCATACAGTGCCAACCTGTCCGCCCAGCTGGCTTGGCCGGAGCTCCTGACGGGCGCGATCCTGACCGGGTTCTGCGCCTTGAGCGTGCACGTGATAATGCTCGAATGGCTGCACGTGCCTTATCCGCATGGTTACCCAGAGGGCGGCCTGCTGCCATTCCTCCCCAAAGCGATGCTAGGGCTGGCGACGATATGCTTTTGGTGGCTGGGTTCAAACCGGCTGGCGGCGTTGCCGGCCACCGCGCGTTGCGCCTTACTGTTTCTGTTGCTGGCGATGCTTCACGAGCAGCTCATCCGCAAGCCGACGATGGAGAGCGTGGTCACCACAGCTTGGACGCATTCGTTCGTCGGGAACATTCCCACCTTGGTCCCGTTCCTCGTTCTGGCCTGCCTGATTGTGCCGCTTACTCGGGCCGTGCGTCTGGTTTGTACGGTGTACTGACATAAGCGACTGTGCGAAACTTGATACATTCGGACGCCATGTTCCAGCGAATATCGCCCATGTCTTTTCAATAGGATAGCATTCGCAGAAATCCCATGCGGAAGTGACAGGCTTTTGCGATAAGTTTTGCAGCCTCCATCAGGGTCTGTTTGGAAGCGTTGCGATAGCTCCGCAACCAGTTGATTTTCTGTAGGAAAATTCCTTTATGACAGTAGGCCGTACGACTCAGACGCACGGCCCAAGAACGCCTCGGCGTGGCCGATCCGCTCGGCCTCGGGCAGCACGGGCAGAGCGGGGGCCGCATACCCATCCACCTGGGCGGCATTGAACACGCTGTAGCCGCGCGCGAACACGCGGGACCGGCGGTCGTCCTCCGCGCCCTCGTCGGAGGCCTCCTGCTCCTCCCTGTCACTGATCTTCCAGAATACCACGGGGCTGGCGCGCTCGCCCTTGCGCACCTGCGTGTCAACCGGCGTGCAAAGAGGGTTCATCCGCAGCCTCGGTGCAGGTCGTTGTCATGCGGCATGGACCAGGCGTGCCCTGAGCAGGTCGAGCTTTGCTCGCCCATACCCCTGGCGCTTCACCAACTTGAGCCGATTGACCTG
>JAABUX010008980.1_pt1 | contig 11408 bp, 10 predicted proteins | sample 5561851 | NCBI WGS metagenome assembly JAABUX01 (sample SAMN10711883, study PRJNA513361) | rock metagenome | isolation source: Antarctica rocks | place: Antarctica: Victoria Land, Richard Nunatak red sandstone | collected 2016-01-03 | reverse complement strand
CAGGTCGTCGGCGAGGCGCTCCACATCGCGCGGCACCAGGTTGGGCGTGGGCGGTTGCGCCGAGGGCGGCGCGACCAGGGGGGCGTAGGCAGCGATCATGGACATTCCTCCTTCCCTCAGTCTACTCTACACCCACACTAACCTAACGTTGTAGTACTAAGCATTCAGATGCAAGGCGCCGCGCTAGAACCCGCCGCTCACTCATACCCCTATCAACGTATTTTGCGATCAGTCGCCGACACATCGCTTGAGGCATGAGAATGGCTGCAGCGAAAGCGTCCGCTTGCTTCTCCACGGCTTCTTGGTCAAGTGCACTGATCTCTTCACCTATTCCATCCGAAAGTGTAGCCGCCCCGGTTCCCATCTCGTTCTCGTCCGCAATTTTTTCCGGAGCCGACATTCGTTCTTCGAACTCCATCAAATCCTCGTCTTGACGCGCCGACGCAGCCTCTAATGCTGGAAGGAAGTGCAATAGATAGTGACCGAGTTCGTGGGCAATGGTAAAACGCCGCCGTACCAAGGGATCGCTTTGCCTGACAAGTATCCACCCACCCACGGCATTTGCAAAGAGAAAGCCTGATAGCGGCTCGGTAGATACAGTCCCCTGAATCATCTGACGTCCCGTTTGTTCGGCCAGGTACCGTGCAGCCTCATGTCGAGTTAATTTTGGCACTTCATCGACAGTCAACCCATGCTTGCGAATAAGCCTTTTCAAAGGTATGACATTTTCTGCCATCACATCCACATGCAAGTCAGCCGTGAAGTATGCTTTAATCACCGTCGCAGTGATGCGATCAAGGTCTAACGTTGGGATCGACAAGTTCATGATTCATCCTTGGTACGTGGTGCTTGGTGTCGGGCAATATTTCCCTGACCATTAGGACCACTAGTGGATTGGCGACGAGCAGCAGTACGTTGCGTTTGCCCACGCTGGCGCGACATGGCAAGAATAACAGCGGCACGGCGGAACATTTCCCAATACCGATCACTCGCGGTGGCACGAAGCTCCACGGCCAGACGTTCCACGATGTCACTCGTCACTGGCATAGGAATAGGGATGGTAGAGGTTAACAACTTTTGATTAGTCTCGACGTCACCCACCGGCATCGGACGCCCCTTAGCGTGGTCCACCTCGAGTTGAGCTGCAACAACCCTGACTGTAACAGGCTGCGTCTCATCATCGGTATGTGGTATACTACTGGGCACATAGCGGAAGAGCAATCGACGCACAAACTGGGCTTGCTCATCGATCGGCTGGAGGCCCACCTCAGCATGAAGCGCAGCGTTGATACCAATGATTCGTCGGTCGAGTTCAGGATCATCAACTGCCTGCGCGAACACTTCATCGATTCCGTCCAGGTCACCGCGATCGTATGCTTGAACATAACGATCGACAGCCATTTCCCGCTGTCGCTCAGGATCTAGAGATTGAGGATCATTCATGGTTAGCCATCCTCCCCATTTCGCGTGGCCTGGTATTCAGCTTGCCGATATGCTTGTGCCAGCCGCGTTTTAGCACGGCTGAGACGAACCCGTGCTGATCCCTCGGTTATTCCTCCGAGCGCCTCTGCCAGTTCTGGGCCGCTCAAGTTATCTACGTATCTCTTTCTAAGCACGTCACCATCGGTCGCTGGAACAAGATCCAGCAGTTCGATAACTCCGTATGCATCTGTGCTGTTCGCGTCGTGGAGCCTCTCAAGCACGGCTTCAAAAGTGCTCCTGTCGCTCACCTCGACCGCACCTGCCGTGTTTTGGACTGTGTGATTGCGTTCGACGCGCGTGGCGCGCTGCTGTTCGCGTAGCACATTGATTACAAACCCTAACAGCCAAGCATGTGCAGATCGTGTAGGGTCATAGCCATCAGCCCGACGTAAAGCACGCTCGACCGCTTCTTGCAGTACATCGCCAGCAATCGCAGCAATATCGGCACGATTACTGGCCAAGCCGCGCTTGAATACCAAAGCCTCAACGCTGCGGCGAAGGTTAGGCTCTTCGCGTACGATTGCAGCGCGAAGAGCAATATGCCGTTCGGCGTTCGGCGTCGCCAATACCCTAACGCCTCGCCCTTGCCCGTCACCCGCTTCCACTCAGTACTCCTTATCGCTTGCCGAAGCGATTCAAAGATAGATACCCGGCCGGCCCTCCGAGTCCTTCTATCAATTACTTGACGCGGTATACCCATTTTGTTACAGCATCGGCAAAAGGGCTGTATGCATCTCGTGTATCGTGGGCTAATCCTTGTCGCATTTGCATTGTTAGATATTGTACGCTCACAATAGAGTCCCGTACGATGGAGGCTCCTGGCGCACGTGGGCGCCGGGCAAAACGGGAATTAATGTCGCGTACACGGGCGCCACGGGACCCAGGCGCACCCGCCGCGGCCCCCAATAGAGTCGCGGAGATGACGCTTGGGGCGTGGGCGGATGCGTCGATCCACACGCCACTTTATTTGCCCATACACCACTTTAATTGTTGATACGCGACTCTATTGTGCGGCTACAGATATGGTTCAGCACACGCTTTGGCGCAACTTGACAGTTTGAGCCTCTGGCAGGCGCAACATATGCCACATATGGATACATGGAAAGCGGACAAGCAGTGGTCATCAGACCGATTACCTCCTACGCTTGTAGTCAGCTGGTCAAGAAATTTTTTGACGTGATGAAGGAGGAATCAGCCTATGGTGATCGGTCTTATCCAGCAGCAAGTAATCTTTGCCGTTCTATCCTTATCGAACGCCTCGACAACCACCTAATTCAGTGAGGCGCCTATTATCGCGAACAACCGCTGGGCATACGCTCCCTAATCTTGTACGCTACTAACCGAAGCCATTCACCGGCTTATTGTAGGAAGAACATATCATGATGACTCATCTTGCTGTACGCCGCGTCGTTATTGCCGTCATAGCGTTTGCGGCCCTACTTGATCTATCCGCCAACTGGTTGGCCGCGCACGTACTACTCTCCGTTGGGCCGTTTCTCATTCCTGGCGGCACATTTCTTTTCGCCTTCGCCTTCACGACCTATGACTATCTGCGCCGCCAGTACGGCTTGTCTCCAACCCTTTGGGCCATAGCTCTTGGCTTCATGGCCTCCGTTCTATACTCGGTCGTTTGGGGAGGCGGTACTGGCCGTATTGCCATTGCAGGCCTTATCGCGCTCGCGTGTTCAAGCACAGTTGACCTGCTGGCCCAGAGCGTGACACTACGTTGGCCTATTTGGCAGTATGTTGGCGCCTCCAACGCGGTAAGCCTCCTTGTTGATACCATCGTGTTCGCCACCATCGCGTTTGCCACCGTCCCTATCTCAGGACGTCTGCACATTATAGAGGGCCAATACCTAGCGAAGGTCGCGATGACAGTCATATTGATCCCACTCGTTTATAGAGCCCGCGCATGGACCGAACGAATGACCAAGAACCCCGCTGAGGGGGCGGCAGCATGATATACCGAAATTCTGGTCATGGGCAACGGAGATACCCGTAAATTAGACACCTTTGATCGCCGCCTTGTTAGTGACAAGGAAGCTACATGCTATGTATGAAGGTGTCACGCCACGACAGCGCGGCAATGTCCACAGAAGTGTGCCCCTTGCCGAATCGACCGGCCGCATTGCGGGCATGGTTGCATGCGCACGATCCGCGGGTCCGTGTCATGTACCCCTTGCATCTCGCGCAGCCGCTGCTCGACCCGCTCGATCTCGGCTACTTTGTCGCGCATCCAGTCGCGTGACCAGATACGGTGAATCGTCCAGCCCAGACCTTCGAGGACCCTCTGGCGCAGACGGTCCCGGTCGCGCGCTGTCGGCGACGAGTGATAGGTCGCGCCGTCGCACTCGATGCCGAGCAGGTATCGCCCCGGTTTGTCTGGGTCGATTAGCGCAAGGTCGATGCGATACTGCGAGCAACCGACTTGCGCTTGGACAAGATGCCCCCGGTCCGCCAGCATATGGAATACATCCTCTTCAAAGGGTGAGTCGAAGCTGGCTGGACCTGTATAGGTATCCCTGACCAACCGCGCGCCGTTGCTCTCGGCGAAGGCGAGATAATCACGCAGTTGGCGCATCGCTTCGCTAGCCGTCCGCCGCGGATCGATATCGTCGGCACGGATAGATGAGACGACCGTCAACGTTTGGCGGGCGCGTGTGATAGCGACGTTGAGCCGTCGCTCACCGCCACGCCGGTTCAGGGGGCCGAAGTTCAAGTTCAGCACGCCCGCGTCGGTCTTGCCGTACCCGATGCTGAGGATGATGACATCGCGCTCGTCGCCCTGCACGTTTTCCAGATTCTTGATGAAGAGCGCATCGGGACCGTCCTCGGGAATGTCGAGATCGGGATTATCGCGCAACGTCGTTTCGAGCGCATCCTGTATCGCGGCCTGTTGCGCCTGTGACAGAGCGATCACGCCGAGCGAACCGTATGAGCCTGACGCGTAGTGGTCGCGGATCATGTCCGCCACAACCTGAGCCTCCTTGCGATTGGTGCGGGACGTGCCGCGATCGTAGACGCCGCCTTCGACGAAATGGAGCGACACACCCGAGCCCTCGCCACGGTCAGCATTGGGAAAGGTAACCAACTGGTTGTGATAATACGTCTGGTTGGAGAACGCTATGAGCGACTCGTCACGGCTGCGGTAGTGCCAGCGCAACATACACCGTTGCAGGTGGACGGCGCATTGATCCAGGATACTCTCGAAAGTATCGGGCTCGTCGTCGTCAGTATCGTCATTGAGCGCGAGGTCGAAGAAGCTTGTCGGTGGCAATTGTTTGTCGTCGCCGACCACGATGACCTGGTCCGCGCGTAGGATCGCGCACACCCCCTCCTCGGTCCGAATCTGGGACGCCTCGTCGAACACGACTACGTCGAAATGCACGCGGTCGGCATCGACCATCTGTGTGACCGACAGCGGGCTCATCATCCAGCATGGTTTGACATGGAGCAGAATCTCGGGAATATTGGCGAGGAGTTTGCGAACTGGCCAGACCTGCCTTTTCTTACGCGCCTCACTCGCCAAACGGCTGTACTGCCTTTGGCGGTCCGCGACGAGGAATTGTTGCACGGACTGGGCATGCGCGGCGCGAATGACATGGCGTGAGCGCTCGATGCCCTCTACATCAAGCACCCTGAACTCCTCGATAACACGCTCGTGCGCCGCATGGCGGAAAGAACGCAGTGACGGATTGAGTATGTACTGATAATCGACCCAGGCGCCGATGAAGCCGCGTCGAACGTCGGAGGCCCATTGCTCGACCGGCGTCCCCAGAGCCTTAAGCTGATCGATGAGACCCGGAAAGCCTGCGGCGTCGAGTTGACGGAGGGTATCACGATATGATAGCCAGTCGGACAGGAGGTCCATCTCTGACCGCAAGCGTATGGCGACGTCCTGTACCATGGCAAAATCAGGATTGCCATCCCATTCTTTAAGCACCGTCATGGGGAAGAGACCACGCACCTGCTTCATCGCACCCTCGACGTGCGCCAGCGCACGCGCTCCCTCGTCATGCAACGTCTGCAAACGGCCAGCCGTCCATCCCGCTTGCACAACACGGTCGTACGCATCGATAGGTTGCACGCGACCGTCGGTCAGACCCAGATAGCGTGTGGTCCATGCAATGGCTTGTGTGAGGTCGGCTTCGTCGGTCCGCACGCCGCGGTAGCGCTCACCAAGCACGGCGCGTGCGTCGGCATCCTCGTCGAGCGCACGGCCACAGTCACGCGCGGTCAGCGCGGTCGCGACCTCGGCGAACAGTTCATCGAATGACGGGCGTCCTCCTTGCCGACAGGCGCCCAGCGCCGCTCTGTCGCGGCGATACTGTCCACTAAAAAGGCGTTTAAGGGGAGATCCATAGGAGTCGGACACACGAGCGTGTATGTCTTCGAGCGGGAGGGCAAAAATCTCATCGCCGTAGGCCGCGAGCGTCGCGGTACGGTCGCGGCGATAGCTGAATAATTCTTCGACCACGCGCTCCACTGCGCCCTCGACTTGCTTGATGCGCGCGTGGTCGAGCCATCCCTGTTCGACCTGTGGCGCCTCGGCCAGGGCGCCGGCGATGTCGACGATCCAACGCGCGGCGTCGGCACGGGCCTCAGGCGCCACGACGCCGGTGACATCGGCTATCTCGGCCACCACGCGTCGCAACGTAGCGATCCCGGTATCTACCGCGTTGAGCCAGCCAATGACCTCGGCTTGCCGCTCGTAGCCAAGGGGCTCCGTCAGCGCCGTCATGTGCCATAGGCTACGCGTAGCGCCGGATAGAAGATCGGCGTGCTCGGTTACATGAGCGACGTTGTCGACGATCCGGTCGATGATACCAGCGGTGAAGAGCTGTGGGTCACGCACGACGAGGGCCAAAACTGGCCTATTCGGCACTTTACACAACTCTTCATAGGCCGCGAAGACGGAGAGTCCCATGTCAGGGCGCTGCGTGTGCAATGCGGTAACATGATCGTCGAGCGTCTTACGGCTCTGGCGTAGCTTTTCCTGGCGAACACTATCCACCGACAAGGTTGTCCGGTATGCGGCGGCGGTCTCGCACGTCTGATACAGGTCGGCGATAACCGCCTTCTTGTCAGTTCCATCGTCGTGCGCGCTGAGACATAGGTCATCTAGCCCGACCTCCTTCATACGTCGCAAGACCACGTCGAGGGCGGCGCGTTTAGCGCTGACAAAGAGCACACGCTTATTATCAGCCAATAGCGCCGCGATGATATTGGTAATGGTTTGGCTCTTTCCCGTGCCCGGTGGCCCTTGGATAACAAGCGACTTACCGGCCTTGGCCGCCTCAATCGCCACTTGCTGGCTGCTGTCAGCGTCGACGACGGTGAGGTCATGGCGCCTGGCATAAAAATCATCGAGGTCGTGTGGATCCATGAGCGGACCGTCCTCGGGTCGAGTACGCGCGCCGAGTAACGTCCCGAGGATGGGGTGCGCGAGGATTTTTTCCTCGTTATGCTCGAGGTCTTCGACCATGACCAGCCGGCTGAATGAGAACAAGCCGAGGACAACCCCCGACTGGAATGTGAGCCGCTGATCCTGATGCAAAGTTTCCAAGCTACCCAGGATTGATGGCAGTGTCCGCTCGATGTCGTCGTCCAGGTCAGGGATGGTTAAGCCAAAGTCACGTCGTAGGGCGCGCCGCAGGACGGGATTTATGACAATTTCGCCGCCCTCGTAAAATAACTCGGCGCTACCGCGAGCCGCGCCTAGCGATAGCGTAACCGGCAGCAGGACGGCCGGAGCATGACATTGCCGCGCTTTCCCATCGACCCCTCGAACCCCATTGGGGCTTTCCCAGTCGCAGAATTCGAACGCAAGCACCAGAGGCGAGAGCCCAGTTTCCTCGACGTACGTTTTAGCGCGACGGCGTAGCTTGGTACAAATCCCCTCGACATCAGGAGGTTCAACGGCATTGTTACCAACTGAATGATTAGGAACAGGATTGAGTTCGCTGACACGCATGTGCGCACCGGATACAAGCCGATCAAACAGCACGACCGGATCATTATCGATCTGAAGTGTGCCGCTCTTACTTGGCTTGAAATAAAGCAGCGGGTTGCGTGCGCTGAAGTCTGTAAGAGATTCTTTCCATGTCGCGATTATCCGTTGGGTTATGGCATCATCACTTGTCGATAGCACGTCTAGCTCTCCACACCGCTTTTTTCTATTGTCCGGCGACCGCGTGCATCGCAATTAACCACACATCGCCAGCGGATACCTCATCCATTGTAGAGACATCGACGTTGCATTCAGAAACCCCACTTTGGGTGGCGTCAAATATAGCGACAGGGTCTACGCCGCCGAGCATGAATATATATGCTACGTCTGCAAACCCACCCACACCTCGCCGTCGGCGAAGACTTCTTTCTTCCAGATCGGCACGCTGGCTTTGAGGGTGTCGATGGCGTACTTGCAGGCGTCAAAGGCTTCGCCGCGGTGCGGGGAGCCGACGGCGATGACGACGCTGGCCTCGCCGATCACGCAGCGTCCGATGCGGTGGACCATCGCCACGTCCGTAATGCCCCAGCGCCGCGCGATCTCCTCGCCGATCGCGCGCATTTGCGCCTCGGCCATCTCGGGGTAGGCCTCGTACTCGAGGTAGCGCGTGCCGCGCCCGTCGTCGGAGTGTTCGCGCACGATGCCGTGGAAAACCACCACCGCGCCGTCACGCGCGCGATCAACGGCGCGGTACACGGCGTCGGCGTCGATGGGCTCGGTCGTTATCTTGTACATTAGCTATCAGCCCTCGGTAATCAGCGATTAGCATACGCGCCCAATGGCGAAGCGCTTCTACCAGGTGCGCGACGCGCGCCCAAGCGGCCGCCCTCTTACGACATGTCGCGCCTCGCGGCGGCGCCAGCCCTTACTCTATAGCCAGCTAACGGCTAACAGCTAGAGGACGCCGCCGCTCATCGGCGGCAGGAACGCGACCTCGTCGCCGTCACGCACGGGCGTGGTGGGCGTGGCGTACGCGCCGTTGACGGCGAACTGGGTCACTTTGCGCAGCCCCTCCAGGTCGGGGCGCGCGGCGACGACCCGTTCCCACACCGACGCGACGGTCTCGTCCGACGCGGCCTCGAACGAGAGTGAACTCCGTCCCACGCGCTCGCGGAATACGGCGAATAAACGAACGGTTATGCTCATGTCTTTATTATCACCCGTTGCAAGGCATGACGCCAACGGCGCGCTACACTGATAGTACGTTAAATGCGTCGTTAGAAGATGCTGCTGGCGAACCTCAATGGGGCCTCATCGGTGGGTCGGTGGCAGGTGTGACCACACGCAGTTTAACGCGCCTGAGACTCGTATCGCAGGGTTCGCCAGCAGCATCTTTAGAAGGAGGGAATACATGACTGTCTATCATGGCGTGATCCAGGATAATCGCGTGGTCCTGGAAGGTGATGTGCAACTCGCCAACGGATTGCCCGTGGAAGTCCGGCCCCGAGAGGCTATAGTCAAGGCGCGGGAACACATCAATACCGTGGATGAACGCCACTCTGAAGGTTTGGACAAAGATCCCATTATAGAAAATCCTACTATAACAGAAGACGACTTCAAGATGCGTCTGCGTGCTGAGGGCCGTTTAGCGCCGCCAATACCTCGGTCTGTTCCAACGCCCCGCAACCGGCGCCTTATCGACGTCGTGGGGCAACCCCTCTCCGAGCAGATCATCGCCGAGCGGTGCTAGTGGCCGTCTATTATCTCGACACCAGCGCTCTCGTCAAACGCTATGCGCGTGAACGTGGCTCGTCTTGGATTGATACATTGGTGGACCCTGCTCAGAAACATGATTTGTATACGGCTCGGATAACCGCCGTCGAGATGGTTGCGGCCTTATTCCGTAAAGCGCGGATAGGCGGCATCACCGCCGCAGACGCCATCCATGGGACGCAGACCTTTCGCCTGGATTGGACACAGGACTATCTCATCCTGGAAGTCACGCCGATTGTGACTGAACGCGCGATGGATCTCGTACAAGCCTATGGGCTACGCGGCTACGATGCGGTCCACCTGGGCGCCACACTGGATATCCAGGACACGCGGCAGGTGACAGGTCTACCTACACTGGCCTTCGTATCGGCCGACAACAACCAGCGGCAGGCGGCGGCCGCCGAAGGATTACTGACCGAAGATCCCAACGCCTATCCATAGAGGACGGCGTCATAGACGAGGCGCGTCACGGTTTCCGATCCTGGACTAATTGCAGCCGCGCCCCATGCGCGCTCTGTCTATCGGGATAGGCCGCGATGAGCACGCCCTCGGGCTCCTCGACGCGCACGCCGGCGCCCCGGCCGCGCAGTTGATTGACGGCGCCTTGCAGGTCGCTCACCCCGATCGTGACGCTGAACAATCCTTCGCCGTGCGCGGCGAGCCCGCGCGCCAACGGGCCGTCCGGCGCCAGCGGCGCGGCGAGCACGATGGCGCCGCGCTCCAGCGGCAGGCGCGCGGCGCCCGCGCCCAGCATGGTGTCTTCACCCTCTTCGAGCGGCTCCAGCCCGAAGGCCAGCGCGTAGACGCGCAGCCCCGCCGCGAGGTCGCGGACGGCCACCGTCACATGGTCGAGGCGCGCGGCGCCGTTGGGCTGGGGACGCACCCCGTCGGGCTGGGCGATGCGCGCGCGCCGCTCCGCGCCGGCGCTGTCGTGCTGGATGATGAAGGGCAGGCGCCACGGCTCGACGCCGAGCCCCGCGTCGTCGTCGACGTAGGCCATGCGCCAGCCGCGCGCCGAGCCGTGCGGCCCTTCCAGTCGGCCCGCCACGGGATCGCCCACGGGTACGCCTCTCGCGCGCATCGCCGCGACGTCCGCGTCGATGTCGTCGCTGGCGAGGGCATAGCCGATCGTCCCCGGCGCGCGCACGAACATGGAAGTGATGGGCGACTCGACCGCCGGCATGGCGCCGGACGCATGGCCGGGCAGGCGCGCGATAAGCTCGACGTACTCGGGGTCGAGCACGATGAGGCGGTTCTGAGTGCCCAGGTTGGGGTGGACGCCGCCCGCGCTGACGGCGAAGCCGAGCCTGTCGGCGTAAGCACGCGCCGCCCTGTTGAGGTCGGCGACACCAATAATGACGTGATCAATATAGCGTAGCATGGTAGAATCCCCTCCCACGGATTAAGCGTACCACTATACCCGCCCAAAACGCGGTATCCTCTCTCGCCACGGGTGTACCCTAGAAAAGTGGGGTGGGCGTCGTGGGCCTGGCCTTAAAAGACCCTGGCAGGGTCCGGACCTTGAAAGGTCTCGCTGAGGCGGATAAACGGGCACGGCCATACCCCCGGCAATTCACGAACCCTAATCATTGACCTGGCCCAGCTTCAGCGCGTCATGTCCAGCACACTGACCGTGGCGCCGCGCGTGGGCGACGCGGCGGGGCGCCACGGAACCAGGCGTCGCGACCAGGACGGCATCCAACCCAAAGGATCGGGCGGCGGCGGCGGGCCGCACGGCTGCCGCGGGGCGGGACACCCGACGTTGACGACGAAGGCGCGTCCCGCCCGCTCGTCCAGCGCCGCCAAACCGGGGAGTAGGCCGGCGGTGACGGTGTGCAGGACGGCCCCGCTCTGGTCGTCGAGCACGCTCACCGTGCCGATCCCCATGGGATTGTTCGTAAAATAGCGGGGACCTGTCGTGGCGCCGACGACGCGACCGCTGCGTTGGTCCAGCGCCACCACACCGTCTATGGCCGGGTAGTCACGGACGATGACGCCGGCGCGCACGTCGACCAAATGCGCGCCGGCGGCGTTGACCGCGAGGGCGCGGCCGCGCTGCTCGTCCACGGCTTCCAGCGTGGCCGGGTTACCGTATTTGTCCGCTCTAATCTGGATGGTGCGCAACAGCCGTCCATCGCGCGCGTCCAGCACGTTCATGCCACGGCTGTCGGGGATGAGCGCGTAGGCGTCACGGACGTCGACA
>JAABUX010008976.1_pt1 | contig 11410 bp, 11 predicted proteins | sample 5561851 | NCBI WGS metagenome assembly JAABUX01 (sample SAMN10711883, study PRJNA513361) | rock metagenome | isolation source: Antarctica rocks | place: Antarctica: Victoria Land, Richard Nunatak red sandstone | collected 2016-01-03 | reverse complement strand
GTTCACGCGCGGCCTGCGGCGCATCGCCAACCTGCTGCAAACCCTTCAGCCCATCCCACAACTTTGGGGTGTTTCAGCAACTGATAGGTGCTGAGGGTGTGCGTGGTGAACACCACCTCCAGTGTTTCCGCCAGGTTCTGCAGCAGGTGGAAGCGGTCGGCGACCTGGACAGCCGCGGGAGCACCGTCGCGGGCACCCTTGGCGTAAGCGCCGCCCCGGTCGCGGGAGATCACACCGACGCCGGGATGCCCGCGAAGCCATGCGGCCAGCGTGTCCGCCTCACGGCCGGGCAGCAGCGCCACCGGCCGGCGCCGCTCGAGATCAATCAGCACGGTTCCGTAGGTTTGCCGCTTGCGCACTGCCCAATCGTCCACGCCAAGGATGGACGGTGTCGGCGTGGTGGGCAGTGGTGCCTGCCGGAGCAGGCGCAGCAGGGTGTTGCGGCTCGCAGCCAGCCCGAGCTTGCGGCCAAGGCGGGTGCCTGCCGCGCCACCGAGCGCCAGGCCCACGGTCGTCAGCCGCCCAGCGAGGCGCGCCGTCTTGCGCGCGCAAGGTGCCGCAACATCGGGCAGGCGTTCGGCGAAAATGCGGCGCTCGCACCGGGCGTTGTCGCAGAACAGGCGCCGCACGCTCAGCAGGACGGTGACGGCATGCTCGCCCCAGGGCAGGTCGGCGAGCGTTCGCTGGTAGCGGCTGTGGACGCGCTTTGACCGCCTGCCGCACAGCGGGCAGCACGCCGTCGCGGGGCGGGCACGGAGGTTGATGGTGAGGGCGGATTGGGCGGGCTCAAGCGCCCAGGTTTCGAGCCGGACGTGGGTCGCGTCCGGCAACAAGCACGATGGTAGAGTTACCAATCCTATATAGGAACGGCCCCGGCTGGATCATCGAGAGTGGCCAAGAACCCGCACAGCGTGCGCCGGTCGCACCCGATAGGATCATTAAACGTAAGCCATATTCTCACGCGAGCGCGCGCCCGGCCGCTGATAAGTGCAAGCCGCTACAGCTATGATGCCGAGAGCAGCCGTGCCCTGTGCCGGAGTTTCGGTGCCGAGCCGCACATCCACAAACGTCGCCAGCCGAGCGGGTCAGGGCTAGGCCAACAGCGCTGGCCGGTAGAACGCAGCAATGCCTGGGTGTTGGAGAACAAGCGTCTCGCCCTGCGCTACGACCGGCTCGGTTTCATCGTTCAAGCCCTGCTCCAGACCGCATGCATACTCCTGGTTGCAGGCCGACTGGCTCGGGAATTCTGAAAACCGCCTCTTAGGCGATCACGACGCGGGCATCGACGGCGGTGACCCCTTGTCCGAGCGCGCGCACCAGGAGTGGATTGACATCCAATTCGACCAATTGCTCACCGAGGCTGGCCGCGAGTTCGCCGACGCGGGTCAGCGTATCGACTACCGCGGGCACATCGAGCGCCGGGCGGCCGCGGAAGCCTTCCAGCAACGGCCAGAGCCGGAGCCGCTGAAGCATGGCCAGGGCGGCTTCGCGGGAAAGCGGTGCAAGCGCCACCTGGACATCCTCAACCAGCTCGACCAGCACGCCCCCCGCGCCGACGAGCACCGTCGGGCCGAATTGCGGGTCGCGCCTAGCACCAATGATAAGCTCGATCTCGCCCTGCTCCATCTGGGCCACCAAGCAGCGATCGGCCTCTGGATCGAGCGCCGCAAGGCTGGCTATCACCGCATCGAACGCCCGCTCCACGGCGTCGCGTGTGACGAGCCCCAGCCGCACGAGCCCAGCATCGCTCTTATGCACGACGCGGTCGCTGACGCCCTTCAGGGCCACGGGGAAGCCGATCGCCTCCGCCGCTTCCGCTGCCTCGCCGCGCGAGCGCGCGACCTGCTCACGCCCGATCGCTATGCCATACGCTGCCAACAGCTTTTTTGCCTCCGGCTCGCTCAGGTATCCGGCACGCAACCCGACCGGTGCCGGGCGCGGCAACGACTGTGGCGGCGCGCAAGCCGCGGGGTGGTAGTCAAGATAGGCCCGCAGCATCCGCATGCCGTCATCGAGGCGGTCGCAATAGACGACATTTCTCTGGCGCAAGAGCGCCCTCACTCCGGTCGCGACCGAACCTGGCGTCACCACGAAAAAAAATGGCTTGCCGACGCTCTCGAGACCATCGACCAGGGCATTGACCGTGCCTTCGTAATTCGGCGCGGTCGTCATCGGCACCAGAACGATGCCCACATTCGGATCGGCGATGGCGATCCGGGCAGCGCGCTCGGCCACCAGGAATCCCTCCCCCAACTCCTGGCGTCGCGCCCCAAGATCGACCGGATTATCAAGATGGCTCGGCAGCATTACCTCCGCCAGCACCGCACGCGTTGCCGCCGAGAAACCCGCCATGCCGAGGCCGACATCGGCCAGCCGGTCTGCGGTAATCCCGTTCAGCCCGCCGGACGACGAAACGACGCCGATGCCGCCGCCCCGGAATGGCCCGAAGCGGATCAATAACTGTGCCATGAGTGCCATCACGTCAGGGTCATCCACCAGGACCGCGCCCATCCCGCGACACGCTGCCGCGAACACGGAATAGGCGCCGGCCAGGCTCGCGGTGTGCGATTTCGCCGCTTCCTCGCCTTGTGCGCTGCGGCCGGTCTTGAGGATGACGACCGGCTTGCCCGCGGCATTGGCCCGCCGAAGCAGATCGAGGAAGCGCCGGCCGTCGCGCAGGCCCTCGATGTGCAGGCAAATGACCCGCGTCACCGGATCGCCGATCATGTGTTCGAAGAAGTCGCTGAGGTCGAGATCGGCCTGGTTGCCGACCGAGACGATCTGGCTGAACCCAATGCCCTGATCGTGCGCGCGGTTATAGACGGACAGCATCAGCGCGCCGCTCTGCGACACCAGGCCGATATGGCCCGGCACGATCCGCTCTACGTCGAGCACGCGCGCGGAGGTCATCGAGAGGCCGTTGCGGAGGTTGATCAGCCCGAGGCAGTTCGGCCCGACCAGCCGCATGCCGCTCGCGCGCGCAATGGCCGCGATCTCGTCTTGCGCCGCTTTTCCCGCCTCCCCAACCTCGGCGAAGCCGCTGCTGATTACCACGCAGCAGCCGACCCCGGCCGCCGCGCATTCGCGGACTGTCTGCGCGACCGCGGCGCCGGGCACTGCGATGATCGCCACGTCGACCGGCGGGGCAGCGGCGATGCTTGGATAGCACTTCCGGCCACGCACCATCTCCCGCCGCGGGTTGATCGGAATCGCCTCGCCGGTGAAACCGTGCAGGGTAAGATAATGCATAATCCGGCCGCCCCATTTGCCGCGATCGTCGGAGGCGCCGAACACCGCGACCGCGCGCGGCTCCAAGATGCCGGCGATCGAGATCCGCGCGGGGGCATGGGGCATGGGATCCATCCTCAAACGAACGCCGCGTGGCCGAGCAGTTCGCGCCCGACGATCAGCCGGTTGATGCCCGCGGTGCCGTCGATCACCGTCAGCATGCGCGCATCGCGCCAGCATCGCTCGACCCCACCCTCTTCGGCGAGCCCCATCGCTCCCATCGCGTCCATGGCGGCGTTGCAGGCGCGCACTGCCGACTCCGTTGCGAACACCTTGGCCATCGAGGCTTCGCGCGGGCAGCGCCGGCCTTGATCCATCAGCCACAGCGCTTGCAGGCAAAGTAGCCGCGCCGCCGTAATCTCTGTCGCGGCGTCAGCCAGTTGAATCTGGATCGCCTGGAATTTTGCCAGCACGCGACCAAAGGCGACGCGGCCGCGCGTGTAGCTCCGCGCGAGATCGAGCGCGTGCTGGGCAATCCCCACCGCGGTAAGGCCGACGAACGGACGCGATGCTTCGATTCCGACGCTGAACGCCGCCAGCGCCTGACCCGGCGCCGCCATCATGTTTCCACGCGGGACAAATACATGCTCGAATTCGAGCTCCGCGAACGAGATGTTGCGAATTCCGACCGACGGTAGCTCGCGGCTTTTCCAGGGCGAAGCCGTGCGCTCGACGATGAAGCGCGTGTGCTTTTTTTTCCCGTCCTCGCCGGGCTCCACGACCATGAGCGTAAGCAGATCGGCAATGCCGCCGAACTTGATCCATTTCTTCCGGCCGGTGATGCGGTAGCCGTCCGGCCCCGGGATGCCCTGGCAAGTGAAGCCACGCGTATCCGAGCCGGCTTGCGGCTCGGTGATCGCCGCCGTCCCGACCAGGTCAGCCGCGAGCAGCCGCGCGAGCCAGCGGTCGCGCTGCGCCACGGAGCCCGCGTTGGCAATGGTGCGGGGCGGCACCACCTCGGCGAGAACGACCGGGCTCGGCCCCAGCGCCTCGAGCAGCAGCCCGTAATCGAGGAAAGTAAGCCCAGCGCCGCCGAGATCGCGGGAGATCGTGCTCCCGACATAGCCGGTCGGGATCAGCCCCTTGTAGATTTGCTTGATCTGCGCCGCCGTGAGCCGCTCGCCGCTCGGAACGGCGTCCGCCACGGGCTTCACCACGCGCTCGATGATCTCCGCGGCATGTTCCCGGCGCGCCTGCTGCGCCTCGGTGAGTGCAAAATCCATCTCAGCGCCCCCTGAACACTGGCTGCCGCTTCTCCAGCATGGCCCGCACGCCCTCCTTGGCGTCCTCCGAGCCGTGGATCACCGGATGCCAGCGATCGGCAATCTGCATCGCTCGGTCCGGCGAATCGCGATATTGCGCGCGCATGGTCTCCTTGATGGCGCGCACGGCGAGCGGGGCGGCGCCCGCGAGCTTGTGCGCCAGGCGGGACACCTCGGCGTCGAAGACCTCGTCTGGAAAGACGCGGGTGACGAGGCCCCAGTCATAGGCCTCCTGGGCCGTGATGTCGTCGCCGAGAAGGGACGCGTCGAGGGCGCGGTTGCGGCCGAGATAGTGTACGAGCCGGGCGTTCGCCAGATGCCAGCTCGGAGCGAGGCCGAGATAGACATCTCCCGCCCGGAACTTCGCCGAAGCCGCCGCAAGCCGGATGTCCGCCGGCCACGCAATGGCGGTCCCGCCGCCGATGCACCAGCCCCGGACCGCCGAAATCACCGGTTTCGGATGCTCCTCGATCAGGTCGATCATGCGTATGCCGACCGCGCGCGTGACCGACGCGCTCTCGGGGTCCGTCTCGTTCACGACCCGCAAATCTGCCCCGGCGCAGAAGGCGCGCGTCCCGGCGCCCCGGAGGACGACCGTGCGGGTCTCGTGGCGGGACGCCAGCGTCTCCAGCCCGGCCACGATCTCCCGCAGGAGCGACAGGGTCATGAGGTTAAGCGGCGGCCGGTTGATCGTGAGCGTCGAAACGCCCGCATCATGGTCGATCAGCAAATCGTCGCTCATGCGGGACCTCGCTCTAGCCTCTTGTGAAAAACGTAAATCTTCGTTCCATATGACTCTATCTGAAACGATATTACTCTTAGTGCGCCGTGAGGCGCCGGAAGCCGCCGAGCAGATTGACCGCCAGCACCAAGGCCAGGGAGATCAGCACGACGAGGGACGATACCGCCGCGACCGTGGGGTCGATGCGGTCGGACATATAGGTATAGATGCGCACGGGAAGCGTTTGCAGCGCCGGCCCCGCCATGAAGATCGTGAGCGTCACGTCGGAGAAGGAGAGCAGGAAGCAGAACAGGAAGGCGGTCACCATCCCCCGCGCGCAGAGGGGTAAAGTAACCCTGAGCAGCATTCGGGCGCGGCTGGCGCCGAGTACCATCGCCGCCCATTCCACATCCTCGGGCACCGTGCGCAACGTGACCTCGAGCGAGCGCATCGCGTAGGGCACGATTACGACGACATGGGCGAGCACCAGCCCGGCGAGGTCGTTGTAGAGGCCGAGCCGGGTCACGAATTGCAGCATCGCGATGCCGAACACGACGGACGGCACCAGCAACGGCGAAACGAAGAAGCCCATCAGGGCCGCGGTGCCGGGTGGCCGGAACCGCACCAGCCCATAGGCGGCCAGAAAGGAGACCGCGAGCGCCACCACCGCGGCGATCGCGGCGAGTTCGAGGCTCAGGAAGAATGCGTCCACGAACCCCGGATAGGACAAAGCTTCGCGATACCAGCGCAGGGAGAAATGCGTGGTCGGCAGGACGAAAAAGGCCGCCGGCGTGAACGACATCCAGACGACGAGCACCACCGGCGCCAGGATCATCACCAGCATGACGATGTTGACGAGGAGGATCATGGCCGCCGTCCCGGCAGTGCCAGCCCGGCAATGCGCTGGCCGCCCCACACCAGCACGAGCGTGAACGCCAGCAGCACCACCGCCAAGGCGCCCCCGAACGGCCAATCGAGCGAAATCAGGTTGACCCGGTAGGCGAGCATCGAGGCGACCTCGCTCCGCGCCCCCCCGAGCAGCATCGGTATCGCGAATGCCGTCATGTTCATGATGAAGTTGATGACCAGCCCGGCGACGAGCGCCGGCAAGGTCAGCGGCAGCACCACGCGCCAGAACACCGCCGCCGGCCGGGTGCCGAGCGTGCCGGCCGCCCAGGTGAGCGCCGGGTCGAGCGCCCGCAGCGCGGCCCAAAGCGGCAGCAGGACGAACATGAAATGCCCGGGGATCAGCGCGATGATTATGCCGGTTTCGTTCAACATCAGCCGCAGCGGCGCAGAGACGATATCGAAATGCCGCAGCACCGTGTTCACCACGCCGTTGGTGCGCAGCAACAGGTTCCAGCCAAGTGCTTTCACCAGCGTGTTGACGAGCCACGGGCTGACATAGGCAAGGATAGCCAGCATTTCGAGCCGCGGTGGCAGGCGCGAGACGAACAGCGCCACTGGATAGGCGAGCAGGGAGGTAATCGCGGTGACGATCAGGCTGATGCGCAAGGTCCGTAGCAGGATGCCGGCGTAGAGCGGATCGGGGATGCGGCGGTAATTGGCGAGCGTCCACTGGCTCGCGTCGATGCCCTGGGGCGTATTCGGGTGCAGGCTGTTGGTCAGCGCCTGCGCCAGAGGCCAGACAAAGCCGATGGCCATGATGAGGAGCAGCGGCGCGATGAAGACGAGGGCGCGCCGCCCCTCACTCCGCATGGGCGACCACTCCATCGCTGGCATTCCAGCCAACCATGACCGCATCGCCGGGGCGCAGCGCCGCTGCCGCCGTGCTGGGCAGGGTGGCCGCGAGGCGCAGCGGACCAATGCGCACCCAACACTCGGTCTCCGCGCCAAGATAGACCACGTCGTCGATCGTGGCGGGATAGCGGTTATCCGTCTCGCCTTCGCCGACGCCGACCCGCAGCGCTTCCGGCCGCAGCAGGAGCCGCAGCGCCTTGCCGGTTGAATCCGGCGGCGCGCCCGGAACCCAGACCGGCAGGCCGCCATCGAGCACCGCCCGGGTCCGGCCATCGGCCACCTCGACGCGCGTGAGCGGGAGTTCGGTCGTCGGCCCGACGAAATTGGCCACGAACCGGCTCGCCGGGCGCTGGTAGATCTCCGCCGCGCGGCCGACCTGCTCGATCCGGCCGCCGCGCATTACCGCCATTCGGTCGGAAAGCGCGAACGCCTCCTGGATATCGTGCGTCACTAGGAGGGTGGTAATCCCGAGCCGTCGCTGCAACTCGCGGATTTCGACCCGCATCTCGTCCCGCAACCGCGCGTCGAGATTGCTCAGCGGCTCGTCGAGCAGCAGCAAGGCCGGGCGAACGACGAGCGCCCGGGCGAGCGCCACGCGTTGCTGCTGGCCGCCCGAAAGTTCGGCCGGGAATCGCCGGGCCAGCCCGTCGAGCCGCACCAGCGCCAGCGCCTCGTTAGCGCGCGAGCGGGTCTCCTGCCGCCCGACCCGGCGGCTCCGCAACCCGAACGCCACGTTGTCGAAGGCCGAGAGGTGCGGAAATAGAGCATAGCTCTGGAATACCATCGCCATCCCGCGCCGGTGCATCGGCGTGCGCGTGATGTCCCGCCCGTCCAGCACGACGCGCCCGCCATCGGCGGCATAGATGCCCGCAATGATGCGGAGCGCCGTCGTCTTGCCGCACCCCGACGGCCCGAGCAGGGTGAAGAACTCACCGGCCTCGACCGTGAGATCGAGGGACTCGATCGCGTGGACCTGGCCGAAGCGCTTCGACAGCCCCTCGAGCTGTAGCGACATCCACCAGCCTCGCGACTACCCGCCAATGATCTCGCGCTGGAACCGGTCCATCCACGCCTGGCGTTGTTTCAATACCGCGTAGTAGTCGATCTCGACTAGATGGGAGAGCTTGGTCGTATCGGGCAGATGGGACGCGGCGGCGGGCGTTAGCTTCACGTCCTTGTTGGTGACGGTTTGCCCGTATGTCTCGGCCCGGTAGGTCAAGACCTCGGGGCTGATCCACCAGTTGACGAACGCGCGGGCGCCGGCCGGGTTGGGGGCGTTCTTCATCACCCCCATCGCCGTCGGGCTGAGATAGACGGGCTCGGGCAGGGTATAGGCCACTGGGAGGCCGCGCTTGATCATGTCGAGCGCGCCCGCGATGCCATGGAAGGCGATCGCGGCCGTGCCGTCCTGCAGGAATTGCGACATCTTGGCGAAGGTGTCGCTCCAATCCACCACGCCGGGCGCGATCTTCTTCAGCGCCGCGAAGCCGGGCTCGATGTTGGTCTCGCTGCCGCCATGCGCCCGCGCCAGGATGATGAGCACGTACAACCCATACGCCGACGAGCCCGGCGGCAGCAGCAACTTGCCCTGGAACTCCGGACGCTCAAGGTCGGTCCACTGCGTCGGCGGCTTCCACCCGTTCTTGGCGAACACATCCGTGTTGTAAATCAATGCGAATACGTCGCCATAGGGCTCGACCCCCTGGATCGTCTGCCCCTTCCGGTCGTGCACCAGCGACGGCGCATAAAGCTCGGCGATATTGGGCACCGAGGCCTGGTCGATCGGCTCGTAGAGATCCTGGTCAACCCCCGTCAGCCACGGCAGCAAATCCGACTGCACCACATCGACCTGCGGCTTGGCCTTCTGCGCGATCGCCGTCGCCATGATTTCGGTACCCGTGGCCTTGGGCACGAGGACGACGTTGTACCCGGTCGCCGCATTGAACTTCTTCGCCCAGCCATCGCGCTCGAGCATCGCCTGGATGGTCCCGCCCCAGGTCAGGAGATAAACCGTCTTCGCGTCCGCATGCGCCGGGCGCGTCCACCCGGCGCCCGCGGCGGCGGCGAGCGCAAGTGCGGAGCGGCGCGTTATTGGGGAGAAACGGAAATCGCTGGATGCTCGCGTCATCTGTCGCACCTCCGGTTGCTTTTTCGCCTTCTTATGATGGCCGCGCAAACGCCATGGCCGCAACCTCCATTTCAGCACGAGGGGCAGGTCCGTAGCTGCCGCTTCGGCGATCTGGCCCGAGGCGACCAGGGCGGCCGCCGTGGCAAGGTCGGGCGCGATGTAGCGATCGCCGTCCAGGGCAGGCACTGTGGCGCGGAGCGTGGAGCGGACCTGTTCGAGGCGGCGGCTTGACCGCAGCGGCACGTGGAAGTCGCAGCCCTGTGCGGCCACGAGCAACTCGATGCCCAGCACCGCGCCGGCGTTCTCCGCCATCGGCAGCAGCCGCCGCGCGCCATGCGCCGCCATCGACACATGGTCTTCCTGATTCAGCGTGGTGCGCAAATCAGGCGTGAGGGCGCAGCTGCCCCAACCCCGTTTGGGATCAGGCGGTGCGGACATAGTTCGGGCGTCCCAGCCCCAACATGCGGTTGAGCGTGTAGACAGCCACCTCCACCTCGGTCGCGCGACGCTCGTCGGCATGCGCACGCAACCCGTCGCCGATCACCTGCTTCCAGCGCCCGATCGCTGCCTCGGCCAGAGCTCGCCTCGTGTAGCCGGACGCTTTCTGCCACCCCATGCGGCCGTGCTCGGGGACAACCCAACATTCGTGCTGTGAGCCGCAAAGTAGCGGGGGGTAGCTCGCCTGAACGGGCTGCGAAGCCGCCGTCATAAGGGCTGCAAGAGCGGAATCCGTCTCGGTAGGCTCTGGACCTGCTCAGGCGAGCGTCTCGGAATACTGTGAACAGCCCATACGAGACGTGAAAAGCGTCTCGTGTCCCTGCCTTGGTGGGGTTTGCCCCAAAGTGACAGAGGGCGCCCTACCGTTTGCCGGCGAGCGCCGCCCAGACCCGCACGAGCCCGTCTACTTCCTCCCCTTGGCAGCTCTGGCTCCCATTCCGTTCAAACGCAGGAACTCGGCCCTCAGAGATTGGCTGGGGTTCGAGAGCTTCGGCCGGAAGTGGAGCCACGAAATGCAGGGCGGCTCGAATGTCCAAGTACCGCAAGCAAATTTGCCCAAACTGGTCGAGGACGACAAAGCCGCCGCCGCTCGGCACCGGGATAATCTTCCAGAAGCTCTCATTCCACATCCCGGGCGGGGAGATGCCAACCCACTCCGTGCCGCCATCGCAGGTTCCCACGGCCGCATCGTAGCCATGCTCTGCCGCCAAGGCGAACCAACCTGCCATGATCGCCATATCGCCGGCACTGAACAGGCTAGGGCAGGGCGTAAGCGGGCGCTGAAGGGACACAGGCGAACTCCCGCCAGCTGGGTCGCTGGGAATTCCATCATGCACAACGTTTCTAGATCGTCCACACCTTTCCGTGATGCCCCTCGACCCTGACCTTCAGCCGCGCGAGCAAATCGACCTGCTGACCGTCGAGGAGTACGCGCAGGTCATCAAAACCGGCGACGTGCTGCCCCCGGTGGCCGTGTTCTTCGACGGCGCTGCGCATTGGCTCGCGGACGGCTATCACCGCTGGTACGCGCACAAGGCGCTTGAGCTCCCTGAGATCGCGGCCGACGTATACCAGGGCGACAAGGTCGCGGCGGTGCGCTACTCGCTCGCCGCCAACGCCCGTCACGGCAAGCGGCGCGAGCCGGGCGACTTGCGCAAGGCTTACCGGATCGCGGTGCGCCACGGGCATTGCGCCGCCGACGATCCCGATGCGGTACGGGCGCTGCTGGGCTGCACGGACCGTTGGGCGCGAACACTCACGCAGCTTGCCCGTGAGGCTGCCGAGGAGGCGTGGGACGCGGTGATTACGCGGCTGGCGGGGCAACGACTGAGCACGCGGCAGATCGCGGAAGAGACCGGCGTTCCTCAGCAAACAGTTTCCCGGATTGCAGGAAGTGACCCAAAACGGAACAGTTCCATTTTGGGTCAGGGCACGTCCACCACGCTCTACTCCCCAGGCGCCGCGGGCAAGGGCGCGTCCCTTCCGCCCGACCTGTCGCGCCGCTTCCACGTCGTGGACCTCGACGACGAAGATCCCGATCCCGATCCTGATTCCGATCCGCCCACCTCGCCGCTCGCGCATCTGGCGAACCCCGCGAGCGCGCGATGGAGCGGTTTTCTCCACCGGCTCGACGTGATGAACGAGCAGCTACGATCCTTTGCAGCCAAATCATGGTTCGTGATCCCGGTACTCGTTAACGTGACGGTCTGAGTGCTGTGCGCCCATTGTGCCGTGTCATAACACCAGGCAGCT
>JAABUX010008973.1_pt1 | contig 11413 bp, 24 predicted proteins | sample 5561851 | NCBI WGS metagenome assembly JAABUX01 (sample SAMN10711883, study PRJNA513361) | rock metagenome | isolation source: Antarctica rocks | place: Antarctica: Victoria Land, Richard Nunatak red sandstone | collected 2016-01-03 | reverse complement strand
GTCATACATGTACGCGGGATTGTGCAGCACAGAAATGGGTTGCAGATCCAGTGAAGTTTGTGGTGTTGCAGTCATGTGTAGTCGCTGTCGATGAGCAACATGATGCAGGAGGCGGCAGTCGACTGCTGTCTATAAGCCGCACTGCCGGTCACACCGGCGGTAGCTCATCAGGACTAAATGTGCAGGCATGAGCATCACTGCTGTGTTGGCGCTGCAGGTCTTGCAATTCATCCGGAGCACGCCGACCAATGTCGGCCTGACGCTGGAGCGCACGGCGCGGGTGGTGCGTGCGCTGCCGCCGCGCTGGTTCAGTGGCCCACAGCGGCAATTGGCGGAGCCTTTGGTAGAGCATGTGCGGGCCACGGCGCGCTCGCTTGAGAAGCAGCAGCAGAGAGGCGAGGGCACAATGCACATGGCCGCCAACCTCGCGCAGCTGAAAGAGCTCAGGACGCGTGTAGGACTTGGTTGATGTGCGCTAAAAATGCTTCTGTGGTGTGCGCGAATGCTGAGGCTGCTGTGCTCAGTGACATCACGAGCGTGATGCCCGCGTTGAGGCTGCTCTGTGTTTGCCGCGAGCATCTGCCGTCATGAACACGAGCTGCAGTCGATGGCCTTCTGCATTCAACATGCGTTGCAGAGGTGGATGATGCCACAGACGTTTTATCCCGTGGCGCCCTTTGGCGGCGCCCAGTCAGTACTAACTACGACGCTGTCATCAGATGGCATCGACGTCCGGCAGTGAGCGCCGCCACCTCAGCCAGCTGTAGTAGTCGCCTGGCAGGAACTGCCCGCTGGAGCACTGCACTGTCTTCACGGCCCAAATGCCCGACAGCTCCTGCCACACACCATCCATCGATATCCGTCTGCAGCTCTGCTACAGCACAGGTTCAGTCAAGACCAGAGCCGACCTGATAATAAGCAGGGCTCGCGCCTGCTCGTACAGGCCGCGGGACACCAGCGGCGCATCCACATCTAGATGACGCACCGCCGTATCATTTGTGCAAGCCCGCCATGCCGTCTTGAACCCTGCACATGCGATGTTCATGTGATTGATTTATTAGCGCCTGTGGCAAACGATGCGCCACTCATAATCGCGTACGCCTCGTCACAAGAGGCCAGCAGCAACAAGGACATGCGCTCGTGGCTTGCTGCGTACATGGGCACAGTAGTGTCCTTGACAAATGATCCTGCACCTGCAGAGGGCTGCGGCGGCGCGTAATCGGCGACCAGAGCGCCGACCAGCACGTCCTCCCAGTGCAGCGTGCGGTACCACGCTGCGGGCGACAGCATTGCTGGCTCAGACATGCACCGACACAGGGAGACCAGCTTTGCGCGGGCTTTTGTCATGAGCATATGCTACATGTTCTGCGCAAGTTTGCTGAGCCCTTGTTCATACGGTGATGATGTTGGCAGCTGGCAATCTAATCACCTCTGCTCTTGGCAATATGCTCACCAGCTAGGCCCGGCTGCTGATCAATCCTCCACCACATCTTGATTATCCCATGTTTAAGGAATGGAACGGAATAGGGTTTGCAGAATCAGCGCACAGCCCTGACCTGACGAGCCACGCGCCTGGCTGCTCTTCCGGGTGTCTCGTCAAGCGATCGACCCGGCGCAGCAGGTGCTCCGCGACGTCCCGGGACAGCACATAGCCCCAGCCGGCTAGGTACGGCTGCCCCAGCGGCGCGTCCTCGTCCCGCATCTCCTCCCTGGAAACATACCTGCGGCGGGCGGCAGCAAAACTAAATAAACACTCCAGCAATGATCCGGCAACGTGAATTGGCTCTGCGCCCAGCTCAGACGCGCAGCTGACGCTCGGTCGCGAGTGTATGGCCAAGCCCAAACACAGCGCAACGCACCCAGATTGCACTGCACTTGCTGATGACCATGCTTCGGTGCAAGTCGAGCATGCAAATGCCGGCAAGTCTAAAGCTGCGCGGAGGTTCCTGCGAGCTGCACAGCGTGCTGAGCTATTGTCTTCGTGACGTATACTAGCGGCTTTTCACACCTGCTGATCGAGGATGACGCACCACTTCGATCGCGGGTCTCGGACGGGTATGAAGCCGTGCGCCGCTTCCAGGCACCCCACGTAGACCCGCTCCATCTGATAGCCGCCGCCGTCCAGACGCTGGATGCAGGCTGAAAACAGTCAGGTCGCATTGCAGTAGCGCAAGCCAGACCTGTGGATGAGATGTCAGTACTACATGCCCATGCGTGCTATTGGTGACTGCGCTGCTTCCGAGCAGCACGGCTGCACAAGCGATCGCACACGCTGGACAGCACAAAGCAGACACGTGCAGTCGCTGCTCACAATTAATGGATGCGACATAACACTGCATAGCATACGGACAGGCCCGGATGACGTAAATTGTCGAAGCCTCTGTCTCAGCATGCATGCAGAATTCGCAAGCAATTACGGCGAAGCCCTGCACGAGCCTAGCCCCGATCGTGACTTACGCGCCTGAATGGTCCGCAGCACGTAGGCCATGCGCACGTAGCAGTCGTCATCCGTCTTCAGGCTGCACACCGTCAGAAGCAATGTCATTCGTGTTCAAGCGAGCGAGTGTCAGACACAAGGGCGGGCAACGAGCTACAAGATATGCCTCCCAAATTTTGACTGCAAGGCTTGAAGGTTCGTGGCGGCGGTGTGCGCCTGCAGCGCAAAAGAGTAACATGCTCACATATGCGTGTACTGCTGCGGTGCGACCATGCCCCACAGCAGAGCGCGCAGCGTCTTGTTGGGCAGGTTGCGGTACGCGTCACGTCCGCGCACGATGACCAAGTCGCTGTGCTGCCGCGCCTCGGGCTGCGCCGGAACACAAGGCTTCAATCCATGTGTAGTAGCAGGCGTTACGCCGCGGCTGGCACCTTGCTCAGCAAAAGGCTTTGCGGAGGCGAGCCTCAGCTTGCAGAGGTGCTCGTCAGCCTGCCGACATGCCGCGATAGTGCTGGGGTCAGAGTTGTCATCAAAACAGACCTTAGCAAGTATGTGCATTGCATCAGGAGTCATTGAGCGCACCAGCAGCAGCGAGTGCGCCTGCGTGAACGCTGTCTCTCCGCGCAGCCCGCCCGTTCCCAGACCGGCGCCGCCGACCCCGTCCGGCTGGCCCAGCACGAAGCGCACGTCCACATTGGCGTGCTGCTGCAGCGTCAGCCGCATCCACGTCTGCCGTATCGACTCGCGCCGCTCCTGCGACTGTTGGCAGGGACGAGCGCATGCAATGGGTGGCATGCCCGCCATGTGGGAGACCGCATTACGTCACCGCTCCAACTGACTTACAGACTGCTGGCCTGCAGTGTATACACGACGCGACCACCCATCCTCCTAGGCACTATGAACAGCCCCACGGTCATAGTTTGTTGTCTCAGGGAACGGCAAGATCTTCGGACGTGGTATCTTACCGCAGCAGTGCAGCAGGAGCTGGTCACGAGGACCAAGAAGCGGATCTGGGCGTTGCCGACTGCTTCCTGCGTGCACGAGTCCAATTTGTGTCCTAAACAGTGCAGCCTGCTTGCACTCCATGCTGCTGCCCAGGGCAACGGATGTGTGGCTGATGACTGCATGTATGCCAAGACATTGAGGATCAAACGTTGCAGCGCACCACAGCAGCACTTGGCGACCCGGGGCCAGCAGCGAGCAGCGGGTTTGCAACCTCGTCCAGCCTGCCGCTGTCGACGGCATCTGTTGGTCCTGCCACGGCTGAAGAGGCGGCCCGGGACGCCGACTCCCGTTTGCTGATGGTTAGCTCCGCCTGCTCCGCCGGCTGCAGTGGCGTGTCCGGCTGCAGCGCCTCCCGGAGCGGCATTCTCAAGCCTGAAAATACAGTTGTGAGGGATAAGTTCTGGGTTTCCTCATGGCCTGCAGTCCTGGAAAGGTATCGCTGGTGCCGATGCCGTCGGCAACCATCCAGGCAGTGTAAAATGCCTTCATGACAATCTGCCAGAGCAGAGTGTGGATCTGCAAGAGTCATGCGCACCGTAAACCGAGAAGTCGACTGTTGGCTCAGGCAGGCCGGACAGCGCCGGTGAAGCCGGGTGCGCACGGTGTGTTTCCTCATCCGCAGTGGACACGTGCAGATCAACCTGTCGCAATCACAACCCGCGTCACTGTCAGCTCGTTGGTACGCCTCTCTACAGGCTGCAAAAAGGTTCGCGCGCCTGCGCGAGCCATTGCGCTCTGGCTCTTGTGTCGACGCCGGCAAGCGGTGTCGCCGCCCTTTCGTACCGGCCTCCTGGTCCCGGGACGGTGGCCGCCCCGGCAGCGACAGCGCCCGCACAGGGGTACCTGACGAGCAGCGGCGTGCCGATCCAGCGAACGGCGAACAGCGTGCACAGGACGCTGAGCACGCTCGTCGCCAAAACCGTCGCCACCTCGCCCCGCACCTGCGGCACACTAAGAAGGTGCTTCTGCGATAGATCACACAAGCTGGCAGCCTGGCTATGGCATGCTGACACGGCCTCCTACTGTGGGTCTCTACGCAGTATGTACTTGACACAGATGGCAGCATCACAGATGGGTTTGCTTGCCGAGCGTGATTCACCAGATGCCTGACGTGCTGCAGTCTGCGCTGCCGCCCGGCCGTGCGCAGCCGGGTTGCCGAGAGCAGCGGCCCATCGAAGCTCACAGGAATCTCCTGCCCTGCAAAACACCATGACGTGCAGGAGTTGATGTCGGGAGTGGCGGCGCATTGCTCCTCAGCATATTGAGTGCCGCACGAGCTGGCAAAGCACCTGCTGGCTGGGACAAGTTGACAGGACTGCGCCATGGATGCACAGGCGATGCTGGCCCGCTGAAGCTCTCCGCCTCTCGCGCTGCGCAGGACATCAGTGCTCAGCTCTCTGACAGCATGGCTCAGCGGGTCTGAGATTACGTTCGGCGCTTACGACTCCGCTGCATGCGATTGTCGGGCACGGACGAGGCTCTACCTTGTCATGCGCCTCTGGCTCCCAGGCTGACAGCCTGTCCTAGGTAGCGGGGGGCGATGCCGGAGGAAAGCATCAGATCAGTCGTCATACGCTGCTTCCAACAATGCAACCGACATGCCGGTGCACGCAGGGAATACAGACATCATTTTCTGCTCGCAAGGCGGGCCCTGGAATCTGTATGCAGTCGGCAATATAGAGGCTTGATCTCATCGGACGCCACGAGCTGATATAGCCCCGATCGCTGTCAGACGCTGTCAGACCGGTGGAAGGCGAAGAGCACTCCAGACAGCCGGGTCCCCGTGCGTCGTCAGCTGCGGCCGCTGACAAGCCTGGTGCACGAACGATGGCGCCATGAGCGAAGTCTCGCTGGTGGAGGAGACGATCAAGCAGCTGAGCTCGCACAAGGGCGTCGTCGGGATATCAGTGGTCACTGGCGGTATTAGCCGCTCCTCGATCCAGCAATCAAGTGTCTGAAAGAGGCGTTGTATCGCATGCGCGTTAAATGTATGTGCTTGACCGCCGCCGCTGCTTTGTTGACCCTCCGCACGCCACTGCGCAGATGGGGTGACCGTGCGCTCCACGCTGGACCCGGCGCTCTCCATCCAGTATGCGGCGCTGGCCTGCCAGCTGACCGCCTGCGTGCAGCGGGCGGTCCGGGAGCTGGACCTGGCCCCTCCTGCGGAGCCACTCGCTGCCGGCATGCCCGGCCTGGCCAGTGCGCTGCTGTAGCCTTGTATTCTTGGCGAGCAGCCTTGTGCAGACTATGCTTGCAGAGTGGTCTTTGTAGGTCAAGGCAGCCTCTGCACCCGTACAATACTTGTTGTGCAGCACGGTAAATATTTGCCGCTTTTTGCGCACAGAGGTGGCCGCGGGGCCTCCAGACGAGCTGCAAGTCATCCGGCTGCGGTCGAAGAAGCACGAGATCATGATCGCGCCCTCGGCGAGCTCGCCGGCCAAGCAGGGCTACTATCTGCTCATCGTAGTGCAGGATCCTGTGGTCGAGTGACGGTTGATGACCAACCACCGACGACGGGTTGTGACACGAGTGCACTGTTCATGCTCAATATATGTACCGCCAAGCAAAGCCTGCTGCCAGGCATGCGGCGAATTCGCGTGATCATGACAAGGCTGTTCATGAACTTCAGAAGTGAGCAAACGCGTTCTTGCATCGTTATGCCCCGAGATATCTCTCGGGCCAATCAGCGAAATGATACACAGGCTGCTAAAGGCCCTACAACCAAACAGACGTACAGGTCAAGCTGATGAAATCATGAGGAGTGCGGCATTTTGTCAAGTGTCTCGTCGCACACGTCGCCGTCGCACGACTATCGCGTCCTCGTCCTCCTCGTCGTCGGCGTCCGTTCCGCTGCTGCCGTTAGAGGCTGGCCTCGGGTCGGGCTTGGCCACGACGGCAGCCACGCTAGCTTCCACGGGTTCGCCTGCCGCCGTCTCCGGCTGTGGAGGGAACCATACATATCGCCGCAGCACTGACAGCACCATGACGAACCTGCGCACATCACAGCCACATGAGCTGTGGCCGTCCAATCAACCAGACGTATTGCATAACCCAGAAACATCGGCATTCAGCCGCCTCGACTGGCGCATGAAGGCAGGAGATGCAGCAGCGCACCATCCAATCATGACGGCATCCAGCGTCCACTTCGTCTGATTGCTATCGGCGGCATTCCGCTTGTCCGTGATGAGGCCGATGACCAGCATCATGCTGCTCAGTCCCAGCATCGTGTACGCGACCTTCTGGGCAGGCCGCAAGCTGCACACAGGGCAGGCGACTCAGCAACGTCACGACGTCGCACGCAACGTGCGCTGTTGTCATGCCGCGACACCACTATGAAGAAGCACGGTGTGGCAGACCGACGGATGCGGCAGCAGACGCGCGTGGGGGAGCAAGCACGGACCCGGGCGGGGTGCCGGGGGTAGCCGCGATGTCTGCATACCTGTCTTGCGATGCTGGCTGCGGCGGAAGCGTGGCATCGGTCGTGTTCCCGATGCCGAACACTGGCGCTGCCCTAGGTGCAGCCATCTGCAGGCACCAGGCGTTCCGGCACGCAAATGGATCGTTCGAGCGTGCAGGTTGCTTGCTCGCACGGAGGGCTGCTTTGTCAGCTGTCTGGGCAAGCGAGAGAGGTCTCGCGACAGCAGCAGGACGTGTGCTACGACCCTGATACAGACTTCCAAGTGCTTGCCGATGTTCCTCTCCTTTGTGCCCAACCCCCAGGTCCTACGCCTATCTGCTGAGCTCCCAGGACAGGGTGCATTTCTCAATTTCCATGTGCATGTACTATGATGCAGAACGCTGTGCTGGGAGCTCCGACTGGAGGCTGCGCGAGGTGCTGCGGCCCGCCTGCGTTCCTGAAGCGCATCAGCTGCCGCCGGCCACTCAGGCATGCGCATGGCTGGGGCCGCAGCGGCCGCGAGCGGCTCAGCCCGCTGTGCCAAGCGACGGACAGCGATGAGACGGAGCCGAGCAGTCCGGCGGCGAACCGGCTGTCGACGATCATCAGGTGCAGTGCTGTCCATTGATGTGTGTGCGCTGTTCGGTGCTGTGTGTCTGACACTGTGCTGGGGATGGATGCGTAAATGTGCTGTGCAGAGCTGCAGCTCGTTCGCTGGTAGGTCAGGTTGACACACAACGGCAAGCAACCATGTCTGCTGGAAGCAGCACCTCCGATGCACTCGTCTGCTGGCCTCTCATAGAGCTTGTTGACCCCTGCAAGTCTTGGCAAGCTCTGTGCTCGCCTGGTGGCTTAACCGGTCTGCATTGCAGCTGTAATGCATGCGTTGCGCAAACGGTCCCCCGTGTGTGCGGTCAGGCGGCAGTGCTGGCACCGTGAGTGTGCCCAAAAATCACCGCGCACGCTCCGTGATCTCTCTGGCGGCATGCAGGAGAAAGCAGCGGCAGATCACGCTGCAGCTGGACGACCTGGGCATGGAAAACCTGGAGACGCAGCTGCACGACGCCACAGAGCGGCCGTCGGAGCCGCGGCACCGCTTTGCAACCGTAATCATGGTGCTCATCCCCGACGCCAACGTGCAGCCCGATCTCTAGGATCCATCCGTGCATGCATGTGTGAGGCATTCGGTCGACCACGTCCATGTGCGTTATGATCCTCGGAAGGTTGCGGTTGCCACGCTTGCACTTTTAGAGCACTACCGATATTCATACAGACACACATGCCATGAGTCATGCGGCACAGGAGGTGAAGATGAGCCAAGCGAGGCCGGCGCTGGCGTTCGAGGTGAGGAGAGAGTCGCCCTCGGAGTCGCCGCAGGCGCTGGTGCAGCGGGCGCTGGCACTGGTGGAAGCCGGCGCTGATATCTTGGTGGTGAGCTTGTGGTCACCAATCCAATGGCAGCATGCGACGCCGCATGAGACGGATTAGGGAGGTTGTCTCCCGCATTTGTCGCGAGTGCAGTCAAGATCTCGAGTGTTCGTACGTAATTTATACAACGGGCTGTTGTCCATGTATGCGGACTGCCCTCGAGCAAAGCAGGTCAGCACGGATATCGAGGACACGTCGACGGGGCTGGCGGACCTGTTCAGCGTGTGCCGGGCGGTGCCCAAGACGCCGGTGCTCCGGCGGGACTGGTTCATCCACCCCATCCAGGCACGCGCACAGTCACGTTTTCTTGTTGCATCTACTACCCACTGCACTACCGCACCACGGGCAAGACTCATCAACACATGTGCTGCTGGATGCGCTCAGCAGGGCAGCCGTTCATTACGCGCTGGTCTGGTAATGGACTCATTTGACAGCGGCACGAAGCTCCGGACTCTTGGGCCTTCCCGTGCGGCGCTGTCATGGAAGATCAGCCAGTGACCCAGTGATGATCTGGAGGTCATGTTCCGCAGATAGTGGAGGCCAAGGAGGCCGGAGCCGCCGGCGTCCTCGGCGTCATCGCGTCCGTGTCGACGGCGGGAGCGCCGGTGCTCTCCAGCTTCACCGCCGCCATCGGCCTTGACGCGCCCGTGGAGGTGAGATAGAATTATCAATAGAGACACGTGAGTAATCTCAACGCGTGCTCAAGGACATGGGCTCAGTAGCAGGGTTTAATCGCCTGAGGCTAGCCACCGCTGCCCGCGGAGGTGCCGGCCCCACACCTCACCCGTGCCGTCATATATGTATGACAGGGCCGCTTTCAGCGATCTGCCAACTACAAGCCTGCATTATTCCTGCGAGCGTGAGCGTGCGATGCTTGCTAGTGACCCCGGCTTGCACGCATGCTCTGGGCGAGCCAGTCAGGGTAGGCTGTTGACGGCACCGCTACATGCTGGAGGTTGGTGCGTGGCGACTGGGCAAGCTCGCTGGCTGCCCGCAGGTGGTGAATGCGAGGGAGGTTGCCGAGCTGGAGCACGCGGGCGTCCCGCTGTACGGCGTCAACCTGGCGGTCGGCGTGTCGCTGACGATGCCAGGCGTCGCCGCCGACATCGCTAAAGGCATACTGGGAAACCTGCCCTTCGGCGCCCAGAGCATGGCCGGAGTCAGGTGCGTTCTGACAAGCCATTTCCATGCGTGCCGCTGCTTGCGGAACCTGCCTGCTTGAACTCTCGGAGGAGACATGAGCATTGTGGCTCCGCAAACACCCTCCTCCATAGTGGTGGGGATGTTATGGTGGGGTGGTTGCTGTGGGTTGTAGCGGAGTTGGCACTTACGCTCTCGTGCGTCTACTCTGGATCAGGACTATCGCGGAAGCGAGGGAGGTCTGCGGTGCTGGTGTAGACGCGCTGTTCGTGAAGCCGGAGCTGGTGGCCGAGTATCTGGCCGCACCAGCGTCAGGTCAAACGCAGCCCGACGCGCCAGACGCCGTGTTTCGAGAACCTGCAAAGTCGAAGGACCTCCAGAGGCTCATCGAGGAGCTGCGGTATGTCACGAGCAGCGTATAAGCATCGGATCCAATGGATTGCTCGCCCAGGTGCGGAGTTTGGAGCTCGGCACGAAGTAAACCCCATGCCCGGCGCAGTACACGGAGATACAGTCAGCAAATCATCGCCCATGTCTGTGTCTACTCGTCAGCTGTACCACAGCCCCTCGTGTTCGAGAACGCCCCACGGCTTTGCAAGCGACCGCACACGGCGGTGACTTGCGATCGCTGCTGCCGAGGCCTCGACTCGGCGAGGTCCGTCGCACACCCACTGAGCAGCACCGATGCCCCCACTTGCGCTCAGCGCTGCCATAGTACACAGGGTGGCAATACATTGCGGCACGGCCCATATTTCACAGCCTTGTTACTCCTGTGCGGTGAATTAGCACAACGATGTGTGTCTGCAGATGGCTCGTCGCAGGGAGACCCCTGTGGCGGCGGTGCTCGCCATGGTGCTATTCCAGTGCTGCGCCGCAGAACACCAGCCGGCAGACAGCAGGTTGCGGGGACGGCAGCTGCTGCGGGCTAAGCCGCCGAGAGGCTGTCGTGCGTGTCGACTGCCCAGAGCAGCTTGTTGCATGACTGCATGTGCTACGCTAACGACTGATCTCACTTGGTGTCTACGCAGCAAATATCGTCATTCCCTGGGGCAACCCTGACGTCTTGGCTCTGTACAGGACGCGGTTGCCTGTAAGTCATTGGTGCACATGAACAAGCGCAGGCGCATCGCATTCAGACTTGAATACAGACACCGTGAGGCGATGTGCTGGGTGCCGCAGAGCGGAAAACTGGTGCATCCATACCGCAAATGGTTCAAGCTGCAGTCCGGCGTGTACTTCTACAAGACCGTGACGGGAGCGAAGAAGAATTGTCCTATCGTGTTTGACTGGCGCGTGCCGCCCAATGCGGTGTCGACGCTCCACAACCTGCGTGGAGTGGTCTACAGCCGGAAAGGCGGTATGCGGCTCTGCTGCACGCTGATTGTGATGACTATGTCCTGTGGCCGATGTCTGCCGTGTGACATGCCGTGCGCAAGTTGACGACCCCACGCCGACGTGCAGTATGTCAGACCAATGCGAAGGATTACACAGTGACGCGGGGCGGCGGTGGCCAGGCCAATGAACGGTACATATCACGCTCAGTGACGCCGCGCCATACTGGGAAGTACTACTTCTGGGACAGCAGTCATCATCTCTCGCAGCCTGAGCGGACGGGAAACCCGTACTCCCAGGCGCGATGCTTTGCGAGTGCCTATGCTCTGAACATGCCTCTCCACACCTCTGCATGATGCACAAGGCTGGCGACGACACAACACTCATATGGTGGTTGGCGTGCGCAGTATTGGCTCTCGTGCCAGTTTGGCGTGTACGTCACCGTGAAGATCACCTGACTGGAAGGCTTCTCGGGCTGTATCGCGCCAAGACTAAACATGAGGCGTTTGGTAGTGTACATTGTGAAAACACCTTCTGCTTGCTGCGGCAATGCTGTCTTCAGACATAACATCACATGAGTCCATGCCTGGTAGTTACCAGGCAGTTATAGACGGCAATGCTGTGATTTCATAAGCTAACTCTGCGGAGACGAGGACACGCGCTGCCTGAGCTCC
>JAABUX010008972.1_pt1 | contig 11413 bp, 15 predicted proteins | sample 5561851 | NCBI WGS metagenome assembly JAABUX01 (sample SAMN10711883, study PRJNA513361) | rock metagenome | isolation source: Antarctica rocks | place: Antarctica: Victoria Land, Richard Nunatak red sandstone | collected 2016-01-03 | reverse complement strand
ACCATGGTTGGAGCGCTTGTCGTCCAAGCTCACGTCCAAAGTAGAACTCGTCAACCGGCAATGATGTTTTGAGACCTTATTCTCGTGCGCCCAAAAAGGGGTTGACTTATGCCTTTAGCTCGTTATCGCAACGGATAGACGACGGCGTTCCTCGCTGCTTGGATGCGCGCGCAAGGATCTCGACGACGTCGGCTGAGCGGAAGCCGCGGTCAACGACTAACGCAACGCATTCCCGCGAAAAGAGATCGACGATCGTCAGTAGACGGATCTTCGAGTGGTCGGCGAGCCGGTCGTGCATGAAGTCCATCGCCCACACTTCGTTCGGGCGAGTCGGAATATGCCGCAGCTGCCGAGCGACGGCCGCCCTTCGCCGGTGCGGCATCTTCGCCCGTAAATTCAGGCCCTGCAAGGCATACAGCCGATAGACCCGCTTGCGGTTGACGGCGAAACCTTCGCGGCGAAGAAGCACATGGATACGAGGATAACCGTAGCGCACGCGGACTGTCGCGATCTCCTTGATCCGTTGCGCGAGAACCGTGTTGAGGGCGCTCTTCGTGGCTTTGTAATAATACGTGGCGCGGTTGAGCTTGAGCAGGAGGCACGCGCGCCGCGCACCGATGCCGAAGCGTTCTTTGAGAAAGCCGACGCGATCGCGCTTCTGCGCCGGCTTTACAGTTTTTTTGTGACGATCTCCTGAAGCATCTGCCGATCCAGGCTCAGATCGGCGACCAGCTTCTTGAGCTTTCCGTTCTCTTCGCGGAGTTGTCGCAGCTCGCGGATCTCGGGCGTCCCGAGACCGCCGAAGCGCTTCTTCCAGCTATAGAACGTGTTCTCGTGAACGCCGAGCTTGCGGATGATCTCGCTGACCGGCGTGCCGGCCTCAGCCTGTCGCAGCGCTTGAGCGATCTGCTCGGGGGAGTGGCGTTTTCTCACAGGCAAAACCTCCGAAATTACGGGTGTGATTTTGCCGATTTTTCGCGAGTGCCGCCGGTCCAGAAATCGGGTTTACGGTCATGTAGTACAAGAGCGGAGCTGCGACGAGGCCGACTTGGTGATGCAAGCCGCCGTGCCTCAGCCGACAGCCATTATCCCGAATTGACTTTCTTAGCAATGCGTAGAGAATGATTCAATGGCGAATCACCATTATGACGTGGTCGTTGTCGGCGCGAGCTTCGGCGGCGTTGCCGCTGCGCTTGCAGCCGCGGCGGACCCCAATGTTAATATTGCGCTTCTCGAGGCAACCGACTGGATCGGCGGGCAAGCGACCTCGCAAGGCGTCTCTCGCTGGGACGAAGCCAGCGTCCACTTGCTGCAAACGACGCGCGGGAACAAGTCGTATCGCGAATTACGGCATGCCATCTCGGCGTACTATCACAACAACGCAACGCTTTCGGCATTCGGTAAGAATCAGAGTCACTTCAACCCCGGGTTTGCGGCGACGAACTATCCGTTCTCCGTGGACCCGAGCGTCACGCAGCGGGTGCTGCGTGACCTCGTTGCCGCCGTGGCGCCGCGGCTTGATTTGCGGTTGAACACCACCGTAGTGTCGGTGGACGTGCAGAGCGGATCGGTTCAAGGGCTAACGACGGCTGGCGGCGACACCTACACTGCGAAAGTTTACCTCGACGCCACCGATCTCGGCGACCTGTTGCCGCTCGCAAAGATTCCCTTGAAGATCGGCGCGGAAGCACATGCCGATACGCAGGAATCGAATGCGCCGGCGGTTGCCCACCCCGAATGGGTGCAGCCGATCACTGTGCCGATCGCGATCGAGCGACGCGATGGAGAGAACCACACGATCCGGAAGCCGGCGAACTTCGACGAGATCGCCCGCAAACAGACCTTCCACATCGTCGACGGCGACATCAACGGCGTGCTACAGCCGAAGCCCGGCGGCTCCGAGTCGGTGTTCGGCTATCGGCAATATATCGATGCGCGGAATTTCAACGATCCGAATTACGCGCACGACCGCACGACGCTCAACGTCGGCAGTAACGATTACATGGATGCGACCTTACCGGGTGGCGACCCGGCCCGCGAACGCATGATCTACGAGGGCGCTCGGAACGCATCGATCGCGTTCCTCTACTGGCTGCAGACAGAAGCTAAGCGCGACGACGGCAGCGGTACCGGCTTTCCGGAGCTCAAGGTCAGGACCGACGCGTTCGGGACCGCCGATGGCTGTGCGCCCGCGGCGTACATCCGCGAGTCGCGCCGCATCGACGCCGAGGAACGAATCCTTCAGCAGCACATTGCAAAGCAGAGTTTCCCTGCGGGAACGCAGCGGGCCGCACTTTTTCAGACGTCCTGTGGGATCGGAAAGTACGGGATCGACATCCACGCGGCAACGGGTCCCGGAACGCCGTGGCTCGCCTTCGAAACGCTACACTTTCAAATACCGCTTGGGTCCTTGCTGCCAAAGCAACTCGACAATCTCATCGCCGCTTGCAAGAACATCGGCGCGACGCATCTGACGTCGGGCGCGTACCGGGTGCACCCTGTCGAATGGGCCATCGGCGAAGCCGCCGGCATCCTCGGGGCGTTCGCGGCGCGGCAAGGCGTGACGCCAAAGCAGGTGTACCGACAAGCCGACCGGCGCACGACGTACCAGTATCGGCTGCTCGCGCGCGGCGTTCCGATCTATTGGTGGAGCGACGTTCAATTTGAGGATGACCCCGAGACCTTCGTGGCCGCACACTTGTGCGCGGTCAACGGCGTCTTCTCTGGAGGCGACCCGAACTTCGCCTTCAACCCTAACGAGCCCGCGTCCGCAGCGACGCAGAAGGCGATCGACGACAATATCGGGCAGCAACTCCCGTGGCCCGACACGGCGATGACGCGCGCCGAAGCCGCGGTCTTCGTCTGTCAACGGATGGGCTGGCCCATCGGTTGAGACGCGCACTCGGCGGTACCGTTGTTCCACTTGTCCTACTTGTCGCCTGCGCGGCCCAGGTTAAGTCCGCTCCACACGATATCGTCGACATCTCTGCGCTCGAGTCGAGCGCGGCAACCGCGTCGCAGGCCTTCGCGCGCTACTATCAGGTCGAAAATACCGCAGCGGTGGATGCGTATGGTGAGAGAATGCGCGCGAACGGTTTGCCCACCGAAGGGGCGCAGACGTGCCGTTTGCCCACGGGCGCGCTCAGCCATCGTCCGTCAGTTCTAGCGAACCCGCCGTTCTCGACCGTTGCGATCCGGCAGCGGGAAGCTGCCGTCGCCGCAATAGGGAACTACATGGCTGCGGTTACGGCCGTCGCCGACGGTGCAAGCGCGGATACCATCGCCGCTGTCATCGTCGCTTTGAAATCGCGGGCGACCGATCTGCAGCAGGCTGCACGTCGCCACGACCAAGGCGATTTATTTATTGAGGACATCGCATCCGCGTTCGACACGGGCGTCGAGAGCTTGAACGAAAACTCTGAACGGCTCCAAATTGTGCGACGACTCCGGATAGTCGATGCGCCCGTACGACACTTGATGGCCGTCGTCAACGCGGATGCCGCGCGGCAACGCACCGCTACGACGGCCGCCACAACCTTGGCGTACACCGTTTGGCGTGCCGGCTCTAATCCAGGCGCTTCACGCGACACGGAACCGCCGTTTTGTTCCGAGCCTGCCATCTTTCCGCAACCGGATTCCGTGAGCGTTGTCGACGCTAGCCGGCCTACGGATCCTCACGGCGCACGTCTTTGGTCGGCGATGCATGCGGTCCGAAGCGCCGATCCGCTTTCCGTGCTGAGCGCCATGGCGTCTCTAGAGGACGTGGAAGTGCACTTGCTCGGCGAACCGCGGAATGATGGCGACACCAAAAGGGCGGGGGACGCGCGCCTGCGATTCGAGCACGATGCGCGGGCGTTCGCACGGGCGTTCTGAAGCGCAGGTGAACCTCGCCGTTACGCACGTGAATCCCAAGCTCCATCGCGATCTTCAACGCGCTCGAAATGAAGCGCGCGCGAAAGATCGCGTCGAAGACGCGCTGCACGAAGCGGTCTGCAACGGAGAAATGCCGCTCGTCGACGCGCAACAAAGAATCGTGCGCGACTGGAAGCACGCACTCGACTACCAGGGCTACGGCGTGCTCAAGGCCTCAGGAGACTACCTGGGCGTGGGACACGACCAACCAGGACTCGATGTAAGAGGCATCGACCACATTGCACTCGCGCAAGGCCTAGGCGCCTCGGCCTATCACGTCGAGGCGCTCGCCGACTTGATGCCGGCACTCCGGGACGCTTTTGAGTCGCAAGGGCCAACGCTCGTAAGCATCGCGGTGGACCCCACCATAGCACCGCTTCTTTCTTAGCGTAACGCTGCGTTAGTCAAGCATCAATCAGGGCGAAAACACTTGCTGAGTAAATAAGCCATGCCAGGCGGCGCAGCCGCACGACGTGGCGCTTCTTGAGTAAGGGTAGCTCGACCCAACGCGTTGGTCCATATAGACCGCCGTTGCCCGACCTCTTGCTGAGCGCGAAAGTCGACGGGTCTAGCACCTCAGTGTCTTGACTTTAAGAGCCGGTACGGAGCGCCGCCTCCAACTTCTATTGGGTTAGAGCGGCCGCGCCTCTGGGTCAGACGGGGGGTAAGAAGCCGATCTAGGGCCGCGAGCTTAAACCGTAGGAAGCGTGCTTTCTCATCACGGTCGAGTCGGAACCTAAGCGACATCGCAACTCAACTGGTTAATTTATTGCTCCGTCTGCTCTGTTTAATCGACAGAAAGTTCGATTTAACTCACCAGAGCCGGTCCCGAGCAGCCGCCGTACCATGTAGCCCGCGCTCAACAAGCGCGACGCGTCATCGCGCGTGAGCGTCGCGTAGTCCGGCGCGTCGACGATCGGGTCGAAGTCCCAGGCTTGCGCGCCGGTGCCGTCAGCGGCCATCGCCAGCAGCGTCTCGAGCTGCGCCACGCTGGGGCGCGTCGCCCGATAGAGCTCGCACATCGCGTTGGCGTGGTCACCGGTGTTGCGGAACATCCACGCCGCCGTCACCGGATTCCAGACCCCGTTATGGGCCTTCATCGCCTTGCGGCAGAATTTCGTACGGTCGTCGCTGATCGTGTAGAGCGTCGTAATTGGTCTGAACCCTTCTCCGCCCGAGGCGGTCGCTGTTGATGGGTCCGGCCAAGACGTGGACGCGATGAAACGGCGCAGCCGAGCGTGGACCGGAACGCAGTGAGGACCGGTAGCGTCCCTTGCGTTTCGTCGCGGCCACGGCTTAGGATCCAAAGATCAACAGCGATTGACTCGGGCGCAGAAGCGACGGAGGCCATTCGCTCGACCTTATGCGAACCGCAGAACTACCGCGTTAATCAGATCGATTCCGCATCGGCGCTCCACCATCTACTTCGAACGTGACGAGCAGCTTTCGAAGCAGCGTGATAAGCAATGCGCGCTCCTCCGTCGATAAGGCGGCGATTAATTGATCTTCGTTGGCAAGATGTACCGGCGCAACGACATCGACGAGGCGTAAGCCCTTCTTCGTAAGGGTGACGAAGACGCCGCGGCCGTCGTCGGGGTCCGGCTCGCGGCGCACGAGCCCCTGGCTCTCGAGTCGATCGATGCGAAAACTCGTCGTCCCCGACGTGCGCATTAGCGCCCCCATCAACACCTTCTGCGGCAAGCGATAGGGTTGCCCAGAGCGTCTTAGGGCGGCTAGCACGTCAAATGCGGCTCGCGTCAAACCAAATCGCCGGAACGTCCGTTCTAAGCCGGCATCAAAGTACCAGCGTAAGCGGCCGACTCGGCCAACAATGGCGGCTGGCGCCGTATCGAGCTCCGGGCGTTCGCGGGCCCAAGCGGCGACAATGCGGTCGACGGCATCACGTGCAGCGTCATCGGGTGGACCATCCATGTGGCTAGTTTACTTCAATTCAAGCGATATGCTAATATGCCTTCGCGGCGTTCCAGCTGGACCCGCTATGGCGGATCAACATTTCTTCGCCATTCCGGAACATTGAGGGCATCCGCAATTGAAGATCATTACGTACGACAAGTTCAAGCCCGGCGTCACGATGGAAACGATCACCCAGTACTTGCCCGAAGAGGTCTCCAACGTATGGAGGCTCTGGAAAGCCGGCATTGTGCGCGAGAACTACGCGCGAGCTGACGAACCGGGCGTCGTTATCGTCTTCGAGTGCGAGAGCGTGGAACAGTGCAAACGTTACACCGATGACTTCCCGCTTACGAAGGCGGGGTTTATCGAGTGGTTTCACATTCCGGTGCAAATCGCGTTGCCGATCGAGACGCTGTTTCGTGCGGACGTTGATGTCAACGAGCCGTATGATCGCACGACAACGAACACCGTCGCACAGAAGAAGGGCGCCCCTGAGCAAGTTCCCCCGCACGCCGATAGTGCGAAGACCTAACGCAGTGTTCGCGACAAGCCTCTCATTACTTCTGCCGTCGGCCGCATAAATGCAACTCGCGTTTGGGCTCGACATCCCGAATTCATTGGACGATCTGTGCGATCCACAGCAGATGGCGCTGCTTGTGTACGACATGCAAGCCGGTATTGTCTCACAGCTACCGGATGGCGCAGATACGACGAGACGCGTGTGCGAGGTCGTCGAGGCGGCGCGTGAGGGCGGCTTCCGTGTTTTCTATACGCGCCACATGTACTTGCCGAATGAGGTCGCCGGTGTGTCCCAGTTGCGCACGGCGATGGCCTGGCAGGGCGTTCGTCATGTCAGCGACGTCAAACCGCACTTCCTGCGCGATTCGCCGGAATTCCAGCTCACCGCGGAGCTCGTTCCGTCAGCAAGCGAGGCGATCTTTGACAAGATCACGATGTCAGCGTTCGTGGGCACGCCCCTCGACATTGTCCTACGTGATTGCGGCCTTAATGCCTTTGCCATCGTTGGAATCGCACTTGAAATCGGGATCGAGCCGACGGTACGCCACGCAATGGATCTTGGATACATTCCCGTCGTCGTCACTGACGCATGCGGGTCGCGGGATAAAGTGGCGGCTGAGCGTTCGCTGGCGAGCCTGGCCTTTTTCGGCGGTTCCTTACAGACCGACGTCACGACGATCGTCAACGCCTTCCGCGCGCGATCAGACACTGGGCAAACGCCGACGTGAGTAAAGGGCGCTTTGAAGCTTTCAGCGATGGCGTCTTCGCGGTCGCGATCACGCTCTTAGTGCTGGAAATTCACTTGCCGACGCTGCACGACGTCACGGATGCGCAGCTCGGCCTCGCCTTATGGCATCTTTGGCCGCAAGTGCTTACGTACGTCATAAGCTTCGCAACAATCGGCATTATTTGGCTCAATCATCATGCGATGTTTCACCTCGTCAAACAAATCGACCGGAACACGCTGATTCTCAACCTGCTCCTTCTGATGATCGTGTGCTTTATTCCGTTCTCGACCTCTGTCCTTACAACGTACGGCATCCTCCGAGACGGAGTCTTTCTGTATGGAGGGACGCTTACTGGGATGGCGCTGGCGTACAACTTGCTTTGGTATCACGCCGCCCGGCATGTCGAAAGCGGGACGTGTGATGGACGCACCGTCGTACTCAATACCGTCCGTAATCTTAGTGGCAGCATCATTTATTTTGCGGCGACGTTGTGTGCGTTTCTCGATCCTCGTATCAGCGTCGGACTGTTTCTCGCCGTCGCTTTGTTCTATCTCTTGCCGGGTAAAATTGACGCGGTGGTCGGCGCAGGCGGCAGAACGTCAACGGCCGCGTCGACTGGCGCTTTAGAGTAATTGATCATGCTCGAGACGACGAATCGACCTCAGCCCGACCGTTCACACATTACGCCGGTCACAACGCGCGAAGAACTCATCTTCTTGCTGTCGCGTGCTTCCGAACTCGAACACGGCCTGGCCTGCATCTATCTTTACGCAGCGTACTCGCTGAAGAACGACGTCGCGGAGGGCGGCTTAACGGAGGCGCAAGCCGAACTCGTGCGTGGCTGGAAGCGGCGGCTCGCGCATGTAGCTGTCGAAGAGATGTTGCACCTGGCGCAGGTCACGAATATGCTCTCCGCCATCGGCGGCGCCCCTCACTTTAAGCGCACGAATTTTCCCATGCCGTCGACGGCGTTTCCTTTTGGGATACGGTTGACGCTTCAAGCGTTCTCAAAGGAAACCATCGAACGCTTCGTGTGCTACGAAATGCCGGAGGCCGGCGTCCTTTCCGCCGAACAAGAGGCGGTCTACACCGCTATTCGAGCACGAATCGTCGCCGCACAAGGCGGCGGTCCAAGCGACATCGGCGAGGGCGGCGCGCCCCTGCAGCTGGACACATTCGACTCAGGCGCAAGCTGCGAACCTTTTGAGATCGACTTCAAGACTGTCGGCGAGTTTTACCATAAGATCGAGACCGGTTTTAACGGGATACCGGAAAACGAACTCTTCATCGGACCGCCGGAAGCCCAAGCCAACGCGCGGTTCGTAGATCTTGGCGGAGAACTAATTTCCGTCGTCGATCGTGCCTCGGCGTGTGCCGGGATCGACATGATCGTTGAGCAAGGTGAGGCTCCGTCGCAGGCTCATCCCGATGCGCATTTCAGCGTCTTCGATTCGATCCGAAAGGAACTTGAAGAGGCGACGTCCGCGGCGAACGCAAGTAGTATTCCATTCGAGCCGGTTCGTTCAGTCATCTCAAATCCGATGACGCGATTCTACGATGACACATCAGGTGGAACCATCGTCCGCGACCCGTTATCGCACGCGATCGCCGATCTATTCAATGTTGCGTACGAGACCATGTTACTGATGCTCTTGCGCTTCTTCGCGCACACCGAGGAGACTGAAGTCGAGCTAGAGCACGTGTCGCGCGCGACGCTGCGACTCATGACGACCGTCATCCGTCCACTCGGCGAAGCGCTCACGAAGATGCCGGTGGGCGATCCCGACTTTACCGCAATGACCGCGGGCCCAGGTTTCGGCTACAACCGTGATGTCCATCTCTTGCCGCACAAGGCCGCCGCATGGATATTTTTCGGCGAGCGCCTTCGCCAGCTCGCAACGATCGCGACGCGCCTACGCACCGAGCACGCACTGCCGTCGGAAGTTGAAGAGGCCGCGGCCGCGCTGCAGGACCTCGCCGAACAGTTCGCTCCCGACGACCGCTCGTGGAGTGCGCGGACGGAACTCGCAGAACTGCGAACGATCGAGAAGGCGCTGCCGTGTGGGATCGCGCCAGAGGTCGACGGTCCCTATCTTGTCACCAATCTTGAGAATTTGACGAACTCCAAGGGCGAGCGATTGCAGGCGCGTCCGGAAATGGCCCTGTGCCGTTGCGGTGGCTCGGCAAATAAGCCGTTCTGCGACGGGACGCATGCCCGTATCGGGTTTGCAAGCCGCAAGCTTGCTGACCGGGTAGAAGACCGGCGTGACAATTACGCCGCCGGCTCACTAACGATCCACGACAATCGAGGCATCTGCCAGCATTCCGCCTATTGCACAGACGAACTCGCCGCCGTCTTTAACAACAAACGCGAACCGTGGATCGATCCCAACGGCGCGAGCGCCGAAAGCATTATCGCGCAGGTGCGCAAGTGTCCCTCGGGCGCCCTGAGCTATTCGATTGATGGCGTCGAACATCGCGATGAGCAGCGTGCGCCGGCAGTGACGATCTCAAAAGACGGCCCGTATCGAGTAACCGGCGGCGTCGCCCTGCAGGAGGATGCGTGGGGTGAGGGCTCGTCGCGCGAGCACTACACGCTATGCCGGTGCGGTGGCTCCAAGAACAAGCCGTCTTGCGACGGAACGCATTGGACCAACGACTTCCACGACGAGAAGAACTGACGTCAACTGAAGCATAAGGGGATAGTTTGATGACTTTAACCGCCGCGACATCTGCTGACCATCACCAGGTCCTTGACGCGTTCGGCAGCACGAAAGTTCTCATGGTTGTGGCAAATCCAAGCGTCAATCCGAAACTTGGATGGCCACTCGGATTTTGGGCCGCCGAACTCACGCACCCGTATTTCGAATTCACTGACGCCGGATTTGCTGTGACCGTTGCGAGCCCCGACGGAGGAAAGGTCGAACCCGATGCGTTGAGCGACCCGCGCGATCCGTCCAAATGGTCGGCCGGCGACCTCATCTCGATGGGTTTCCTCAACACGCCGGACTGCGTCGCGCTCCTGGAGAAAACTCCCAAGCTTGCGGACCTCGATTGGTCGGCCTACGACGCGCTCGTTGTCTGTGGCGGGCAGTCGCCAATGTTGACGTTCCGGGACAATGTCGATCTCAAGCGCGCAATCCGCACATTTTATGAGTCGAACAAAGTCACCGCCGTTTTCTGTCACGGAGTCGCAGCGCTAGTGGACGTGCAACTTTCTGACGGTTCGTATTTAATAAGCGGAAAGACGCTCACCGGCTTTTCCAATGTCGAGGAGGAGTTTTCAGACGCCTTCGTCGGTCAGCAAGTTATGCCGTGGCGGCTCGAAGACGTTCTCATAGACCGCGGAGCCAACTATGTGATGGGTGGTCGCTTCAAAGCGTTCTGCGTGCGCGATCGCAACTTGATCACCGGCCAACAGCAATACTCCGGTCGCAAAGTCGCGGGGCCCGTCATTGAAGCCTTAGGCGCATAGGCAGTGCGCATCTCGTCGTTGGCCCGGGGCGCATTGGTGGCAATTTGACCCGACGTTTTACAGCTGCAGGACACGTTTTCGTTGCTACATTCGCGCGGCATGCCGACAGCCCGAAGCCTCTCCGGGCAAGGGTGTCCCGTTCACGACCGATGGAGCGACCGCAGTCGCGGGCGCACAGGCCATCATTATCTCCGTGCCATGGGCGTCCATCGATGCCGCACGGGCATCGCTCGGCGACGTTGCCGACGTGGTGATCGTCAATACGACCAACCCGTTTGGCGCCGACGGTATCGTCGAGTTGCCGCCGACGTCTGCGGCGTTCAACGCGCGGCGTTTCGGAGTGGGTCCGTACGCGAAGGCGTTCAACACGCTGACGTCTGCCTTTCAGTTGGCCGCGATCGAGAAAGCGGCGCCAAATCGTGCCGCGATGTTCTACGCGGCAAGCGAGCAGCGCGCAGCAGACGTCGTTGAACCCCTTATCGCGAGCGTCGGCTTCGTTCCGATGTTCGTCGGCGCCCCGGCAGAAAGTGCGTTTATGGAAGCGCCGCGGCGCCCCGGTGCAGCGTCAATCCTGACACAGGGGGGACTTCCCATTTCGACATTACGCAAGGCGATGAGCTACGAGGGTTCCTGAAGTTTATCGAGCGGAGCCAGAATCAATTCTTGTTTGTCGTCCACGGTGTAATGCGAGGTTTACCGGGCAGGCGTGCAACCACCGCGAGAAACGTATGATCGAGTTCAGACCAGGGGCGAGACGGTGGGCGTTCGGCGATCGAATTCGCGCTCCGGCGCGGCGAGGCTCAGCAACGTCGTGATGATGACGCCTTCGATTGCCCACTGAACGATGGCGATCGTCAGCGTAATC
>JAABUX010008971.1_pt1 | contig 11414 bp, 10 predicted proteins | sample 5561851 | NCBI WGS metagenome assembly JAABUX01 (sample SAMN10711883, study PRJNA513361) | rock metagenome | isolation source: Antarctica rocks | place: Antarctica: Victoria Land, Richard Nunatak red sandstone | collected 2016-01-03 | reverse complement strand
GCCCCGGTGACTCAGGCGTTCGCTCGCCAGTTCGGAGCCGAAATCGTCGAGCGCATCAAAGCGGTCAGGGCGGCCTGACCATGCGTCAATATCGAACTGCAACGCCGACCACCTGGACGGTGTCGTCGCCTGGAAAGCCATAGGACGTGCGGCGTCTCCCTGCCTTATCCGTCAGTATGCGGGTATTTTGCGGTTTCGCAGTCACCTTGGCGATGATCGCAATCGTCGCCTGGACAGCACGCACGAGCGTCTCGGCCATCGAGAGCCGGGTTGGAGGCGTTCCAGCGGCGTCCAGCGCGGCCCTGATTTCCGACCGGACTGCAATCGATCTCGCCACGTTACGCTGGCGCATTGCCTCCTACACCAAAAGCGAGAATGCCGCAGACCTGAGAACGCTCCGGGACGCGTTGGATAGCTTCAAGGCTCACATCGTGCTGTTTGGCCAAGCTGTCGGGCCGGCACACCGTCCTGAGTTCGATCAGGTCGAGGGGGATGCTGGCACGCTGGTTCGCACAGTCGAGCGCACGATCGAGACGGTCGCCACGCGCAAGGAGGGCATCGCCGGCCTGGTGGGCATGGGCATCGCCCTAACAAACGCTTCGTCGGCGATGACGGAGCGGCTGGTCCGCGACGGAAATGCTGAGTTGCCAGCTGCACTCAGGATACACCAGGCGTTGCAATCGGGCCTGCTCGCCGCGACCCGGTTCGTGGCGTCACGCAATCCGGCGGACGCGGACGCGGCCAAGGTGGAATTGGATCGGGTCGAGGCGATCCTCCCCAGCATCAAGGCCGCTCTCAAAGACCAAGCGAGGTTGCAGCGCCTGCTCGACTCGATCGAGAACAAGCTGCCTGCCTACGGCGACATAATCCATAGCCTACTGAGCAACCTGACGGCGCAGGAAGCAGCGCTGGCCGAACGCCAACAGGTCGGCGCGGAGCTTGGAGTGCGTACCGACACGATCCGCGACGGTTTCGTGCAAGCGCAGCAGCACGATGTCGCCGACATTCTCACGTTGATCAAGCGTACCCAAGTGCGGCTGGTCTGGCTAGCGGCCACGGCGTTCGCCATTGGCCTGATCGCGACGCTAGCCTTTGGGCGCAGCGTCACCCGGCCTATTCGGTCGCTGGCTGGAACGATGCGCCGACTTGCCGGAGGCGAAACGGGCCTCGTGGTGATGGGGCAAGACTGGGGCGACGAAATCGGCGAGATGGCGCGCGCGGTCGAGGTATTTCGGAAAGGCGCATTGGAGCGGATGCGGTTGCAGGAGGAGCACGTGGCCATCGAGGCGCGGGCAGCGGAGGAACGTAGGCAGGTTGTCGAAGCAGTGGCCTTGGCCTTCGAACACCAGGTCGGCGGCGTTGTGGAGGCGGTGGCCGGTCGCTCCGGTGAACTGCAATCCGCATCGCAATCCCTCGCGGCGTGCGCCGACGCGACCAACGAGCAGGCGTTGGCCGTGTCCGAACGCTCGGGCGAGGCTTCGGCGAACGTTCAGGCCGTCGCGGCGGCGGCGGAGGAGCTTGCGGCAACCATCCAGGAGGTTTCGCACGAAATTAGCCGCTCAGCCGACGGCGCCCGGAAGGCCGCCGAACAGACCAGGCAAACCCACGTGATCCTGCACGGCCTTACCAGTGCCGTGGCCCACATCGGCAGCATGACCGAGTTGATCCAGCGCATTGCGGGGCAAACCAAACTACTGGCTTTGAACGCCACGATCGAGGCGGCGCGCGCTGGCGAAGCGGGGCGGGGCTTCGCCGTTGTCGCGAACGAGGTCAAGGAACTGGCGCATCAGACGACGAAGGCGGCCGAAACGATTTCCGGTCAGGTCGCTGGCATCGAGCAGGCCACCGTCGGCATGGTTCGGGCCATCGGCGCCATCGGAGAGACGACCGCACAGGTGGACGTGATTGCTTCGAACGTCGCTGCCGCGATCCAGCAGCAAAAGAACGCCACGGCCGAAATTACCCGCAATGCCCAGTATGCCGCATGCGGCACGCGCGACATCTCCGCCAGCGTCGTGAAGGTAGGCGAGAGTTCCAGCCAAACGGGACAGGCGGCGGAGCAGGTGCTCGGGGCGTCGCGGGTGCTCGGCGTGCAAGCCGAGGCCTTGCGGGTCAAGGCTTCGGCATTCCTGGTCCAGATCAGAGCGGCGGCGTGACACGGAGAGTGCCGCCTCACCCGACCGTCACCTCGACATTCACGTCCATGTCGGCGAAGTCGCCCCGCTGGCCGAAATAGGATCCCGAGATCGGCACCGCCTGCTCCGGCGTGCGAGCGACGCAGACCCGGATGAGGTTGCGGCCGGCGACGAACCCGTTGGTAGGGTCGTACTCTACCCAGCCGGCGCCGGGCAGGTATACCTGGCACCAGGCATGGGTGGCGCCGCCGCCAACCACGGGTGCCCCGCTGTCGACCAACCGCTCGTCATACAGGTAGCCACTCACGAATCGCGCGGCCAACCCGAGCGATCGGACGGCTTCGACCATGAACAGCGCCAAGTCCCGGCACGCGCCCGAGCGGCTGCCAAGCGTTTCGAGCGGCGTATTGGTGCCCTCGGCCTGACGGGAGGCATAGGCGAACTCTGCCTTGATCGAGCTTGTCATGTCGCTGAGCAACTCGGTCGTATTGGTCGGCCCGCCGCTGGCCAGGAAACGGTGGCTCCAGGTGTCGATCAGGCGGTCCGGATCGCGGTAATGGCGTTCGATCGAACGCGCGAGATCGGGCACCTCGTCCGAGGTGTAGCTGAACGGGAATACCTCGGCCATCGGATCGAGTGGCAGCGCGGTGCTGGTCGGGTAGTGGCGCAGGTCGAGCGTCGAGACGATGCGGAGATGCCTCGTGGCCAAATCCGGCGCGAAGTCGAGGTAGCAGACGGAATTGCCGAACACGTCGTGCGCCCACCTGGTGCGCTGGGCGGGAGGATCGACCGACATGGTGGTTTGCAGCAGGCGAAGGTCGTGGCTGTCACGGGGCCGGATCATCAGCCGGTGCGCCCCGGGGCGCACCGGATTCAGATAGTGGTACTCGGTGGCATGAACGACGCGGACGTGGGGCAAATCAAGTCAGATCACGTGAAACAAATAAAGCAAGATGATGATTGGAATGGGAATTCCGACCAGCCAGAGCAGAATGCCGCGCATGGGCTAGGATCCTTGACGTTGCAGGTTTCAGCTCAACGCCTGACCCGCGCCGCGGATTGCTATTAGGCCGCGGGACGGGGCCGGAAACGTTGCAGCAGAGCGTCGCCGCGCTTGCGGGCACGGCCGATCCGGCCAACTCCGGCGAGCCGCCGGTCGAGGAACTGAAGGCTGGCCTGGTCGCCCTCACTGTCGTCACGCAGCCAGAATAGCAGGGTAGCGCCGTAAACGCCGGCCAAAATCGCGCGCTTGGTATACCAGCTGACATCAGCCGAGCGATCGCCGGCCGCATACCAGATCGCACCGACGGTCAGGGCGGTGCAGCGGGCCGCCAAGGCGGTGTTGGCCGGCAGGCACAAGATGCCGAGCGCGCGCCGGATGGCTTCTTTCTGTGGGCGGTTCTGGGCAAGCCGCAACGCGATCACAGCCCGCACCCGGGCCGGAAGCCGCTCGGCCTGCAAATCCAGCGCGGCGGCGCCCTCCTCCATGCGGCGGTCGGCGAGGTCGCAGTAGGCCTCGATCATATCCACGAGGCCCCCGAGGAACAGCAGGTCGGCGTTGGTCCCGGCGGCCTCACGTAAGGCCGGCACCGTCCAGCCGGCGAAGGGAACCGTCTGCAGCAGGGCATCGATGGCCGCATCCCGCTCGGGGCTGCGCTCCGGGCGCGTCATCATGGGTTGACCAACTTTGCAAGTTCCTCGCTGAAGCCAAATAGCCGAAAATCCGTCATGCGCATGGGATACAGGATGCCGTCGAGATGGTCGTACTCGTGCTGCACGAGGCCGGCGTGGAAGCCGCCGACCTCGGCGACCACCGGACGACCGTCGCAATCGACTCCGGAATAGCGTACCCGGGCATGGCGCGGCACGGCGGCGCGCATCCCCGGGATGGACAGGCAGCCCTCCCATCGCAGCACCTGCTCCTCTCCAATCGGCTCCATCGTCGGGTTGATCACGACGGTGTTGCCGACCGGCTGCTCGTCGGGGTCGCGGGACGCCTGAACGCGAAACACGAACAGGCGAAGCGGCACGTGGACCTGGGGTGCGGCCAGCCCGGCGCCGGGCGCGTCCTCCATCGTTTCCATCATGTCGGCGACGAGGCGGCGAATTTCCGGCGCGCCGGGGTCCGGCACCGGCTCCGCACGCTGGATCAGGACGGGGTGTCCCATGCGGGCGATTTTGAGAATGGCCATGGTGATCCTGAGATGGTGACGCGAAAGTCTTTGGCGAGGCTGGCCACTGGTGCTATAGCGCCCGCTTCCACGGCGGGAGCCGGTTGGAAACCCAATTGTGCGCCCCGGATTGTTCGGGGCTGCGGATTGCGACAGGAGTAAGCGGCCAAGTGCAGGTTCTCGTACGGGACAACAATGTCGATCAGGCGCTCAAGGCGCTCAAGAAGAAGATGCAGCGCGAAGGCATTTTTCGTGAAATGAAGCTGCGTCGCCATTACGAGAAGCCGTCCGAGCGCCGTGCCCGTGAAGCCGCCGAAGCCGTCCGCCGCGCCCGCAAGATGGAGCGCAAGCGGATCGAGCGCGAAGGCTTCTAAGGCATCGCTTTCGCGAGCCGGTCGAACGCCGCAAGCCGGCTCAGCAACGCGGGCATCTCCCGCAGCGGGATCATGGTGGGCCCGTCGCTCGGGGCGCGGTCCGGGTCCGGATGACACTCGATGAACACCGCAGCGATGCCGACGGCCAGCGCGGCGCGGGCCAGGATGGGGGCGAATTCGCGCTGGCCGCCGCTGCTAGCGCCCTGCCCGCCGGGCTGCTGAACCGAGTGGGTCGCGTCGAACACCACGGGGTAGCCGGTGCGCGCCATGATCGGCAGCGAGCGAAAATCGCTGACCAGCGTGTTGTAGCCGAAGCTTGCGCCGCGCTCGGTCAACAGGATGCGCTCGTTGCCGGTCGCGGCGATCTTGGCGGCGACGTTCACCATGTCCCAGGGCGCCATAAACTGCCCTTTCTTGACGTTCACCGCCCGGCCGGTCTCGCCGGCGGCGATCAGCAGGTCGGTTTGACGGCAGAGGAACGCCGGGATTTGCAGCACGTCGACCGCCTCCGCGACGGCCGCGCACTGGGCGGCGTCGTGCACGTCGGTCAGCACGGGGACACCGAAACGGTCCCGCACCGCGGCGAGAATGTCCAGCCCCTTGGCCAACCCAACGCCACGGGCGGCGCTGGCGCTGGTGCGGTTGGCCTTGTCGAAGCTGCTTTTGTAGATCAGCCCAATGTCCTGCGCCCGGCACATCTCGGCCAACGCGCCCGCGACCTCGAACGCGTGCGCCTCGCTCTCGATCTGGCAGGGGCCGGCGATGAGCACGAACGGCAAATGCGACCCGACCGCGACGTGGCCGATCCGCACCTCAGACAAGGCGGGACTGCTTCACGGCCGCGGCGACGAAGTCGCTGAACAGCGGGTGCGGATCGAGCGGCTTGGATTTCAATTCCGGGTGATACTGCACGCCGACGAACCAGGGATGTCCGGGCAATTCGATGATCTCCGGTAGAGTTCCATCCGGCGACATGCCGGAGAAGCGCAGCCCCGCCGCCTCCAGCCGCTCGCGATAGTGGCTATTGACCTCGAACCGGTGGCGATGCCGCTCGGCGATCTCCGGCGCGTTCCGATAAATCCGACGGACGAGGCTGCCGGGCGCCAGCGCGGCCGGATAGGCGCCGAGCCGCATGGTGCCACCGAGATTGCCGCCCGATGCCCGGCGCTCCATCTCGTTGCCCCGCGCCCACTCCGTCAGCAGGCCGACCACGGGGGTTTCGCACGCGCCGAACTCGGTCGACGACGCGTCGGGCAGTCCCGCGAGGTGGCGCGCCACCTCGATGACGGCCATCTGCATGCCGAAGCAGATGCCCAGGAACGGCACGCGGCGCTCGCGGGCGAACCGCACGGCGGCGATCTTGCCCTCGGTGCCGCGCTCGCCGAAGCCGCCGGGCACGAGGATGCCGTGGACGCCCTCCAGTTGGGCCACCGCGTCGGGTTGCTCGAACACCTGGCTGTCAACCCAGTCCAATTGGACGCGGACGCGGTTGGCGACGCCGCCATGGGCCAGCGCCTCGTTCAGAGATTTATAGCTGTCGAGCAGGTTGGTGTACTTGCCCACCACGGCGATCCGCACCTCGCCTTCCGGCGCGCGCACGACGTCGACCACGCGCTGCCACCGCGCCAGGTCCGGCGAACCCTCGTGCGGCAGGCCGAAATGGCGCAGCACCTCGCCGTCCATGCCCTCGCGATGGTAGCTGATGGGCACGGCGTAGATCGTGTCCACGTCCAGTGCCGCGATCACCGCCTCGACCCGCACGTTGCAGAAATTGGCGATCTTGCGCCGCTCGGTGTCGGGGATGGCCCGGTCGCAGCGGCAGAGCAGCATTTGCGGCTGGATGCCGACGTTCTGCAGCTCCTTCACCGAGTGCTGGGTCGGCTTGGTCTTCAGCTCCCCGGCCGAGCTGATGTACGGCACCAGGGTCAGGTGCACGAACATCGTCTGGGCGAAGCCGAGCTCGTTGCCGAGCTGCCGGATCGCCTCGAGGAACGGCAGGCTCTCGATGTCGCCGACGGTGCCGCCGATTTCGATCAGGGCGAAATCGACCTCGCGCCCGTCCGCGTTGGACAGGTCGCGGAGGATGGTTTCCTTGATGGCGTCGGTGATGTGCGGGATCACCTGGACCGTCGCGCCGAGGTAGTCGCCGCGGCGTTCCTTGGCGATCACCTCCGAGTAGATGCGCCCGGTGGTGGCGTTGTCGGACTTGCTGGCGTGGACGCCGGTGAAGCGCTCGTAGTGGCCGAGGTCGAGGTCGGTTTCCGCACCGTCATCGGTCACGAACACTTCGCCGTGCTGGTACGGGCTCATGGTCCCCGGATCGACGTTCAGGTAGGGGTCGAGCTTGCGCAGCCGCACCGAGTAGCCGCGGGCCTGGAGCAATGCGCCGAGCGCCGCCGAGGCGATGCCCTTGCCGAGAGAGGAGACCACACCGCCGGTGATGAATACGAACCGCGTCATGGACGGTCCCCATACACCCGACCGCCGGGTCGCGTGAACCCGGTGATCGCGCGGATCAGTTCGTTGGAACCGACGGGGGGCGGGGCGGGGCGGGAGCGGCCGGGGTCGCCGGCGCCGAGACGGGGGCGGGCGCGTCCAGGATCGACCGGCTGGTGCCGATGGTTGTGCCGCGGTTCAGCAGCGCCAGGCCGAGCGACAGCATCATGAACGCCGTCGCGAGGATCGCGGTCGTGCGCGTGAGCAGGTTCGCCGTGCCGCGGCCGCTCATGAAGCCGCCCATGCCCTGCGACGTGCCGATGCCCAACCCGCCGCCTTCGCTGCGCTGGATCAGCACAACGCCGATCAGCGCCAAGGTGATGAACAGGTGAAGGATGAGCAGGACGGTGATCATCGGCGGCTTCTAGTCCCGCTGCGCCGCGCGGGCAATCGCTCCGGCGTCGCGAGCGATCGCCAGGAAGTCGTCTGCCACCAGGCTCGCCCCGCCGACCAGCGCCCCGCCGACATCGGGCAGGCGCAGCAGCCCGGCGGCGTTGGACGGCTTGACCGAGCCGCCATACAGGATACGCAAACCCGGTCCCTGACGCGGAAACATGCGCGCCAGCTCCGCGCGAATGAAGGCGTGCATCGCTGCCACGTCGGCCTCGGTGGCGCTGCGCCCGGTCCCGATCGCCCAGATCGGCTCGTAGGCGACCACGCCGGAGAACCCCTCCGGAAGGCTGCCCGCGAGTTGCCGCCCGACGATCTCCGTTTGCTGCCCGGCGTTGCGCTGGGCGTCGGTCTCGCCCACGCACACGATCGGCGCGAGCCCGGCCGCGACGGCGGCGAGCGTCTTTGCCCGGGCCATCGCGTCCGTCTCATGGTGCTCCGCCCGCCGTTCGGAGTGGCCCAGGATCACCCATGTCGCCCCGGCATCGGCCAGCATGGCGGCCGCGATGTCCCCGGTATGCGCGCCGCATCCCTCCGCGTGGCAGTCCTGTCCGCCCACCGCGACGTCCGACCCGGCCAGTGCGTGGGCCACCGCCGCCAGCTGGGTCGCGGGGGGACAGACGAGGAGGTCGCACGCAAGCCCGGCCGCCCCGTCGCGGATGGCGGCGGCGAGGACGGCCGCTTCGGCGGTCGTCGCGTTCATCTTCCAGTTGCCGGCGATCAGGTGACGCATGAGGTTCTCCTGCGCCGGTCCTAGCGACCCGCGCCGAACGCGGCAATACGTTCGCCCTCACGCTGGCGCAGCCGGGCCGAACTTTCTATGGTGCGCCACTTTTTGCCAGGACGACTGCATGATCGCGCTGTTTCGACGCTTCCTGAACACCTGGGTCGCCCGCGTCTTCTTCCTGTTGCTGGTCGGCTCGTTCGGCCTGTGGGGCATCGCGGACGTGGTGCGCAACCTGGGCCAGGACGGCACGGCGGTGGCGACCGTCGGCGGCCACAAGATCGAAGTCGCGGAACTGCAGGAATCGTATCGCCGGCTGCTGCGCCAGGTACAGCGCCAATCCGGCAGCACCGCCGAACCGGCGCCCGAAATCCGCCGCGCCGTCGCCGGCGAGGCGCTGCAGCGGCTGGTGATCCAGGCCGCGTTCGCCGCCGAGGTCGCCCGCCTGGGCCTGCGCGTGCCGGACGACGCGCTGCGCCAGGTCACCTTCGACGAGAAGGCGTTCCACGGCGCCAACGGCCAGTTCGACCGCGCGACCTTCGAGAACGCGTTGCGGAACGCCGGGCTGACGGAGGCGCGCTACCTCGAGTTGATGCGGACCGACCTCGGCCAGCGCCAACTGGTCGAAGCGGCCCGGGCCGGCGCGTATTCCCCCGACGTGATGAACAAGTTCGTGTTCGCGTTCCAGGACGAGAAGCGGGTGGCCGACCTGGTGGAATTGCCGTTCGCCGACGCCGCCCAGCCGCCGACGCCGACCGACGCGCAGCTCCAGCGCCAATACGACGACAACCTCGACACCTACTCGGCGCCCGAGTACCGCCGGGTCAAAGCGGTGATCCTGTCGCCGGAGACCTTGGCGCACGAGGTCCAGGTGAGCGACGACGACCTCCGCGCGGCGTACGAACAGCGCCGCGCCAGTTTCGGCGACCCCGAGAAGCGGTCGGTCGAGGTTCTCGCCAGCCAGGACGAAGCGCAGGCCAAGACGCTGGCCACACGCTGGATCGCCGGCGCCGACTGGCCCGCGATGGAGCAGGCGGCGAAGGAGGCGGGCGCGTCCTCCGTGCAGCTCGACGACAGCACGCAGGTCCAATTCCCGGCGCCCGACCTCGCGGCCGCGGTGTTCGCCGCCGCGCCCGACAGCGTCACCGGGCCGGTGAAAACCGATTTCGGGTTCCAGGTGTTCGAGGTCACGAAGGTCACGCCGGCGACCATCCGCCCGTTCGAGGCGGTCCGGGGCGAGTTGCTGGCCGCCCTCCAGAAGGAGCGCGCGACCGACCTGGTGTTCGAGCGCGCCAACAAGGTGCAGGACGCGCTCGCCGCTGGGACCAGCTTGGACGAGCTGCCCGGCGATTTGGGTCTGACCGCCATCACCGGCACCTTGGACGCCCAGGGCAACACGCCCGAGGGCATCCCCGCCCCGCTCCCCGGTGGCCCGGCTCTGCGATCGGCGCTGGTCGCGCGCGCCTTCGCCATGGCCAAGACCGACCCGGCGGTGCTGACGGAAGGGCCCGAGCAATCGTTCTTCGCCGTCGCCGTCGAGGACATTACGCCCGCCGCGGTCCGCCCGTTCGACACGGTGCGCGACCGCGTGCGCGACGACTGGCTGCGCGACGCCCGCCGGCGCGAGCAGGAGCAGGTCGCCGCCCATCTGCTGACCGCGGTCAACGGCGGCGGCACCCTCGCCGATGCGGCAGCGCTGATCGGGGTGCGGGTGCAGCGGACACCGCCGATTGCGCGCAGCACGCCGACGCCGGGCGTCCCGGCCGAGCTGACGCAACCGCTGTTCGCGACCGAGAAGGGCCACGCGACCATGGTCGAGAACCCGGAGGGATTCTGGGTCGCGGTGGTGGCGGAGATTCAGCCGCCGGACCCGACCGCCGATCCGACCGCCGTCGAGCGGATCGCAGCCCAGCTCTCGCACGCGATCAGCGACGACGTGGAGATGACCTACGCCGCCGCCCTGCGCACCCAGGACAAGCCGGCGGTGAACCGGCGCTTGCTCGACAGCGTGACGCAGTGAGGGCCGCGTTCGTCGCCGCCTACGAGGCCGGGCGCGGCGCGCTCGCCTGGACGACGGGGGTCGCCGACCTGGAAACGCCGGTCGCGGCCTACCTGAAGCTCGCGCACGGCACGCCGAACACCTTCCTGCTGGAGAGCGTCGAGGGCGGGTCGGCGCGGGGGCGCTACTCGATCATCGGCATGGCGCCCGACCTGCTGTGGCGCTGCCGCGACGGCCGGGCGGAGCTGAACCGGCACGCGCGCGCCGCTCCCCACGCCTTCGTGCCCGACGACCGGCCCACCCTGGACAGCCTGCGCGCGCTGGTGGCGGAGTCGCAGATGGAATTGCCGGCGCATCTGCCGCCGATGTGCGGCGGGCTGGTCGGCTACCTCGGCTACGACATGGTGCGGCTGATGGAGCGGTTGCCCGCCACGGCGGCGCCGGGCCTCGGTTTGCCCGACGCGATCCTGGGGCGGCCGACGCTGTATGCGATCTTCGACAACGTGAAAGACGAACTGACGCTCGCCGCCCCGGTGTATCCCACCGCCGACGTGACGGCCGCGCAGGCCTGGGACACGGCGCAGGCTCTGATCGCCCAGGCGCAGGCGGCGCTCGACCGTCCCCTGCCCCATGCCGCCCCGCCCGTGGCGCTGCCGCCGCAGCCGGAGCCAAACTCCAACATGAGCCGCGAGCAGTTCATGGGCATGGTGGTCCGCATGAAGCAGTACATCGCCGCGGGCGATATCTTCCAGGGGGTGCCGAGCCAGCGCTTCTCTGTCCCGTTCGCGCTGCCCCCGTTCGCGCTGTACCGGGCGCTGCGGCGGATCAACCCGGCGCCGTTCCTGTTCTTCCTCGACTACGGCGGCTTCTGCATCGTCGGCAGCAGCCCCGAGGTGCTGGTGCGCCTGCGCGACGGCATCGTGACCATCCGGCCGCTCGCCGGCACCCGCCCGCGCGGCGCGACCTTGGCCGAAGACCAGGCGCTGGAGGCCAGCCTCCTCGCCGACCCGAAGGAGCGGGCCGAGCACCTGATGCTGCTCGACCTCGGCCGCAACGACGTGGGCCGGGTGGCGGAGATCGGCAGCGTGAAGGTGACCGAAAGCTTCGCCATCGAGCGGTTCAGCC
>JAABUX010008970.1_pt1 | contig 11418 bp, 16 predicted proteins | sample 5561851 | NCBI WGS metagenome assembly JAABUX01 (sample SAMN10711883, study PRJNA513361) | rock metagenome | isolation source: Antarctica rocks | place: Antarctica: Victoria Land, Richard Nunatak red sandstone | collected 2016-01-03 | reverse complement strand
CGGGCTGTGGCGCAGCTTGGTAGCGCACCTGACTGGGGGTCAGGGGGTCGCAGGTTCAAATCCTGTCAGCCCGACCGACCCGTCCGGACGGGTCCAGCCCGGTCCGCCGTCGGTCGCCCCGGGTCTCTACCCGGGTCGGGCCCGCAGCCGTCGGGTCTAGCGTCGCAGTCCGTGCCCATCACCCCGAGCCCCGTCCCGAAACCGGCCCAACCGGCCCCCGCGGCGGGAGCGGCGCGGTGACCGCGCCGACGTCGGCGGGTCCGGTCGCCGGCCGGGTCGCGGACGGGTTCGAACCGGTCCGGGACGTGTTCACCGCCACCCTCGACGGCGTGGCCGGCGGTGCCGCGGTCGCCCTCGTCGTCGACGGCCGGACGGTGGTGGACCTCTGGGGCGGGCGCGCAGACGCCGGCGGTCCGCCGGACCGCTGGTCGGCCGGCGCCCTGCCCGCGGCGGGGGCCGGGTACCCGGCCGACAATTCGGACGGGGAGCGTCCGTGGACGCGGTCGACGCGGGCCGTGACGTTCTCGGTGACCAAGGCGACCACCACCCTGTGCCTGTTGCATGCGGCCGGGCGCGGCCTGCTCGACCTCGACGCGCCGGTGTCCACGGTGTGGCCGGAGTTCGCGGCGCACGGCAAGGACCGGGTCACGGTGCGGCAGACGCTGGCCCACCGGGCCGGGCTGCCCCTCGTCGAGGCGCCGCTGACCCGGGCCGACGTGCTCAGCTGGGAACCGGTCGTCCGGGCGCTGGCCGCGCAACGGCCGCTGTGGGAGCCGGGCTCCGCATGGGCCTACCACGCCGTCACCTTCGGCTGGCTGGCCGGGGAGGTCCTGCGACGGGTCAGTGGGCACACGCCGGGCAGCTACCTGCGCGAGGAGTTCACCGCACCGCTGGGTCTGCGGACCGAGATCGGGGTCCCGGTCGGGGAGCAGTCCGACATCGCCACCGTCATCGGGCCGGCGCCGTTGCCCGCCGCGGCGCTGGCCCGGCTCGACGACCACCAGCGGACGATGCTCGACCTCGCCCGCCGCGCCCTGACGATGAACGGCGCGCTTCCGTTCCCGGGCCAGTGGGGTGAGACCGACGGCGCGGACGACGAGACCCGGGGCGGTCGCCACGTCTGGAACGACCCGGACGTGCTGGCCGCCGAGATCCCCGGTGCCAACGGTGTCGGCAGCGCCGCCGACCTGGCCGGGCTGTTCGCGGCCGTGCTCGGCACGCCGGGACGCCCCGCCCTCGTGGACCGCGACGTCCTCACCGCGGCGACCCGGCCGTTGTCCTCGGGGCGGCCCCTGGGCGGGGGACCCGGCGAGACCGGTTCGACCCGGGGCACGGGCTTCATCGTCCCCGGCGCCGGTGAGCCGCTGCTGTCCCCGGGCAGCTTCGGCCACAGCGGGGCCGGGGGACAGTTCGCGCTCGGCGACCTCCGGTTGGGCGCCGGGTTCGCCTACCTGACGAACCGGATGGGCGGCGACGGCGACGACCGCGCCACCGCGCTGATGGCCTCCGTGCGCGGCTGTCTGGGCTGACGGACCCCCGTCCGCGCCTGCCTGCGCCGATGGCACAGGCAGAATCGCCTCATGCAGCTGCGGGAGGTCGACGTCCGATTCGCCGACGGCATCGACCGCCGACGGGTCGTCGCACTCGGCGACGCCCTCGCCGGGGTACTCGCCGACGGCGGTTCGGCGGAGCTGGTGTCGCTGTCCGTCAGCGACGTGGACCTGGCGACGTTCGCCTTCGCAGCCGTCTCCGCCGTCTCCGACCCCAGGCCCGTCCTGCTGCCGACCCCGACCGTCGGTCCGGCCAGCAGCGCGGCCGGGACCGCGCCCGCCGACACCGCCGAGTCGGGACTGTCCGCTGTCCCCGCTGTCCCCGCTGTCCCCGCTGTCCCCGCTGCCCCCGACGCCCAGGACTGCCGGGAGGCGGTGCTGGCCGCGGCGGAGGGGCTCGGGCTGGGGAGGCTGGAGATCGTCGCCGACCGGGTCGCGGCGCTGCCGCCGCTGCCACCGGAGGACGGGTGAGCGTCGTGTCGGTGGGCCCGACCGACCGGGTCCTCACCATCCCGAACGGGCTGTCGGTGCTGCGACTCCTCGTCCTGCCGGTGTTCGTCTGGCTCGCCCTGGTCCGCCACGAGGACGGCTGGGCCGGCCTGCTCATCGGCGTCGCGGCGCTGTCGGACAACCTCGACGGGTACATCGCGCGGCACTTCGACCAGGTCAGCCGGCTCGGCCAGCTGCTGGACCCCACCGTCGACCGGCTGGTGGTCTTCACCACGCTGGTCGTCCTGGTCGCGGTCGGTGCGCTGCCATGGCCGCTGGCGTTGCTGATCGTCGTCCGGGAGCTGTTGCTGGTGCTCCTGCTGCTCGTCCTGCGCGTGCGGGGATTCGGCTCGCTGCCGGTCAACTACCTGGGCAAGATCGCCACGTTCGCGCTGGTGTTCAGCTTCCCGTTCCTGCTCGCCGGGCACGGCGTGAACACGGTTCCCTGGATCGCGGACGCGGCCGTCGTCCTCGGCTGGGCGTGCTTCGGCTGGGGGATCTGCCTCTACTGGGCGGCCGCCGCGCTCTACGTGGGCCAGGGCGTCCGCCTACTACGGTCGGGCCGCGGCAGCGGTCGCACCGGCGCGCCGCCCGACGCCGCCCCCTCACAGATCGCCTCACCTGCGGAAGGTGCCCGATGACGACCGACACCCCGGCCGAGCTGCGCTACACGGCCTCCCACGAGTGGGTCGCCGACACTGGCGGCGGGCGCGTGCGGGTCGGCGTCACCAACTACGCGCAGGACGCGCTCGGCGACATCGTGTACGTGTCGCTGCCCGAGGTCGGTGCGACCGTGGCCGCCGCGACGTCCTGCGGCGAGCTGGAGTCGACCAAGAGCGTGTCGGACCTGGACTGCCCGGTCGACGGCACCGTCGTGGCGCGGAACGAGGCGCTGACCGACGCGCCGGAGACCGTGAACGGCGACCCCTACGGCGCCGGCTGGTTGATCGAGGTCGAACTGGCGGACCCGGCGCAGGTCGACGGCCTGCTCGACGCGGACGCGTACGCCGCGACCCTGCACTGACCGGGGCCGGCGGGTGATCAGTTGACCCTGTCTGTGTGGCGCCCGTAACGTCCGAGCACCCAGCGCGACCACCGTGCGTCCCGCACCCGAGCATCGGAGCAGCAACGTGACTCCCGCCACCGCCGGCGAGGTACCCGCCGAGCAGACGATGTCCATCCCGGTCGCCACGCCGACGCCGGGTCCGGGCGAGGTCGACGACGTCGTGGCCGAGCTGGGGATCGAGCTGCGCCCGGGGACGGCGATGCTCGTGGTGCGCCGGGGCCCGAACGCCGGCGCGAAGTTCCTGCTCGACGCCGAGGTGGTCGCCGCGGGTCGCCACCCGGACAGCGCGGTGTTCCTCGACGACGTCACGGTCAGCCGGCGGCACGCCGAGCTCCGCCGCCGCCCGGGCGGTCACCTGATCCGCGACGTCGGCAGCCTCAACGGCACCTACGTCAACCGCGACCGCGTCGACGAGGTCGGCCTCGTCCACGGCGACGAGATCCAGATCGGCAAGTACCGGCTGCTGTACCTGTCCGGGGACTCCCCGGCCGACCGCGACCCGGACGGGAGCAGCCAGGTCACGGACGTCAGGGCCACGGGGGCACCGGCGTCGTCCCGGGAGTCGGCCGGTGGCGCAACCGGCTGATCCGTCGCCCGACCCGTCCACGGCCCCCTCCGCAGCTGATGCGCCCCGGTCCGGCGCGATGGGGTCCGGCGCGATGGGGTCCGGCGCGATGGGGATCGGTCAGGTCCTCGCGGTGCTGCAACGGGAGTTCCGCGACGTGACCGTGTCCAAGATCCGTTTCCTGGAGGCCGAGGGGCTGGTCGCTCCCGCCCGCACCAGGTCCGGCTATCGGCGGTTCACCGAGGATGACGTCGACCGGCTCCGGTGGGTGCTGCGGGTCCAGCGTGACCAGTACCTCCCGCTGCGGGTCATCCGGACGCACCTCGCCGCGGCTGGGACGGCCTGCCGGGAACCGGCCGGGGCGGAACCCGCGCCCGTCGGCCCCGGCCCCGGGTCGCCCCCCGCGCCGGAGATCCCCGCAGCGCCGACGCGACCGGTCCGCAGCCGGCGGCTGCACCGCGAGGAGCTGCTCGAGGCGGCCGGCCTGACCCCGCAGACGCTGGTCGAGATGGAGAGCTTCGGGCTGGTGCGCAGCCGTTCCGGGTGGTACGACGCGGACGACGTCGTCGTCGCACACACGGTCGCCCGACTCGCCCTGCACGGTGTGGCGCCCCGTCACCTGCGGGGGCTGCGCTCGGCCGCGGATCGGGAGGTCGGCCTGCTCGAACAGGTGCTGGCGCCCCAGTTGCGGCAGCGCCGACCGGACGCCCGGGCCCGCGCGGAGGAGACCGCGGCGGAGTTGCGTGAGCTGACCCGTCAGCTGCACGACGCTTTGGTCGGCGGGGCGCTGCGGGACCTCGGCCTCGATCCGCGCTGACCTGCTGCCGGGGGTCGGGCCGGGCCCCCGGCCCGACCGACGGATCGTCGTCACCGCAGTGGCCCTACCGCGGCGGGCGGGGCGGGTTCGCGCGCACTACGGTGACCAGATGCGCGAACTCGACGTCGTCGGTGTCCGCGTCGAGATGCCGTCCAACCAGCCCATCGTGCTGCTGCGCGAGGTCGGCACCGGCCGGCACCTCCCGGTCTGGGTCGGTGCGGTCGAGGCGACGGCGATCGCCTCGGTGCAGCAGGGCCAGGTCCCGCCGCGCCCGCTGACCCACGACCTGATGAAGAACCTGCTGGACGCGCTCGGCCGGCGCTTGGAACAGGTCCGGATCACCGAGGTCCGCAACGGCGTCTTCCACGCCGAGCTCGCCTTGGACGGCGGGGTAGTGGTGGACTCGCGGACGTCGGACGCGATCGCGTTGGCCCTGCGCACGGGTGCACCGATCTACGGGGCCGACGACGTGCTCAGCGAGGTCGGCATCGAGGTGCCCGAGGCCGCCGACGACGAGGTCGAGAAGTTCCGCGAGTTCCTCGACCAGATCTCGCCCGACGACTTCACCGCGGGCGGGTCCAGTCCGGACCGTTGACACCGCGCGCCGGTCCCTGCCCACCCGGCCGAGCGTGTCGCGTTGACCTCCTGGAACGGCGCGCCGTAGCGTCGCAGGCGTTGCACACCGTTGTGGGCACACCGCTGTGGTCCGGCGGTCCACGAACGCCCGGCCCGTGGTGGGGTCGCGAACGTCCGACCTCCCCGGGGGTCGGCGCCAGGAGGCTGTCGTGTCAGGTCCGGACGAGACCACGCAGGGCTCGCTGCGTCGGGACCCGGTCCTGCGTCGCGACCCGGCCCGTGCGGCGGCCCGGGGGCTGCTGTTCGACGACGGCCTGCCCACCGTTCCCGAGGGGGTCGGGTACCGCGGTGCGACCGCGTGCACGGCCGCCGGCATCACCTACCGGCAGCTGGACTACTGGGCGCGGACGGGACTGCTCGAGCCCTCCGTCCGACCCGCGGCCGGTTCGGGCAGTCAACGGCTCTACTCCTTCCGCGACATCATCGTGCTCAAGGTCGTGAAGCGGCTGCTGGACACCGGCGTGAGCCTGCACCAGATCCGGACAGCGGTGGAGCACCTGCGCGGCTCCGGTATCGCCGACCTCGCCGGTCTGACCCTGATGAGTGACGGCGCAACCGTCTACGAGTGCACGTCGCCGGACGAGGTGGTCGACCTGCTGCAGGGCGGCCAGGGGGTGTTCGGCATCGCGGTCGGCCGGGTGTGGCGCGAGGTCGAGGGAACCCTGGCCGAACTGCCCGCGGAGCCAGCCGCCGCGGCGGGTGAGACCTCGGCCCCCGATGCCGGCGACGAACTCGCCGTCCGCCGGGCCCGCCGGGTGGGCTGAGGCCGCGCCGGACCCGAGGTCCAGGCGGGTCCGTGTTCGGACGAACGGCGTCGTCGAGGTGCGGGAATCACCGGTCCATGCGAACGTCGGGCCAGTCGATCCCCAGGAGGACCACAGAATGTCGCGTCTACTCGCCGGTGTCGTCGCCGGTGCGCTTGCCGGGGCCGCCGGCGCAACCGCGCTGAACGCGGTCAGCTACGCGGACATGGCGTTGCGGGGGCGCCCCGCCGGGAACAGCCCGAAGGCCACCGTCGACGCCGCGGCCGACAGGGCACCGGTCGACGTGCCCGGGGAGGGTGACGAGGCCGGGAACCGCGCCGAGGGCCTCGGTCAGCTCGCGGGTCTCGGCGTGGGCGTCGGACTCGGGGCGGTGTCCGGCGTCCTGCGGGCCTTCCACGTCAAGGTGCCCAAGGTGCTCGCTCCGTTCGCGCTCGGACTGGGTGCGATGGCCTTGTCCGACACGGTGATGACCGCGCTGCACGTCACCGAGCCCCGGTCCTGGGACGCGGCGACCGTCGCCGCCGACGCCGTGCCGCACATCGCGTACGGCCTCGTCGCAACGGCCGCACTGCACCGACTGCTGGACCCGCGGACACCGCACGCGAGCTGACCGGCCGAAGGCGCTCGGTGCGGCCGCGAGCACGGCCGCCCCGGTCGGTGGTGGGAGGCTGTGCCCATGCCTGCCGGTGAGATCGCGCGCGCCAAGACCCTGACCCCCGGACGGGTCAGGTTCCCCGGCATCAGCTCCCGCGCGTACGAACACCCGGCCGACCGGGGCGCGCTCGTGGCCCTGCGTGCGCTGCCGGGATTCGACCGGGTGCTGCGCGCGGTGTCCGGTGTCTTCGGTGAGCGCAGCCTGCGCCTGTTGCACCTCGCGGATGCGATCCGGGTGTCGCACCGGCAGTACCCCGCCCTGCACCAGCTGTTGGTCGAGGCATGCGCGACCCTGGACATCGAGGAGATCCCCGAGCTCTACGTCGTCCGTGACCCCGTCGCGCAGGCGATGACCCTCGGCATGGACCACCCGTTCATCGTGATCCACACCGGGTTGCTGGAACTGCTCGACGCGGACGGGTTGCGTTTCACCCTCGGCCACGAGCTCGGGCACGTGCTGTCCGGGCACGCCGTCTACCGGACGATGCTGCTGAGCCTGGTCCGGATCAGCCAGGACATCAGCTGGATCCCGCTGGGCGCTCTGCCGTTGCGGGTGATCGTGACGGCGCTGCAGGAGTGGTTCCGCAAGTCCGAACTGTCCTGTGACCGGGCCGCCCTGCTGGTCGGCCAGGACGCCGACGCCGCGCTGCGGGTGCATGCCGCCATGGCCGGCTCCACCGATCCCGACGCGATGGACGTCTCCGGGTTCCTGGACCAGGCGCGCGAGTACGACCGCGGCGGCGACATCCGGGACAGCTTCCTCAAGCTGCTGCACCTGGACGGTCGCACCTACCCGCTGGCGTCGCTGCGCGCGGCGGAGCTGCAGCGGTGGGCGGCGGGCGAGCAGTACCGCGACGTGCTCGCCGGGGACTACCCGCGCCGTGGGGACGACCGGGAGGCGGTGATGTCCGACGAGGTCCGCTCGGCCGCCCGCTCCTACCGGGACTCGTTCACCGCCTCCGCGGATCCGCTGACGAAGTTCGTGCGGGACGCGGGCGGTGTCGTCGGCGGGGTGGCGGGCACCGTCGCGGACAACCTCGGGGACTGGCTGCGCAACCGTGGGGGCCGGGGCCCGGGTGGGCCGTCCGGCGGCTCGACCGGCGCGGGCTCGAACGGTCCCGGAACAGACTGAGCGGCGGTGCCGACAGGCGACAGCGTCCACCGGGCGGTCCCGCGGACGCTCACCTGAGACTCGTCCGCCAAAGAGCACTGTTCCCGCGGTCAGCCCGAGAACGGATTCACCTACCGCACGCCGGCAAAGCGCGCGAAGTCGCTGTCGGCCGAGACCACCGGGACCCCGTATGTCACGGCCAACGCGGCCAGGTCGGCGTCGTTAACCAGGTTTCCGGTTGCGCCCGATCTCGCGAGCAGCTCGCCCAGGACCCGGGCATGGTCTGCCGTGGGGACGGGGGACCAGACGACGGGCACCTGGAGCCACTCGGTGACGAAGCGCCACGCCTGCCGGACCGTCAGGGGTTGTGCGGAGAGACGGGGGTGGGTCGTCACCCGAACGAACGCGATCAACGAGGACCAGGGCAGCCCGACGGACACCGGACCGGACAGGGACTCCTCGAGCCACTCCACGGCTCGCTGATGCTGCGGAGCGGAGCTGTCAGCGGTGTAGACGAGCACATTGGCATCGACGATCACCGTGACCGGTCGTCCTCGTCCAGCACGTCCAGGACCTCGCCGATGTTCGTCACGTCGACGCGCAGTCCGATCGACGCGGTGCGCTGCCGGAACGGGACCCGGTCCCGGGTCGCCGCGCGTCGTGCGGCGGCGCCCTGTCGCGCCAGCAGGTTGACGGCCTCGCTCACCCCGATCGACTCCGACGCCCGGACTTCGTCGAGAGCGGCAGCAACGTCCTCGTCCAGCGTCACGGTAGTCCGCATCGTCATGCGTCAAAATTAGCATCGAGATGCGGACACCGGTCGGCAGCTGACCCGGCACGCTTGATCCGTGAACGCGGCGAGATGGCGGTTGTTCGCACTGGTCGCCGTGCTGGTGACCGCCGTGGTGTTGTTCACCACGACCGACCTGGTGGATGCCGCGCACCTGCGCGACCGGATCGGGGCCACCGGCGCGTGGGCGCCACTGGTCTACGTGCCGGTGTCCGCGGTGCTGGGTGCGTTGCTGGTGCCCGGACCGCTGCTGGCCGGGATCTCCGGGGTGCTGTTCGGGCCGGTCACCGGGACGGTGGCGACGATCGCCTCCGCGGTGCTGTCCGCGCTGATCGCCCGCTCGGGTGGGCGACGCGCCGGGCGTCCGGGCGTCGAGGACCTACTGGGGGAGCGGGCGGCGCCGCTGGCCGTGCTCAGCCGCCGGTACGGCACAGCCGCGGTGCTGGGCCAGCGGTTGGCGCCCGGGGTGCCCGACGCCCCATTGTCCTGGGCGTTCGGCGCGCTGGGCCTGTCGGTGCGGCAGGTCATGGTGGGGACCGCGGTCGGGGCGTTCCCGCGGGCGTTCTCCTACAGCGCGATCGGGGCGTCCCTGGACGACCCGACCTCCCCATGGGGGATCGCCGGCATTGTCGTTCTCGTGCTGAGCGCGGCGGTCGGTGCTGAGATCGGCCGCCGGATGCTCGGCGCGGCGCGCCGGTCCCGCCGCTCCGGCGCGCACCGGGGGAAGCCGCCAGCCCGGGAAACGCGGTGCGCCGACCACCGGGGGAGCTGACGCTGGTGGTGGGTCCGACTGTCGAGGCATGCTGGCCGGGTGTCCGCTGATTCCGACGCTGTCGACCGCGCTGTCGCCTTCATCCGGCTCCACGCGCGCGCCGTCCTGGTGACCCACCGGTCCGACGGCGGGCTGCAGAGCTCGCCGGTCGCGGTCGGCGTGGACGCGGCGGACCGCCTCGTCGTGTCGACACCGTCGCGGACGGCGAAGGCTCGCAACCTGCGCCGGGAGCCGCTGGCGACGCTGTGTGTGGTCCCCGACGACTGGTACGGGCCGTGGGCGTCGGTTGACATCACCGCCGAGGTCGTCGGCCAGCCCGATGCGCTGCCGCTGCTGGAGGACTACTACCGGCGGACGGCCCACGCCGAGCACCCGGACTGGTCGCAGTTCCGGGCGGCGATGACCGAGGAGGACCGGGTGCTGCTCCGGCTCACCCCGACCCGTGCTGCCGGTCCAGGCGCGAACAGTTGAACCTCAGCCGAACAGCTTCCCCGCCGTGATCACGGCCTGACTCACCCCGTAGAGCAGGCCGACCCCGACCACGATCCACAGGCCGATTGCCGCGGCCTTCGCGACGTCGGCCGACCCGGTTGGCACCGGCTGAACGGCCCCACCCGTCTGGGTCGGCTGCGCTCCCGCGCGGGTGGCGCCGGTGTTCGGGCTGGTGTTGCCGGAGCTGCTCATGCGGTCTCCGGACGTGTCGACCGGGGGGCGCCGGCCGGTGCAGGTGGCCGTGCGGTTGTCACTGAGGCCACCGGTTCGTGGAAGCGCGGATTGACCGGACGGACGAGCAGGTTCGCGACGAAGCCCACGGCCAGGACGCCGACCATGATCGACAGCGACAGCGTGTACAGCCCGGACCCGGACCGGCCGGCCGCCGTCTGGCTGTCGACCACCCGGTTGACGATCAGCGGCCCGACGATCCCCGCCGCGGACCAGGCCGTCAACAGCCGCCCGTGGATGGCGCCGACCTGGACCGACCCGAACAGGTCCTTCAGGTAGGCGGGAACGGTTGCGAACCCGCCGCCGTAGAAGCTGAGGATGACCACGGTGATCCCGACGAACAGCAGCACCGACGACGTCCCGGACAGCACCAGCAGCAGGTAGAGCAGGCAGCCGGCGCCGAGGTAGAGCATGTAGATCGGCTTGCGCCCGACCAGGTCCGACGTCGAGGACCAGACGAAGCGGCCCGCCATGTTGGCCAGCGAGAGCAGGCCGACGTAGCCGGCGGCCTCGGTGACCGACAGGTTCCCGAAGAACGCCCGGATCATCGGCGATGCCTCCTCCAGGATCCCGATCCCGGCCGTCACGTTGCAGAACAGCACCACCCACAGCAGCCAGAACTGCGGCGTCCGGATGGCGTTGCGGGCGGTGACGTCGGCGGTGGTCCGCATCCCGTGCGACTCCGTCGGCGCGGGCGGTGTCCACCCGGCCGGCGCCCAGTCCGGCGGCGGGACCCGGACGACCGCCGCGCCGGTCAGCATCACCACCAGGTACAGGGCGCCGAGCACGAGGAACGTGGGGACGGTCGACTTCGGGTCGCCGCCGAAGGACTGCATCAGCCGGTTGGACAGTGGGCTCGCGATCAGCGCACCGCCGCCGAATCCCATGATCGCCAGCCCGGTCGCCAGCCCCGGCCGGTCCGGGAACCACTTGATCAGCGTCGACACGGGGCTGATGTAGCCGATGCCCAGCCCGATCCCGCCGATGACGCCGTACCCGAGGTACACCAGCCACAGCTGGCCGGTGGACAGCCCGAGCGCGGCGACGAAGAACCCCACCGACCAGCAGATCGCCGACAGCACCATTGCCTTGCGCGGTCCGTTGCGCTCCATCCAGGCGCCACCGAACGCCGCGGACAGCCCGAGCATGGCGATGGCGATGGAGAAGACCACCCCGATCGCGGTCTGGGACGACCCGAACAGGGTCACCAGCGGCGTCTTGAAGACGCTGAAGGCGTACACCTGACCGATCGACAGGTGGACGGCCAGGGCAGCGGGGGGCACCAACCAGCGGCTGAATCCGGGCGGGGCCACCGATCTCTCCCGGTCGAGCACGCGGAACACTGACGTCATCGGCAGACCCTTCATCGGATACGCACAGTCTCGCGGGTCGACGGGTGGACGGCGGGCCGAAACGCCGGGGCTGGCCCGCCCGGTACCGCCCCGCCCGGTACCGCCCCGGCCTGGTACCGCCCCGCATCA
>JAABUX010008968.1_pt1 | contig 11419 bp, 15 predicted proteins | sample 5561851 | NCBI WGS metagenome assembly JAABUX01 (sample SAMN10711883, study PRJNA513361) | rock metagenome | isolation source: Antarctica rocks | place: Antarctica: Victoria Land, Richard Nunatak red sandstone | collected 2016-01-03 | reverse complement strand
TGGGGTCCTTGGCGCCGGTCAGCTCCAGCAGCCGGAACAGCCCGATCGCGAAGAACTTGGTGTACAGCCAGTCGCCGGCCGCGGCGCGCGCCGCGATGCCCGCCAGGCCCTTTTGCACCTCGTCGCCGTCCTCGGCCGGCTTGAGCGCCTCCGCGCCGCCCAGCCCGCCGGCCCAGGCCTCCATCTTGGCGGCGTCCTGCGCGGCGCCGCGCGGCCCCGCGCTCAGCCGGGCGCGCCCACCCTCTCCAGCGGCCCTCTTGAGTGCGCAGCAGTATCCCCTGTTCCCATGTGTAGGCCCTGGCCTTTCCTGTAATATGCATGAGCCTGGTGGCTACGCCACATGAGTGCGCACTGAAGAGTGACCACACGCCTGGCGCCCCGCACCTGCTTGTACTGCGCCGGGTCCTCATCGAGCGCCCCGATGTACGAGGCGAAGATGGCGTTCTTGTCCGCCTCAGGCAGGCCCTCCAGGACTTGCTCAAACACGCTCGTGAAGCCGAGCCCGAACACCTGCGCGGCAGCGCACACGCGCTGCTTGCACGCGCGCAGAGAGCTCGCGACCTGCAGCGGTGCGCCTGCACACCAACGCGCAGAAACATAAAAGTGAGTGTGTTGCACACGCTCTGCTATGCCACTTTCGACCTCCTATGGAAGTGTTGTCCACCGCAAGCAGCAAGGGCCACGGCCTCTGAAGCGGGCAGACGCCGCCGGGTCTGGTATGCGCACGCGCACACACCTCCGCCCTGCCCTACCCCCTCGGCGCGTCCGCCTCCCAGGCGCACCTCGTCATACCGGTACTTGCGGTTGTAGCGCATCAGGTGCTGCTGCACGAGCAGCTCCTGGATGATGTTGTTGTAGAAGCCCGGCACCGGCTTGCGGAACGCCTCGTAGAAGCGGCGCTTCGTGTCCGCCACGGTCGGCGGGTTCCAGGGCGCCGCCGCGCCGCCTGCGCCGGCCGCGCGCCCCCGCTCTGTCCTATTGAGCTTGCGGCTCGCGCGCCGCCGAGCACGCCGAGCCGCATGCGGTACTTGCACATACTCACTGCCACTCGTGTTGCGAACGCTGTGCTGCACAGACCGCACACGTGCGGCGTCGCCGCAGCCCGGCAGGACCGGGCAGTTCCTGCCGAGCGCATAGCGGTGGTGCGGCTGTGCAGCAGCAGGGGACAACATGCGACTGCAGCGCAGCCCCCGCACCTTTGTCGGCCGCTACCCGCAGCGCTGACCTCCTCTGAACGCATCTGGGCTGCCCGCGGCTCGCACGCAGCCTGCACAAGCAGCCGCACGCTCACCCCCGACCGCCTGTACTGCATTGGGGTGCCAGTTAAGGCACCCCTTCAGGTCCGCAACACAACCCGCACCTGCTGCCAGCCGGCGCACAGCTGCCGAGCAGCGCACACGCTGGCGCACGGGCTGCGGGGGCAGGCGCCACTCTGCACGCCGTTGCGGGGCCGGCCAGGCACTGCGCAGCCATGTTACACGCACATGCCATCGCCGCTCCCACAAAAAAACAAGTGATGGTGGCTCGGATGTGTGCCCTCGCGAGCTTTGAAGGAGGCGCCACGCAACGTCCCTGGGGTGCACCCCCCCGTGAAGCCCTGCTGGGTCCTGCTTCCGAATGAAGTTTTGCTAGATGGTGGAGAAAGGCAGAGCCCGGCAGCGGATAAAAAGCCATAGGTCCTAGCTAATCTCCGCGAGTGCCACTGTTTGCAGCAGGAAGGAGAGCGCATGGGCGCGGGGAGTTGGACTGCGTGAGCGCTGTGGGCCACTGTGGCCCTGCTGCAGTGTGCGGAAGTATGAAAGAGGAGCTAGAGGATGATCATGCAGCCAATGGGACCCGCGGCGAGGACGGCAGCCAGGTGCGCATTGCCTGCTTTTGCAAGGCAGCTACGTGCTGCGACGCAGTGCGGCACAGTGAGCCGGCCGCGTGAGGCAGCATACTTGGCACCGCACCACGCAGCATTGCTCCGCCAGGCGTGCCATGCCCCGCCACCGCCCTGGGCAGGCGGTGCCAGGTGACCGGCCGGTGCGGTGCAGGATCAGTCGGCGCGGCGCACGCGGCTGAAGCAGCAGCCGAAGCGAGCGCTCAGCCCTGGCGTAGGTGCGCCGTAGTGCGTGAGCGGGGAAGCCGCTGGCTGCCTGCCACGCGTGGCGACTCGTGCTTGCACGCTGCTTGGCGCTGCAGCAGTTCCCGCCATGGCGCGCCGCAGCGAAACGCTGGGCTGCCACGAGAGCGTCACACGTTGTGAAGTGTGGCGGAGCGCGGCGGTGCATACAGCTTCAGCGCCTGTATTTTGGCGCGGCGTGCTGACGGCCTACTAGCGGTGTTGCAGTAGATGAGAAGCTGCCGGAGCTGCACTACGAGGGCGAGCCGCTGGACCTGTCCAGGTTCCTGCAGGGCGGCGTGGGGCAGGCTGTCCTAGTGCGCCCGCACTCCGCTCACCCCTGGTTCACAATGAAAGTGGCTCCAGGGCCCAGCATGCCCTCCACTCTCTGCCCTCGCGTTGCTCTGCCAGTCCAGGTTCTTGCATGGCGCCCAGAGGCAGCCTACTCACCTGCACCAGCTGTCCGGGAGCGCTGCCTCAGCTCAACTCCTGCTGCGTGCCCAGGTGCACGTGGCCGCGGCGTTCATGAGCGGGCAGAATCCCAAGGTGCGCCAGGCCGGCCTGCAAATCTGCGCGCGAGCGCGCTCCTGGCTGCCGCCCTGTCGCGCGTGGACTGGCCCCGTGCTCGCTCGAGACCCTTGTGTTTCGCCCGCCGCCCTGGATGGCCCTGGTCACGCGCAGCCGGATGCCGCATCCAGCCAAAGCAGCTCTTATCCTGCGCCTGCTGTTACGAAAGCGCCAGTCGGCGGCACCCGCCCGCCCTCGCCCGCCCCGCCGCGCGCGCTCCGGGCCGACCCGTGCGCGGCGCGCAGGTGCGCGCGCGGCAGCTGTGGGGCAACATCGTGTACACGCAGGACAGCGATCTGGTCGCCGTGCTCATGCACAACGGCTTCTACAACCACGCGCTGCAGCAGCCGCCGGCGGGCATGGCTGAGGCGCGCCGCCCGCGCGTCCCTGCGCCGCCTATGCCATGCGCTGCGGCGGCCTTGCTGTGTGTCACTCATGATCCGGCAAGTAATAGTGATGGGAGTTTCCACCTCACATATGAGCGGAGTCCTTGTGCTGCGCGCCAGTCTAGGCTGTTGTGCCCCCCAAGTGCCAGTCAGCTGTGCGCTGTGCCGTGCGCAGCATGCGCCACAGTGCCGAGCCTGCAAGGCTGAGCACGGGCGCGGCTCGTCCCCAGCGCGCCCGGCCCAGCCCGCTATGCTTGAGCCTTGCGGCGCCGACGGCGGGGCCCGCTGCGCATGCGCGCAGGTGCGCGCTGTGGTGCTGCCGCTGCCGCCGCAGGCCGCGTACGCGTCCAGCGCGCGCAACTCCATCCGCTCGCGCGCGTGGGGCACCGCCGTGGAGGGCTTCTCCTACCGGGTGCGGGGGGGCGCGACCCTGCGGCGCAGCCGCGGCCCTGCCCGCGCTGCCCGTGCTGCCGGGCGCAAGCCCTGAGACAGCGGCGTGCAGGTCTTCTGTTGTTGACAAAGGTATAGATGTGGGAATGCCCAGCTCTTGCATTGACAGAGGATTGAACACCCATCTGCCGCACAGCCTGCAATCTGCTGGATCATTGTCGTGCGGGTGGGTAGTCAGCGGCGGCAGCTTCTGCATGTGCCGGCAGAGGCTGGAGCGCGCAAACGAACCGCATGTGCATCGCCATGGCTGAGAGCGTCCCCCCGTGCTGTGCCCTACCTGCTGTGCTCAAGCGGACTCACATGCAGCGCCCGCGCAGGTGGAGCGCTGCTACCTGGTCAGCAAGAGCGGCGCGGTGAGCCCACTGGAGCCTGGCCCGGACGGCGCGGCGACGGTGGTGCCGACGTTCACGCCCGCGCAGTTCGAGCGCACGCTCAACACGCGCGCCGCCACGTCCTCCGTGGAGCGCCGTCAGCGCACCATGAACGTGCGCCGGCGCCGCCGCGGCGATGTGGGCACTGCGGCCTTGCCTGCTGCAGGAGGGCGGCGGCGGCATTGGCTGCATGCGCGCTGACGAGGCCGCAACCTTTGCCGGTGTGGTTGCGACGCAAGCGATGGGGCTGCGCGGCCGGCGAGCTGCAGCCTTGACTCTGCCTGCGCCTGCGCCGCTGCGGCCGCTGAGGCGCTGCGGCCGCGTGGCTGAACGGCGCACGGGGGCGCTTCGCGCAGGAGGTGACCGTGCAGTACAACCTGTGCAATGAGCCGCGCATCAAGTACAGCATGGCGGCCGTCGCCGACCGGGGGCTCAAGCCCAGCCAGTGGACGAGCGCGGCGCTGCGCGGCGAGGTCATGGTGCTGGAGACGCACCGCGCGCGCTACGAGCTCTCGCGCAACGCGCCGCCGCCGGACGCGCCCGCCGAGGCGCTGCACGTGCGCCCCCCCCAGGCTCTGGCCGTCGCCGCGCGTTGGCAGAGGCGTGGAGGTGGGCGCTACGGTCACTGCCGCGCGCGGTCGGAGACGCACTGGTGGGGCCAGGGCCGCTGAGCGCTGCCGCCGCGCGCAGGCGGAGACGTATCGGTGGGCGCGCTGCCGGGAGGCGGCGCCGCTGCCGCGCCTTCGCCGCGTGGGCCTGCCGCTGCCAGAGGCGCTGCTGGACGTGCTGGCGCCCGCGCTGGCGTGGGAGGACCTGCAGGCGCGCCCGCGCGCCCGGCTGAGACGTACAATACTGAGTGGTGTGGAGCTGGGTGTGCCGGCGCGCGCGCTGGCGCGGGCGGCGCTGCAGGCGCGCCCGCATGGCCTGCAGCATGGCGCAGCGCTGCTGGGCAGCCGGCTCGCGCGCCTGGACGGGCGGCCTGACCTGCGCAATCACTCCCTGTCTGCCTGCGCTCTTGCTACTGACTGCGTGTCGGACAGCATGGCTCGAGGGGGTGCTTGTGCACTGCAGGCGCACAGCAGCGTTTGCCATGTCCACATGGAGAGCGTGTGCGCTGCATGAGGGTCACGGGCCGCGCGCGCAGTGGAGCCAGCTAGGCGTGTTTGTGCGCGGCGAGCTCTTCCCGGTCGTGCGCGTGCACTTTGCCAGGCGCCAGCCACCGCTCGGCGAGGCCGCGCCCGCCGACGCGGGCCCCACCGCCATGGAGAGCTGAGTCGGTGATTTTGCTGCTGTGATTGCTCGTTCACTGGCACCAGAGGTGGCGGTGGGCGGCCTGCCCCTGACGCGCTGTTGTATGTACGGCCCGTCTCCGGACCCCCAGCTGCCGCGCGCCGCGGCCGGCGCGCCTGCATGCGTGCGCCCTGTTCGTTGCCGATTTGCCAGCCAGCAGGCCCTTTCGCCCCTCGACGCGCGAGCGTCGTGCGCGTCGGGTGTCAACTCGCTGGCGGCGCATGTCTCCTGGCAGACACCTGTCTACCATGGCCTGTCTGCCATGCGCTGCCCAGCGGTGCTGGTGCTGCTCGGCCGCTTGCTCTGCATCCTGGCACCCGCGCTGGGTGGCTCCTGCGGGCGGCCTGCATGTCAGCTTTGCTTTGGCTTGAGTCGATGCTGCCTGGCTGGCGGGCGCAGCCCCATCCCAGCCAAGGAGCCTTAGGGCATGCAGGCAGGTAAAAGTGCGGGCAGGTGCACAGCCTGCCTGGCTGCTCACTGCGCTGCGCTGCTGGGCCCGCTGGCTGGTGGCGCAGGGCTGGGCCAAGGGCGGGCTGCTGAGTGTCAGAGGCGCCCCGGCGTGGGCGCAAGGATGGCGCTCCTGGGCATGTGTTTGCTGTGCAGCTCGTGTCAGGGCATGCGGCAACCAGTGCTTTCTACAAAGCAATTTGAGGTCGCGCTCTGTACGTACTGGTGGTTGGTGCTGTGAGAGGCCCATGTGCACTTCACAGTGTCGACTTCCTGCAGGCTCGTCACCTTGTCAACCCTTGGCTGCTGGTGCGGCTGTGCGCAGTGCAGGAGCTCCTGACATGCTCATTGTCATCACAGAGAGGCGCAAGCAGAGTCTTCCGCCCTCGAGCATGCCTGTCCAGCGACACCAAGCAGAATAGCAGAATCTTACAGGTTGCAGAGGCTGCAACAAAGAGGAAGGCCCACCAGAACCAGCATGTTGCAACCCGGCGTGAACAGGTGCGCATACTCAAGCGCGGACACAGGCGACAAACCGACACTGAAATAGCAGGTGCTGCTTGTCGGCCAGGCTCCGCACTCACATGTTCATGCAGTAGCGCTGCGCCCCAGGTGACATCACCGTTGCGCAGGGCCACAAATGGGAGCTGGTGGCAGCCTGGCCAAGACTTGCTCAATGCACGTGCCTCTGGCTGTAACCCTCTGGATACAGGTTATTTTGTCGATTGTGCTATCACTCTGTTCTGAGCTCCTTTCACACATGATCTCAGAAGTGTCAAGGCTGCCGAGCGCTCAGTTAGCTCTCCTGGCTTGGTGACTGGTAGGAGTGGTAGTATGTCTGAACGCTCGTACACAATACGTAAGCCGCAAAACTAACTATCAATGGCCGGCCTGTACCCCTTGCTTAGTAAATCAGGCTGCTGCTGCTGCTCTTGTGACACAAGAGCACAACAGCAGCAGCCGTGGCAGCTTACAAAACAGCAAGCATTTGTGCATGAGCGCTTATCTATTGCTCCTGTCGTGACTGAGCCATGAAAGCGCAGCACAGCGCTACCGCAGCCATGACACTGTTGAGACGACGTGTGGATGTAGCTCAAAACGTAATGCAAATCCTGATGCATAGCTTGAAAGCTGTGACATAAGCTCTTGCTGTTTACAACGCATGCAGCTTTGCAGCTCATGCAGCTCTTGCAGCAAGAGCTGCTCTTGTAGCTTGCAGCCTGAGGCTGGCTTACTGTGTGTGAGCGCGCTGATTACAGCATGCGCAGCTGCCACTGCATGTGCTGGCCCTGGTCTTTTCTTGGCTCGTTGTTGAGCATGGCGCATCTGTGCAGGCTGCGCGCGACTGAGCAAGCCAGGAAGGATCCAGCCCTGCAACTGCTGAATGCCTGTGCCGCAGGATGGCCGAGCAGCTCAGGGAAGAGAGGCTGCTGATGGTGGACTTTGCGGGCCTGCTGAAGGCGTAGTCTGGGTTAGCAGAACTGGCTTGGAACAGCGGCTAACCGGGAATGCACCTATAGCATGACGCGCAGTCTCTCATCAACAGTCTTCTGTGCGCTGATCTGCTGTGCCATCGCTGAGGCACAGCCACTTGGCAGTCGCAGGGCTCGGTTTTTTCTGGCGCGCTACTTCGCGCGCCGCGTGTACATGCTGACCTATAACTCTTCATGTAGATCAGGATTACGAGTCTGCAGCTATGTCTGCATGAGCTGACTAATAGGCTCACAATAAGCGCCAACAAAATTGATAGATGCAGAATTCAGGGCACTGAACATGGTGCGGTTGCAACCAGCAGCTCGCATGCTCTCGATCCCCGAGTCCACTGCCACTATCTGTCATGCAGTTGCTTGTTCTGGCCCTGCGTAAAAATGGCATGAGGTGCTGCAAACTTTTATTACGCTGTACTAGCTCGCATGTGTTGCACTGACAAGCATCAAGCGCGCGCAGGCCGCTGGTGATGTCAACACCTTGGACGAGATGCACGCGCTGCGGAGGTGCATGACCAGTACTCACTGCCTTGCTCCCTAAGTGTATTGCCAACATTGTCACGCCTGCCGGCTGCCTGCTCTGGCTTTGCGTGCAAAGTGACACCAGGCGTTGCAGTGTGCATGATGCTGTGATAGCTGGCATATGCTGCGTTGACACAGTCTTGGAAGCGCACAGGGCACCCCAAACTTGTTCAGGATGTACAGGACGCCTGCTGCATGTGCGCTCCCAGCCGCCTCTTGTAGTGGCTTTTCAGTTGCTGTGCCCCCCCCGTGCCCTGCCCCGCCGGGGGGCAGCCGCCGGGCGGACCTGGAGGTCGTCGTCGTTCTCCGCGTGGATCGTGCCCAGCAGCAGCCAGGCGGGCACGTTGCCTGGCTGCCGCTGCACCTCCGCCTCCACCGCCAGCACCGCCTCGGTCAGCAGGCCGCCGCGGAACAGTTCGCGCCCGCGCGCGAAGCTCCCCGCGTCCTGCGGGCCGGCCGGCAGGCGGCTTATGATGCGCCCCGGCCAGGTTTCTTGCTATGTGCGCTCCCGTGGCGCATGTCTGTGCGTCTGCCATGTGCGACAGGCCCCCAGCCTGCCGCACGGGAAGGTCACGTACGCTGATGGATGCCAACGGTCCACTGGACAACTTCCAGCCCATGATCCAGCTGAGTGGCCGCCTGACGAGCAAACAAAGCGCACCGGCACAAACAGGCTGTCCGCATCAAACACACGCACTCGCCCGCCACGCTTCGCTTCCACATGTGGGTGCAGCAAGCGCTCGAGCCTCCACATGTGGGTGCAACAAGCGCTCGAGCCTATTAGGGCTCTTTATAAGGCAGTTGGGCCGGCGCGCCTGCATGAAGGGGTTGTCCGCCGCAAACACGTACTCGCCCGCCGCGCCGACATCTACCTCGACACCATCGGCGGCGGCCGCGCCGGCGTCCGCGTCGCGCGCGAACTGCTCCGCCCACTCGCCGCCGTCCAGGCCGGCCGCAAACTGGTCCGCCCAGGCGTCGCCGGCGCCGCCCGCGCCCGCAAACTCCTGGGCCCACGTGCCACCGGCCGCAAAGTCCTGCAGCGCGCAGCGCCGCCTCGCACGGCACATGCATGGCCACCTGGAGCGAGGCGGAGTGACATGGCCCAGCTGAGACAGCTCACGGTGGGTGTCCTGCAAATCCCTCCGGCGTGCGTGCCAGGCGGGGCACTGCCCGAACACTGAGCCTCGTGACTGCGCTAATGACCACAACCCTGGCACCCGCCTCGGAGGGCGGCGGCGGGCGGGGGCGCACGCGCTGCGCGTCCTGCTTCTCGCCAAACTCCTCCGCCCACTGCGCACTGGCCGCGGGGATCTCCTTCGCCTGCGCCAGGCAACCAGTGAGCGCGGGCACGCCCACGACGCCGTCCGGCCGCCCACCCACTCTCTGGGCACAACAGGAAGATGCCAGGCGCTACTTACTGGCAGAGACCATGCACGCATGCAGAAGCAGCCGACGCATACCCGGATGCCAGGGTCCACCCCTAACACGAGCTCTCTACGCACACCACTGGACATCTTGCATGTCGTGACCGGCACGGCTATAGGAACTCCCTCCTCCTTGCAGGGGCGCGCGAAGCAGCAGCAGGCACAGTGGCAGCATGGCGTGCTTGCAGATTTTGCAGAGTATTGCCACCTTGCGAGAGCCGGAGGGTGGGGCCGCGCCTGGTTGTTCTCCAGCACAATCTCGCCGCGGCTCATCTTGGACACAAACTGCAGGAAGCGGCTGTTTGCAAACTTGCCGTCCTTGTCGGCCGCGAGCGTGGCCGCCAGCGCGCGCGTCTGCGCGAGCGCGTCGCCGGCCGCCTCCGCGCGCCCGCCCGCGCGCGCCTCCGCCTGGCGCGCCGGACAGGTCAGCGCAGACCCTGAACTGCACCGCCTCTTACCCTGCGCAACGCACGCATGCGCACAGCCCTGCGCCTACCCGCACGCTCTCCAGGCCCCTTACATGCGGGCGAGCTGCCCCGCTGCGATCAACAGCACGCGGTCGACGTCGCTTTCAGGCACCTCGCATCTCCACCGGAGACCACACAGCGCAAACGGGCACAGCAAGCATGTCTTGTCTTGTCTGTTGTCTTGTCAGTGAGCATGTCTTGTCTTGTCTGTTGTCTTGTCTCTGTTGTGTTGTCTATGTGAGGAGAGAGTCAAGAGAGAGAGACAGACGCCTCGGAGGGGTGCGCGGCTGCAGCGGCGGCGGCGGCGGCAGGTTAGGGTCAGGGTAAGGGTAGGGCAGGGGTAGGGGTAGGCGCACCGCAGCAGCCTCCGCGCGCCCAAAGTCCTCCGCCCAGCCCGCGCCGCGCTGCTCCTCGGCAAACTGCTCCGCCCAGCCGCGCTGCGGCCCCGCGCCAGGGCCCGCAAAAGCCCCGCGCTGCTGCGCGGCGAACGAATCGGCCCAGCCGGCTGGCGCGCCCGGCGCGCCCCGCTGAAACTCGCCAGCCCAGGCTGCCCCGGCCGCCGGCGGCACGCCGTCCAGCGACAGGCCTCCAAACTCCTCCGCCCACCTGCGGCCAGCATCCCCGTCTGCCCCCAGGCCTTCGCTCGCGTCACGCACACAGCGCCTGGAGCCTTGCCGGAGCTCCGCCACGCCCTGTCGGCGCGACGCCGCCAGGGCAGCTCCCAGTCGGCGTCCATAATAGCATGTGTGTACATGCGCACACCATGGCCTACCATGCTCTAGGGTGGACAGAGCAACAGAAACGCGTCTCACACAGCGCACACAGCCCGCCCCTGCTCCTGGTTTCCGCGGAGCCGCTACAATTTGGCGCGACGTACGGCATGCAAATCTGCAAGGTCCCCGCGCCACCGGCACGCTGTTGGGTCGGCGCGCACATGCCGCCAGGCCGCGCGGCCGCGGCCAGGCGCCCGCCGGCCGCGACCTCGGCGGCCGCGGCGGCCTCCGGCAGGCGCGGGCCGCTCGCATGGAAGATGCCGTCCCAGGCGTCGCGCTCCGCGCCGGACATTGCGCCCGCGGGCAGCGCCGCCGGGTCGATGTTCAGGCAGCGAAGCAGCTCGCCCACCTGCGAAGGCCGGCTACGCTCACGCATACAATATCCTGCATAGTACTTCCATGCCTGGCACCTATGCCGGGGCCATACTCCAAAGGTGCAGCGGCTCGGTCACCTGTGCCCTGATGGTGCAGGAACAGACGGGGGCCAGGCGGGCTTCACGCGCTTGCAGAGGCACCCCTGTCAGCGCTGGCAGGGGCGCCGCGCCTGCGCGTCGGCAAAGTCGTCGCCGCGCTCGGCGTACAGCTGGCGCGCCATGATGGTGCTGCGGTCGCGCACGCGGCACTGCTCCGCGGGCGACAGCCGCATCGCCGGCCCCGGCAGCGTCAGGAACCCCGTGCGCAGCTTGGCGCACTCCAGGAACGCCTGCCCAACCGCGGAAGCGCAACAACTTGGCTTTGCAAGCGGCTGTGCGGCCTGCATGCGAGCGCCGGCGATGCGCCGAAGCAGCGCCACTCAGACCCAGCGGCGCGCGCAAATCGCACAGGCTCACGGCTCAATCAGCTTCCATGCAGCGATGACCACAGGCAAGGTGCGCAGCGGTGCATCCACTCGTCACGACTGATGCGCTTCGTGCGACTGCATGCGAGACGAAGCAGGAAGAGCAGCATCACTTGCTTACTGTAGGGCAGTAAGTTGCGCATCGGGCAGGATAATGACCACCCCAGTGAAGCCCCCCATGCACACAGTCAGACAGTGGGCACGCCTACATTGCGCAAGCACGGGGCGCACATGCAGGAACGGCGCCAGCGGCGACGGGCCGCCGGCGCGCTCGGGCGCCCAGCCGGGCGGCC
>JAABUX010008966.1_pt1 | contig 11421 bp, 13 predicted proteins | sample 5561851 | NCBI WGS metagenome assembly JAABUX01 (sample SAMN10711883, study PRJNA513361) | rock metagenome | isolation source: Antarctica rocks | place: Antarctica: Victoria Land, Richard Nunatak red sandstone | collected 2016-01-03 | reverse complement strand
AGCGTGACAACATACCTCTTCACCGCAACCTGTCTCGAAGACACCGAATCGACCTCCACACAACCGACCAGCCATCGATTCAAAGAAAGCGGTCTCTGTCAATGACGAGAGGTACTAGAGCAGCATGAGGTCAGTTGGCATCGCTTCGCGATGTCACCTGCCTCATAAAGCTGCTCTTTTCTCAGTCAAGCAGAGCGTGATCAATCTCATCACGCTCTAGCCGAGGCCCGCGAACAGCGAGGTCGAGAGGTAGCGTTCCGCGAACGAGGGGATGATCGTCACGATCTGCTTGCCCTTGTTGGCCGAATCGCGTGCCAGCATCAACGTGGCGTGCAGGGCCGCTCCCGACGAGATGCCGATCGGCAATCCCTCCATGCGGGCGCAGCGACGAGCCGCCGCGATCGCCTCGCGCTCCGACACGGTCATGACACCGTCGAGCAAGCCGAGTTCCAGCACGGTCGGACAGAAGCCGGGGCCGATCCCCTGTATGCCGTGCGGACCGGGTTCGTCGCCGTTCAGCACGGCGCTCTCCGACGGCTCCACGCCGTACACGACCAGCCCGGGGCGGCGCGGCTTGAGCGCGCGGGCGATGCCGGTCGCGGTGCCGCCGGTGCCGATGCCGGCGACCACGATGTCGATGCGGCCACCGGTATCGGTCCAGATCTCCTCGGCCGTGGTCTCGGCGTGGATGTCCGGATTGGCGGGGTTGTCGAACTGGCGCGGCATCCACGCGTCCGGGGTGCTGGCCAGGATCTCGTCGGCCCTGGCGATCGCACCCGCCATGCCGAGCCGCGCCGGGGTCAGCTCGAGCTGCACGTCCATCAACCGCAGCATCTTGCGCCGCTCGATGGAGGCGCCCTCCGGCATGGTCACGATCAGCCGGTAGCCGCGCGAGGCGGCGACGAAGGCGAGCGCGATGCCGGTGTTGCCGGAAGTCGGCTCGACCAGCACCGTGCGTCCCGGCGTGATCCGCCCTTCGCGCTCGGCGCGCAGCAGCATCGCCGCCCCGATGCGGTCCTTGACCGAACCGAGCGGATTGAAGAATTCGAGCTTCAGCGCCACGTCGGCGAGCAGCCCGTCCTCCCGGGTCAGCCGCGGCAGGGCGACCAGCGGCGTGCCGCCGACCGTCTCGACGATGCTGCCGTAGATGCGCCCGCGCGGGGCCGCGAAGTCGCCGACCGGCTGCACCGTGACGCGAGCGGGCAGGCCGGAGCTGGGAGAATGATCGTCCGGCGCCGTGGTCCGGGCGCCATGTTGCTTCTTCATGCTTGCCTCGCGTCCTATAATACCAATGTGCAGCGTGGATTACCGCGGTCTACTCTGATATAGAGACGCCATGCCTCGACCGGAAGCAGTCGGCAGGAACCTAAGGACGGGAATGATGCTGCTTCGGCGGGACCGGGCGATGATCGCGGTGCTCATCATGCTGGATGTCGCCTTCCACGCCGGGCGCGCCGGCACCGTCAGCGCCGCCGACATTTCCGAGCGCGCCGGGCTGGCTCGCCGGGGGATCGAGCCGCTGCTGCAGACCCTGTCGCGCTCCGCCCTGCTCGAGAGCGTGCGCGGGCCGCGCGGCGGCTACCGGCTCGGCCGGCCGCGCCGCGACATCAAGCTGTCCGACATCGTCGAGGTCGCGGTCTCCGAGGACGCGGTCTCCGACGACGGTCCGGTAGGCGAGCTGTTCGCGCACGTCGTTGAGCCGGCGTGGAAGGACTTCGACGACAGCCTGCGCGCCAGGCTGCGGGGGCTCAGCCTGGACGACCTGATCCGCAGGGCCGAGAGCGCGGGTATGCGTCGACCCCTGGCGGAACCGATCAGCTTCTCCATATAGAGCGGCGCAGGCACGTCTTGCGGGTATAAGGCCGAACCACGGCTGGAACGCGTGGTCTGGTTGACCTGCGACCTGGCTTCGCGTTTCATCCGGGCCGTCCGCACGTCCATCGAGGAAACCGCCATGACGATTCAACTCGGGCAGATCGCCCCCGACTTCGAACAGGATACGACCCAGGGCCGGATCCATTTCCACGAGTGGCTCGGCAAATCCTGGGGCGTGCTGTTCAGCCATCCCAAGGACTTCACGCCGGTATGCACCACCGAGTTGGGCGTGGTCGCCCGGCTGGCGCCGGAGTGGGCGAAGCGCAACGTCAAGGTGATCGGCCTGTCGGTCGATCCGGCCGACCGTCACAGGGAATGGGAAGCCGACATCGCCGAGACGCAGGGCTCGACGGTGAACTTCCCGATGATCGCCGACGCCGACCGCAAGGTCGCGACGCTGTACGGCATGGTGCATCCCGAGGCCGACCCGACCGTGACCGTGCGCACGGTGTTCGTCATCGATCCGAACAAGAAGGTCCGCCTCAGCCTGAACTATCCGCCCTCCGCCGGACGCAACTTCGACGAGGTGCTCCGCGTCATCGACAGCCTGCAGCTCACGGACGGCCAGAAGGTCACCACCCCGGCCGACTGGAGGCCGGGCGACGACGTGATCATCGCGCCGTCGGTCAACGACGAGACGGCCAGGGGCCTGTTCCCGCAGGGCTGGAAGACGCTGAAGCCCTACCTTCGCATGGTGAAGCTGCCGGCGCGCTGAGCCGCGTCGCACTTCCTCTCATCTTTGACCAGGACACAAGCGACGTGCCAGACGACGTGATGACGCAGAAGAAGCTTTCGGGGGTCGAGACCCTCAAGCAGAACAGCCGCCGCCTGCGCGGCGCACTCGCTGGGGAACTCGCCGAGGGTGGCATTCAGGTCAGCGAGGATGCCTACAACCTGCTCAAGTTCCACGGCAGCTACGAGCAGTTCGACCGCGACACCGCCACCGCGCGCAAGCAGCAGAAGGTGGAGAAGGAATACCAGTTCATGGTGCGGGTGCGCATCCCGGGCGGTGTCCTGGACGCGGCGCGCTACCTCGCACTCGACGCCATCGCCGACAGCTATGCCAACGGCACCCTGCGCATCACCACGCGCCAGGGCATCCAGTTCCACGGCATCCTGAAGGGTGACCTGAAGCCGTCGATCGCGGCGATCAACCACGGGCTGCTGACCACCATGTCCGCCTGCGGCGACGTGGTACGCAACCTGATGTCGACGCCGGCGCCGCGGCGCGACGCGCGCCACGCCCGGGTGCGCGCCGACGTCGAGATGCTGTCGTCGGCGCTGCTGCCGAAGAGCCGCGCCTACTACGAGATCTTCCTGGACGAGCAGCCCGTCGGCGGTGCGGACGAGGAGGAGACGCTGTTCGGGGCCACCTACCTGCCGCGCAAGTTCAAGATCGGCATCGCGCTGCCGGACGACAACAGCGTCGACGTGCTCTCCAACGACCTCGGCGTGATCGCGCATTTCGACGCGCGGGACCAGCTTGAGGGCTACACCATCGCCGTCGGCGGCGGCCTCGGCATGACGCACAACCAGCCGCGCACCTTTCCGCGCCTGGCGACCCCGGTCTGCTTCGTGACCCCGGACGAGCTGCTGCCGATCTGCGAGGCGGTGATCCGGCTGCAGCGCGACAACGGCGACCGCACCGACCGCCGGCGCGCGCGCCTGAAATACGTCGTCCACGACCGCGGCATCGAGTGGGTGACGGAGACACTGGCCGGCTATTACGGCAAGAAGCTGACCCCGCCGCGCCCGCTGCCCGCACTCGACGTGCCCGACCTGCTCGGCTGGCACGAGCAGGGCGACGGGCTGCTCTGGCTCGGCGTGCCGGTGCTGTCCGGTCGCATCCAGGACGTGGGCGAGATGCGGCTGCGCACCGCCCTGCGCACGATCGTGAGCCGCTTCGGCGTCGACCCGGTCTTCACCGCCCAGCAGAACGTGCTGCTCAGCAACGTCAAGCCGGCCGACCGCGCCTCGATCGACGAGGTCCTGCGCGAGCACGGTGTGGCGCCGGCGGAGAGCCTGACGCCGCTGGCGCGCTTCGCCATCGCCTGCCCCGCCCTGCCGACCTGCGGCCTGGCGCTGACCGAGGCCGAACGCGTGCAGGGGCCGCTGGTCGCGATGTTCGACAGCCTGCTGGCGGAGAATGGACTGTCGCAGGAGCGCATTAGCCTGCGCGTCACCGGATGCCCGAACGGCTGCAGCCGGACCTACGCCGGCGATATCGGGCTGGTCGGGCGGGTCCCGGGCTTCTACGCGATCTATGTCGGCGGCGACTTCAACGGCACCCGGCTGTCGTTCCGCCTGCTCGACAAGGTCGCGTATGCGGCGCTCGGCCGCAAGTTCGCGCCCCTGCTGCAGGCGTTCGCACGGGACCGCGTCGGGGCGGAGGGATTCGGCGACTTCTGCGACCGTCTCGGCCGGGATGCCCTGCTCGACCTCACCGGGGACGGCGACAGCGACAGCAAGGCCGCCTGATCTCAGCGTGCTCCGGCTGGCGCCAGGGCCGGAGCCAGGGTCGGGGGACTCTGCGGTGGCGCGGTCAGCTCCGCCATGCAGCTCCTCAGGATGGGCGCGCAGTAGGCGTTCGGCGCGAGGGTCGCGTTCTTCTCGCCGGAATAGATGATGTGGCTGACCAGGCCGCCATCGACCCGCGCGGTGATGTGGCAGTAGCCGCCGTTGTTTCCCGAGATGCCGCCGATGATGGGTATCGAGAAGGCCAGCGAGGAACTGGAGGTGGCATACCAGGTCAGCACGTCGGTGCCGGGATAGCTCATATGCTGATCCGGGCCGCCGAGGCAGGCGACCAGGTCGACCTCCTTCATGCCCAGCAGCCGGGTCCTGGCATGTCCGGCGATCCGGGAATCTTCGACCGCGCAGCCGCCCAAGGCGACCAGGCATAACGAGGCGAGCAGGCGGAACCGTGTCAAATCGTTCTCCGTGTTCGGCCGGGCCAGAAAACCAGGCGAGAAAACCAGGCCAGGAAAACAGCCTCGCCGTCACCGGCGCAAGGCCGCGATGCAGGCGGCACCTCGACTTTACCGTCGCGTAGCCGCACATGAGGCGCCATGCACGCCCCTCCCATCCCGGCGGCGCTCTCCGCCGCGGAATTCGACTTCGTTCTGCCGGAAGCGCTGATCGCCCAGCAGCCGGCGCGTCCGCGCGATGGCGCCCGCCTGCTGGAGGTCACCCCTGCCGCCATGGGCGACCGGCTCGTGCGCGACCTGCCCGGCCTGTTGCGCCCAGGCGACATGCTGGTCGCGAACGACACCGCGGTGATCCCGGCGCAGTTGCGGGCGCATCGTGGCGAAGCGAGCATCGGCGTCACCCTGGACCGCATCCTGCCCGACGGCAGCTGGCACGTGCTGCTGCGCAACGCGCGCCGCGTCCGCGCCGGCGACACGTTGCGCTTCGCGGGTGCGGCCGACACCGCGGACGTGCTCACGCGCGACGATGAGGGCGGTGCTGTGCTGCGCTTCTCGTCGGCGGGTGCCGATTTCGACCGCTTCCTGCGTGCCGCGGGCGCCCTCGCGCTGCCGCCCTACATCGCCCGGCCACAGGGTCCGACCGAGGCCGACGGCCGCGACTACCAGACCGTATTCGCCCGCCACGACGGCGCCGTCGCCGCACCCACCGCGGGTCTGCACTTCACCCCGGCTCTGCTCGCCGCCCTCGATGCGCGCGGCGTGCGGCGGGCGACGGTGACGCTGCATGTCGGCGCCGGCACCTTCCTGCCGATGCGCAGCGACGACGTGGGTGCGCACACGATGCATCCGGAGCGCGGCATCGTCGGCGCCGAGGCGGCGGCGAGTATCAACCGCGCGCGGGAGGCGGGCGGCCGCATCGTCGCGGTCGGCACCACCAGCCTGCGCCTGCTGGAGAGCGCCACCGGCGAGGACGGCATGGTGCGGCCGCACGACGCCGAGACGAGGCTGTTCATCCGGCCGGGCCACCGCTTCCGCAGCGCTGCGATGCTGCTGACCAACTTCCACCTGCCACGCTCGACATTGTTCATGCTGGTCTGCGCCTTCGCCGGCACCGAGCGCATGAAGGCGGCCTACGCCCGCGCGATCGCCGAGCAGTACCGGTTCTACTCCTACGGCGACGCCTGCCTGCTGCATCGCGCGGCATGACGACGTTCCGCTGGGACAGGCTCGGACAGGACCGGGCGGCGCGCGCCGGCATGCTGCGCACCGCGCATGGCGACGTGCCCACGCCCACGTTCATGCCGGTCGGCACCGCCGGCACCGTCAAGGCGATGACCGCGGACGCGGTGCGCTCGACCGGCGCGGGCATCGTGCTCGGCAACACCTACCACCTGATGCTGCGCCCGGGTGCGGAGCGCGTCCGCGAGCTCGGCGGGCTGCACCGCTTCATGGACTGGCCGGGACCGATCCTGACGGACTCCGGCGGCTTCCAGGTGATGTCGCTCGGCAGCCTGCGCCGCCTCGATCAGGACGGGGTGACGTTCCGTTCGCATATCGATGGCAGCGCGCACCGGCTGACGCCGGAGCGCTCTGTGCAGATCCAGCACGCGCTCGACGCCACCATCACCATGTGCTTCGACGAGTGCACGCAGCTTCCGGCAAGCATCGATACGATACGCCAATCGATGGAGTTGTCGATGCGCTGGGCCGAACGCAGCCGCACCGCGTTCGTGCCGCGCGTGGGCTACGCGCAGTTCGGCATCGTGCAGGGCGGCACCGAGCCCGAGCTGCGCGCCGAGAGCGTGCGCGCCCTGACGGCGATCGGCTTCGAGGGCTACGCGATCGGCGGCCTGGCGGTCGGCGAGGGCCAGGTGCTGATGTTCGCGACGCTGGACGCGACCACGAAGCTGCTGCCGTCGGAGCAGCCGCGCTACCTGATGGGCGTCGGCACCCCGGACGACCTGCTCGGCAGCGTCATGCGCGGGATCGACATGTTCGACTGCGTGATGCCGACGCGGGCCGGACGCACCGCGCGCGCCTACACCGCGGCCGGCACCCTCAACCTGCGCAACGCCCGCCACGCCGACGACGCGGCACCGGTCGAGCCGGACTGTCCATGTCCCGCCTGCACCCGCCACAGCCGCGCCTACCTGCACCACCTGTTCCGCGCCGACGAGATCCTCGGGCCGATGCTGCTGACGTGGCACAACCTGACCTACTACCAGTCGCTGATGCGCGGCATCCGGAGCGCGATCCTGGAGCGGCGCCTGGCGGAGCACGCGGCGATGTTGCGTGCGCGCTGGCAGCAGGGCGACGCGCCGCGATGAAGGGCTCGCTGCGCGACCGCATCAGGGACCGTGCGCTGGCGCTCGGCTTCGATGCCGTCGGGTTCACCGAGGCCAGCCTCGGCGCGGAGGCCCGTTCGCGCCTGGTGGACTTCCTGGCCGGCGGCGCGCACGGCGAGATGAGCTGGCTCGCCGTGCGCCACGAGCAGCGCTCGGATCCCCGGCTGCTGTGGCCGGACGCGCGCAGCGTGATCGCGCTTGGACTGTCGTACGCGCCGGGGGAGGACCCGCGCGCGATCCAGGCGCAGCCGGACCGCGGCGGCATCTCGGTCTATGCCCGCAACCGCGACTATCACGACGTGGTCAAGGGAATGCTCAAGCACCTCGCCCAGTTCGTGGTCAAGGCGGGTGCTGCGGCAAACCCCGATGTGGCGGTCAAGGTGTTCGTCGATACCGCGCCGGTGATGGAGAAGCCGCTCGCCGAGCGCGCCGGGCTCGGCTGGCAGGGCAAGCACACCAACCTGCTGTCGCGCGAGCACGGCTCGTGGCTGTTCCTGGGCGAGATCTACACCACGCTGGAGCTGCCGCAGTCTCCCCTGCCCGCCGGGAGTTGCGGCAGTTGCACCGCCTGCCTGGAAGCCTGCCCGACCGATGCGTTCCCGGCGCCGTACCGGCTCGATGCACGGCGCTGCATCTCGTACCTGACCATCGAGCATGCCGGCCCGATCCCGCACGAGTTCCGGGCCGCGATGGGCAACCGGATCTATGGCTGCGACGATTGTCTGGCGGCGTGCCCCTGGAACCGGTTCGCCGGCACCGCGCGCGAGGCCAAGCTGCGGGCGCGGGAAGACCTGCGCGCGCCGAGCCTGGAGGCGCTGGCGCTGCTCGACGATGCCGCCTTCCGGGCGCTGTTCGCCGGCTCGCCGATCAAGCGCATCGGCCGTGACCGGTTCGTGCGCAACGTGCTGATCGCCATCGGCAACTCCGGCGACCCTGCCCTTGCCGCCACGGCGCGCGGGCTGTGCAGCGATCCGGACCCGGTGGTGGCGGAGGCCGCGGCGTGGGCGTCGTCGCAGCTCGCCGTCCCGGGAAGCATGGCGGGCACGCCGCTACCGTGAAGGCCGCGCCCTGGCTGCGCAAGCGAAGCGTCTCGCTCTCCGGGCATCGCACCTCGGTGGCGCTCGAAGCCGAGTTCTGGAGCGCCCTGGAGAAGCTCGCCGCCGCCGAGGCGTGCACCCTGTCGGCACTGATCGCGCGGATCGACCGCGAGCGCGACCAGCAGCGGCCACTGGCCTCCGCCCTGCGCGTCCATACGCTTGGCCACAGGCCCTGAGAAACGTCGCCGAATGGCGACATCGGGCCCGCCAGCCAATCGCCCAGGTCGCAGTAAAAATTTCGACGCATCTCGTGCTCGTTAACGTTCCGGAAGCATCCTTTCGCCATGTTCGTGATGCGGCCAGCAAGGTTGCCAACCCTCTCAGGCAAGGAAAACCCCGATGCTGCCGACCAAGACTGCCAACCACGATGTGTCCCCCTTCCCGGTCAGCCCGCTCACCCTGTCGCATCAGCTTCTGGACCTGGCCCGCCAGGCGGACAGCGCCGGCATGTCGCAGAGCGCGCGCTCGCTGCTGAAGCTGGCCCACCGGGTATGCGTCGACCGGCCGCGCTACGTGTCCGCCTGAGTGCCGCGGCACGACGTTCGGGCTGAGCGTATCGTGATGGTGCGGGAGGCCTGCTGCTTCCTTGGCCGACCCGCACGGCGCGTGATATTGGCGGATGCATGGCGATCTGGGGCAAGCTCTTCGGTAGTGTGACCGGCTTCGCGATGGGCGGGCCGATGGGCGCGATGCTGGGCGCGGCCCTCGGTCACGCCGCCGATCGAGGCTCCCTGCTCGATCCGCCGCCGGGCGGCTGGGTCGGGCTCGTCGGCGGCGACATGCGCGGCCGCGTGCAGGCCGATCCCGGCGGCGCCGCGGCACGGGTGGCGGCGCGCATGGCGGTCGTGATGGGCCGCAAGGACCAGCTCTTCGCCATCGTCGCGGTGGTGCTGTCGGCCAAGCTCGCCAAGTGCGACGGGCCGGTGAACCGGCGCGAGATCGACACCTTCAAGCGCTGCTTCCGCATCCCGCCGGAAGCCACCCGCGAGATCGGCCGCCTGTTCGACCAGGCACGCACGCGCACCGACGATTTCGAGCCCTTCGTGGCCGACCTCACCCAGGCCTTCTCCGATCAGCCCGTGGTGCTGGAAGACGTCCTGGTGGCGCTGTTCGCCATCGGCCGCGCCGACGGGCCGCTGAACGATCAGGAAGCCGATTTCCTGCGCCGCGTGCACAAGGTGATGGGACTGTCCCGCGCCGCCTGGGACCGCGCGGAGAGCGGCGCGGCCCGGCCGAGTTCCAACGAGCCGGACGCCTACGAGGTGCTCGGCCTGAAGCCCGGCGCCACCGACGACGAGATCCGCCAGACCTGGCGCGGGCTGATGCGCGAGAACCACCCGGATTCCATGACCGCGCGCGGCGTGCCGGAAGCGGCCATCGCCAAGGCCGGCGACAAGGTGGCGCGGATCAACGCCGCCTGGGACCGCATCAAGCGCGAGCGCGGCCTGTAAGCCCGGATCGTCGTCAGGACGGCGATGCCGCCGGCGGCCTGATGGTGATGCTCCGCTTGCCGAAGAAGTCCATGATGCCGTGGGCGAACCAGGCGGTGGTGGGCTCGGCATACCGGCCGGGCGGGATGAGCACGGCACCGGCGATCGCGGCTGGAGGCGGTAGCTGGAACACCATCGCCGGGGTCGAGGCATCCCGCCCCGCACGCCAGTTGCCACGGTCGACGGCGACGATCGTGTGCATCAGCCGGAAGTCGCCGATGATCGCGGGCAGACGCGGCGCCACGCCGAGCAGGCAGGCGACGAGGAGGGCGGCGGGACCCAGGCGGGCGATGCCCTGGCCGGGCGGCCATCGCGTCGACCAGATCGCCAGGCCGGCCAGCGCCAGGATCAACCAGTCCTGCCGAAGCGTGTCGTGCCGCTCGCAGCACAGGGTGCCGGTCTGGAAATAGCTCGCCGCTATGGTCGCCGACGCCGCCACGACGAGAGCCGCGGCGAACCGCACGAGGACTGCCGGCGGCCGCGCGCCACGCGCCGCACGTGTCCAGCACCAACGCAGGCCGAGGGCGAAGAGCAGCCTGGACGGCCATAGCGGACGCATGTCGTCCAGGAGCGTGCCGGGCACGCCTCGCAGGCTCTGCACGACGTGGTGCAACGGCGCCGGCTGGGCGGCTGCACCGGCGGGGGCCAGGCGGTTGTGGGCGAGCGTCCAGCACACGAAGCCGGCCATGACCAGCGGCGGCAGCAGCAGGGCGCGGTGCCGATGCGAGAGGCTGGCGGCGACGGCGAACGTCAGCGGCACGGCAGCCAGGGCGCCGGCCTCGCTGCTCGCGGCGCAGATGGTCAGGCTGGCCGACAGCGCGACGGCGCCGGACCTGCTCGCGGCACGGCCGTCGACGAGCAGGAACAGCGCGAGGCTGCTGGCGGCCAGGGTGGTCAGGTAGGCGACGGCACCGGCAGGCCAGAAAAACATCTCCGCGACGGGATGCCCGAGCAGGAACATGCAGGCGGTGGCGAGCCCGATGAGGATCCGCAGGGCCATTGCGGGTCTGCGCCGCGACGTGACCAGCGTCGAGGCGAGCAGCGTGAGCCAGAGCAGCCCCAGGAACGGGACGGTGAACGGCTCCCGGCGAGCGGCGGCCAACCGGCTGAAGACATAGAGCGGAAGCTCCGAGAACGGGCGCGGGCTCCAGCCATCGATGCGCGCCCTCCAGAGATAGCGCAGGCCGAAATCGCGTGCGAACGCGGCGCAGATGAAGTCGTCGGCCTGCCAGTGTCCTTCGGGCAGCAGGGCCGCGTGAGCAACCAGGATCGCCGTGGTCAGGACGATCGCGGCGGCCAGGGTGAAACCGGCAAGGTCGATTCGGCTCGGGCGACGCCTGGGCATGCTCACCATCGGCTCATGCCTGCGTCGAAGCCGCCTGGATCGAGAAGGCGTGTTCGTCCGGTCCATGGAAGAAACGCATCGGCGCCATGATGTCGCGGATGCTCCTCCTGGCGCCGGTGTGCGGATACGGGCAGGGATCCGGTTCGCTATCCGGCGACACCATGGATGCGGCTCTGTCCCGGTCCGCCATGTCGCGCTCGCTGTGCCGGTTGCCGTCGCGTCACGGCAACGATCCGGCCTTCTACGCGCCCCGCCACCCGAGGGCAATCGACGGGGCCTCGGACCAGCGATTCTAACTGAGCCATGGCTGACGGCTCACATTGCGATTTGGTCTGCGATTTC
>JAABUX010008964.1_pt1 | contig 11423 bp, 12 predicted proteins | sample 5561851 | NCBI WGS metagenome assembly JAABUX01 (sample SAMN10711883, study PRJNA513361) | rock metagenome | isolation source: Antarctica rocks | place: Antarctica: Victoria Land, Richard Nunatak red sandstone | collected 2016-01-03 | reverse complement strand
CTGTCTGTGCGGGTTCGATACGATCTTCCGTTTTACACCCAAACAGAACAGAACGCCAGAATCCGCTGGCGCACCCGGCACGCCGCGCCAACCAACGTCGGTCCTTGACTTGACTCGGTGCAACGGTTCTAATCGCGGGACTCGACAGGTGCCCCCGGCTCGCTCGCGAGCGTGGGGGAGAATAGGGAAGACGGTGCGAATCCGTCGCGGGGCCGCCGCTGTAACCGGTCAGTTCGGGCAACAACTCAAGGTCACTCGCTCGATCATGATGAGCGGGGAAGGCCGTTGCCGGAGCGCTACAAGCCGGAAGCCAGAAGACCTGCCCGTCGAGTTGCTGTTCTGATGCTCCGGCCACGAGCATCCGGGCGGGCCGCTCGCAGATCGTCTGCCATCGCGCCACGCGCCGGAAGGCCGGTGTATCTTCCCTCGCCCGAGTCGGCGGGAAGGTCTGCCGTCATGGCTTCGATCTCGCTCCGCATCTCCCCCGCCGTGACGCCGTCACCCCCGGTCTCGGCTCTCTGTTCGCCATCCCGGCGTCTCACCCTCCCGTTCAACCAACCGCTCGCCGCGCGAATCACGTCGCCGTCGCGTCGGGTCGGCCGGGTTTCGGAACGCTCTTGAGTCGGCCAGGCTCGGAGTAACGCTTGCGCGATGATTGCGGCTCGCCGTCGGAGCGTGGTCGGTTCGCACGTCTCGAACCTACCGATGCGAGACGAACCGAGCGTCTGGGAACGAATGAGTGCGAACAAGATCAGACAGGAGAACAGCTTTGGCGACGCTGAGTCCTTGCGTGGGGTTGTGTCAACTCGATTCGAGTTTGGGTCTTTGCACCGGTTGCGCTCGGTCGGGTGCGGAGATCGGGGCGTGGCAGGATGCGTCCCCGGCAGTCCTGGCTCGGGTCTGGGCGGATCTGCCCCGGCGTCGGGTTCGGTTGGGGATCGGCTTGCATCGGCTGAACTGGTCGACCGAGCAGATTGTCGACTTCGTACTGGGGTCGATCCGGGTGAGCGAAGGGGCTTGGGTGCTGGGCGGTTTCGGGGCGTTCGCCCCATTCACGGTGGGACGCGACGAGGCTTGCGCGGTGGATCGGGACGGAGCGACGATCACCGCCGTCAACACCCGAGGGGCGATCCGCTTTGAGATCCACGATCGGGTGCGTGCCCTGTCGCTGGGTGGCGATCCGGCTGATCCGACCCAGGCGGTCATCATCCTGGCCGTTCCTCGGAGCCGCAACAACCCACGGCCGAACGCCGACTTGACCACGCTGGGAGCTGACCGGGATGCGATCCGGCCGACGGACCGCCTGGACCGCCTCTACGACCTCGGAGCCAACTCCGAAGCCGGGGCCTGCTGCGTCCGGACCGCGTCGCCCGACCTTACCACCGAGCTGGACCGCCAGACTGGTCGGAACTGGACCCAACTCTCGGCCGCGACGAGGGACTGGCCCATCGACCAAACGGCCGCCCGGGTGGTCGTGAGTGCGGTCGGCCGGAGCGAGGCGTTCACGTCGATCGCGCCGCATGGGGATCTGACCGCTCCAGGCTCTTGGACGCGGCTTTTCCCGGACTTCCTGGCTCTCGGACGCGAAACCCCGCCGGGGATCGACGTCCCCAACTCGTTCGTTCCGTGCGCGATCTATGATCCCGGACTTGGCCAGGTTCAGCTAGCCGCGTCGTCCGTCGATGGTCGGATCAATCGCTGACTCCTTGATGCCCGACTGAGTTGACCACCTGACCGCGATCATGTTGATTGAGGAAGCAAGCATGTTTGACCCGGCGACGGCCCGGCGCTACCTCGACCGCCTGGCCAAACCGCCCAAGAGCCTGGGGCGGCTGGAGGAGTTGGCGGCTCGGCTTTGCTCGATCCAGGGGACGCTGACCCCTCGGACCCGGCCGCGCCGGCTGGTCTTGTTCGCGGCCGACCACGGCGTCGTCGCCGAGGGGGTGACGATCTGGCCCTCGGCGGTGACCGGCGTCATGATCCGCTCGATCCGAGGCCGCGGAGCGGCTTGCACAGCGCTGGCCGAGGCAACCGACACCGAGGTCATGCTGATCGATGTCGGCTCATTGTCGGACCCGCTGCCACCCGGTCCAGGCTATCAGGTCCGCAAGGTTGGTCGCGGAACCGCCAACCTCGCCCGAGGGCCGGCGATGACCCTCGACGAGTTCGAGCAGGCCCTCGCCATCGGCCGAGGCGAGGCGGTCCGGGCGCGCGAGGACGGGATGGTCGTCGTCGCGGGCGGAGAACTGGGGATCGCCAACACGACCTCGGCCTCGTGTCTGGCCGGGTTGTTAGCGGCTGTCCCGCTCGATCAGGCCGTCGGTCGAGGGGCCGGGGCCGATGACGAGACCCTGGCCCGCAAGCGACGGGTCGTCGAGCAGGCGACCACTCGGGCTTGCCCACAGCTCGCAAGCAACCTCCGGGGAGCAGTCGCCGAGGTCGCCGGGTTCGAGATCGTCGCCCTGGCCGGGTTCTTCCTCGCGGCGCATCGCCTCGGGTTGACGATCGTCCTCGATGGGATGATCGCCACCGCCGGGGCGCTGATCGCCGAGGCGATGCAACCGGGAACCGCCGGGTCGATGATCGCGGCGCACCGATCCGACGAACCCGCCCACCCCTTGATGCTCCATCGCCTCGGGCTGGCCCCGTTGTTGACTGACTGGCAACTCCGCCTCGGCGAAGGGACCGGGGCGCTCCTGGTGATCCCCCTCTTGGACGCCGCCGCCGCGATGCTGACCCGGATGGACACGCTGGACGCGCTCGGGATCGTCCCGTCGGAGGCGGCCGATGCCCCTCCTTGACCAAAACGTCAGGGAAACGCTCGGCGGACTCGTGCGGGATCACGTCCGGGCGTTCCTGGTCGCGGTCCAGTTCCTGTCGCGCGTGCCGACCCCACACCTCGACCTCGACGACGACGAGGTCCGTCGCCTCGCCCTGGGGCAGTCCACGGCGTACTTCCCGGCCGTCGGAGCGCTGATCGGTGTCTCCACTGGTGGTCTGATCTCCCTGGCGAGTCAGGTTTGGCCGGTCGGGCTGGCGGTGGTCTTGGGGCTGGCGTTTGAAGCCGTCGTGACCGGAGCGTTTCACGAAGACGCCGTGGCCGACTTCTGCGACGCCTTCGGGGGCGGCTGGACCCGCGACGATATCCTCCGCATCCTCAAGGATAGCCGAGTCGGCGCCTTCGGTGCCCTCGGGCTGGGGCTGGCGGTCGCGCTCCGAGGGGGAGCGATGGCGACGCTCCCCGCCGACCGGCTCTTCGCCGCCGTGGTCGCCTCGGCCTGCCTCGGCCGCTGGGCGATCTTGCCGGCAATGTGGGCTTTGCCGCCGGTCGCCGAGCGCGCGAGCATCAGCCGTGACATCGGCCAGCGGATCGAGCCGGGCCGGGTCGCCCTCGGGACAGCGCTCGCGGGGCTGGGGTGCTTGCCGCTCGTGCTGGCCAGCCCCGGCCGGTTGGTGGTCGCGCTGGGTGTCGTCGCGGTCCTGATCGCCGGGCTGGTGGTGTACGTCCGGCGGCGCCTCGGGGGGATCACCGGCGATTGCCTAGGGTTTCTCTGCTACATCACGCAGGTGGCGACCTTGCTCGTCGCCGCCGGCCGATGGGGGGAAGGTTCATGACCAACGACCTTATCCTGGTCCGGCATGCCCGGGTCGCGGCGGAGTACCACGGGGTCTGTTACGGCCGGAGCGACGTGCCGCTCGACGCCATCGGGCGCGCGGCCAGCGACGCCATCGCCGAGTCGATGGCGGCTTGGCCGATCCGCCACCTGATCACCAGCGGCGCGAGTCGAACCGGCTACCTCGCCGACCAGATCGCGTCGCGGACCGGGGTCGCTGTCGTTGTCGAGCCGGCTCTCCTCGAACGCGACTTCGGGACCTGGGAACTGCGAACCTGGGACGCGATCTACGCCGAGGTCGGCGACGCGATGGATGGCCTGATCCACCAACCGGCCACCTACCGCCCCCCGGGGGGCGAGACGACGGTCGAACTGAGGGACCGGGTCATGGCCTGGTACGAACGCCGACCGCGCGGCGACCTGGTCGTCGTGGTGGCGCACGGCGGCCCGATCGCGGCGCTCCGAGGGACGCTCAACGGGAAGGAGCCGGTCGACTGGATTGACCTGATCCCGGCGACGGGCACCTGGGTCACTCTGGCGGGAGGGGCCGGATGAACCACCGGAGTCGCCGGGTCGTTGGGCTTTGCGTTGTGCTGGGGACCGTCGGTCTGGCCAGCCTGGCGATCGGTCCCGTCCGGCTTTCCATCCCCGAGGTCATCCAGGCTTTGTCCGGGGGGCCGACGAGCGGAACGAGCCAAGCCGCGACCATCATCTGGGAGTTGCGGTTGCCGCGGGTCGCGCTGGCGGCCTTGGTCGGGATGAGCCTCGGCGCGGCGGGGGCGGCGTTCCAAGGGTTGTTCCGGAACCCGCTGGCCGACCCGTTCGTGATCGGGGCGTCGAGCGGGTCGGCGTTGGGGGCGACGCTCGTGATCGTGGCCGGCGGGACCTCGGGAGCGATCGGCTTCGGCGCGGTCCCGCTCGGGGCGTTCGCCGGCGCGGTGGGGGCAGCGGGGTTAGTTTACGCGACGACCGCCTGGTGGGGGCGGATGCCCTTGGTCGGCTTGCTCCTGGCGGGTTCGGCGGTGAGTAGTTGCCTGGGGTCGTTGGTCTGGCTCCTGATGGTCCTGCACGACGAGGACCTGGCGAAGATCGTCGCCTGGTTGATGGGAAGCCTGGCCGCGCGAGGGTGGCCGGCGGTCCGCGCCGGGGGGCCTTATGTGGCTGTCGGGGTTCTGGGTCTGGGTTTGCTGTCCCGAGCGCTCGACGCGCTGTCGCTCGGAGAGGAACCGGCGGTGGCGCTGGGCTTGCCGCTCCGGCGGATGACGGGCGCGATCGTGGCCGCCGCCAGCCTGGCCACGGCCGCCGCGGTGGCGATGGTCGGCGTGATCGGGTTCATCGGTCTGATCGCTCCGCATCTGGCGCGCGTCTTGGTCGGGTCGAGGCATCGGTTCCTTCTGCCGAGCAGCGGCCTGACCGGGGCGATCCTGCTCCTCCTCGCTGATGACCTGGCCCGGACGATCGCGGCGCCGGTCGAGTTGCCGGTCGGGGTTTTGACCGCGCTCCTGGGCGGCCCCTTCTTCCTCGTGGTCCTGGGGACGAGGGCACGATGACGACGATCGGGCAAACCAGGAATCGCGCTCGCCTGGAGGCCCAAGGGCTGGCTTGCGGTTATCCGCGCCGGGGGGACGTGCTGGCCGGTGTGAATCTCGTCGTCGAGGCCGGGTCGGTGCTCGCCTTGCTCGGCCCCAACGGGTCGGGCAAGACGACCTTGCTCCGGACGCTGGCCCGCTTGCTCCGACCGCGCGCCGGGACGGTCCTCCTCGACGGCGAGTCGCTCTGGGGCGGCGGGCCGACCCAGGTTCACCCCCACCGCCGGATCGCCATCGCGGCGCACGAGGATGCGGGGGGTGCGATGCTGACCGTCCACGAAGTTGTCCGCCTCGGCCGGGCCGCGCACCGAGGCTGGTGGCGACTGATGATCGCCGCCGACGGAGCCGCCATCGACCGGGCCATCGGTCGGACTGACCTGGCGCGGCTCCGCGACCGACCCGTCGCCGAGCTGTCGGCGGGCGAGTGGCAGCGCGTCTTGCTCGCGCGAGCCTTGGCCCAGGAGCCGGCCATCCTCCTCCTGGACGAACCCACCGCGCACCTCGACTTGCGGTATCAGGTTGAGTTCCTCGAACTCGTCGACGTCCTGGCCCACGACGAGGGGCTGGGCGTGATCCTTAGCCTTCACGACGTCAACCAGGCGGCGCTCTGGGCCGACCGGATCGCCTTGCTGGCCGAAGGGCGGTTGCTCGCGGTCGGTCCACCCGAAGCCATCCTCACCGTCGACTTGCTGGAACAAGCCTATCGCTGCGCCGTCGAGGTCCAGCGCCACCCGATTCACGGGACGACCACCGTCCTCCCCCGCCGCCGCCAGGTCCGCCGAAGAAGCGAAAGCGCGGAGCCGGTCGGATGATCGATCTGAGTGGCTTGGTCCCGCTGGCCCTGGCGGTTGTCCTGGACCTGACCTTGGGCGAACCCCCCAACGGCGTCCACCCGGTCGCTTGGATTGGGTCCGGCTTGCTGGCGGCACGACGACGACTCCCGAAGCGGGGCCGACTGGTCCCGCTCCTGGCCGGCGCGGGGTTGATGGCCGTCGGGGTGGGCGCGGCGATCATCGGGGGCCGCGGGATCAGCGCGGGGCTTGGCTGGCTCCCGCGCCCGGTCGGCTCGATCCTGGAGGCGATCGCCTTGAAGTCGTTGTTTTCGATCCGCGGGTTGATTGTGGCCGCCCGGAGCGTGGCCGACGCCCTCGGTCGGGGGGAGCTCGCCGAGGCGCGGACGCTGGCGGCGTGGCACTTGGTCGGGCGGCCGACTGACAAGCTCGACGAGCCTCGGGTCGCGGCGGCCACGATCGAGTCGATCGCCGAGAACGCGAGCGACAGCGTCGTGGCCCCCTTGCTGTTTTATGCCTTGGGCGGCCTGGCCGGCGCGCTTGCCTACCGCGTGATCAACACGGCCGACTCGATCCTCGGCCACCGCGACCCCGACCGCGAATGGCTCGGCAAGATCCCGGCGCGGCTCGACGATCTCGCCAACCTCGTCCCGGCTCGCCTCACGGCGCTCGTGTTCGTACTGGCCACGCCGAGCGTAGACGGGAGCATGGCGCGATCGCTCCGGATTTGGTGGCGCGATGCCGCCGACACCGCCAGCCCGAACGCCGGCCACCCGATGAGCGCCGCCGCCGGGGCTTTGGGGGTCGAGCTGGAAAAGGTGGACTACTACCGCCTGGGGGCTGGGCTTCGGCTCCCCGACGTCAGCGACATCGACCGGGCGATCCGCCTCTTCCTGGCGGCGCTTGCCCTGGCGGCGGTGCCGATCGGTGGGCTGCGCCTCTGGGTGGCACCCTGGCAATGAACCGTGAACCCGAGGAGATTTGAGAACATGGGGGCCTTGATCTTGATCACCGGCGGCGTCCGGTCGGGCAAGAGCCGCTACGCCGAAGAACTCGCCCGCGCGATCGGCGCGGACCAAGTCACCTACATCGCGACGGCCGAAGCCGGAGACGACGAGATGCGCCGCCGGATCGCCGTTCACCGCGCTGACCGGCCGGCGCGGTGGACAACGATCGAAAACCCGGTCGACGTGGCCGGGGCGATCGAGCAGGCATCGAGCGGCCTGGAACCCCCGCACGCCATCCTGGTCGATTGCCTGACGATGCTCGTCAGCAACCTGTTGCTCGCCGGGGACGAGGCGACGGCCGCTGAGCGGGTTGACCCGCAGGTCGCCGCGATCCGAGCCGCCGCCCGCCAGTCGAGCGCCGCGGTGATCGTGGTGACCAACGAGGTCGGTTGTGGTGTGGTCCCCCCGTCCGCGCTCGGCCGGCGCTATCGCGACCTGCTCGGGACCGCCAACCAGGCACTCGCAGCCGACGCCGCCCAGGTCTTGGTCCTGGTCGCGGGGCTGGCTGTCGATTGGAAGGCCCTCGCCCTCGCACCGAGCCGTCTAGCCGCTTCCCTTGATTCAAAATGACTCGATTGAGACTTCTTCAATGACCATCAAGTCGCCGTTTCTCGGCATCACGATCGCCGGCTGGTTGCTCCTGGCGGGGTGCGAGCGCGTTCCCGAACCCCCGGCGCGACCGGTCGTGGTCGCCGCCCCGGAAGTCGCGCCCAAGCCGATCGAGCCGGCGAGCACCTGGCCGCTTGAAGTGGTCGATGGGCTGGGTCGAAAGGTCGTGGTGGCTCGTCCCGCGCTGCGGATCGTGTCCCTGGCGCCGTCGAACACCGAGATCCTCTTTGCCGTCGGGGCCGGCGATCGGGTCGTGGGCCGGACGACGGTTTGCACTTATCCGCTCGCGGCGGCGGCGGTGGCTTCGATCGGGGGGATGACGCCGAAGGGGATCAACTTGGAGGCGATCGTGGCGCTTCGGCCCGACCTCGTCCTGGCGGTCTCCGGGGTCCAGGAGCCAATCATCGCGCCCCTCGAACGGCTCGGTCTGCCAGTCCTCGCGATTGATGCCGAGGACCTCGCGGGAGTGGCGCGCAACCTCCGCCTGGTCGGCAAGTTGACCGACCACGTCGCTGAATCCGACCAGCTCGCAACCCGGTTCTCGAACCGGATCGAAGCCGTCCGCCGGCGGGTCGCCGCCCGGACCGCCGCGCGCCCCCGGGTGCTCTTCCTCGTCAACGAGGACCCACCCATGACCGCCGGACCGAAGACGTTCATCGGCCAGATGATCGAGACCGCCGGCGGGATCAACATCTTCGGCGATCTGACGACCCGCTACCCCAAGCCGAGCGAAGAGGAGATCCTGGCGCGGGCGCCCAAAGTCCTCTTAATCGCGATGGGGACCATGAATCCCGGCAGTCGCGACGAGGTGGCCCGCCGCGCCCGGGTCCGCTCCCGCGCGGCTTGGGGTCAGATCCCCGCCGTCCGCGACAATCGGATCACCTTCCTCGAAGCCGACCAGATGCTGCGCCCCGGACCCCGGCTCGCCGACGGGCTGGAAGCTCTCGCCACCGCCCTCGAACCGCGATAAACACAACGCGATTGAGCCACGGATGACCACCGATGGAACACGGATGACCGAGAACTTCCAATCCGTGTCCCATCCGTGTTCATCCGTGGCTCAGTATTCGATCCCCTTCTGCGGCATGATCCCCGAGCGGTAGGGGTGCTTGATCTGTTTCATCTCGGTGACGAGGTCGGCCATCTCGATCAGCTCGGGGCGGGCGTTCCGGCCGGTGATGACGACGTGGAGCATCGGGCGCTTCCCGCTGAGTTCGTCGAGGATCTCGTCGAGAGAGACGTACTCGTAGCGGATCACGATGTTCAGTTCGTCGAGGATCACGAGGTCATAGCTCGGGTCGCGGAGCATGACGACGGCGGCATCCCACCCTCGTCGGGCCGTGTCGATGTCGCGCTGGCGGTCCTGGGTGTCCCAGGTGAAGCCTTCGCCGAGGGTGAGCATCGTCACGTCGGGCTGGAGCCGCTCGAAGAACGCCGCCTCGCCGGTGGCGATCGCCCCCTTGATAAACTGGACAATCCCGACGCGCATCCCGTGCCCCAGGGCGCGCGCCGCGACGCCGAACGACGCCGACGACTTCCCCTTGCCGGCCCCGGTGTTGACGATGATCAGCCCTTTTTCCTCCGTGGCCGCCGCCAGCCGGGCGTCGTGCGCTTCCTTGAGCCGGGCCATCCGCTCGGCGTGCTTTTCGTTCCGTTCGGCGCTTTCATCAGCCATGCTCAGTCTCCTTGAGTGGATCGAGTTTGAGGTTTCCGGATGATCGCGTCGATGGCGGCCATGTCGAGCGCCCGTTCGACCGCGTCGGCCAGCCGGTCGAGAGCGGCCTGGAAACGATCCTGATAACGAGCCTGGGGACCCACCGACTCCGCGAAGGGTCGCCCCCGACCGAGCGAGCCAAGCCAGGCCCGGCGGAGTCGGTCGTCCTCGAACAGCCCATGCAGGTAACAACCCCAGACCCGACCGTCGCCCGACGCGGCGCCGTCCGGGTGACTCGCCTCGGTTCCATCCTGGTTGTTGACCGACAACCAGGGGTTCGTCTTGGCTACGCTCGATCGGCCCATGTGGATCTCGTATCCGCCGAGTTCATGACCGACCAGGGGGACCATCCAGCCCGCGCCGGCGACGATCCGCCCCCGGACGCGACGGGTGGCCTTGGTGGCGGCGAAGGTCGTCTCGATCGGCAACAACCCCAGTCCGGGGGTCTCGACCTGATCCGACTCGACCCGCTCGGGGTCGCGGATCGAACCACCCAGCATCTGGTAGCCGCCGCAAATCCCGACAATCGCGGTCCCGGCCTCGGCGAGTTGCTTGATCCGGTGGTCGATCCCCCGCTCCCGGAGCCAGCCGAGGTCGGCGGCGGTGCTCTTGGAACCCGGGAGGATCAAGGCGTCGGGGTGCCCGATCGCCGCGGGTGAATCGGCGAACCGGACCCGGACCCCCGGCTCGGCTCGGAGTGGGTCGAAGTCGTCGAAGTTGGCGATCCTCGGCAGGCGGACGACGACGAGATCGAGGTCGGCGGACCGGGCGGGGGTTGTCTCATCAAGGGTGGCGGCGTCTTCCTCGGGCAGGCCGAGATCGTGCAAGAACGGGATCACGCCGAGGACGGGCCGCCCGCCGCGCTCTTCGAGGATCTTGACCCCGTCCTCGAAGAGCGCCGGGTCCCCCCGGAACTTGTTGACGACCAGCCCACGGATGAGCTGTTGCTCCTCCGCGGGCAAGAGCCAGACCGTCCCGAGGAGCTGCGCGAAGACGCCCCCGCGGTCGATGTCGCCAACTAAGAGGACCGGGGCGTCGAGGTAACGGGCCACGGCCATGTTGACGACGTCGGAGGATCGCAAGTTCAGTTCGGCGGGGCTACCGGCTCCCTCGATGACGATCAAGTCGAACCGAGCCTGGAGGCGGTCTAAAGATTCGGTCACGCTCGCCCAGAGCGACCGTTTCCGGTCGTAATACTGGCCGGCCGACATGGTCCGCCACGGTCGGCCGTGGACGATTACCTGCGACCGGTGGTCGGCTTCGGGTTTGAGGAGGATCGGGTTCATGTCGACCTCCGGCTCAACCCCCGCCGCGATCGCCTGCAAGGCTTGCGCCCGGCCGATCTCGCCGCCATCGCGACAGACGGCGGCGTTGTTCGACATGTTCTGCGCTTTGAACGGGGCGACGCGGATGCCGCGGCGGGCGAAGATCCGGCACAAGGCCGTCACGAGGAGGCTCTTGCCCACCGACGAGCTGGCCCCCTGGATCATCAACGTCGCGGTGGGTCGGAGTCGATCGTCGCTCGGAGTCATCAGTATTGGTCCGCCGAGACGATCTCGCCGCCTTGCCGAGTTACCAGGGCCGCGACTACGCCGATGGCCGTCCGATCCTTGAGGAACCGGACCGAGCCGTCGGCGATTAGGACATTGGAGCCGCCGGGGTGGAAGCTGAAAATCTCGTTGTCGTTGGAACAGTTCACGCCGCACGGGCCGGGGATCAACGAGCCATCGTAGGTCGCCCCATCAATCACGGGCGCCTTGAGGTCGCTGGCCCAGACCCCGCCGGTCACATGGTTCCGGGGACTGTTTGACAACGGGTTGGCGTTGATCTGTCGCCGGCTGTGCCACAACTGCGGGCGGCTGGAATCTTCGATCATCAAGATCGTATTGGACAGTCCATCGACCACCTGCGCGATCGGGCAGCCGTTCTCGAAGTTGACCGCGAGCGGGTCGGGGCTGATCGTGATCACCCCGAGGCCGGTGCCGACTCCCAGCGTCGCCTGGAGGAGCTTCGAGATCCCGGTCGCGCTGCCGTAGTCCCAGTTGGCCCCCGGGAAAACCTGGCGGGGGTTGCTGGTGCTGCCGTACAAGGTGTACTCG
>JAABUX010008961.1_pt1 | contig 11427 bp, 14 predicted proteins | sample 5561851 | NCBI WGS metagenome assembly JAABUX01 (sample SAMN10711883, study PRJNA513361) | rock metagenome | isolation source: Antarctica rocks | place: Antarctica: Victoria Land, Richard Nunatak red sandstone | collected 2016-01-03 | reverse complement strand
GCTCGCCATTGACCTTGAGGTCTACAAGTGGCGGCATCTGATCGAGAACTTCTTTTGCAAGCTGAAGGAGTTCAAGCGGATCGCCATGCGCAGCGACAAAACCGATACCAGCTTCGAGGCCATGATCCACCTCGGCGCCGCACTCATCAACTCACGATGACCGAATCTCAACAGACCCGTATCCATTATGCCCGCGCACGCACCCTTGATCGCCACGGCACGATGATGCCGCCCGGGCTCACGCGGCGGGATCGCGCGCCGATTGCTCCGGAGGGGGTGGTTGAGACTTGGGACTAGTCTAGTGACCCGAACCAGAAGTCCGCATGAGCCGCGAACACCTGCTTCGGGCCGCTAGAACTTTTGTCGCAGCGTGCCGACCGATCAGAACTGCGTCGGCAAGCGCTGACGGACTTCTAATCCGGCACACTAGCGGCTGTCCCGTCTCGTCAGTTCCGAACGGTAGTTGACGTGCCGACGACGGGCTGATCTCTCCGCCTCAGGCCGGCCAACCCGGCCAATCCGATAAGTCCCAGCCATCCCCAATCGAAGCCACGGTCATTGTTGCGCGTCGTGTCGACCGTGTTGCCCGCCAAGGCTGGGGAGGTCGTAGTAGTGGGGGTGGTCGTGGTGGTGGCGGTGCCTGGGGCAGCGGACGGGGTCGTTGGGGTCGATTGGGCAAATGCCGCACTGCTGAGGCCGATGATGACAAAGGCTGCCAGCGTGGGCGCTTTCAGTTGATGCAAGTCCATGTCCCGTCTCCTCACTTTTGTTCAGGCGATCGAAAGGGTCGCCGGCTGCTACTCTGCCCGCCTCTCCCTTGCGACGCCAGATCATTCAGCGTGGTAGCGTGGCCAGCGGCAATCTCGCTCTGTTCACGGGTTCGTTACAGCTTACCGTGCTTAGTTCTTTGTCTGTAGCTACACTGTTCCCGGTTTCGTGATCTAAGATCGTAGATCGTTACGACTTTCGTAAGCTCCCAAAATCAACGCCTCGGCCAATTCTCGCGAATAAAATGAATGGTCGCGACCACGATCGCGGCAAGCAGCAGGACGCCGATGAGGCTCGGCAAAGGCGGCAGGGTAAGGCGGCTCATCATAGTTCCGGAAGTCAGCCCTTACCGTAAAAATTCGCACGGATGCTGCCAGTGGGCCATCGTGGGTGGTCAGCAGGGAGGCGACGATCTGCCCGGTGCCGGCGTCCATGCCCAGGTGCAGCTTACGCCAGGACCGGCGCACCTTGGTACCGTGTTTCTCGTGCAGCCACTCGCCCGTGCGGCAGAGTAGGACCGCTGCCCGCCCCGGGTCGTCCGGGGTTCGGCCGTCCATGCCGCGATTGCCTTCTCGGTGAACCAGACCGTCAAGCTGCCGCGCTGGCGCAAGCTCGCGTCATAGTCGCGCCAGTTCGTCACCTTGAACTTCTGCTTGGGGATATGATGGCGGCGGTCAGCGTTCGCTTTGAACGGCATAGGGCATTCCAGGTTAGAAAGCGGGCAGCCTTCCTACGCCGGTCGGCTCACACTGCCAATCGCCGGATCGATGCAACAACGCCACAGGCTGCCCTCGTAGCCGATCTCTTCAAAGTCGCTGCCTGATGCAACGATGCTCAGCCTCCCTCTCGTCCTAACCTAGCATTTGCAAAAGAACCCGCATGGCGGCGGCTCCTGAGGAAAGTCAGGAGAGAGGTGGCAACGTTCTCGATATGACTCTGCAGAAGCGAACAAGCTTCGTCTATCTGGCGCTCGGCGCAGAGGCGGACGAGTTCGGCGTGTTCCCGTTCGGCCCGCTCCATGCCGCCAGTAAGCGATAGTTGCAGGCGGGTGTGGCGGTCGCTCTCCTGAAGGAGGTTGGAGACGATGCCGATGGAACGCGATTGCCCGGCGTGGCTGTAGAGCAGCATATGGAGCTGGGTGTTCATCTCGCCCCAGCGGCTGACGTGCTCGGCGCGGAGTTCGGCGCTGTATTCGTCGACGATCTGGTTCAGCTTGTCGAAATCCGAGGTGGCGAGCAGGGCCGCTGAACGCCTGAGCAGGCGAGGCTCGATAAGCGCGCGAAGTTCGAACACCTCCTCGATCTCGGCAATCGAGAGTTCTGAGACCACTGCCCCGCGGTGGGGGACGATCCGCACCAAGCCTTCGGCCTCGAGTTGGACGAGGGCTTCGCGGAGAGGGATTCGGCTGACCCCGAACTCCTCGGCGAGGGCGTCTTGCCGAAGCTGGAAGCCGGCTGGGAACTCTCCATCGAGAATGCGACGGCGCAACTCGTCGGCTGCTGCCGCCGACATCGTCTTGTGGCGAAGCCCTTTTCCGATAGCAGCAGGTGACGTCAATGCAACCAATCCTTTGTTCCCATCCGGACGAGGGCGTGTCAGGACGCCGGGACGTTCATGGATCCCGGCGAAGGCCTCGACCTGGCGCCAGGGAGGCCGCCCTTCCATCCATTCCAGGTGTCGGATAGCCGGTAGCCGTCGGGCCAGGGGTCGGCGGGATCGAGCATCAGTTGCTTGGTCCCGGTAATCCAGGCGCGACCCGCGATCGAAGGAATGATCGCCGGGCGTCCGCTGACCGTTGTCTTGGCTTCAACTCGGCAATCGAAGCGTGAACCGATGATGGAACGGCCCACGAAACGATCGCCGGTTTTCAGAATCCCCCGCGCGTGGAGCACGGCCATACGGGCCGAGCAGCCGGTCCCGCAGGGGGAACGATCGATCTTGCCGGGCCGGATCGCGACCGCGTTGAGGCCGGACGGCACGCCTGCGTCGTCGGTCAGCGGCGCCGTAACTTGGCAGAACGAGATGTGGTTCCAATCGGGGTTACCGGGATGGCGGAAGCCGAGCTGCTCATTAGCGGCCCGCGTGATCGCCATGCCGAGATTGGCAATATCCCGGGCTTCATCGGGCGTGATCGAGAGACCGAGAGCCTTGGCGTCAACGACGACAAAGCTATCGCCGCCATAGGCCGTATCGACGGTCAGTGTTCCGAAGCCGGGCACTTCCAGCTTGGCGCCGAGCTGGTCCGCGAAGGAAGCCAGATTGTGCACGGTGATCCGTTCGGCCTTGCCGTCGTGGCACGCAGCGACGACCTCGATCAGGCCGCCCGGTGCTTCCAAGGTCAGGCGGGTTTCCGGTTCCTGCATCGGCAGGATGCCGCTGTCGAGCAGGACCGTCGCCACGCAGATCGAATTCGATCCCGACATGGGCGGCGTGTCAGCCGGCTCCATGATGATCCAGCCCATCTGAGCCCGCTTGTCCTTGGGCGGAACGAGCAGGTTCACGTGGCGGAAGACACCGCCGCGGGGTTCATTGAGCACGAAGTTGCGGAGCCTTTCGTCATGGGCGATGAAGCGGGATTGCTGCCAGAGCGTGTCGCCGGGTGGTGGGGCGACGCCGCCGACGATCACGTCGCCGACCTCGCCCTCGGCGTGGCACTCGACGACATGCAGCAGCTTGGAAGTGCGCATGAGCTGGCCTTATGCGCCGATGGTGAGAATGGGAGCGCCCAGCACGTCGAAGCGCGGGGAGATACCGAGTCCGGGCCGGTCGGCTGCGGTCATGCGCCCCTCGACACGAACGGGAGCGCCAACAGCTATGGATTTCGAGCCGTAGCTGTTGAAGTCCGTGGCAGAGAAGCAGAAGTCCTTCGGGGTCGAGCGGGCGAGGTGAGCGATGGCCGCGGTGACGATATCGCCACCCCAGGTATCCTCAATGGTCATCGGGATGCCGGCCTCCATGCAGATGTCGCGCATGAGGCGTGCTTTCGTTAGCCCACCGACCTTAGAAATCTTTAGGTTGACGACGTCCATGGCGTCCTCGGATACGGCTCTGATCAGCATATCCGGGCCGGTCACCACTTCGTCGAGCACGAAGGGGCGCGCAGTGCGACGGCGGATCGAAAGGCATTCCTCGTAGGAGGGACAGGGCTGTTCGATGTAGACGTCGGTGTCGGCCACCGCGGCCACGATGCGCGCGGCCTCATGCTTGGTCCAACCGGTGTTGGCGTCGGCGATGAGAACATCGCTTTGTTCCAACGCAGCGCGACAGGCGCGGATGCGCTCAATGTCGGTGTTCGCGTCACCGCCGACCTTGAGCTGGAACTTCGTATAGCCCTCGGCGCGGTAGGCCTTGACGCTGTCCGCCATGGCGGCGGGCGCCGCCTGCGAGATGGCGCGATAGAGATCGATCTGATCCTGTTCGGCGCCGCCGAGCAACTTGTAGACGGGCAGGCCCGTGACCTTGCCCAGTATGTCCCAGCAGGCAATGTCAATCGGCGATTTTACGTAAGGGTGGCCGCGCAGCACTTGGTCCATGCGCCGGTTGAGCACGCCAAGATCGGTGGGATCGAGGCCGATCAGCGCCGGGCCGATCTCTTCGAGCCCGGCGCGAACGCCGCGCGCGTAAGCGGGCAGGTAGGCCGATCCGAGTGGGCAGCATTCGGCATAGCCGGTGACGCCTGCATCGGTCTCGACGGCGGCGACCGTGGAGTCGAACACCGCTACGAAGTTGTTGTTCGACCAGTTATAGCGGCCTTCCTTGAGGGGAAGATCGACCTGCCAGGCTTTGATGGCTGTGATTTTCAAGGCGTGCCCCCCGGTTAAAGTCAGATTACCTGGAACCCGTGGGCGAAGGGATCGCGGTCATCGACAAGGATCGTGTTCAGCCCGGTCATGCGAGCCCACCCTGCAATGGAGGGAATGATCGCATCGTGAGCGCCGACCGTGGTCTCGGCCTCCACGCGGCCATGGAAGAGCGAGCCGATGATGCTTTCGTGGACGAACTCGTCGCCTACGCTCAGTCGGCCAAGTGCCGCCTCATGGGCCATGCGCGCCGAAGTCCCCGTACCGCAAGGCGAGCGGTCGATCGCCTTCTCGCCGTAGAAGACGGCATTGCGTGCATGGGCTTTCGGATGGCGCGGCGCACCAGTCCACAGGATGTGGCTCAAGCCACGAATATCCGGCTTCTCGGGATGGACGAATTCGTATTTCTCGTTGAGCACTCGGCGGAGGTCGCGGCTCCACGCGATGAGTTCGCCCGCCGTCACGTCGGCCATGTCGCGGAACGCCTCCTGCGATCCGACGATCGCATAAAAATTGCCGCCATACGCGACGTCGGCCGTCACGTGCCCGAGGCCGGGACAGTCCGCTTCGAGGCCGCGCGCGTGGAGGAACGCCGGAACGTTAGCGATCCGCACCTCCTCGACGTATTGGCCCTCCTGCCGGTATTCCGCGATGACGAGGCCCGCCGGCGTGTCGAGGCGTAGTGTGCCCGGCGTTTTCGGCGTGACCAGCCCGTGCTCGATCGCCATTGTAACCGTGCCGATGGTGCCATGCCCACACATCGGCAAGCAGCCCGAGGTCTCGATAAACAGGATTGCCACGTCGCAATCCTCACGGAGTGGAGGGTAAAGGATCGCGCCGGACATCATGTCATGGCCGCGCGGTTCGAACATCAGGCTGGTGCGGATCCAATCGTATTCGGCGAGGAAATGCGCGCGTTTCTCTAGCATGGTCGCGCCATCGAGGCGCGGGCCGCCCCCCGCGACGAGGCGGACGGGGTTGCCGCAGGTGTGGCCGTCAATACAGAAGAAGGTGTGGCGGGACATTGCGTCGCTGTCCTCAGAAGCAGTCAGGGCATGGCGGCGTGGTAATCGGGGGCGCCATGTCGTTGGCCGGTCAATCAGGCCGCCTCTGCTGGCGTTGCAGGGCGGCGGGCGAGGCTCTCGTTGATGATGCGCTCGACGCGCGCGCGGGCTTCACCGTGCAGCGGCAGTCGTGGCGCACGGACGCGTTCGTTCGAGCCGATCGCCAGAGCTTCGACCAGCTTGATATTCTGAACCAGATAGGTGCTCACGTCGAGATCGAGCAGCGGACGAAACCAGCGATAGATCGCCAGCGCTTCGTTATGCCGGCCAGCGCGAACGAGGCGATAGATTGCGACGGTTTCTTCCGGGAAAGCGCAAACGAGACCGGCCACCCATCCGACCGCACCGACGCTGAGGGCTTCAAAGGCAAGATTATCGACGCCGGTGAAGACGGCGTAGCGGTCGCCGAGCCGGTTGATGATCTCCGTGGTGCGGCGGATGTCGTCCGAAGATTCCTTGATTGCCGCAAAGCGTTGGTCGGAGGCGAGATCCTCCATGATGTCCGGGGTCACGTCGACCCGGTAAGCGACGCGGTTGGAGTAGATCATGATGGGCAGGTCGCCCGCTTCGGCAACGGCGCGGAGGGTCGCGACGGTCTCGCGGCGGTCGGTGTGGTAAATCGGGCTCGGCACGACCATGAGGCCCGAGGCGCCGGCACGAGCTGCCTTCTTGGCAAAGCCGGCCGCTTCGCGCGTGCCCGCTTCGGAAACGGTCATGAGGACTGGCTTGCGGCCAGCCACGGACTGGGCGAGGCGCAGGACCTCAAGCCGCTCGTCGTGGGAGAGCATCGAGCCCTCTCCGAGCGAGCCGCAGACGATCAGGCCATCGCAGCCAGCGTCCATCTGCAGCTTGAAGCAGCGCGTCATCTCGGCATGGTCGAGCGAGCCGTCCTCGTTGAATTTGGTCGTAACCGCAGGAATGACACCGGTCCACATGGTTTTCTCCGAAGGCTAGTTGGGGGTTAGAGAACCGATTTGAGGAAGGCGATGGTTTCGGGTCTTTGGGGCGCGCCGATCACCTGTTCGGGCGTTCCGATCTCATGGATCTGGCCGCCATGAAAGAACGCGACCCGAGTCGAGACTTCGCGTGCGAAACGGATCTCATGTGTCACCACGATCATCGTCATGCCGTCCCGGGACAGCATCCGCATGGTGTCGAGCACTTCGCCGACGAGTTGCGGATCGAGTGCCGAGGTGATCTCGTCGAAGAGCATGTAGTCGGGCGACATGGCAAGCGCGCGGGCAATCGCCATGCGCTGCTGCTGGCCGCCGGAGAGTTTCGAGGGATAAACATGCAGCTTGTCCTGAAGGCCCACGCGCGTGAGTTGCGCGACCGCTTCGGGCTCCGCCGCGCGGCGGCTCTTGCCAATGACCTTTCGGGGCGCGAGCATGACGTTTTCGAGCACGGTGAGGTGCGGGAAGGCGTTCCATTGCTGGAAGACGATGCCGATCTTGCGCCGCAGCTTGTTCAGATCGGTGCTGCGGGCGTGCACGTCGGTTCCGTCGACGACGATGTGGCCCCGCTGGATCGGCTCAAGCCCGTTGATGCACATCAGCAGCGTCGACTTGCCGGATCCCGAGCTGCCGATGATCGAGACCACCTCGCCCTTCTCGACCGTCATCGAAACGCCACGCAGCACCTCGAGCGATCCGAACGATTTATGGGCGTCGTCGATTTCAATCATGCTCGCGCCAGTTCCGCTCCAGCCGTGCGCCAAGCCGGGCCACGGGGAAGCTCATCAGAAAATAGATCGCCCCGGCGACCGACAGCATGAGGAGCGGCTCCTGCGTGCGGGTGATAATGATTTGCGCCGAGCGCAAGAGCTCGATGATGCCGATCCACAAGACGAGCGCCGTATCCTTCATGACGCCGAGCGTCAGTCCGATCCAACTCGGCAAGGCCACTCTCAAAGCAATTGGAAACACGATCTCGCGCAGGTCCTGGCTGTAGCTCATGCCCAGTGAGCGCGCAGCCCGCCGGGTGGTCGCCGGGACGGCGAGGATGCCGCCGCGAACGATCTCGGTGCAATAGGCCGAGGTGTAGACGGCGAGCACCACGCAACCAATGGTGAACGCCGACCAGTTAATGCCGATGATCGACTTGAACGAGTTGAACAGCACGAATTGGATCAGCAGGGGAACGGATCGGAAGACGTCGAGCACGGCGCCGAGCGGGGCATCGATCCACCAGGGCGCGACGGTCCGCGCCAGCCCGAAGCCCAGGCCGAGGAAGGTCCCGCCGATTACCGCCCAGAAGGTCAGGGCAAGGGTCACGCCCGCACCGTTGAGCATGAACATGAGATCGCTCGGGGAGATGGAAACGCCGAACATGCGAGCGGGCCTCAGTACCGGAACAGTCGCCAGGCGCCGAGACGCGCTGTCAGGGTAATGGCTTTGGTGATCAGGTAGTAGATTACGGCGGCCAGCGTAAAGAACTCGAAAGTCCGGAAGGTCCGGACGTTGAACTCCTGGGTCACGCCCGTAAGATCGGTGTTCAGTCCGACCACAACGCCCAGGGATGTCATGAGCACAGCCCAGACCATCTGATTCATAATGGGATAGAAAGTGACACGGAGCAATTGCGGCCACACGATTAGCCGGAACGCTTGTGGCGCGCTCATGCCGAGCGACCGGGCCGCTCGAGTTTGCGTCAAGGGCACGGCGCGGAGACCGCCGCGAAATGTTTCGGCAAGGTAGCCGGCGTTGTTGAACGAGATGCCGAGGAGAAGCGAGAGATAGGAACCGAGTTGGATGCTGAAGGATCCCAGCCCGAAATAGGTCATGTAGATTTGGAACAAAGCGGGGGTGTTGCGCGCGAGTTCGACCCAGGACGTCGCAAAGCTGTAAAAAAGTTTGTTCTTCGATGTTCGGCCCAGAGTTAGGACGATTCCGGCCACCAAGCCAATGATCATCGATAATATCGCGATCTGCATCGTGACAACAGCGCCCGACAACATGCTGGGTAGGGCAGCAAAGGCCGAGCGCCATTGAAACGTGTATCTGAACATTGAGGCGATCGCGCTCTCTGAAATTGTGCAACAGAGAAGTCTGCTGCCTAAGACGGCAGCAGGCTTTATTGGCCTCGATCAGCGGTACACGCCCTTGACGGTCAGATCGGGCGGCTCTCCGCCCACCCATTTCTCGAAGAGATCCTTGTAGCGCCCGGTCCGGACCTGCTGGTTGATGAAGAGGTTGAGGTAGTTGAGAACACCCTGGTCACCGCGCAACGCGATGAGGCAGACATAGTCGGTGAGATACGGTGCCGGCCCCTTGATGACGAAGCCTTTGTACTTGCCCGTCTTGATCGTGGCCTGCGCGACCGTGTTGGTCACGACCGTGGCTTCGATCTGGCCCTGGTTCATGGCAAGGAAGACGTCGGCCTGGCTCTGATAAGGACGAAACGAGCCCTTCGGGTCGTTCCACTTCTTGACGTCATTTTCGAGGGCGATCGCCTCGAAGGTGCCGGCAGTCGAGCCTGTCTTATGACCCTTGAGCGTATCGAAGGATTCGATGCCGGTGCCGTCTTTCGTAAGGACTACGTCGGTGAAGGCGAAATAGGGAATCGAGAAGCCGATCGTCCTGGCACGCTCTAGCGTGTCGGAAGTGGAAGCGACGCCGATGTCGGCCCGTCCCGAAATCAGCGCCGGAATACGATCAGGAAAAGGAGTTTCGACGATCTGGGCCTTCACGCCCAAGGCCTTGGCGAGGTCGTTGCAAGTATCGACGTCAAACCCGACGGGATTGTTCTTTTCGTCACGAAAACCCATTGGGGGAAAGTCGAGTGTCACCGCGCAGCGCAAGGTTCCGGAAGCGATAATGTCGTCAAGTTTGTCGGCCTTCGCCGGTAAACTCGTCAGAAGCATGCATCCCGCGGCTGCAAGCCCAGCCCAAGCCCATTTTATCGTCATTTCGTCTCCTCCGACAGTGGCTTCAGATGCGGCCAAGTTATCGTTTGCAAGCCCGTCTAGCGTCCGCCACAACGAACTAACAGTCTGCCATGGCATAATGTAGAAAATATACAATTCCGGGGTGTGTCAAGCGTGAGGGGATCAGGCTGCAGGCGAATCGCCCTTGGAGGGTCAGAAGAAGCTATGGGGTGACCGGCGAAGGGTTGGCATCATCGTCGGTAGCTGCAACGGATGGATGTTCCCCTATGACCCAAGTTGATGACCTGAGCCGTTCTCTCGACGCCTTTGATCAGAACACCAGTCTGGTCAGGGGTTACGCATGAAAAATGCCGGTGAGGACTTGCTCCATGTATTGGTTATCCCATGCGGCCATTTTGCGGCGCCCCTTCAGGCTCGCCTTTGAGGTCTGATGACGGCGGACGAGGTTGATCGCGATTTTCCGGAGCAGCGAGAAATTCTGGACGGCGTTCCGATCGCGCATCCTGCAGTGATCTTCGTTGAAGGTGACGTCGAGCACCCAGTGCAAGCTATTCTCAATCTGCCAGTGCTTGCGGATAGCTTTCGCCAGGAGCTCTGGTTGGTCGGTGCTGCTGGACAGGAAATAGCGGATGTCGGTTTCGGTTTTGCCGGCGCCGTTGACCTGGCGGATGGTTTCAACGGCGAGGACGGTTTGCAGGCCTGGCCAGTCGCGGAGCGGTTCCAGCGCGGTGGCGTTTGGGCAGACGAACACGCGGCGCCGGACCAGGCGGCCATGGCCATCATCGAAATCATCATGAACCGGCCGGTGGATGGGCGCACGGCCGAAACAGGTCGTGGCGCAAAGTTCTTGGACGGCGGCGAATTTCTTCCCTTGGTTTGCCTTGAGCGTAACGAGATAGTCAGCCCCTCTCTCGAGGATCTTGGCGGCGATGACCCGCTGGCACCCCATCGCATCCAGCGTGACGATCGCCCCCTTGATGTCCAGCACGTCGAGCAAGTCCGGGATTGCGGTAATCTCGTTGGACTTGTCGCTGACCCGACGCTGGCCAAGAACCAGCCCACGGTCACAAGCCCACGCACTGACGACGTGAAGCGGGCCCTGTTCGCGGCCACGGTCGAAGGATCCGCGGAGCGTCTTCCCGTCGATGGCGACAACTTCCCGATCCAAGGTTGTCCCAAACGAGCGCGCCCACGCCTCGAAACACGCCTCGAACCGCCCGGTATCGATCAGCATGAACACACGCCGGAAGGTGTCGTGGGCCGGAATGCCATGGGTCAGCGCGAGAAACGTGCCCAGCCAGTCAAGCTTGCTGCGGCCATACAGCGCGATGTCTTCCCAGCTCTCGGCTCCGGCGATCACGGCACAGATCGCGACCACCAGGATATCAATCAGCCGATGTTCGACCTTACCGCCACAGCGAGGATCTTCCAGGCTCGAGAATTCCTCCACCAAGTTCCTCATCGACATGCGAGCCTCCAGATTTCAAGGAGACTCCTCGAATCACACCAGATTCCACGCCGTCAAATACGCCAGCCATTTTCATGCGTAACCCCTGCGGTCGATCCGAGTGACGATCAGGGTGTCGCCGGGCTGCACGAAGTCGAGCAGCACCTGCAGCTCGGTCCGGCCATCCCGGCGGCTGCCGCTCGCCTTCTCGGCACGAATCACGCTGCACCCGGCAGCCCGCAAAGCCTGGCGCTGCACGGTGAGGTCCTGGTCGAGCGTGGAGACGCGCGCATAGCCGTAAGCGGCCATTTTGTTCCGAGAGGGTCTAGACCCGGAGACGATAGCGTCTCAGAATGCCGCAATCAACTCTATTGAGAGCCTGTTGCGGTTTTCTGGCCGGGGCGGCGATGGAGCGGGATGCGGAGCCTTGCGGCGCAGATAAGGCGCGCCTCAGGCCGCCTT